>Ga0210395_10002770_pt1 | contig 13552 bp, 11 predicted proteins | sample IncBWH4OmetaG_FD_150861 | JGI IMG/M metagenome (GOLD analysis project Ga0210395, IMG submission 150861) | Forest soil microbial communities from Barre Woods Harvard Forest LTER site, Petersham, Massachusetts, United States - Inc-BW-H-4-O ... | reverse complement strand
CGTTGGCGAACAGCAGGACGCCGTAGGCGGTGCTGCTCGAGATGCCCGTCGTGCTCGACGCGATGTCGGGCATGACCACCTGCATCGCCGAGCCCACGAAGAACGAGCCGAGCCCGGCCAGGATGATCATCGAGGCCAGTACCCGGTCCTTCGCCACGTCTCGGAAGACATGCACCGCGCTCAGCACGCTGACCCGCTCCCGGGCGACGACGCCGCGCCGGGTATGCCCGGTGCAGGAGGTCCGCGCCATCAGGACCGTCAGCGGCAGGTAGAAGGCGATGTTGACCCAGATGCCGTGGACGGGGCCGAGGCCGATCAGCAGCACCGACCCGACGACCGGGCCGAAAAGGATGCCCAGCGAACGCGCGGTGGAGTTGAGCCTGATCGCGCTCGGCAGGTCCGCCGGGCCGACGAAGTCCTCGAGCAGCAACTGCTCGGGCGGCGACCAGAGCGCCCCCGCCATCCCGTGCAGGACCAGCAGGATGCAGGCATCCCAGACGGTCAGCGTCCCGGTGGCGAACAGGATGCCCCAGGTGAGAGACACGGCCATGAACAGCGCCTGCGACGCCTGGATCAGCTTGCGGCAGTCGTAGCGGTCCGCGAGCGCGCCGAAGTAGGGGGAGAGCACGAGGAACGGAAGCCAGTGACTGATGACTTCGAACCCGGTCAGCGCGGGGGAGTGGAACCTCTCCCAGATCACCCAGTAGGTGATCACGTGCTCGATGTTGTCGGCCATCATCGCCAGCGCCGCGCCGCCTAGGTACGGTCGGCAGGACGCGTTGCGCAGCGCCGCGAACTTGGCCGGCTGAGCGGCTGGCTGGGCTACGAGTGGCTCCGGGTCCAGCACCGGGACATGGGTCGGAACGCCACACGCAGCACACATACCGGCCATTTTAGACGAGATCGTTAGAGCGGCTAACTGTCGGCCGGGCAATCATCAGCCTCATCCTGAACGGTCCCGTGCTTCGCGCGCACCCGAGGCTGTCCATCGCGAAGGCTTGCGAGGGCGCGCCGTCAAATGCTAACAACGGGTGACTTGCACTGACGTTTAAGTGGAACATCTGCGTCGCATAGCCGAGGAGCCGCTCATGCCTGGGACGGGACCCTGTTCGCCGCACCGCGGATCACCGCGGAGCGTTCCGCCAGCTTGGACGACCCGGACGGCACGCTCCTGCTGCGCTCGACGCAGCCGCTCGGCGACTACCCGGTGAGCATCGCGCACAGCCTCCGGGCGCGGGCCGAACGCCACCCTGGCCACCCGCTCGTCGCCGAGCGGTCCGCCAGCGGCGGGTGGCGCTCGGTCAGCTACGGCGAGGCCGTCGCCGCGGCGGACGCGATCGGGCAAGGTCTCCTCGACCGCGGCCTGGGGCCGGACCGGTCGCTGCTGATCCTGTCCGGCAACAGCGTGAACCATCTGCCGATGACGCTCGGCGCGCTGACCGCCGGGGTCCCGGTCGCGCCGGTCAGCGTCGCGTACTCGCTGCAGAGCAAGGACCACGCACGGGTCAGGGCGATCAGCGGGCTGATCGCGCCGGGGGCGGTCTACGCCGACGACGCGGCGGCGTTCGAGGCGGCGCTCGACGCCGCGCTCGCCCCCGTGCCGGCCGCCGCGGGCGGTGCCGCGCCCGCGATCATCGCCGCCGGCCAGCGCTCCGGCGCGATCCCGCTAGCCGGCTTGCTCGCCACCGCGCCCGGCGACGCGGTCCGGGCCGCCTTCGCCGCCCTGACTTCGGACGCGATCGCCAAGATCCTGTTCACCTCCGGGTCCACCGGCAGTCCGAAGGGCGTGCTCAACACGCACCGGATGCTCTCGGCCAACCAGCAGATGATCCGCCAGGCGTGGCCGTTCCTCGACGGGGAGCGCCCGGTGATCGTGGACTGGCTGCCGTGGTCGCACACGTTCGGCGGCAACCACAACGTGAACATGACGATCACCAACGGCGGCACTCTCTATGTCGACGGCGGTCGCCCCGCACCCGGCCTGTTCGGGCAGACGATCGCGAACCTCACCGACGTGCCGCCCACCATCTACTTCAACGTGCCCGCCGGCTACGCGCAGCTCGTACCCGCGCTCGAGGCGGACCCGGAGTTCGCGCAGCGCTTCTTCTCCCGGCTCCGGTTGCTGTTCAACGCGGCGGCCGCGCTGCCCGCCGCCCTCCGCGAACGGCTGGAAACCCTGGCGGCGCGGTACGCGCCCGACCGGGACATTCCGGTGACGGGTTCGTGGGGTGCGACCGAGACCGCCCCGGCGGTGACCAGCGCGAACTTCCCCTTCACCGACGCCCAGTGCATCGGCGCCCCGCTGCCGGGCGGCACTGTCAAGCTCGTCCCGGCCGAAGACGCCTACGAGATCCGCGTGCAAGGCCCCAACGTCACCCCGGCTACTACGCCCGCCGCGACCGCACCGCCCTCGGCTTCAATAGCACCGGCCTCAATAACGAGGCGTTCGACGGCGACGGCTTCTACCGGACCGGCGACATGGTGGCGTTCACCGTCCCCGGCGACCCCAACGCCGGCCTGGTCTTCCGCGGCCGGATCGCCGAGGACTTCAAGCTGGAAACCGGCACGTTCGTCCGCGTCGGCGCGGTCCGCACCGCTTTGCTGTCGTCGGTCCCGTCCTCGCCGACGCCGTCCTCGCGGGCGAGAACCGCGACTACGTCTCCGCCCTCGCCTGGCTCAACCCCGCCGAAGCCCGCAAGCTTCTCGGCCGTGACCCGGAACCCCCGGCGAGACCCGACCCCGACCTGATTACCGACCCCGACCTGATCACCGACCCGGACCTGCTCTGCCACCTGGCCGCGGCGCTGGCCGCGCACAACGACGCGCACGGCTCCGCCGCCCGCGTCGAGCGGCTGCTCCTGCTAACCCGCCCCGCCAGCCTCGACGCCGGCGAGATCACCGACAAGGGCTACGTCAACCAGCGCAAGGTCCTCGCCGAACGCGCCGCCCTCGTCACCTTGCTGTACACAGACCCCGCCCCGCCCGGCGTGGTTAGCGCGGGCGGGGCGGGGTCGCAGTCGACGCCGGGCAGGCGTTAGCCCGTGATGTTTACGTCGAACTTGGTCATCGAGAGGGTCATCGGCTTGCCGCCGGTGTCACTGATCTCCCACCCGAACGGGATCTCTGTCACCGGCGAGTCCGCCGGGATCCAGCCGTGGGAGACCAAGGTCTCCAGCATGGGCAGGAGGTCGACGGTGCCGGATGTCTCGCTGTGATCCAGCAGGAAGATGTAGAAGCCGTTGATCCCGGTGCCGTTGTCCCAGAGCGAGAAGTTCTGGCCACCGTAGGTGTACGTGCCAACCTCGGTGTCGCCGCTGTCGGCGAGGTTACGGTCCTTGCCCGCTGAGGTATCCACCCACACCATGACCTCGGTGTCCCAGTTGTTCAGCCAGATGTCGTAGGCGGCCTCGGCGTTGAGGCTGGCGCTGCTCGGCATGGACTCCGCGAAATCACTGGTCAGCGATGTGATGTTGTTCAGGTTGTAGTGCGGGTCATTGTCGAGCTGGTAGTAGTTGACGCTCGCGTCCGGGTACGTGAGTACCTCGCCGGGCGAGTCAGACGGGTCGCTGTCAGTCGCGGTGACCGACCAGTCCTGGAAGGAGTACGCGGTAATCGACTGCGGACCCTGAGAGCCGGTCCACGGGTCCTGGTTGACATCAAGGTAGTTCGCTGACGACTGCGTTCCCGCGACGAAGTCTGGTGCCTGGCCCGAGTTCGGCGCCGCGTCCCAGGAGCCACAGCCAGCCGCGCTGGATGAAGCCTCGTTCGGACAGCTCGCCGTGAACGCGGCACCACCACCACCGCCCGTGGACGGTTGCGATTGGGTTGGCGCTGGCGTGCTTGGGTCCGGCGCTGGCGTGTGCTGCGTCGGATTCGGGTCCGGCGCGCCTGGCGTTGTGCTTGTTGTCGGCGTGACCGGATCGCCCGTGGTTGGCGATGTGCCCGGCTTCGGCGGGATGTTGCGGCCATGGGCGGTGGAACGCGGCGTGGCCTTAGCGGTCGGCTTCTTCGTCTTCTTGGCCTTAGAGGTCGGCCCTGCTTTACCGGATGTTGGCACGTGAGCCGCCGCGGTGACTACCGCGAGCGGCGAACTGGCGCCCACTGGCACGCCCTTCGAACAGCCGACTGCCGCCACGACGATGAGAGAGGTGCCGATCATCATCCAGGTCGCTCGTCGCCTGCCAGGCCCCAACCGTACACCAATCCCCATTTTTCCCCTCCCCTAGCCTGCATCCCAGGAAGAGACTAGTGAATGCCGCGGAACAATGAAGCCAATTTGACTCTTCTACCTAACATTTAAATTGCATGAACAGATTGAATACCGCGGCTGAAGGAGCACTCACCCGCATCCTGAGCTGCGACTTTGCCGCTTGAGCGGGATGGCGGCCCGGGCTGTCGGCACCGGTAACCGCAGGCATAGCCGCTACTCCACAGCCCCGGTGAATTGGTCGTAGAGTCCGTTTCTGAACCGGACAACGCTGGCCGGAGGCGGCGGTTCCGCCCCTAACGCCTCGCGGCTTCCGTCGCGTCTACCAGGCGGCGTTGTTGGTGGCGCCCTGGGCCGCGGAGATGTCAGCGGCCCACGGGATCGCCCGCGACTGACCGGCCTTGAGCACGAACACCGGGCCGTCCAGGGTGCCGATCAGCGAGGAGCCGTCAGTCCAGTACAGCTGCTGATTCACCGCCAGGTTTGACGGATCCGCGGTCGGATCGACGATCGTGACGAGCTTGCCCGTCGCTACCGAGTACTCGCCGAGCCCGCGCAGCTCACCGTCGTGCCGTCGGCGCTCAGGATCAGCACGTCGGTGCAGTTGAAGGCCCCGTCCCGGGCCGGGGACACGGTGAAGACGGCCTGGCTGTCGGCCAGCAGGCTGGTGCCCGTCAGGCTTGTGTTGAGGAGGCGCACGTCGGAGACGCTAGATGAGCTCCCCGGCACGGGCCCCGTCCAGTCGAACGCCAGCGTGTGCCCGTCGGGACGCCAGGAGAGCGCGTCGGGGCCGGAGGCGCCACCGGTGGCGAAGGACGCCGCCGCGGCCCTAGGACCCGTGAACGACCAGGTGCGCACGGACCCGGTGGCCACCGAGTAGACGTCCAGCTGAAGGTCGATCGAGCTGACCTGGGCCCCAACGGCGAGCCGCGTCCCGTCCGCGGAGAGCGCCACGCCCTCGACGTCCGCCCCGGCCACGGCGGCTCCTGGCAGCCGGGTGAAGGTGACACGGTCCGTCGGGGGGTCGAAGCGCAGCAACAGGAACGTCATCGGGGCGGCGTTGTCGTTGTCGGCGTACGCCGAGTTGGACACCGCGTTCCACGGCTGCGCGCCCACGACGAACTCCTCGTCAGCGGCACCCGCCGCAACCAGGCCGAACGTGCCGAAGCCGGCGCTGGCGGGGGTGACGGTCGCCAGCACCTGGCCGGAGTACGTCGACCTGATGGTGATGTTCTCCGGGTGGTCGTACCACGGGTAGCGGGTGCCGGTGAGCGTGGCGTAGAAACCCGGGACCGTTCCGGATGATCCTGATATCGGTCCCGTTGACGAGCCGCTGGTGGCACCGCGGCCGGCACCGGTGGAGACCTTGGCCCCCGCCGAGCCGGCGGCGGCGCCGAGCATGCGCGGGAGAGTCACGGAGAGGCCGGCGACCGCGACGACCGCCGCCGCGGCCAGCGGGACAGCGAGCGGCCAGCGGCCTCTCGCGGCCTGGCGGCCGGCCCGGCTGCGCGGGCGGGCGAGCGTGTCCGGGTCAAGCGGTCCGGCGGAGTCGATCTCCGTCGCCGCGTCCTTGGTCGCCTGGCGGAGCAGGTCTTCGATGGACAGCGTCACGACAGCTCCTTGCTGAGGATGCGTTCGAGGGCGGCCAGGCCGCGGTGCACGGTGGACCGGACGGTGGACTCGCCGACGGACATCGCCGCCGCGATCTCACTGTCAGGCAGGTCGAGGTAGTAGCGCAGTACGAGGGCTTCGCGTTGGCGAACGGGCAGGCCGCGGAGCGCGGCCAGCACCACGCCACGGGTCTGGCCGTCGAGCAGCGCCGACTCCGCGGAGGGTGCGTACTCGACCGTGACGAAGACCGGCCGTGCCGCCCGGCCCGCGCGGCGGGCGGCGCTGCGGCACCCGTTGAGCACCGCGGAGCGGAGGTACGCGGGCGCCGTGCCGTGATCGGTCAGGTGCGGCCAGCGGTGGTACAGGCCGGCGAAGCCGTCAGATATGGGTCCTGTCGCACCCGAGGACAGGCGGATCGCCTAGGACACGCCCGCGGCGGGCCGCAGCGCACGTCGCGGACGCGATAGCGAGCAGGAGAGCACGACAACAAGCGGGACGAGCGCCTGGGCCAGGCCAACGAGCCGTTCTACCAGGCCTGTCCAGCTGCCCACGAGCAGGATCTCCGCGACGAACCAGGCGAGCAGCAGGAGCTGCACGGCCACCGCGCCAAAGCAGGCGGGCCGGCGTAGCCCCCACGGCACGGACGGACCGCGCCGCCAGGCGCCGAGCGGCCACGCCGCCAGGCCCGCGAAGCCGAGCACCGACCAGACCCCGTGCCACACCGACACCCCGGGGTGCAGCGGGAATGCGGCCACCAGCATGCCAGCCATGGCACCAGCGACCAGGATCAGCCGTCCCGCGGTTCCGGCCGGGCGAAGCGCGGCCCCCGTGACGATGTAGCAGACCCCGACCACGAGGAGTGCCCCCGTCATCAGCCACGGGTCGGTCGCGCCGACTTCCATCAGCGCGCTGACCGTCTGCGACACGGGATCGAACGGCGTCGGCTGTACCCGGGCGGCGATGGTCCACCCGGCGACGAGGAGCACGGGACCCGAGACCGACGTAGCCACTCCCCACCATGGCACCGTCGGCACCGACCGTGTGTCCAGCCAGGTCACGTCTTCTAACCCTAGTTAGAACGTCAGCACCAGCCGACCGCGGACGCCGCCCGCCGCCAGGCGGCGGTGCGCCTCCGCGGCGCGCTCGGCGGGCAGCGCCTCGGCGACCCGGGTGGTGAGCACGCCCTCGCTGACCAGGCCGGCGAGCTCGGCGATCCGGTGGCCTTCGTGCAGGTGGTTGCCGACGAGGACGAGGTGGATCGTGATGTCGCGCTCGGGCTCGCCCCGGAATGGGCGAACCGCGAGGAGCTGCCCGCCGTCGCGCACGGCGGGCAGGATCTCCGGGCCGAGCAAGGCGGCGTCGAGAACGGCATCGACGCCGTCCGGATAAAGCTCCCTGATCGCCGCGGCCGCCCCCGCGCCACGCGGCACCACCCAATGGGCGCCGAACGACTCGATGAGCGCCATGTCCTCGAGCTTCGCGTCACCGATCACGGTCAGCCCCTCGTGCCGGCCGAGCTGGATGGCGTACTGCCCGACGATCCCCGCCGAGCCGGTCAGCGCCAGGGTCGAGCCCGGTGGCAGCGCCAGCATGTCGAGGGCTGTGCGGACGGTCATCCCGTTCATCGGCAGCGTCGCCGCCTCCACCAGGGACCAGCCGTCCGGTACCTGCGCGAGCTGGTCCTCGGCGACCACGCGGTACTCGGCCAGGGCGCCGCCGCCTGGCACCCACGGGGAGACGGCGGCCATCACCCGGTCGCCGGCCTGCCACTGCGTCACCTCGCGGCCGACGGTTTCGATGACCCCGGCCAGGTCCATGCCGGGGATGAACGGCGGGGTGAGGCCCTCGGGCAGCGCCCGCCCGCCCTGCCTGAACCCGAGGTCGGTCGGGTTCACCGTCGCCGCCGCGACCTTGACGAGGACCTGCCCGGGGCCGGGGGAGGGCTTGGGTACCGTGACGATGCCAAGAACCCCTGGGTCACCGAACTCCGTAAAGCCGACTGCTCGCATTTCGGTCATGCTCACGCTCCATTTTCCCGGCAGAGTGACAGCAGTTCATCGATACCACGCAGGTGCAGGTGGGGCCGCTTGTCCGGCGGCAGGTGATCGTAGGCATCCGGGCCGGCCAGCCCGGTCTGCACCGCGATCGCGAGGGCCCTGCCGCGGTGTGCCATCGGGACCTCGAGCAGTGGGTCGTCACCGACGACGGCGATGTGCCTGGCCGGTACGCCAAGGCGGGCGGCGGCGGCGCGGAGCGCGTCCAGCGACGGCTTGCCGGTGACGGTCAGCCGACAGCCGGTGACCGAGCGGATCATCGCCGAGATCGCCCGCGACGTGCCGAGGGCCCGGCCGCCGGCGACGGCGAAGAACGGGGTTTCCGACGCGGAGTACAGCTCCGCGCCCGACCAGACCGCGTGGCAGGCCGCCTCCAGGTGGGACATGGTGAACTCGCGGAACCAGCCGACGAACACCGCGTCCACGCCGGCCGGCTCTTCCGACGGCCGGGTATCTTCCGCGGCCTCGACCGGGGGCACGACTTCGATCCCCGCTTCTCTCAGCGGCTCGGTAAGCCCGTCGGTGCCGAGCACCATCACCCGCTTGTAGCCGCGCTTGGTGAACATGACCACCGCGCTGGAGGCCGGCGTCATCATCTGATCGTCCGGCACGTCGAGTCCCGCGTCCCGCAGCACCTTGGCGAAGTGGTGCGGCGTCCTGTTGGTCCCGTTGGTGAACACCACGTACGGCAGGCCGCGCTCGCGGACCCAGGCGAGCATGTCAACGGCGCCGGGCAGCGCCGCGAGCCCGTGGTTGACCCGGTCGCCGAGCGCCAGGGTGCCGTCCATGTCAAAGATGAACCCGCGCGCGCCGCGCAGCCGGTCAAGCACCCCCGGCTCGGTCACCGCGGACGCGCCGACCGCGCCACCATCCCGCACCACCGTCAACCGCCCCTCAAAGTCAGCCGGAATCCTTGCTTGTCCACCGTCAGCTCCCGCGCCGCCGGACGGTCGGCCAGCGACCGCAGCAGCTTCAGCACCGGGACCGTGTCCGGGTTGTAGTGCGTGACCGCCGGGCCGGCCGCGACCATCGCGTCCACTTCGGCGGCGGGTATCCCGAACCGCAGCACCAGCTCCTCGTCGCTGATCCGCGAACCGAACCGCTGGCGCAGCTCCGCCACGTCCAGCGGCGGCGCCTCGTCCGCCAGTTCCCTGGCCCTTGGCCCGCCGAGCACCTTGCCGAGGACCCACGGCTCGATCGGCGCGGTCGGTTTGCCGAACGTCCCCTGCGCGTACCGGATCACCTGGTCCGGCACGTTGTCGTAGCGCGCGTTCCCCACCTGGGCGGACAGCAGGTTGGCGAGCGCCTGCCCGATCACCATCTGCGGGTACGGCGTCACCATGATCGGGTAGCCAAGCTCGGCCCGGACCCGGGCGATCTCGGCCATCAGCTCGTCGAAGCGGTGCGCCAAGCCAAGCTCGCTGAGCTGCCGCCTCGTCGTGGACATGACACCGCCGGCCAGCTGGTGGTCCATGAAGGCCGCGTCGAACGACCGGGGCTTGCCCGGCGGCAGCCCTTCCGCGGCCGCGAGCCGGTCGAAGTACCGGGAGACCGCCGCCAGCAGCCGGTCGTCGACGTCCACGGTGTGCCCGGAGGCGCGCAGGTTGGCGACGAGCTGTTCGGCGTCGGGCAGCGAGGTGCCGTTGCCGAGCGCGCCGCAGCCGACCTGCAACACCGTGACCCCAAGCGAGGCAGCGGTCAGGCAGGTGAGCTGCGACAGCCCGAGGGAGGCATGCGAGTGCACCTCGAGCGGCTTGCCGCCGAGCGCGGCCTGCACGGCGGGGATCAGCGTCCGCGCCCGGTCGGGAGTGAGAATTCCCGCGGGGTCCTTGATGTAGGCCCGGTCGATATCCGGGCAGTCCCGGTAGGCCGCGGCGATCCCCGCGTAGAAGGCGTCATCGTGTACCGCCGAGATCGTATACGTCAGCGCGCCGATGACCTCGCGTCCGCCGGCCTTCTTGGCGATCCGCGCGGTCGCCCGCGCCGCGTCCATGTCGTGCGACGGGTCGAGCACGACGAACCGGTCCATCCCGTTGCGGACGAGCGCCGTGTAGACGAGCTCGATCACCTCCGGGTGCGCCCGCTCCCATGAGATGAACCGGAAGCCGGTCCCGATGAACTGCAGCGGCGTGTCCGGCATCGCCGCCCGGGCGATCCGTAGCTGCGCCCACGGGTCCTCCCGATGGGTCCGCACCGACACGCCCATCGCGGTCGAGGAGGAGTAGTCGAGCGCCCGGAACCCGACCCGGCCAAGGACTGGCGCGATCGTGGCGACGTGCGCCGTCCGCAGCCCGGTCGCTCCCCACAGCGACTGGTTGCCGTCCCGCAGCGACACGTCGACGAGCCTGATGTCAGCCATGGCTGCCGCCTCCCGTGCTGCCGCCCGGTCTCGCGCTCGTGCTGCCGCCCGGTCTCGCACTCGTGCCAGCGCCCGTGCCAGCGCCCGTGCTGGCCCCGGTGAGCCAGCGCGCCAGGTATCCGGTGTCCACTCCGCCGGCTGCGAACTCCGCGTCGGCGAGGAGCGCGCGGTGCATGTCCAGGTTGGTCGTGACGCCGTCGACGGCGCACCGGTCAAGGGCGGAGCGCAGCGAGGACAGCGCGCCGGCCCGGTCGCCGGCGTTGGCGATTACCTTGGCGAGCAGCGAGTCGTAGTAGGGCGGCACCGTCACCCCGGCCTGGACATGCGTGTCGACGCGGACGCCGGGCCCGGAGGGGAAGACCGCGCGGGTAATGGTGCCGGGGCTCGGCTGGAAGTCGCGGCCGGGATCTTCCGCGTTGAGCCGGACCTCAATCGCGTGGCCGGCGAACGTGACGTCCTGCTGGGCCAGCCGCAGCGGTCGCCCCTCGGCGATCGCGATTTGCTCGGCGACGATGTCGATGCCGGTGATCGCCTCGGTGACCGGGTGCTCGACCTGGATGCGCGCGTTGACCTCGAGGAAGTAGAACTCGCCCGGGCCGGTCGTGCCCGGGCCGGTCGTGCCCGCGCCGGTCGAACCCGGGCCGGTCGAGCCCGTGCCGGTCGAATCGGCGTCGACCAGGAACTCGACGGTGCCCGCGCCCCGGTACCCCAGGCGAACCCCGAGCGCGACCGCCGCCGCGCGCAGCCGTTCCCGCAGGTCGTCGCCGAGGCCGGGAGCGGGGGCCTCCTCAACGAGCTTCTGGTACCGCCGCTGCACCGAGCAGTCCCGGTCGCCCAGGTGGATTACCCGCTCGCCGTCACCCAGAATCTGCACCTCGACGTGCCGACCGCGTTCGACGTACCGCTCCAGGTACACCCGTGCGTCACCGAACGCGGCCAGGGCCTCCGCGCTAGCGACCGCGACCGCGTGCCCGAGCTCGGCCGGTTCGCGCACCACCCGCAGCCCGCGCCCCCCGCCGCCGCCCGCGGCCTTCACCAGCACAGGGAACCCGATCCGCCTGGCCACCTCGGTGGCCTCGGCCGCCTCTTCACCCGTACCGTCAGCGCCGCTCGCTCCGCTGTGACCGGCCTGGCTATCACCGGCCTGGCCAATACCGGCCTGGTCATGACCAGCCTGGCCATCACTGGGTCCCGCGCTCACATGGCCACCCGGGAGAACAGGCAGCCCCGCGGCGATGGCGTACTCGCGGGCGGCCAGCTTGTCGCCGGTCGCCGCGAGCGTCGCGGGCTCCGGTCCGATGAAGACGATCCCGGCCGCGGCGCACGCCCAGGCCAGCCGCGCGTTCTCCGACAGGAACCCGTAGCCCGGGTGGACCGCGTCCGCGCCGACCGCGACCGCGGCCGCGACAACCGCGTCGACGTCGAGGTAGCTCGTGGTCGCCGGCCCGGGCCCGATCCGGATGACCCGGTCGGCCAGCCTGGCGGGCAGCGACTCCGCGTCGGCGTCGGAGCTGGTGAGCACCGTCTCGATACCGAGCCTCCGGCAGGTGCGGATCACCCGGACGGCGATCTCCCCCCGGTTGGCCACCACGACCCGCCGCAGCACCCGCCGTTCGCTCACGCGCCCGTCACCCGGATCACCTTAGGGCTGCTGGTGCGGCATTTCCCGCCGGTTTTGTCGAGCTTTGTCGGAGCACCATCAGCCTTAAGGCTGCAGCTGCTTGCCGCGATGAGGAGATAACAGCAAGAAGCCCGTAGGGCTGATGAGGGGCAACCGGCTCCTGGCGTCTTTGCGTGGCCGGTGACCATGATCCCGTCCGTTTTAGAACGTTTGGTCCGTGCGTCATCCAAGCAAACGCGATTTGAGTGTCCCGAATTGGCGCTCGCGTGCGGATAACAGCAAGAAGCGCTTGTGCTGAGAGGTATTGAAGGGCGGGGTTTCACTGTTCCGGCTCGATCAGGATGAGCGTGGTGCCGAGGGCGGCGAATCCGCCGTTGTCCAGGCAGATTCGCGCGACGCGGCCGGCGGTCCCCGCGTGGACCGAGTTCATCAGCTTCATCGTCTCGACGATCGCGACGACCGTGTCGGGGGCGACCGCGTCGCCGATCTCGACGAACGGCGGGGCGCCGGGGCGCGGCGCCCGGTAGAACGTTCCCGGCAGCGGCGTCACCACCGCGACCAGCCCGTCGGAGTCTGCTCGGCCGACCGCTTCAGTACCCGCCGAGGCGGCTCCGGCGGCTGGGCCCACCCCGGAGGCGCCTGATCCGTTCGGGGCGGATGAGGTCCGTGAGGCGTTCGACCCTGGAGAGGCGGGCAGGGTCTGTGCGGCCGGGGCACTGGACGCGCCGGGTGTGACGGCGGTTGGCTCGTCGAACACCTCCGACTCCGACGTCCAGCCGCCTCCGGCGGCGCGGCGCAGCGTCAGCCGGAACCGCGGGGTCTCGACGTCCAGGGAGTCGTACGGCAGCGAGTCGAGCAGCGCAAGGATGTCCGCTACGTCCTCATTTGTCAGGTCCATCGGGCTGCCAAGTCGACAGCGGCCGCAGTTTGTCCCCGGTTTGGGTCGCTACAGCGACCCAAACCGGGGACAAACCCCGCCGGCACGCTCATAGCGGCTTTCCGAAGAGGGCGAGGACGTGGTCGGCGGCGCGGGGCTTCGGAGTGCCCACGGGTGCGGCCGTCCGTGTCGCCCAGACGGTCTCCGGGCGGGACTGGAGCAGCACGATCCGCTCCGGTATGCCGCCGCCGGACTCGAGCCTCTTCTCGGCGGGCCCCTGCCCGGCGGGCCGCTGCGCGTCGAGTCCTTCCCCGGCGAGCCCTTCGCCGGACTCGAGTACCGCCCACTCGATGTCCTGCGGCGCACCGTAGTGCGCCTCGACCCGGCGGGCGAGCGCGGCGAGGGCGCGGATCTCGTCGTCGGTCAGACAGGGCGCCTCGAGGAGATCCGGCGGAGCCTCGGAGACAGTCACCCCCGTACCGTTCGGTATATAGCGATGGATCTTGACCTTGGGTGAGATCCGGCGCGTGGTGATCTCGCCCGTGATCTTGCTGATCACCCACGAGTCGGGCGTCACGTCGCCGGAGACGAGTGCCGAGCCGAGGCCCCACGTGCCTTCGATCGCCACCACCGAACGGTCCCCGGTGACCGGCGACCGGGTGAACATCACGCCCGCGGCGCGCGGCGCGACCATCGTCTGCACGACGACCGCCATCGACACCCCGGCCTCGGGCAGCCCGAGCCGGCGACGGTAGGCGACCGACTCGTCGTTGTACAGCGACGCCCAGCATCGGCGGACGTGCTCAAGCACCGGGCCGGCGCC
>Ga0210395_10002769_pt1 | contig 13553 bp, 14 predicted proteins | sample IncBWH4OmetaG_FD_150861 | JGI IMG/M metagenome (GOLD analysis project Ga0210395, IMG submission 150861) | Forest soil microbial communities from Barre Woods Harvard Forest LTER site, Petersham, Massachusetts, United States - Inc-BW-H-4-O ... | reverse complement strand
GTTGCAAGCCCACAGTCTTTCCCATCCTGCATCGCCCCTGCTCGAATCGAATGCGTTGAGTACTAATGCGCCGCCACTCGGCATGTGCTACACCAATTCGCGGATTACGGCTCACAGCATCGAGTTTGTTGCCAAGCCCAATGAAGCACACAAAGTACATGCAGCACTGCCGGCTGCGCTCGATGGCGCCTTCGGTGAAGTCGCCGGATTCGTCGGAAGTTTCGTGATGATCGCAAACCAAGAAGCACGGCTCGTCACCGTTGTCACTCTGTGGAGCGGAGAAGATCGCATGCAGCGCTGCCAGGAAAACGCGCGCTGGGTGCGCGCTTTGCTGGCGCCGTATCTGGATCGCTGCTTGCGCGTTCAAACGTTCGCCGCTTATGTACCCGAAGCCCCGCAAGTTTCGCGGCAATTCGAACAAGCGTGCTCCAAAGAAGCGTTCGAAACAGGTTTGCACGAGGAGCCGACGCTGTGCGTGGCTTGAAACCAATTTCGAGCTCAGCTGAATATTCGAACAGGTTGGAGGCGAGTCGTCGCCGAAATCGCGGAGTCATTCCGGCAACAGTTGAGGGCTCTCGCCACATCCAATCGTAGTAAGGGTTACACAGAGAGAGGATATGCGCGCAGCACAAGAGTTTTACGGATTGAGTTGGGGGCTAAGTCAACGATGTTTGAAGACAAAATCTGTGCAGTGGATTTTTGTGAAGGGGCCGCTGTGGCTTCATTGGCTCAGCAGACTTTTTGCCTGAATCACTTCATCGATCTCTGCTACGAAAACCTGCAACGCATCGATCCCCGGGGCCAAAAGCACGGACGCGTGCCGCTCGATCTGCGGTCGCTGCGGGCGTTCGTCGAAGAGTGCTCGCATCGGACTCTGGAGGTGGCTTTGCACTGCGAGACTATCGACAATCTGCAGCGCGGCCGATTGCTGGACATTCTTTTGTGGGCCGGCGAACTCTTTCTATTATTGCGCGTTCCATCGCGCGGTTTCGCGGACTCCCTCTCGGAAAAACACGGCCCCGTTCTCACCCGCCTGGCTGCCCGCCATTTCTAGATTTCCGTGGCGTGAGCGCTGCATTCGTTTCTACGTATGCACCAAATCCCTGCTCAAACCACGACAGTCATATTGACAAGTGTTAAGCGACAGGCTACAGTCTGTTGAGTGAAAATCAGGAACTTTGCCCACAAAGGCCTGAACAGACTTTACGCAGAAGACAGCGCGAAGGGCGTTCCGCCCGATTCGGCGGACAAGCTCCGTAATATGCTGGCGTTCCTCGACGACATGCAGGACCCGGGGGAATTACGCGCGCTTCCAACGTGGAAGGTGCACACGCTGACCGGCGACCGCAAGGGCACATGGAGCCTGAGCGTTACGCGCAACCGGCGTTTGACGTTTCGTATCGACTCCGGGGCGTTGGAAATTTGTGATCTGGATTTGGAAGACTACCATTAGGAAGAAGGAGCAAATAGAATGCCCATGAAGAATCCTCCCCATCCTGGAGCTTTTATTCGGACGGAGATTATCGAGGCGGCAGGCTTGTCGGTGACGGCGGCGGCGGCGGCGTTGAAGGTTTCGAGGCCGGCGTTGTCCAGTTTGCTTAACGGCAAAGCTGACCTCTCCGGGATCATGGCGCTCCGGATTGAAAAAGCGTTTGGCGTGAAGATGGATACGTTGATGCGGATGCAGGCCTCTTACGACATTGCGCAGACGCGTAAGCGGGAGAAACAAATCCGTGTGGGACGGGTGCATCAGCTCATTCACGCGTGATATGGCGTTTGGCACTTTCGGAACATAACGTTCGCAGCGTAGCTCTCTACTCTGTGGAGTTGCCCTGATTTAGTTCTTATCAAATAACTTATTGGGGGAGTACAATGACGCCGATCTCTCCTTCAGGAGTGGCCATGTTTAAGGTCTTCCGCCGATTGGGCCTTCTTGCAGCCTTGCTGATCCTGGGCGAAGCGTTCTTAAACGCGCAAGACATGCCGACGCGCGTGGAAGCAGTGCGCCTCTTGGAACGCGCAAACGCCGTCAGCCTTCCTTCCGCCAGCATGCCCAACCACAAGCACGACGCTACCTTTCGCGCCTACGGTCTTGATGGAACGACCAAAGAGGGCAACTTTAGCGCCATTTACGGAAAGGATGGCGACCGAGACGAATTCAATTTCGGCGATTACCACGGCATTCGCCTCTCTTACCAAGGCAAAATGTTTCAGAACGCCTACCAGGCCTACCCGCCGGAACTCTCCGAAGTTGACCATTTGATTCCGCTGCATATAGGCCGTTTCGATCATTCGGACACCATTGATTCGATAAAGGCAGCCACGCTGTTTGGCCGTCCTGCAAAGTGCATACAATTTGAAACCGTCAACGGCAGAACTCATGAGTCGAACGAAATCTGCGTGGATGATGAGCTCGGCACTCTCGTTCGCTGGAGTGTGGGCGGAGAGGTCATTGAAAACACGGAGTATGTGTCATTCCAAGGCGTTTGGCTTCCCACGCATATTCGTCACTATATTGATGGAAAGCTGCGCATGGAGGTTGAGCAGACGTTCAGCGTGATGGACGGTCCGATTGATTGGGCCGCAGTTACGCCTCCCAACGCGACCTTCCTGACCAGGTGCAGCGAGGCGAGGCGTGCTATTGCGCAATCCACGCCGCAGCCGGCGTCAGCAGGGCCAGGTCCCTGGTATGACGTGAAGGTGCAAGCCGTTATCGGGACGGATGGCCGCGTTCGCCAAGCTTCGGTACTTTCGGCTGGAAGACCCGACTTAGAAGAGCAGGCGATTCAAATTGTCTCCGGATGGGTTTTCATACCAGCTACGTGCAACGGCAAGCCCAATGCGGTGAACGCCAACCTCACAGTCCATTTTCCGCCGCAATAAGCGATCGGATTGATAGCCGGCCCCTTTCGAAGCAGGTTCGACTCGCTGGGCGAAAGGTCAATGTGTGCGACGCGGCCGCGTACGAATGTGCCGCGCCTCTTGCACGGCGAGGGCAGGAAGCCGTACTGTGTGCATTCGCCGCTGCAAACGTTTGCTGATGCCACGAGTAATGCACCTTTCCTACGCCTTCAGAACTGGCGTCCAAACCTGCATTGGCGTGGCCGCCCGATTCGCCCACGCGTAATAAGGGACAAAGCTCAGTTCCACCTGCCGCGCTTTGGATGCTTCAGCCGTGTACGCGCGATAGAGCGCGCTATGCGAATTGGACTTCTCGCTAACCGCCCCAGTATGTTTCAGCACTACGATTCCACCAAGCAGATCGCTGCGAAACTCCTCGTGGAACGCGGAAGCGCTTTTTTGCCGCACATCCAAAGCAACATCAAATAACGCAACGCCATCCGGCTGATCCAGTTGTTCGAGACAATAAACCAGCGGGCCTCGCTGCACCGCCACACGCCCGTAGTCGTCCACGACGCGGGCATTTGCTTCAATCACTTGCGGCGTCATCCCAAACTTCACATTAATAACGTCGCCGGACGCCCAACGGCGCCGCAACGCGAGGTATTGCCCGGCAGTCGCTCCCGAAACAGGCTTGCCGTTCACCGCAACCTGCGTTCCGTCCGACCATCCTGGAATACGCAAATAAAATGTGAACTCAGCAGGCTTTGCCGGCGCGACGCTAATTTCCGCGGCCCCTTCCCACGGATAATTTGTCTTTTGCGCGACCTTCAACCCAGTTCCGTCTTCGAGATGCCAATCCAGTTGCGAATTGTCGTAAAGATGCAAATAAAGTCCATCCTTGCTCGTGCTGTAAAAATACCCGGGCAAGGAGGCAAACGTGCGCTCTAGGTTCGGCGGGCAGCACGTTGTGTCGTACCACGGATTGCGAATCTGGTCGCCGCCCGACGGATCAAATCCCAGCGGATTGCGGTAACAATACATGGTCCCGTCCAGCGACATGCCCGAATTGATGCCGTTGTAAAGCGCGCGCTCGATCACATCCGCAAACTTCGCGTCGCCGCTAGCCGCAAGCATCCGCCAATTCCACATCATGTTGCCGATGGCCGCGCAGCTCTCTCCATACGCTGTGAAATTCGGCAGCTCATAAGCGTCGCCGAAAGCTTCGCCCTCGCTGCGCGCCCCAACTCCGCCCGTCACGTACATTTGCGCTGACACTAGATCGTCCCAAAGCACATTCAGTGTCTTCCAATAAGCTTGGTCGCCGGTTTCCAAATAATAGTCAGTCGCTCCGCAGCAGGCATACATCGCGCGCACTGCGTGCCCCTCGAGATGCGTGCGCGTCGTAAACGGGATCCCGCAGAAGTGATAAACGTACCCGTGCTGCGGCAGCTTAATTCGCTCGTCGCCCTGAAGAATGTAGCCCGCAAGTTCAAGGTGGCGCTTATCGCCGCTCGTGCGGTACAACTCGATCAGCGCCATCTCCATTTCCGGATGCCCGGAGAGAATCGGCTTCTTATCGGGCCCCGGCCCGAAATTCGGCAACAAGTAGCCATCGACAAAATGAATCCCCACGTCCAGCAAAGTCCGATCGCCCGTCGCGCGGTAATACGCAATCGCCCCCTGGATCATGTGTCCGATGTTGTAAAGCTCATGCCCCCACCGTTGCACATCAGGCTGCATCCGATCCTTCGCCTTGTTCCCGGCGTAGTACGTATTCAAATACCCACTCGGCTCTTGAACCGCCACAACTTCCTTAATGATCTTGTCCGTAAGCGCGTGCAGCTCAGGCCGATCTCCAGACTGCAGCGCAAACCCAACCGCCTCCGTCCACTTGTAAACATCCGAGTCCGAGTAAACCGGTCCGCGCTGCGCGGCGTCGCTCTTGCCCGCAAGCCGCAAAAAATTGGTCATCCGCCCATTCGCCTCGAGCAATTTCTCCATAGACGGAATACTCTTGTCGACGTTCGTCTCCCGCCGCGCTCCCCAGAATCCCTGCGTAATCGTCACTGCGTGCACAGGAATGTTGTGCAACTTCGCGTACGGCGACTTATCCACAAAAAGCACGCCCTCCTCTTTCCAATCAGGATTTGACGCGCTCGCACTGTTTCCCCACGACGAAGCGAGGAGATTTTGGATAGGCGCCGAACTCATTGTAGCCGCGGTAATGGCAGCGCCCACAAATTCCCGGCGCGACAACTGCGATCGCTTCGACATATCGCCCTCCTCAGAACCTCCCATTCGATCCCCATGACGGGCATCATGCCCGTTCCAGAGCAAACGTTCACACGCCGCGCACAATAGATCATCCCGATGGATGCCTGCAATCACTTTTCCCGTTGGGCACTCTCCCCATCACATCTACTTTGCCCTGCAAAACCCCGAGCAGTGCCCCTGGTCTTCCTGGCAAGTCGGCGTAACAGGACACCTCCCGTATCCAATACCGGTAGTAGACAATTCGTGTCGCGCGTTCATCAAGCGACTCGACACCAGTTTTTCAATGAAATAGTCTTGAAACGTGGACAAAGAACATCGTGGTTTAAGGTTTGCGTTCAGCGCCAGGGCCGAGATCGCTTCTGAAAGCTCGCCCACTGCGTTTGCTCCCGCACGCGTGACCGAGCTAAGCTTGCGCGGTTGTTTCCTGGAGACTGCCGCTTCGTTTGAACTTCAGCGCCCTGTTTTGCTGAAAATCCATCACTCCGAAGAATATTTCGAGGCCGAGGCATCCGTCCTCTATCTCCATCCCCCGGGCATCGGGCTGGTATTTCGCGAAATAAAGCCTCACTTTCGAGACGTTTTGCAGAAGTGGGTTCTCGCCGCGCTCGATAACGAATCTGCTGCGCGGCAAACTCCGGGATAGTTGCGTTGCCGGACATCTGTTCAAGAATCAATTTCATCTCTCTGGTAAGTGATAACCGATGGTGCGAAGAAACAAGCCTTTGCAAGAAGCTAAACGCCGTTCTGTTCGGCGCTGCCCGTTCGTCGCTTCTGCGGAGGCGATAGAGCTGAGTTCCGGAACCCAACTTTCAGGGCGCACCTCGGAACTGGGCCTTGGAGGCTGCTATGTCGACTCCCTAAATCCGTTTCCCGAGGGAACGCTCGTCCAATTGAAGATCCTCAGGGATCAGGGCACATTCGAAACCAAAGCCAAAGTAGTTTACTGCGACCCGACTTTCGGAATGGGCCTCGCCTTTACAGACATGATGTCCGACCAGCGGTCCCTGCTGGAAACATGGCTAACCGAGATCGTTAGCCAACTCAGATAGTCGCGCGTCAGAGCTTAGTGTTATTGCGAATCGACTGCACCACTTGCCTGATGGCGTCGATAACTACGTCAGGCCTGTCGATGATGATGAAATGGCCGCTGTTCTCCGCAATGAGCTGCTTGCTATTTGCAGAGAGGGACAACAGCTTGGCTTGCAGCTCCGCGTATTTATCGCGCCATTTCTCCGCCGCCTGCGGAGGCATTGATGGACCCGTACCCGCAGTGACGTCTACTAGCGGCTTGTCACCGAGCGAATGACTTTGGTCCTTGATCATCGCATCGGCCTGCGCCATACAATCGAACAACATGTCAAAGTTGCCCGTTGAAGCCCCTTGGTTGCTGGCCTGTGTTGTCGCCCAATGATGAAGTTCGCGGTCCTGGAGTGGCAGCTTGCTGAAGTTCGGATCGTCCTCCATTCCCATCGTGACAATCTTCGCGCCGCCAGGAGGCGAACTAGGCGGCGGTGGCGGCGGCGCCGGGGCTACCGCGGCGTCAGACGGCGGACGGCGGGATAACATCGCAAGCGCGTGATCGACAAAGATCACACCCGCTACGTCGTTCGGGTATTGCCCGGCATAGATTCGCGCGATCAACCCACCGAGTGAGTGCCCAACGAGAATATAAGGTCCAGCGATTCCGGCATTTTTCAATGCCGTGTGCACCTCGCTGACCCGAAGTGGGCAAGAGTCTTTCGGGCCAGGATCGCTCCACGCAGTTCCCGAGTGGTCGTACGCGCATACCTGCGTGAATCCGGCGACTTGGGGTTGCACGAGCCCCCAATCGAAGGAATAACCCGCACCCAGGATGACGACGGTTGGGCTCCCCGCCCCACTGCAATAAAGATGGACTCGATAACCACCAACGTCGATGAGCTTACCGAGAGCCGCTGGCGAAGTAACAGCTGTGTCCGGCGTTTGGGCCAGCGTTGCGATCGGAAGGACTACGATAAACAGCCAGCAGAAAGAGAAACTAGCAAAGTTGCGCCTTTTCACAGAATCTCGCCTCCCTCCACGCAGGTGGATTCTAACCGCAAAAGGGTGTCGAACGCCTAACTCCCGTGAGTCGCAGCCGGACATCTATGCGTCAGAGTTGCCATTAAATTCGCTTCACCGATGGATGTCATAACGACTCCGCCTCGCGACGATCCGAGCAGACTGTTTCGCTGTTCACCCTACCGGATCAAACATCTCGTTCATCCTCTGGTTTGACGGAAATGGAATCCGCTCGCGCGTTTAACAGTCAGTGTTGGATACCCCACAGACAGCAGGCCTTCGTTATCTGTAATCTTCGGGCCTTTTGAATTCACCTCGGTTTGAGGTGGGTTCAAGAGCGGTGATTTAAGCAGAACCTCGCTCAAGGCAAGGCAAAGAGCGGCTCTTGTCCCCACAGTCACGTTGAAGACCAATGCGACACCGTCCTTCACAAGAGCATAGCCGCACCAAATCGTGAGGTGGCCATGGAGCCGATGCGTCGCAAACTGGTATGGGCCGAAAGACCGAACTTTCAAGGCTGGTGTTGCTCGGAATGCGCATGGGTGTTCAGCCCTTCATGGCCGCTCGTTGGCAATTCCGTTGACGAGATGAAGACGAACTTCGGACAGCAGCGCGACAAGGAGTTCGCATCTCATGTCTGTGCCGAGCACCCGAGAGCCACAAAAAATCCCGGTTAGCCATATCTCTCACCGACCAAAATGCCGTTTGATTCGCGTGTTCATGTAAAGCAGCTGCCATTCAAGGATGAATATGGAAGCGGTCTGCAAGGATTTTTCGACGGCTGGAACACAATTGCGGGGATGCTGAAGCTATTTGAGGAGAGTCTTGGCTAAAAGCGAGGTGTTGATGTGTATCCCGCCGTTCGCGTCGAGAGGGCCACGGTATTTAATGAAGCCAAGCTTTCTGAACTTATTCATAAAAAAGTTGACGTGCGCGCGTGTCGCGCCGATCATCGTGGCCAGCGTCGCTTGCGATATTCCCGCAAATTTGTGCAACTGGCGCTTACTTCCCTTCCCTGCGAGCAGCAGAAGAGCGCGGGCCAGTCGCCTCTCGCTGCACTCAGAAACCTGGTCGACGAAATCCTCCTCGAGTCGAATATTGCGCGAAAGCAGATAAGACAGGAAGGAGTAGGAGAGCGCATGGTCGGTGTGGAGCGCTCGGATCATCTCGTTTCTTTCAATGACCAGTAGCGCCGTGGGCGTAATCGCGGTGGCGGTTCTCATACGAATATTCTGACTTCCAAGGCACATTTCACCAAGAAAATCGCCAGGCCCCAGAATGGCGACAATGGCCACCTTGCCAGTCTTGGCGGCCACGGAGAGTTTCACGCGGCCTTTTTGAATGTACATGAGCGTCTCCGCGATATCGCCTTGAGCGAAGATAGTTCCTCCTGTTGCGAACCTTTCATTCAGTGTGGCCACTCCGGCCAAATTGACTGAAATTTTGGGAAGGGTCTCTGTGTTGGAACTCATGGGTTGATCGGGCTTTCGGTTCTGCTGGCTAATTGCCTGCCGCGCGGATCGGGCCATTCGCGGCATCGCCATTTCCTTCTCGACATCCCCTAGGCTGGTTTCGCGGAACTCTTCTTGCTCGCTCTTCATAAGAGTCCCCTCCTCACATTGTTGCACCGAAACCGAACACATTCTGTCCAATTTGGCACAATCTTGGTAGGGGGTCAGTTTCCAGTAACCGCTGCCGGTTACCAGGACTCAGCCTTTTTGTGTGAGCGTTTTCAGGAACGCTTCAAAGCCGCCCACAATTTGAACGGGCAATTCACCGACAGCTCTCTTGGAGAGAATCTCATGGCCAGCGCTTGGCACTTCAAAGAGTGCGTGTGAGGCGGGGATCAGTTCTAGAGCGGATTTCATTTCCGCAGTCGTGCCGAAGGGATCGCGAGTGCCGTGAACGAAGAACGTGGGCGTGGCCAGCTTCGGGAAATGTCCAGTGCGAAGTTCATTCGGTTTTCTGGGAGGATGAAGTGGGTAGGAGAGCAGGAGCAAGCCATCCACCAGTTGCGGCTCTTCAGACGCGAGCATGCTAGCCTGTCGTCCGCCGTAGGAATGGCCACCCATAAACATCCGGCCCTTCGTTTTGTCTCTCATGACCGCGACAGCGTGGCGGAGACCGTCTCGATCCCGGATCGCGCTGCCGCGAGGAGGTGGTCCATGCGGTCGTGCGAGGCGGAATGGCAGGTCGAACCGCAAAACGGTGAATCCCGACACGGCCAGCGCGTCGGACATCTCCACCAACAGTTTAGACTGGCAGTCTGCGCCAGCGCCGTGCGTGAGCACAATGGCGTTCCGACTCGGCTGCGGAGGCACGTGCAGGAAACCACGAATGGGGGGCTCAGTCTTAAGGTTAACAAGAGAGATAGACATGTAGTTGTAAATCTGTGGGCTTCGGAGAACTCAGTGTATGCACCAAGCGGCCCTCAAGCAAGTCAGTTAACACATTTGGACACCTCTGCGGATTCATCTGCGCTGGTAGGATTCATGCGCTTCATGCACACGTAAATTTCAGTTCGCGGGTGGTCCTTGCCGCGGATCGCTGCCGACTGCCCGAACGGACAGGTGCGCCTAATAGCACAGCGCGTCGCAAGCCGCTTGCGGCCTGCAAAGTGAAGGTTTCCAATGAGAGACAGAACGTCTTAACCCCGCGCCGATTCGGAAGATCGGCCTAGATGGAGAAGCCATGAGAAGCCTGAAACTCGCCCTGGTGATTTCGGCCCTTGGTGTATGCGCCACATGCGCGGCACAGCAGTCCAAGATTTTTGATTGGCAACCGGCGAATGACGAGAAGGTGCGTATGGATCCGGCAAACTATTATGCGGCCCAGACATATCGTCCCGCGGCGAGTGGCGGCAACATCCACGTGGACATTACGGCGGAAAGGCCAGTGACGGTCTTTATGACTGACGCGATGAGTTGGGAACTGGCGCTGCAACATCCTGAAAACATTCCCAGCCTGCGGACGAGTTGCACACAAGAACATGTAGTGCAGACCACGTATGTTTGCAACTTGCCAGGAGTGCCGATGACGCTGGTGATTCACGATGAGCGGCGGAACCCGGAAGGAGCGGCATTCGCTGGGTTCGCGGCGGTGTTAAGGCCTGAGGAAAGGGCCGATCACGCTTTAGAAACCGGCGTAGACGCCGCGCGAATCGGCGAAAGGCTGGCAGAGCGGAGATTTTTCGCGCCAAACGACCTTCACATTCAATATTACCGATGGGACTGCGTGCAGAATTGCATTCAGCCGGAATTTCAGTGGATGCAACAGCTCAAGGAAAAATACGATCTGACATCGTTCTTGAAGGTGTATGGCGGGTTTGTGGCGGACCACGACCAGACGCAGGTGAGCATAAAGATTAAGGCGCCGGTGCCGATGGCCGTGGCGATGCTGCCGTCGAATGTGGCGAACCAACTCCATGCGAGGCCTGACGCGCTGGAGAGTGCGCTGGGAAACAGTTCGTGCCAGCAGCGCGGCGTCGAGAACACGAATTTTCAGTGCGTTTTTAACGTGAGCGATGGGCCGCAATCATTGATTGTGGTGCCGGAAGATACGGCGAACGTGCCCCATAAGAAGAAGTCTGAAATCGAGATGCAGGTGGTAAAGTGCGTAGCGAATTGCCAGTTGATCGAGACAAGCCAAAAATCCGCGGCGACGGGCGACGCGGCAAAACCGAATTAAGCTGCTGCGGTACACGTAGCTCGGACACGGGCATTGAAGCCTACGCGTGCCGCCAACTTCAAGTCTTGGTACGCCGGGTGATCCGAAAGTGGGTGCTATGAGCCACTTGTCCGGTTTCGGCTTATCTTGGCAAGACGGAGCTAACCTCTTCTCGATATCTAAAGAAGGAGTCGACCGTGCTGACATTCCTTATCTTTCCGCTAGCCATGGCGGTATTTTTCGTCCTGAGTGAGAAGATTATGTCCAGCAAAAGCCGTTGGAGCGAACTCTCGACCAGGTACCGCGGGACCTCCTCACCGACGTTGCCCTGGCGCAGATGCGTATATCTGCAGACCGAGGTGAAAGCAGGAAACACGATATACCGCGCGAGCTACGGCAATAACCAATTGTCAGCGCACATCCGGCTGTTCCCCCAGGCATACGCGGCCGTCGACGCTAAGGGACTACACCTAAAACGGATGCCGTGGCACTTCATGCACCCACCCCTGTTAATTCCCTGGACCGCGATCGCTGATGTCGAAACGATGGCCGCCGCTGAATTCGGCGTCCGCCAATTAGCGCGCCGAACGGGATTCTCCCCACAGGCGATAGGCGGCAGAGTTCCGGGATCGATGGGCAAACTGATTAATTTGGCCGGTGGCACCATGACTACCGTGACGCTGGTGAATCCTCAGATGACGCTCACCGTACCTGCGGGCTCCATCGATGCCCCGGAGCGTTTTCTCCCGCGGCGTGATGCACAGAAACCAGCACCCTCCACGCGCCCTGCAGAATCGGGTGCTACTCCCAAACCTGTCAAGGAAATGTCCTTTAAGACCTGAAACGCAGTCCTAGTCGCACGCTTGGCAAAGTGCCAGTCTGACCTCGATGAAGGCATAGCCGGGCGGCCCATTCAAGAATCTGTCAGAGCTTTCACCAGGTATGTGTGAGCCTCAACCGCGCATGGGGAGTTTTTAGCGAAGTACGCCAGAGTTAGCGTATGCGACTCTACCAAAACGACTAAGTAATAAAAGGAGGGAACTTTGCCTGGTAAGTCGGAACTGACCCACTCCCTTCTTGACAAAAGCCTCTAAAACGGTATTCTAAAGCTAGGTAGTTTTGCGAGCTCTCACCGCGGCGGCGCCTCAGCCGCTATTTTTATTTTAGGAAAGCCGCAAAGTAGCACAGCCACTCGTGGCCGTGCTCTTCTCAGTCGTTTCGCAAGCGACTGCAAGCGCACAGTCCCTCTGCATGTAGAGCCGAGCCCTGCTGCTATTTCCCTCGCATGGAGGATAAAGGTCCATTACGCTTCGAGTCTCAGCGTCCCTGAAACTCAAAACAGCAAATTCGCTCCAGGAATTATGCTTACTTCCAAATCCTTTAGAATCAACACTTACGTAAGCGCCCATAAACGCTGATTCTAATAGACTTAGAGAAAAGCTAAATTGTTTAGAATCAACATTTACAAAAAAACCGGGGGGTAGGGGCGAGACGACCGCACTAGACTTGAGAGCTACCTGCCCTCCGAATTCTGATCTCGCCCTGTGGCGTACAAGATTAGGTCTCGATTTCCAGTCGCTCGGAGCCGCCGGTCGGGGGCCAAACAGCCTCTTCAACCACGCGCGTTTGCCTTCTCAGCAACCGTGATCAATGTAGGGAGGACATCACCGAACTGCGTGCCATGCGACTGCCCAAAAGCGAAGTAGAGCTTTTGATAGAGCGCATACAGCGAGTTGTAGACCTCCTGCGCCGCCGGCTCGGGCGTAAAGACCGCATGCTCCGGACAAATCTTATCCTGCGCCTCTTCCACCGTCTGGAACGTCCCAGCCGCGAGAAAAGCGAAAATCGCGGAACCTAGACTCGTGACGCTTTTGCTCGGCACCAGAACCGGCCTGCCTAAAACGTTGGCATAGATTTGATTGAGCACGTTGTTTTTTTGCGGGATGCCGCCTGCATTGATCACACGCTTGATATCCACACCATGCTCCGCCATTCGGTCCAGGATAATTCGTGTATGGAACGCTGTGCCTTCGATAGCGGCGAAGAGCTCGTCTTGCGGAGTGCTCTGCAAGTTCCAACCGAGCGTGATGCCCCGCAAATTAGGGTTCACCAGCACCGTTCGGTCGCCGTTGTCCCAGGTCATGCGCAAAAGACCGGTCTGTCCTGCGCGATATTTTTCAAGTCCCTTGCTCAGAGTCGCGACATCGGTTCCTGCGCGGCTGGCAATGGCGTTGAAAATATCTCCCACGGCGGAAAGTCCAGCTTCAATTCCAGTGCGCCGCGGATGCACGCTCCCTTGCACAACTCCGCAAACTCCCGGCACCAGATTGACCGACGGCGTAATGCCAATGATGCAAGTCGAAGTGCCAACGACATTCACCATGTCTTCGGTGCGGCAGCCCGCCCCGATCGCGTCCCAATGCGCGTCGAACGCACCGACGGGTATTGGAATGCCCGCTTTCAACCCCAGCTTTTCCGCCCAGTACGCGGAAAGCCTTCCGGCGATGTGGTCCGAAGTGACATATTCGCCCTGAAGTTTTTCCCTAACTCCCGCAAACAGGGGATCTACTTTGACGAGAAATTCCTCCGATGGCAGGCCGCCCAGCTCCGGATTCCACAGCCACTTATGCCCCATGGCGCAAACGCTGCGCTTCACTTTGCGCGGGTCGGTGATCCCGCACAGCGTGGCCGCCGCCATGTCGCAATGCTCGAAAGCGGATACAAACTGT
>Ga0210395_10002768_pt1 | contig 13554 bp, 9 predicted proteins | sample IncBWH4OmetaG_FD_150861 | JGI IMG/M metagenome (GOLD analysis project Ga0210395, IMG submission 150861) | Forest soil microbial communities from Barre Woods Harvard Forest LTER site, Petersham, Massachusetts, United States - Inc-BW-H-4-O ... | reverse complement strand
ACGTGGCCCGGCTCACACGCATTCCCGGCATCGGAAGGAAAACCGCCGAACGCATGATACTCGAACTGCGCGACAAGCTGCCCGAAACCGGCCCAACCTCAGGCCCAGTCGTTCCCGCGATGAACGCGACCGAAGAAGACGTGCTCTCCGCACTGGTCAATCTCGGATATCAGCGGGCGGCCGCCGAGAAAGCTTTGGGTGTCGCGACTAAGAATGGATCTGCAAAATCCTTCGACCAGATGTTTCGTTTGACCTTAAGCCAGCTCTCAAAGTAGCCGCTTTCCCTGTAGACAAAGCAATCGCCTTGAGCTCTAATGCTGCACCATGCAAACGCTTGGCCTCTCGGATTCAACCCCTCGCAGCGAGAGCCGCATCAAAAGCCTGTTTTGGCCTTCGATCCAAAGCGGCGCCGACGTCGACTATTTGGCGGTGCAGGGCTTCTGGGTGTGCACAATTGTAGGCGTGATGTCGCTCTTCTTTCTGGCGGTATCGGCCCGCCAGCCTATCCTCGGCGTACTGGTTTTTCTCCTGTTTCATTTCGGAGGGGTCGGGGTTCGGGAACACAATCCATTCGCGGCAGCGATTATCCTGGTTTATTACGTCGTCGATTTCCTGGCTTCCGCTGTGTCTTTGTTTGTGAACTCGCCGGGCATTGGGGTTCTAAGAATCATCATCGTGGCGCTGCTGGTGTCGAATCTCCGCGCCACCTGGATCGCCGGCAGTTGGAAGCCTGACTCGGAAGAGGCTGCGTTGCCGCCGCGAATGGGAGAAACCTTCGCCGATAAGCTCTCCGATAAGTGGCCCGCGTTTATATGGCCGAAAGTGAAAGTGGTCTATTACATCTTCTCGTTCGGATTTCTCGCGCTTACCGTCGCTGGGTTCATCGTCATATTTCTTCGCGGCGGACATCTCTAGCTGTTTCTTACTTCCCAATGCAGAAAGTACTGAAAATCAAATTCAGAATGTCGTCCGTCGTAGTCGCGCCCGTAATCGCATCCAGCGGCCGCAGCGAATTGTAGAGATCCATCAGCAGCATCTCGTGCGGCACCTTCCCGGCGACAGCAGTCTTCGCCGCACCCAGCGCGGTCAATGAATCCTGAATCAATCCCTGATGCCGAACGTTTGTGAGAAATCCGAATTCACCCTGCGTCCCGGCCTCGCCGCCAATATGCCGGAGAATGGCTTGGCGAAGCTCAGCGATACCCTCGCCAGTAACAGCCGAAGTCAGAACTTTCTGGCCACTCGCCACTAACCACTGCTCACTGGCTCCAAGGTCGCACTTGTTTCCCACCACAATTACCGGCCGGTTCTCCGCCAAGAGCAGCAACTCCGCATCTTCGGCAGTCTCGCCCAGCGACGCTTCGAGCACCACCAGCACCAGGTCGGCGTCGGCCAGCGCTTCCATTGATTTTCGAATACCCAGCGACTCCGCTTCGTCAAGCGCATCGCGAATGCCGGCCGTATCGACCAGCTTGACCGGAATCCCCCCAATCGCTACGGTTTCGCTGACCAAGTCGCGTGTCGTTCCCGGAGTCGCCGTCACGATCGCGCGATCGCGCTCCACGAGTCGATTGAACAAGCTCGACTTGCCCACATTCGGCCGGCCCACAATCGCCAGCGTCAATCCTTCGTGCACAATCTTGCCGTAGGCGAAACTCGCGCTGAGCTGATCGAGCGGCGTCCGCACCGCCGCGATGTGAGCGAGAATCGTCGCATCCGCCATCACCGAAACATCGTCTTCCGCGAAATCAATTCCTGCTTCGAGCGCCGCGATCAATTCCACCAATTCTTTCTTGATCGGCTGTAGTCGCCGCGACAGCGCCCCTTCCAGCTGTTGCGCCGCCACTTTCGCCTGATACAAAGTCTGCGAGTCGATCAGGTCGCGTACCGCCTCAGCCTGCGTCAAGTCGATGCGCCCGTTGAGAAAGGCGCGCATCGTGAACTCCCCAGGCTCGGCCAGCCGTGCTCCTGTGGCCACACACAGCTCGACGATATGCCGCAGCACCACCGGCGACCCATGCGCCGAAATCTCAACAATGTCGTCAGTCGTATAAGAATGCGGCTTGGCAAAGTAGGTGACGACCACTTCGTCGATTCTTCTCACGGCATCGGGACCCCAAGGGTGCCCCATCGGAGTCGCTTCCTTTGCGGCTAGAGCGTGCCCTGGGCTTGTCGAAAGGGTGGGGATTTTGACTTCTTCTGGCTCGACTAACTCCCCAAACACCGCGCGCCCCGGCTCCAGTTCATACTTCAGCCGCAGCATCGGCGCGGCGATTTTTCGCGCATCAGGCCCCGCAAGCCGCACTACCCCGATCCCGCCGCGCCCGGCAGCTGTGGCGACGGCAACGATTGTGTCATCCAGATTCACAGAAAAGATTCTATCGGGTCGACATAGTTCGAGTGCTTTAGCACATGACGAATCTTGACCAGACTCTACATTCATTGACCCTGCACCGGACTACCATGGATGTGGAATCGCCTATGCCCTATCTCTTCTGACGTGTTCTCAGGAGGACAATATGAAAACCGCTCTCGCCGTGATTCTGTTCGCAACCTCTGCCTTTGCCCAGGATCCCTCAGTGGCCGCCGCGGGCTCTGCCTGCGGTCCGGTGGAAACTCAGTTCGTCGTCAAGACTGACTCTGTTTCGCGTGCGCAGCAACCGGCGGATCCCAGCAAGGCCCTCGTTTACGTCATCGAAGATCAGAAGTTCAAGGCGTTCAACGACGTCACCGCGCGGGTGGGCCTTGATGGCGCATGGGTCGGCGCGAACCGCGGCAATTCCTATTTGTTTTTCTTGGTCGATCCGGGCGAGCATCATCTATGCACGGACTGGATTTCGCAGTGGCTGCCGGACGGCCGACTCGTGTCATTGGCTCTACTTACAGCCGAGCCGGGAAAGACGTACTACTTCCGGGTGCGCACCACCGGCGCCCGATACGAGGTACCGTCCATCGATCTCGACCGCGTGAACAGCGACGAAGGTAAGTTTCTGGTCGCGTCTTCCCTCCCCAGCGTTTCGCATCCGAAAAAATAATGCGATCATAGCGGCTGAGGATCACGACTCTTGTCTGTAGCCGACGAACTGCTCAAGGCCAACGAAACCTTCGCCCGCAATTTCACCCTGGGAGAGCTCCAGGTAAAGCCCCGCCGTCACGTCGCGGTGCTCGCCTGCATGGATTCCCGCATCTTGTTCGAGCATTGCCTGGGCCTGCATCCGGGCGACGCGCACATGATCCGTAATGCCGGCGGCATCGCCACCGACGACGCCCTGCGCTCCCTGATCGTCTCCCATCACCTGCTCGACACGCAGGAGTTCATCATCATCAACCACACAGACTGCGGCCTGTTGAAGGTGAGGGAGTACGAACTGCGGGCAAAACTCGCAGAGAAGATGGGAGTGGTCGCAAGCGAACCCGCGCATTTCCACGCATTCGACGATCTTGAAGCGAACGTGCGCCTGCAGATGCAGCGTGTGAAATCGCACCCCTGGATTCCGAAGCACATTCCCGTGCGGGGCTTTGTGTACGACGTGAAGACGGGACGGCTCAAAGAAGTGAAGTGAGTAATTTAGAGACAGCCGCCCTGGTTGTCCGGGCCGAGCGAAGCTCGACGGCCTTGAATCATGCTCGGTGGTTACTGACAGTAGACTCCAGTCGCGTGATCTCAGTGATCACTTCGCGCATTTTGCTCCTCGTCTCGTTATCCAACCTGGTCCACTCCTCGGGCAAGCCACCGATGCTCATCGTTCTCCGCCACAAATCTCTTAGCCGCTCACCCTTAGGATGGAGATGTTCGTAGTCGTCTACATCCCAGCCCCCGTAGCTGCCATCCAGCAAGTGCTCGGGGCGGTCAGCCACTTCTGTCGGCGTAGGCTGTTTTCGAGTGACCACCCCGATCACAACGAGTGCGATCCCTAGAAGCAGGAAGGCAAAGAGCCGTTCTGCTCTCGGATAAATGACGATGGCGATGATGGGTGCAATCACGGATGTGAGGCATCCGGCGCGGAACATCAGTTGCGAGAGCTTCGTCATTCTCACCACGGTCGCGCCGGCAGGAGTGCCCGCGCCACATTTCCTACCGCATTACCTTCTCAATCTCCCCCCGCAGTTGCTCATACGGCACCGCCCCGGGATGGTACCAGGCCACTTTTCCCGTCCGATCCAGCAGCACCAGCGTCGGCGTAGTCGATGCACCATAAACCTCGAAGTTGTACTTGCTCACCGGCACCGGCATGTCGAGCAGACCGGAATAAAAATGACGCCGCACTGCTTCGATATATTGCATTTCATCGGCAGGCGAAGCATGTTCGAGCTGCGCCGTGTAACCGTAAAGCCGCGTGGGACCAATTACTTTTAATCCCTTCGCAGCGTATTCCGAACGCAGCTGTGTAATGATGGGCGCCTCGGCTTTGCAGTCCGCGCACCAGTGCGCCCAGAAAAAGAGCAGCACCGGCACGCCGCGCCATTGGTCGGGGGCGGACAGGGTCGCCCCCAGATAACGATCCGCCTTCAAGGCCGGCGCCACCTTCCCCTGCAACGACAGCAGGTTGAGATTTTTCTGCAGCCGGTCGTGGATCGAGGTGTTCGCATAGGTCCGCAGCGCGGATTGCAGCAGCGCGACCGCCTGCATCCTTTGCCCCTGCGCCGCCAGCACCTGCGCCCGGACTTCCAGTGCCGCGCCCAGCGCAACCGGCAGGTGCGGCTCGGCATCGAGCGCGCGCTGTTTCAGCAGCTCCTGCGCCTGAGTCTGCGTCTGCTTGGCGTACGCCGCTGCCTGGTCGTACTGACGCTGATCAAGCGCGGCCCGCGCCATCCAGGAATACGCTTCCAGATATTCCGCCGTGACACCCTGTTGAGTACGATAAGAATTCAGCGCCGCCTCAGCGCTAGAAAAATTGTTCTGCATCAGAGCGATGCGCACCTCGTCGACAATCCCGGCCCACGCCGCCGCCGTGAGTAAGAACGAAACCAGCAGAATCCGCAAACGCATGTCTAGATGATGAATGCTTTGCCCAAAGGTCGCAAGTCGTCGACATTTTTTCCACGGCCGGACCCAACCATAACAGCTTCTATATCAGTTGTTTAGCCATAGCCTACAGCAAATTATGTAGCTTTTATGGGGCATTTTCTTTACAATTTATTTGCGTTTGACTTTAGAGCTCCTTCGCAGTACAAGCATCTCCGCTCAACCCAGCGAGTGACCTTCCTGCAAGAAGACCCGAAAGTTTCAGCGCTACATCAACAACAAAGGAACAAGCAACATCATGGAAACAGGAACAGTGAAGTGGTTTAACGACGCCAAAGGCTACGGTTTTATCAGCCGCCAGAACGGTGAGGATGTCTTCGTGCATTTCTCCGCCATTCAGGCCAGTGGTTTCCGCAGCCTGCAGGAAGGTCAGCAAGTGCAGTTTGACGTGGTCAAAGGCCCCAAGGGCTGGCAAGCCGAGAACGTCAAGGGCGTCTAACCCCGCTTCGCAGCCACAATTCGCAATGAGGGCGGCCAGCCATGGCCGCCCTTAGTTTTTTGTGAGATTGTTCTTGCTCTACTACTGGCTGCGCATTAGAACCACATCCGAGTCGGTGTGGCCCCGCACCATCGCCAATTGTTTGCCGTCGAACGACCAGTGGAAATCGAAAATCTGTTCAAAAGTGAAATCGGTAAGCTGGCTGCCTCTCGCGCCGTCGAGAGGCTGCAACCACAGGTTGTCGACGCCGTTGAGGCGCGTGGGATAGACAACACCCTTGCCGTCGCGAGAGAAATGCAGCAGGCCGAAGCGCGGACGCTCGAACGGCACCGTCTTCATTAATTTGCCGGCATCGGTCTCAACCACCTCGAGCATTTCTCTGTGCTCGCCAGAATGTTGCAGGGTAGGAAAGACAGCGAGCGTACCGTCGTAAGAAACATCGAAGGAACCGGCGATGGGCGATTCCGAAACGATTTGCGGTGCGCCGCCATCAATGGAAACTTTGGCCAGTTTCGGTTCCCCGCCTTGCTGCATGAAGAACACCCACTTGCCATCATGCGAGCACACCGGATAGAGATCGAGTTTACCGCTGGTCACTTGCTTGACATTGCCGGTCGCATCCATGCGCCAGATATTTTGCGCGCCACTTAGAAATTTCACGAAGACGATGGAGCCGCCCTGGCCGCAGGCGCATGGGGCGCCGCTTACTGCCTGACCGGGAATAATCGCCTTGGCGCCGGTCGCGGGGTCAATACGATTAAGAACGTTGGCCTGGTCGGAGATCCACTGGTCGTCAGGGGTCCAGGTAAAGTTGGTGTCGGCCTCGGCGGAGGTAACCTGGCGGGCTTGAGCTGCGAGCGATCCCGCGAGCATCACCTGCAAATTCCAACGACCCTCGTTCTGCACAGTGGCTAGAATGCTCCCGCTGCTGCCGACGCTTAGGTCGGAGTAAGTGCTGGTGTCGCGCGTGATCGGAGAATAGATGCCCTGGGGATAGGAAACGAAACCAATCTGCGTGCGAGCGAAATTGGAGCTTTGCTCGCTCGAGAGAACCAACACGCCGCTGCCATCGGGAAGCCATGCCGGCTTGTCGACGATACGCTCGTTACTTCCGTAGAAAGCCTTGCGCTGGCCGCTGGCCGCGTCCACTGCGGCCAAGCGGATCAATCCGCTCGCCACATCGACCACCTGGCCAACGATGACCTTCCCGTCAGGCGACCAGGCAGGCCGGTTCAACGCCTCGCTGTCGGGACCGCCGGCCAGCACCCTTTCCTCTCCGCTGTCGACTGAATGCAGAATCAGCTGGTATTTGCCGGGATCGGGATTGTCAAAGCGTACGAAGGCGAACTTTTTTCCGTCGGGAGAAAAGGTAATGTTCGAATCCATGTCGCTAATGAGCTTTTGCGGAGATCCACCGAGAAGCGGCGCGCGGTAGAGGAACTTGAGTTCCGGATTGCCGGGATCACTGCGGCCAAAATAAAAATAATTGCCGTCGGGAGAAAAGCGCAGGGCGTTGTAATACACGTCGGCGGGCGGCTCAACCTGGGTATTGCTGTTGGTGGGAACATTACGCAGCCAGAGGCCGGCCAGGCCGTTTTCGCGCACCAGATTCAAAACGTACTTACCGTCGGGTGAAATCGCGGCCATCACCGACTTGCCGCCCTCGGTGATTTTGGTGACGGTGAAATTTTGAAAGGGAGCGGGGCGGCTACGGGCGAGGAACGCGTAGATTCCATAGGCCGCCGCGGTCATCACGACCAGAACAATGCCAGCGGTCACGCCGGCGCGGAGTTTGTGCCGCCGCGCGGCGGCGACGGCGGAACTGCTCGGTGCGCCGGGAGCGGGGCGAACCTCGGCCGCAACGGACGCGGAGGGTGCGGCAACTGGGAGGGCTGCCGCGCTCGAGAGCGATTGAGTAGGCTTGCGTCCCGACTCCGTATCGCGCTTGAGACGCTTCAGGTCGCCGCGCAGATCGGCAGCCGACTGGTAGCGCAGGTCGCGATCTTTTTCCAACAGCTTCTCGATGATCTCCTGCAGTCGCAGCGGCAGCGCCGCATTCCACTGCACCGCCGAAACCGGGTCCAACTCCAGAATGGCGTGAAACACCACCGCCGACGTCGCCCCCGGAAAAGGCTGCCGTCCCGTCGCCGCCTGGTAGATCACTGTGCCCAGCGAGAACAAATCGCTGCGCGTGTCGAGTTCTTCGCCGCGCGCCTGTTCCGGCGACATGTATGCGATCGTGCCCACGGTCGCGCCCGGGCTGGTCAGGTTCGCCATAGCCGGAGAGTCTTGCGTGGCCCCAATGGTCCGAATTTCAAGTTCTGGACGCGTCAGCTTGGCCAGACCGAAATCCAGCACTTTCACCTGGCCGCGCGGCGTCAGAAAAATGTTCGCCGGCTTGATGTCCCGGTGAATGATCCCCTTGGCATGCGCAGCGTCGAGCGCGTCGGCTAGTTGAATTGCGATGTCGAGCAACGGACCAACCTGCATCGGGCCGGAATAGAGCCTGTGGTCGAGATTCTGCCCCTCCAGCAATTCCATCGCAATGAATGACTGCGCGTCCGCCCCTTCGCCGGATTTCTCGACGGCGTAGATCGTACAGATGTTGGGATGATTCAGCGCCGACGCCGCGCGCGCCTCCAGCAAAAATCGCTCCAGCGCATTAGGATCACGCGCCAACTGCGGCGGCAGAAACTTCAAGGCAACCTTGCGTCCCAGGCTCAGGTCCTCTGCCTCGTAAACCACACCCATCCCGCCACTGCCGAGCTGGCCGGTGATGCGGTAATGCGAGATGGTCTGATTGATCATGTTTGGCAGATCATGTTTGGTTAATCATGTCTGAAATCATGCTGGCAAATCAGGTCGATCAATGATTTCGAGTCCGGCGCGTACTGAACGAAAGGTTGAAGTCCATCTTAGGGGCGACGGCGAAAGCCGTCAACGAAGTCGCGGCGCGGCTTGGGCAGTGTTCCATCCAGAAGTCGGTTGAGCCCGCGCTCGATCTCGAATCACCAGCTTATGGTTTATCCTAGCCTGTTTGCCGTTCACGGTCAGGGGGCGCAATTGAAACGATTTCACGCAATCTTTCATCCAGTGGTCTACATCGTGGTTTTTCTATCCGCAACCGCAGCCTGGACTCAAGTTCCCGAGAGCACCTACCAGGACTTGCACTGGCGGATGATCGGCCCGTTTCGCGGCGGCCGCACGCGCGCGGCGGAAGGCGTGCCCAACCAGCCCAATGTGTTCTACGTGGCCCAGGTGAATGGCGGCGTCTGGAAGACGGACGACTACGGCCGCACCTGGAACCCGATCTTCGATGACCAGCCCACGCAGTCCATCGGCGCCATCGCCGTCGCGCCCTCCGACCCGAACATCATTTATGTGAGCAGCGGTGAAGGATTGCATCGCCCCGACCTCTCCGTCGGCAACGGCATTTACAAATCGACCGACGCCGGCAAGACCTGGACTCATCTGGGCCTGGTCGACGGGCAACAAATCCCCGCGCTCGCCGTCGATCCGCGCGATCCCAACAAAGTATTTGCCGCCGTCCTCGGCCATCCCTACGGCCCCAGCGAAGAGCGCGGGATCTATCGCTCGACTAATGGCGGTCAAACCTGGCAGCGAGTTATTTCCAAAGACGAAAACACGGGCGGCTCCGACGTTGAGATTGATCCCTCGAATCCCGACGTAATTTATGCCTCGATGTGGGAGGCCCGCGAAGGCCCGTGGGAAGACGGCAACGAATTCAACGGCACCGGCGGCGGCCTCTTCAAGTCCTCCGACGGCGGCAGCACGTGGCACCCGTTAACCAACGGCCTCCCGAAAGATCTTTCGCAGATTTACGTAGCCATCGCTCCCAGCGATCCGCGCCGCCTCTACGCCACTCTCGCCGCAGCCTCGGGAAAATTAAGCGTCTACCGTTCCGACGACGCCGGCGATTCGTGGGCGCAGATCACCAACGATCCTCGCCCATCAGGCCGCATCGGCGGCGGCGATCTTCCCATCCCTAAAGTTGATCCAAAAAATCCCGACATCGTGATCGTAGTCAGCACGGTGACGATGCGCTCGACCGATGGCGGCAAAACCTGGGCTGGATTTCGCGGCGCGCCCGGCGGCGACGACTACCAGAATCTCTGGATCAATCCCAACAACGGCAACATTATTCTCATCGTAAGCGACCAGGGCGCAATCATCACCGTGAACGGCGGCGCTAGTTGGAGTTCCTGGTACAACCAGCCCACCGCGCAGCTTTACCACGCCATCGCTGACAATTCTTTCCCCTACCGCGTCTGCGCTGGCCAGCAGGAAAGCGGCTCGGTCTGTACTTCCACTCGCGGCAACGACGGCGCCATCACCTTTCGCGACTGGCATCCCGTGGGCGTGATCGAATACGGATACGTCGCGCCCGATCCGCTCGACCCCGACATTGTCTACGGCGGCGGACGCACCGAAGTGTCCAAATTTCACTGGTCCACCGGCCAGGTGCAGAACGTCACGCCCATTCCGGTGCGCGACCCCAAGTATCGAGCCAACCGCAGTGAGCCGCTGATGTTCTCTCCGGTTGATCCGCACATCCTTTATTACGCCACGAATTACCTTTTCGAGTCGACGGACGGAGGCAACTCCTGGCAGATCATCAGCCCCGACCTGACTCGCGAAAGGCCCGACATGCCCACCAGCGTCGGAACACTCTTCAACAAGGGCATCGAAAAACAGCGCGGTGTCATCTACGCGCTCGCCCCCTCATTCAAGTCCGTAAACACACTGTGGGCCGGAACCGACGACGGCCAGCTGTGGGTTACGCGCGATGCCGGAAAAAACTGGACCAACACCACTCCCAAAGAACTCACGGCGTGGAGCAAGGTCACACAAATTTCGGCTTCGCACTTCGACGAGCAAACGGCATACGCCTCGGTGAGCCGATTCCGCGTCAACGACATGCATCCTTACATCTACCGCACGCACGATGGCGGCCAGACCTGGAAGCTGATCACCGCCGGCCTGCTTGACTTCGGTCCCGTCGATACGGTGCGCGAAGATCCCGTCCGCAAAGGCCTGTTATTCGTGGGTACGGAAAACGCCGTATGGGTTTCGTTTGATGACGGCAACCACTGGCAGTCGCTGCAACTGAACCTGCCCCACACTTCTATGCGCGATCTGTGGATTCACAACAGCGATCTGATCGTGGCCACACACGGCCGCTCCTTCTGGATTCTTGACGACATCGCGCCTCTGCGCGAAGCCTCGGCGACGATCGCGAATTCGGTTCATCTCTTCGCCCCCGAGGCCGCCTACCGCATACAGCGCGACACCTACACCGACACTCCGCTGCCGCCCGATGAACCCGTGGGCGCCAATCCGCCCGACGGCGCCATCATTGACTATTCTCTGCCTGCGGCGTCATCGACGGTCACGCTCGAAATTCTGGATGCGCAGGGCGGCCTCGTGCGCCGCTACTCCAACACCGACAAACCCGACATTACCGTAGAAGAATTGCAGAAGCAGTTGATCCCGCTCTACTGGGTCCGCAGTCCCCGGCAACTTTCAACCGCCGCCGGAATGCACCGCTGGGTCTGGGACCTGCACTATCCCGCGCCGACTGCAATGCGCCACGACTACCCGATCGCGGCAATTCCGCACGACACACCCCGTTTGCCTCTGGGACCGACGGCCGTGCCGGGAATGTACACGGTCAAGCTCACCGTCGATGGAAAATCCTCGACGATGCCGCTGACCATCAAGATGGACCCACGCGTTAAAACGTCGGACGCCGGCCTGCAGAAGAAATTCCGGGCGGAGTCGCGCCTCGCGTCCATCATGAGCGAATCCGCACAAGCGCTTCTGCAAGGCGGATCGATTCGCGCTCAACTGGAAAAATTGAGCACCCAAGCCAACGGCCCGGCCAAGGACGCTCTCGAAGCCACCGGGAAAAGCCTTACCGCTCTGTTGGGTACGGCCCCTGGATTCCTTGCTCCGCCTTCGCCGGAAAGCACGCTCAGCCGCCTCAACGGCCAAGCCGGCACGCTGTACCAGCAGGTCTGGCAGGTCGATGCCGAACCGACTTCTTCTCAAACGGAGGCTCTGTCGGCGGTAGAGAAAGACAGCAGTGACGTCCTGAAGCGCTGGGCTGAATTCAAAAACACAGACTTGCCTGCGCTGAACCGCCAGCTGCGTGAATCCAAAGTCCCCGAAGTGCAGTTGGAGAAGAACATTCACCAGGACGAACCGCAGGTCGACGAAGAGTAGTGAATCTGTAGCACCGGCATCCTGCCGGCTGTCGCGAGGGCATCTTGACCTCGCCTTTGCCAGAGGCGGGGATGCCCGGGCGAGACGGCCCCGCGACAGCCCCGCTACTATATCGCCGTGGTCCGATGGGCTTAGCCAAAAGACGACTAGAGTCGCTCGACGGCCTTCTGCAATTCGTTCGCGAATTGCTGCTCGTCCGTTCCCGAAGGAAATCTCAACGGCTCGCCAATTCGCACGCGAATCTTCCACGGAGCCGTGAACCTGCGGCCCGACTGCTTCACTTCAAACAGCCCATCAATCCGCATGGGCAGAACGGGCACGCCGAGGTTTTCCGCCAGCAGTCCAATCCCCGCGCGAAACGGGTTCATCTTCCCGTCCGACGTGTGCCGACCCTCAGGAAAAACCAGCACACTGTAACCGCGATCGACGGCCTCGCCGGCATAAGCAAAGCTCCGCCGGAATCCAGCCTCGCGCGGCAGTGGAAATAAGTTCAGCATCGAGACTCCCAGAATCCAGAGCACGCGGTCATAAATCCGTGCAAGAAATCCGCGTCCCGGGGCGGGCGATCGCAGAGCTTCCAAATCTTCGCCGCGGGTAGCCGTGGCTAGCCGGTGCCGAAAACGCGCCGGCAGCGCCGTCAAAATGAATCCCAGATCGACGTCACTCACATGATTCGAGACCACCAGCAGCGGGCCCTTCACACCGCGCAAGTGCTCGCGACCTTCCATCCGCGGCCACGCCATCAGTACAATCGCAGGACGCAGCAGCAGATATTGCGCAAGAAACCGCAGCCACGTCACCGGCCAGTGCAGAGTCCAACTGGGATAGTGATACACCGCGCCCGGCACAGCATCTCCACGCAACATGCGTTCCAGGTCGGCGACAGTCTGTACGGCGCTGAAGCGGGTTTCGCTCAGGTCGACCTGATAGCGGTCCTCAAGCGTCGAAAGCAATTCCACGCGGTCCAGCGAACTCATCCCCAGATCAGAATCGAGGCTGGCATCGTCGCGCAGCGCGCCCACCGGCCGTCCTGTAACCCGCGCGATCAACTCCGCGAGTGGACGGTTCGGGCTTTTTTCGGTTGGATCCGTTTCGGTTCGATCATGCTCAGTGCGATTCCGCAATATCTGCGCCTGCGCCACTTCCCGGATCAGGTTGCGCCGCGGCTTCTGCGTGTTCGTCCGAGGAAAATCCTCCTGTGGCCACTCAATCCACATTCGCATTCGCTGAAACTCCGCCAGCGATTGATTCGCCCGCTGCACAGCTTCTTGCAATCGGCCGTCCTGCGACTTCTCGCCGCTCCGCAGAATCACCACCGCGCACGGCTCCGCATTCCCGCCACGCTCGATTCCCACCACCACGCAATCCTTCACCTCCCGTTGTCGCCGCAGCGCCGCCTCCAGATCCTCGGGATACACATTCGTCCCGCCCGGCGTCACGATCACTTCCTTCTTCCGCCCTTTGAAATAAAGATTCCCTGCCTCATCGAGCGCCCCAATGTCGCCGGTGCGATACCAGCCCTGGTCATCTGAGATTTGTCCGTCTGAAATTCGCGTACCTGCGACATGTGCGTCGTAAGCTGGCTGCGCGTCGCCCCCGGCCCAATATCCCGAAGCCACGCCTCCGCCGCGCACCAGAATCTCGCCGTCTTCCGCGAGCTTCACTTCGCGGCCCGGCAGCACCTTTCCAATCGATCCCTTCCCCAGCCGGAAGGGATGGTTCACGCTGATCAGCGACGTCGTCTCCGTCAGTCCATAGCCCTGGATCGCGGCATAGCCCAGCCGGTCCCAGAATTCCTCGGTTTCGCTGTCGAGCGCCGCTCCTCCGGAAATAAATGCCCAGA
>Ga0210395_10002766_pt1 | contig 13565 bp, 10 predicted proteins | sample IncBWH4OmetaG_FD_150861 | JGI IMG/M metagenome (GOLD analysis project Ga0210395, IMG submission 150861) | Forest soil microbial communities from Barre Woods Harvard Forest LTER site, Petersham, Massachusetts, United States - Inc-BW-H-4-O ... | reverse complement strand
TAGGGAATTGCGGATTGCGAAATGCGGATCGCGGAATTGGCGAAATGCGGAATAAGCGCCGCTTTATGCGGCGAGTCGGTCACGGGAAAGAAGGGCCAGAAAATCCGCCGCGAAAGATCTATAATTATCATAATTATCATGTATACTGTAACAACTTGTCCAAAATCCGCCCTACTCCTCTTCAACCTCGCTCCAAATTCATGTTGCCTAAACGCCTCCATACCCTCAGCAAGATTTTGGCAATATCCGCCCTGTCTTCCTGTCTGCCTTTAATGGCACAGGAAAAGTATGGATGGCAGTACGACTCCCTTGGTTCTAAGCCAGATGCAACTAAACCCGATGCGGAGCGGGTCTATGAAGTTCTTTTGAAAATGCTCGATCGCTGGAATGCTCACGACATCGAGGGGCATCTGGACGCTTACTGGAAGTCACCTGAACTGTTGGTGGTGATTGATTCTGAGCAGGTTAACGGATGGCAGCAGTTGCATGATTCTTACATCAGGGGGTATCCGGATCGTAGCGCGATGGGGTTCGTCGAACCCGGCCGGATCCAAGTCAGGCTGCTGAAGCCGGATCTCGCACTTGCCCTCACTTGGTGGACGATCAATTTCCCGAGTTCCAACCAGAAGGTGGTGGGGAACACGACGATGAATCTCCAGAAGTTTGGCGACGACTGGAAGATCGTTGCTTCTCACTCCAGTACCACCGAGATGTGATTCCGCCGCCCGAGCCAATCCCAAATTGCCGTCGGTAAAGCCCGCGAAACACGCTAAATAGACGCGATGCGGAGGGGGAAGATTCAGGGGTGCAACCTGCTCATCCCAATTTCCATTTTCTTTTCGCGTCCTTTCGCGTGTTTAGTAGCGGGCAGTCCCGGGCGATTGATCAATGCTTAACGCAAATTACAATACGAGTATGATCACGCCGACAACTCGGGCTCGTGGTGTCTTCTCCCAGAAATAGACATCCTCTTTACACTGGTCATGGCTACCGAACAACAGCAAGACACGTCCATTTGGCTGGCGCTCAAGAACCGGGTCTTTTTTGGGTTGTGGATAGCGAGCATTGTCTCCGGTTGTTGTGTTTCCGCCCACGACACGGCGGCAACATGGCTCATGAATTCGCTGGGCGCTTCGCCATTCCTTCTCTCGCTGATGACCACAAGTGCCTCGCTGCCGTTCTTTCTTTTCACCTTACCTGCCGGAGCCATTTGCGATTTAGCCAACCGGCAGAAGCTATTTGTCGGGACCTACCTTTGGTTAGCCGCTGCGGCTGGGCTGCTTGCGGTTTGCACCTGGCTGAATTTGGTTCACCCGTATGTCATCCTAATCACGGTTTTCTTGCTGGGGATCGGTTTTGCATTTAACGCCCCTGTTTGGGCTGCGGTCATTCCAGAAGTTGTCCGAAAAGAAGAACTCGCTTCAGCGATCACTCTGGGAGGCGTGCAGATGAACATGGGCGGAATCGTGGGCCCGGCAATCGGCGGATTTCTTCTGCCAGTCACGGGGCCAGCAATGCTTTTTTCTCTTAATGCCCTCGCTTTTCTCTTGGCGGCCCTGACGATTTCGCGACGCTATCGCGAGCAGCGGCAGCCTCAGCCACATTTGGAAAACTTTTTGGAATCGCTGGCGAGCGCGGCTCGGTACGTTCGCTACACACCGGGGATGCAGGTCATATTAACCCGGGATTTATTGTTCGGTTTCTTCATTGCGGTGGTTCCTGCGTTAGTACCAGTGGTCGCCCTTCATCATTTGCGGCTTGAATCGAGTCAACTCGGGTTAGTGTTCACCAGCTTGGGAATCGGATCGATTCTTGGAGCAACCTTGGTGCTGCCCTACGCTCGCGCGAGAGCCACGCCGAACACGCTGACGATTCTGGCCAGCGCCATTTTGGTTTCCGTTTTTGTACTCATGGCCTTCGTTTCAAATCTCTGGGTCTTTCTCCCAGTGGCAGCCTTGGCCGGCATAAGTTGGACCATCTCGGCATCGGAGCTTTGGATCGCCGGCCAGCGCGCGATGCCTGATTGGGCCCGGGGACGGATGAACGCAGTACACATGGTGGCGTCACAAGGCGGGGTTGCCCTCGGCGGGATTCTTTGGGGCTGGTCCGCGACGACTCTCGGGCTCGGCACGACACTGATTGGCGGTGCGATTCTGCTGACGGCCAGTCTGGTGTTGGCCATCCCGCTCTCAATCAATTTCGCTCATTCCCTCAATCTTGATCCCGAGCCTCTGGAGAGCGCCCACAATTTTCCCTTGGCGCCGAAGCCCGATGACGGGCCTGTCACGGTCACTGTGGAATGCGTCATTCGGCCGGACGATCGCGAAGAATTCCTTTCGTTAATTGAACAGCTTCGTTTGGTTTTTTTGCGGACGGGCGCTCTTCTTTACCGCGTCGACGAAAGCTTGGAGCATCCCGGCACATTTCGCACTGAAATGCTGGTGGCCTCCTGGGCAGAACATGTGAGGCAGCATTCGCGCACGACAAAAGCAGAAGCCGAGATTGCCGCGCGAGCGTGGGCGCTGCATGCCGGCGAAGACGAACCGATCGTGCGTCACTACATGAAGGCGAACCGGATGTCGACTCCGCTTGGCCTCGGCCAATTCCGGAAACAGCCTGAGCCCCGTTCGGCAGTAGCCAGTAGCCAGTAGCCAGTATTCAGGAGTCGGAGTCAGTCATCAGGAGGAAGGTCTGCGGGTCAGGCTGAAAATGAACGCGTGGGTTCAATCGAACAAAACGGGATCCGCCGATTTTATCGGCGATTCTGCGCCTCCTGACTCCTGATTATCGACGCGACTCCGCGTCGACGAAAACCTGGAGAATCCCGGGACATTTCGTACCACAGGAAGGAGCCAGTAGCCAGTATTCAGGAGGAAGTGCGAAGCTCGAAATTCTGCGCAAAACGAGATCCTCCGATTTTATCGGCGATTCTACGCCTCCTGGCCTCTCGGCTCCTTGGCTCCTTGGCTCCTCGGATCCTGCTTATCGCCGCGACCCGGAAAAAGGGCGTCCCCCGCGATCATCTTTTGGGCGAGCCTCGTTGACCTTGAGTTTGCGGCCGCCCTTGTCCTTCCCATCCAGACCTTTGATGGCCGCGTTGCCTTCGGCGACGTTGCCCATCGTAACGAACCCAAAGCCGCGCGACTCGCCGGTTTCACGGTCCGTGATCAATTTGACTTCAGAAACCGTGCCGAACGGCTCAAAGAGTTCCCTCAGTGAGCGTTCTGTCATGTCAAAGGAGAAATTTCCGACGTAGAGCTTCATGATGATTGGATTTTCGAATGTCAGCTACAGAGCCGTTCTCGAGGATAGAGTTTCAAATCATCAATGAGGTTGCCCTGATAGACGATTCACCGTGCCACTGAACCAGAACGACCTACTCTCTCACTGTCAGTCTCAAAGCGCACGTGCGAACTTAATGAAGTTCTTTTTCCTTGCTGGTTTTTTTTGGAAAACAGTCGCCAGGTGAGGCATTATTTCCTCTGCACCAGCAGTACGCCAAGCACCAGGAGCCCAATCCCAACGAGACGAACCGGATTGAACGGCACTCTTTCGACGCCAAACCAGCCCAACGTGTCTGCAAGATAAGAGCCCACCATCTGACCGAGGATCGCGGCGCAGATGACAACGACGACCCCGACCTGCGGGATGGCGACAATTGAGCCGAGAACGAAACTGACTCCCAGCACGCCGCCGAGGTAGGCCCAGAGCGGAGCGGATTGCATCCCCCGGAGTCCCGCGCCCGTGCCTCCTAAAGCGCCAGTCGCCATGATGCACAGGAGAACGAAACCTCCCGAAAGAAAGGAGATCGCGGCGCTAAGCACCGGAGATTTGACAGCCACGCGCAAGCGCGCATTGATCGGACCCTGGATTGAGATAAAAAAGCCGGCAAAAACCATGACGAGAACTGGTAGGAAGCGCATATGGCAGCAGAATATTCCGCCCCGGCCTGCACCGCTCACAAATCCTTAGGAATTGTGCAGACCATGCACCGGTACGTGCGGAGAGACGTCCCTAATCTACGCCCCAAAAGAATCGGACGAGGACGACGGCGAGGATGACTAGAAATCCGGATCTGGGCCGCGAAAATCTCGCGGGCACTTTGGGCTGGTGAGTTTCGACGCTCTGGGGAGCGATTCGAAGGTGCGTGTCGAAGATCATCTTTGCTGGACAAGTTACGTGATTATCTTCAAAAAATATGATATTAATATTGAATATGGTGAATCTACATCGAGCGGTCGGTGCTCCTCCCGACTTTGTCCAATGATCGCTCCTTTGCCATCCAACGAAGCGAAGCGCCTCGAGGCGCTGCGTCGATATGAGATCCTCGATACCGGTCCAGAACAGGCCTTTGACGATATCACCCTGTTGGCTTCCCAGATTTGCGGGACCAAAATCGCCGCGATTAGTCTGGTGGGTGAAAATCGGCAATGGTTCAAATCCAAAGTCGGGACGACGATGACCGGGACTTCGCGCGATATCGCCTTTTGCGCGCACGGGATCCTTCAACCGGAGGTCTTTGTCGTGGAAGACGCACGAGCCGACATTCGGTTCGCTGCGAATCCAATGGTCACTGGAGATCCCAACATAAGGTTTTATGCCGGAACGTCGCTCATCACCTCCGACGGTTATGCGTTAGGGATGCTTTGCGTGAATGATCCCAGCGCCCGGACATTGAGTGCCGAGCAGGGCGCGGGGTTGCAGGCATTGAGCCGCCAGGTGGTAGCCCAGCTCGAACTACGCCGCAGCATCGCTGAGCTGGCACTTGCCCGCGACGCGGCGCTTAAGACGGCGGACTCGAAATCGCAGTTTCTCGCCAACATGAGCCACGAGATCAGAACTCAGATGAACGGCGTGATCGGGATGGCTGGCATGTTGCTGGATACCTCGCTCGATGGTGAGCAGCGCGGGTTTGTCGAAGTTATTCGCAAGAGCGGCGATCTGCTGCTCAGCATCATTCGCGACATTCTCGATTTCTCGAAGATCGAAGCCGGCAGACTGGCCTTTGAAACGCTCGACTTTGAGTTGGGCTACGTTGTTGAGAGTGTCCTGGAGTTGTTGGCCGAGAAAGCGCAATCGAAGGGTCTCGAGCTGTTGGGACTCGTGCATCATGCCGCTTTTTCCGACCTCCGCGGCGACGCCGGGCGGTTGCGCCAAATCCTCACAAATATCGTCAGCAACGCGATTAAGTTCACCAACCAAGGGGATGTGGTCTTGCGTGTCTCGCAGCAGTCCGAAACGGCCACGGGAGTCGTTTTGCGATTCGAGGTAACAGATAGTGGCATCGGAATCAGCCCCGCTGCGCAGGAACACCTCTTTGAGGCGTTCAGCCAGGCCAACAACTCCCCGACTCGCGACTACGGCGGCACCGGCTTAGGACTTGCGATCGCCCGCCAACTGGTCGGGATGATGCAAGGCGAGATTGGCGTCGTGAGCGAGTTGGACAAAGGCTCGACGTTCTGGTTTACAGCCCATTTCGAGAAGCAAGCCACGGCGATGCGGGCGGGTGAAAACAAGGAGCGAACGTCCGGCGTCCGCGTGCTCATCGTCAATGACAACTGCAGCAACCGCACTCTGAGGCTCCATCTCGCGAACATGGGAATGCGTTTTAGTGCGGTCTCTGCCTGCGAAGAAGCACTCGAAATGCTGCGCAGCGAGGCTGCAAAAGGAGATCCGTTCCGTCTGGCCATTCTCGACCTGATGAGTCCGGAGATCGACGGACTCCAGCTTGCGCGATCCATTAAAAAGGACGCGGCTCTGGCGGCCACTCGGCTAATCGTGCTGACCACTGCGGAGCAGCGGCTGGACATGGATCTCTTCAAGGCTGTCGGTAGCGGCGAGTCTCTCGTCAAACCGTTCAAGCAGTCGCGTCTACAAGATTCGCTGACCACGGTTTTGAGCCACCATGCGGCGAGTCCAGTCCCTGCCGAACACTCGTCAATCGGTCTCACCGAACGACAAACTCCACGCAACGAGATACGGATCCTGCTCGCTGAGGACAACTTAATTAACCAGAAGGTGGGGTTATACCAACTCCAGAAATATGGTTATTGGGCGGATGCCGTGGCCGATGGAAACGGGGTGTTAAATGCGCTTTCGCGCACACCTTATGACATCGTTTTTATGGACTGTGAGATGCCCGAGATGGACGGGTACGAAGCAACACAGGCCATCCGCAAACGGGAGCAATCTTTGGATTATCGCGGTGGTGGAAAACCGGCGGTCTACATAGTCGCCATGACGGCGAACGCCATGAAAGGCGAGAAGGAAAAGTGCCTTGCGATGGGAATGGACGACTATCTCAGCAAGCCGGTGCAGGCGCACGAACTCGAAGGTGCGCTTGAACGCTGGAAACAAGCGGTAAAGACCAAATCCATCGGGCGAGCGTTTCTGACAGCGGTTTCTTAATCGAGTCGTAAATACCGATGAATCCCAAAGACTATTCAATGACGAAACATCAGAATTTACCGCCCGACTTTCGGAACCCGACCGTGGACCGTGATGTAAGCGCGGCACAAAAGAATCGAGACGCGTACGTCCCCGGCTACGAAACCCGGATTGAGCAGGCGGAGACGCGGACGGAACAGGCTGAGGCGCGGTCGGAGCAGGCCGAGATGCGGACCGAGCGGGCCGAGGCGCGGTCCGAGCAGGCTGAGATCCGATGGGAACAGGCCGAGGCGCGGTCCGAGCAAGCCCAGATTCGAACGGAGCAGGCCGAAATGCGAACAGAGCAGGCCGGCGTGCAGAGCGAGCAGGCCTTGCGCGCCTCAGAACTGAGGTATCGGCGGATATTCGAAGCCGCCAAGGACGGCATCCTGATTCTGGACGTTGAGACGGGACGGATCAGCGATGTGAACCCTTTCCTGGTCGAACTATTGGGTCTTTCCCATAGCGAAATGGTCGGCAAAACGATCGGGGAACTTACTCCATTCAAGAATATCGAATACAACCTGGCCATGTTGGAGCGGCTAAAACAGCACGGGTATGGCCGCTATGAAGACCTCCTCTCAGAAAAGAGGGATGATCGCCACATTGCCGTGGAATTTGTCAGCAACGTGTATCAAGCCGGTGATAAAGAAGTCATTCAATGCAACATCCGCGATATCACGGAGCGCAAACAAGCGGAAGGTGAAATACGCCGCCTGAACGCGGAACTGGAGCAACGTGTCGCTGAACGCACCGCTCAACTGCAAACGGTGAACGAGCAACTCGAAGCGTTCAGTTATTCGGTTTCCCACGATTTGCGCGCGCCGTTGCGTCACGTCGTAGGATTCGTGGAATTGCTGCAGCGTGACGCGGGACAGACCCTCTCAGACAAGAGTCTCCGGCATCTGAGAACAATCTCTCAGTCAGCAAAACGGATGGGAGAATTGATTGATGACCTCCTGGCCTTCTCGCGCATTGGACAATCCGAGATGCAAAAGACGGAGGTCAACCTCGACTTGTTGATTCGAGGGACATTGGGCGATTTTCAGGCGGAGACCAAAGAGCGGAAGATCGAGTGGACAATTCAGGAGCTGCCGGTGGTGTGGGCCGACGTTGACCTGTTGCGGCTGGTCCTGGTCAATCTGATTTCCAATGCAGTCAAGTTCACCGGTCATCGCACCGAGGCGAAAATCGAAATCGGTTGTGCTCCCGGCGGAAGCGGCGAAACGGTGATCTTCGTTCGCGACAACGGCGCCGGGTTCGATCCAAAGTATACCGGGAAGCTATTCGGCGTGTTCCAGCGCCTGCACAGCCAGGAGGAGTTTGAGGGTACGGGCATCGGATTGGCTAATGTCCAGCGCATCATCCGGCGGCACGGCGGCCGGGTCTGGGCGGAAGGTATGGTGGACGCCGGCGCATGTTTTTACATTTCAATCCCAAATCCAAAACGGAACGGGGATACCAATGGATAACGAACGAATAAACATCAAAAGCATTCTGTTGGCGGAAGACGATCCGGGGGATGTGGAACTTACGTTGGCGGCGCTGGAGGAGAACCATCTGGCGAACAGAGTCGCCGTCGTGAACAACGGTGAGGAGGCGCTGGATTATCTCTATCGCCGGGGGAAATTTAAAATGCGCACGGGCGGCAATCCGATCGTCGTGTTGCTCGACAACAAGATGCCGAAAGTCAATGGGCTCGAAGTCTTGAAGGCTATCAGGGCGGATGAGCATTTGAAAACAATTCCCGTCGTTGCGCTAACGTCGTCGCGCGAAACGCCGGATTTGAAGGAGTTTTATAACCACGGCGTTAACGCCTATGTGGTGAAACCGGTGGATTTTTCCGAGTTCATGAAGGCGGTCAAACAACTCGGAGTCTTTTGGGCTGCTGTCAATGAACCGCCTCCTTATACCGGGAGAGAAGAGACTTCGATGCAAAGCAGCGTAGTTACTTCGCCGGCAACGAAAGAGGTTAAGAATGAAATCGCCGCTCCGCATCCTGCACTTGGAGGATGATCCGAACGACGTCGCGCTCGTTCAATCGGCCCTGGAAGCCGAGGGCATCTCCTGTACGGCGACCTGCGTGCAAAACCGAGCTGATTTTGTGGCGGCGCTTGAGCGCGGCGGCATTGACTTAGTCCTTTCGGATTTCTCGCTACCCTCGTTCAACGGGTTTTCCGCCATTGCGACCGTGCGCGCCAGATGGCCCGACCTTCCGGTGATTCTGGTTTCCGGGTCGCTGGGCGAGGAACTGGCCGTTGATTCGCTGAAGAACGGGGCGACGGATTACGTCCTGAAGGATCGTCTTTTCCGGCTCGTTCCTGCGGTGCGCCGGGCCATGCAGGAAGTCGAAGAACGGTCTGAACGCCGGCGGCTGGAGGGGCATTTTATCGAAGCGCAAAAAATGGATGTGATCGGCCAGCTCGTCAGCGGCGTGGCACATGACTTCAATAACATCCTCGCAGTCATCATCGGCTACAGCGATTTGATTACGACAGACCTTGGCCCGGACAGTCCGCTGCGAAGATATATCGAGGAAATCCGGCACGCGTCGGAGCGGGCCGCCGGGTTGACCCGGCAACTGCTGGTCTTCGGCCGCAAACAAACGGTGGTACCGGTGGTGCTCGACCTCAATGACGTGGTGAAAGACCTGGACAAAATGCTGATCCGGCTCATCGACGCAAATGTCGAGATGACGACCGTGCTTGGAAAGAAAATCGGGCACGTCAAAGCCGACTCCGGCTACATCGGCCAAGTGCTGATGAATCTGGTCGTCAATGCCCGTGATGCCATGCCCAATGGCGGCAAGCTGACCATCGAAACGAACAATGTCAAGCTCGACGAGAATTACGCCCGCACCCACATGGGTGCATCTCCCGGCGACTACGTGATGCTCAGCGTGAGTGACACCGGAACCGGCATGACCGACGAGGTCAAAGCGCTTTTGTTTGAGGCGTTTTTCACCACCAAGCCATTGGGCAAGGGCACCGGTTTAGGTCTGGCGACCTGCCAGACCATCGTCCAACAATGCGGCGGTCACATCGACGTTCACAGCGAGGTCGGCAATGGCACGACGTTCAAAATTTATTTTCCACGAGTCGCGCAGCCGCTTGATGTAAAGGCCCGCCCGATCCGAAGCGGCCCGTTGCCGCGCGGAACCGAAACCTTGCTGGTCGTGGAAGATGAGCCTTCCGTGAGGCATTTGGCGCGCAGTGTATTGGATAACCTGGGCTATGAAGTACTGTCGGCTTCCAACGGTCAGGATGCGTTGCACGTGGCGCGCGAGCATCGAGGCTCACCAATTCGTTTGGTGGTCACCGATGTTATCATGCCGCTGATGGGCGGCAAAGTGATGGCGGAGTGGCTGCAAGCAACTTATCCCGATCTCATCATCCTCTTTACGTCGGGTTACACGGATGACGCCATCACACATCATGGGGTACTTGATGCCGGAGTCGAGTTCCTGCCCAAACCTTATACGCCGGCGACTCTCGCCCGCAAAGTGCGTCAATTACTCGACGAGAAAAAGTAGCAAACCAGCCAGCCGGGCATGCAAATCAAAACAAAAATTCTTTGGACATTGCTTGGCATGGCCCTGCTTGTTGCTCTCGTGGGTGGGATCGCGGTGAACCGACTTCAAGCGACCGCGACGGTCAGCGTCACCAGGGAAGCCCAGGACGTCGCCCGCGTCGTGAGTCTCCTGCTCGCCTCGGACTCTAAAGAACTCTCCTCGTCGGCCCAGGAGATTGTGGCCAAGCTGCATCAGACGCAGGGAAGGAATGTGGTACTGATAGACTCCAATCAAAAAGTCCTTGCGGACGCACTTCCATCGCGGATCGGCAAACGTTTTGCTGAAGACGCGGATAATGCAGTTGCGGCAACGATCAGGGATCGGCAGGTGCGCACCTTTGTCGAGGTCAGCCAGGAGTACCCGGTGGGCGTCAAGCAGATCGTTGTCCCCGTGGAAGGGGAGTCTGGACGTGTGATTGGAGCGGTCGTTCTCGAGTATACACCGCTTTACAATGAGTTGATGCGATTGACGGGAAGGACAATCCTTTTTCTGGTTTTGGCGGGGTTCGGCAGCGTCGCACTCGCTTTGTTGATGGCCTTTTATGTGGGCCGGTCGATTGTCAGGAGACTCGAACAATTGACGAATGCGGCAATGGGATTTGCCTCCGGACGGACGGACTTGCCGGTACCGTCACCGCGGAAGGATGAGATTGGTCAACTAGCAACAGCCTTTGACAACATGGTGCAAAAGCGCCGGCGGTCTGAGGATGAACTTCGGCGTCTGCACGATGAACTCGAAGTGCGGGTAGCCGAACGCGTCGTTGAACTGGCAGAAGCCAATGAAGCGTTGCGCACGGAAAACACCGAGCGAAAACGGGGGGAAGAAACGTTGCGCGAAAGCGAGGAAAAATTCCGTCAGTTGGCGGATAACATTTCGGACGTATTCTGGATGACTTCCCCCGACTTGAAAGTAATCCACTTCGTCAGTCCGGGTTATGAACTGATTTGGGGTCGTTCGACGGAGAGCTTGTATGCCAATCCGCACCAATGGATTGAAGCCATCCTCCCAGAGGAACGTGAGGGTGTCGTTGCGGTCTTCGGTACGCTGATGGGAAATGTATCGGAGGTGAGCGTTGAGTATCGAATCGCTCGCCCCGACGGCACGGTCCGCTGGGTTCATGATCGTGGTTTTCAAGTTCGAAATGCCGCGGGTACCCTGGTTCGTCTGACGGGTATTGCCAACGACATAACGGAACGCAAGCAAACCGCGGAGGCGTTGCAGCGCCAGCAGACTGAGCTTCAGGTGCTCTTCGACTTGACGCCGGCCATGATCTTTTTCAAGGACACCGAAAACGGCATTCTGCGCGTCAATCAACGATTTGCGGAAATGGTCGGGAAGTCTGTCGCCGATATTGAAGGGAAACCATATCCCGAAATTCATTCAGACGAAGCGGCAAAATATTATGTGGATGATTTGGAAGTTATCCAATCGGGCGTGCCCAAACTGGGGATTATTGAGACGATTCGTGACAGGGAGGGCAAAGAAATCTGGGTTCAGACGGATAAGGTTCCGGTCTGTGATAAGACGGGGAAGGTGATCGGGATCGTCGCGATGTGCCAGGACATCACCCAGCGCAAGAAAGCCGAGGAGACGTTGCGATTGCTCAATTCCGCGGTGCTGCAATCCAGGGAGGCCATCCTGATCACCGACGCGGAACTCGATCTGCCCGGGCCGCGGGTTGTCTTTGTCAATCCAGCCTTCACGAACATGACCGGCTACAGCCAGGAGGAAGCAATCGGAAAGACACCCCGTATTTTACAAGGACCCCGCACGGACAAAACCGTCTTGAGCCGGCTCCGGCAAAACCTCGAACAGGGGGAAACGTTTGAGGGCGAAGCCATCAATTATCGCAAGGACGGAAAGGAATTTGACCTGGAATGGCAAATCGCGCCCATTCGCGACGTCGGCGGGACAATCACGCACTTTTTGTCTATCCAGCGTGATATCACCGCGCGCAAACGGTTCGAAGCGCAATTGTTTCAATCTCAAAAAATGGAAACTGTCGGCAAGTTGGCGGGCGGGGTGGCGCACGAGTTCAATAGCATCCTGACTGCGATCATCGGCCAGAGTGCATTGTTGCTCGACGATCTTCCTAGCGGGAGTCCCCTCGCCAAAAATGCGTCTGAAATTGGTAAAGCCGCCAGTCGTGCCGCCACGCTGACCCGGCAACTCCTGGCGTACGGCCGCAAGCAATTTCTAAAACCGGAAATCCTCGATCTAAACCGGGTCATGGCGAATATGGACGGGATGTTTCACCATCTCATGGGAGGCGACGTGGATATGCAAATTATTCCAGCTCGCGGCTTGCAAGCGGTGAAGGCGGATGCCGGACAGATTGAACAGGTCATCATGAACATGGCCATCAACGCGCGCGACGCCATGCCCAACGGCGGCAAACTTACGTTAGAAACTGCGAACGTGACGTTCGACCAGGAGAGCGTGGGCCGTTATCCGGAGTTGAAGGCAGGCGACTACGTGATGCTGGCAATCACAGATACCGGCAGAGGGATGAGCGCGGAAGTAAAAGCGCGCCTCTTCGAGCCGTTTTTCTCCACCAAAGACGTTGGCCAGGGGACCGGTTTAGGATTGTCCGCCTGCTACGGCATCATCAAACAAAGCGGCGGCCACATCAGCGTTTACAGCGAGCTTGCCCGAGGTGCTACATTCAAAATTTATCTACCTCAGGTGGATCAGCAGACGAAGATTCGCCTCCAGCACCCGGACTCACCTGGGTTACCGTGCGGGACGGAAACCATTCTCTTGGTCGAGGACGATCCCGCCTTGCGTGAGATGGCTGCGACATTGTTAAGACGACTGGGTTACACCGTTTTGCCTGCGGCCAATGGCATCGAAGCCCTGAGCCTGAAACAGCGGCGCGACATTGGACACGTTGATTTGTTGTTCACTGATGTCGTCATGCCGCATATGAGCGGCAAAGAATTGTCTGAACGTGTGAAGGCTTTATATCCCCACACCAAAATCCTTTTCACCTCCGCTTACACCGAAAATTCCATCATCCATCAAGGCGTGTTGAATAAAGGTCTGGCGCTTCTGCAAAAGCCTTTTACGCCGTCCGCGCTGGCGCACAAGCTGCGGGAATTGCTGGATCAACCCAGCGCTCCGAACTCGGACGCCGCCTAGAAATCAGGACTCAGACCCTGACTCCTGCTTCAATCATCTATGGAATCCTGGCAATTGGTGGATTACCTCTCCTCCCTGGTCTTCACTACGATCATCGGCACTTTGCTTGCTATCCGGTTTATCCCGGAGCAGACAGATCAACGATTGGGCAACTAAACTAAATTACGTCCGGAGCCAGGAGCAATCCCGAATAAACAGGATGTCTGCGCTTCCTTATCCGCCCGGTGCTCCTTTCCCTCCCGGTGATCCTCAACCAACGCCGCCGGGTCCAGTTCCTCCACCAGTCGAGCCGCGCCCTGGACCGCCTTTGCCTACACCTCCCTCGCCGACGCCTGATCCTTTTCCACCGCTGGAACCGTTACCGGAACCGGCTAAGATTTAGTAGCTCCTTCCGGCTAGGAGTAGGCAGCGAATTCGCTCTTGAGTT
>Ga0210395_10002764_pt1 | contig 13570 bp, 11 predicted proteins | sample IncBWH4OmetaG_FD_150861 | JGI IMG/M metagenome (GOLD analysis project Ga0210395, IMG submission 150861) | Forest soil microbial communities from Barre Woods Harvard Forest LTER site, Petersham, Massachusetts, United States - Inc-BW-H-4-O ... | reverse complement strand
GCCATCACCGTCCTGCCTGCGGGGTGTCCTGCCACGCCAGCGTAATCTGCGCCGCCTGCGGCGCCGTCGCCTGAAGTTGCGTGCGGTAGCGGGCATTCTAGGTCTGCCGTCGCCAGGCACGCATCCCGGAATTCGGGGATGGCGGCGGGAGCATCGACGCGGTTGGCTTTCTCTAACCGGGGCGGGGCGGGCAATGCGCCTGGGGGAGACCGCTCGCACCTGCGGTCGACCAAGGGAGTCTGCGCGGCGAGCCACTCTCGGCGCGCAGAGGTCAGGGGGGGACCTGTCGGTCTGGTGTTGCCCGCCTCGCCCCGGCCATGCACGCTGCGTCGTTATGGGCTGCCCGGACGCCGCGAACTCGCCTGATTCACTCGCCGGGCGAACTCTTTTTTCTCATCGTCTTCCTCACCGCCACGGCGCGCAGGCGCGCTTCTGGGCGGGGGAATTAGCGGCTATTTTCATCGCCTGGGTCCATTGTTCTGCAGGTAGAACGGCTTCCGGGTGTGTAAATCGGTGGCGGGCGTGGAATAGGACTCCCGTAATTGATCTAGACGGGGGGAAGATCAGTGCCTGCACGAACCACGGCCCGTACGGCCGCCCGCCGCACCCCGGCGAGCGCCCGCACCCGGTCGACGAGTGGCAGCGCTCCCAAGCGCACCGCGAGCCGGCCGAAGAAGAGGGCCACCACCAGGACGACCACGACCAGGGCCAAGCGCACGACGGCCAGCAAGAGCACACCGTCGACGCAGGTTGCGGCCCGGACAGTCTCGTCCGCGGCCACCAAGGTCACGTCGGCCGCCAGCAAGATGACGGCCGCGGCCACCAAGGCCACGTCCTCCGCTAAGACGATGTCCACCGCCATGCAGGCGATGAACACCGCGACGAAGGCCATGACCACCGCGGCGAAGTCGCTCACCGCGGCCGCCAAGACGATGTCGACTGCCAAGGCGATGCCTGCGGCAGCGCCGAAGTCGAGCGCCAGCAAGTCACGGTCCTCGGCGAGGCCAGGCGGCACCGCCAAGGCCCGGACGACCACCGCCAAGGCCCGGACCACCGGTGCCAGGGCCCGGCGCACGGCCAAGCCGAAGTCGGCTGCCAGGTCGACCGCGCCGGCGCGGTCCGCCAGCACCGCCCGTTCGACACGGGTGGCCAAGCCGGCGACCGCGGCGCGGCCGAAGACCGCCGCCGCAAAGTCCAGGACCGCGACGTCCAGGACCGCGGCCAAGCGCTCGACGTCAACCGCGAGGGCTCACGCCACCACCGCCAGGCCCAAGCCGAACGGCAATGGCAAGGCGAAGGCCGCCCGCTCGAAGGTGAGCACCGTACGGCGTCAGTCGTCGAACCTCAGGGTCGCTTCGCCGCCGCGTAGCTCCAACGAGGATCAGTACGGCGGTCTGCTCGCTGGGCTCATCCGCTAAGACACACCGCGTAGCGCCCCGGGGGGCCATGCTGGGCTCCCGGGGCGCTGCCATGCGCGGTCACCGCGCGGCCAGCACCTCTGCGATTTTCGCTGCTGCGCCTGGTGGATCCTCGGCGTCGTGGAACACCTCGCCCCACGACCAGCGGTAGTACCAGCACAGCCGCCCATGGTCATCGGTACCCGGGGTGCAGTCGATGCTCTCCGCGAGCATCGAGGCGCCGGGGACGGCCACGTGCAGGGCGGCCGGGTAGCTGGTTTTCACCGTGGCATGAAAGCCAACGGTGTCTAGCGCCGTCGCGAGCCGGTGCAAGTGGTAACTGCGTACATGGTCATGCGTGCCGTCCTGCATCTCACCTGCCTTGCGGGGTCGGCACATTGTCGGTGCGGGCAGGCCCACCTTGTCAAGCCCGCCCGCGGGGCGGAAAGTCAGCGTTCGGCCGCTCCGTACTCTGGGTAACCGCCGTATCCATCGCTCCCATACGGGTCTACAGGCGCGTATCCCGCAGGGTTTTCCGGTGCGGCCGGATAGCCGTCCAGCGGGTAACCCGCCGGGTTGTGCTGTCCGTAACCGTTCCGGTAATCGGGTTCCGGCACGCCAGCGTGCGGCGGCTGGCCGGCCTGCGCCGGGTCCCCGAGGTAGCCGGAACCCTCCGGCGCCGGCAGGCTACCGGAAACCGGCGCCGCCTGGTGCCAGTAGCCATTCCCGTTCTGGCCTATGCCGGCCGGTGCCGCGGGCGGCGGGTACGGCTGCCCGTGGCCATTGCCTGGCGCGGCGGGGTAGCCGTTGTAGCCGGAGGGCGGGGCCTGGTGGCTGTCGGGCGTCACGTAGCTGCCGTACGGGTTGCCCGACGCCGGGGTTACCGGCGACCGGGCGGGCTGCGCGGCGGCGGGACCGGGCGATGCATTCGCAACCGGCGCAGGGTAGGGGTTCCGGTTGGGCAGCGGGTCGGGCCGGTAGGCGCCGCCGTCATCCCTGGCGTATTGCGGCGCCGAATGCTGGGCCGCGGGGCGCTCCGCCGCGCGCCGCCCCCGGACAGGCTCCTCGGCGGCCGGGCGCTGGGGCGCAGGGCTCTGCGGGGCGGGGTTGTGCGGGGCAGAGTGCTGGCCGGAACGGTGCGGGGCCGGCGGCTGCGCCGTGGGGGGCGTGGCGTACTGGGCCGTCGGGTACTGCGCTTCCGGGTATTGAGCTTCCGGGTACTGCGCTTCTTGGTATTGGGGCGCCGGGTACTGGGCCTCCGGGTACTGGGCCGTGGGGTACTGCGCCGCTGGGTACTGGGCCGTCGGTGAGTCGTAGCTCGGGCGCTGCGGCGTGGCGGCGGGATAGGGCGCCGGCGCGCGGGAGCCGCCGGGCGGCGTGTCGGCCCTGCCGTTGCGGTACGACCTGCTGTCCGAGGTCTTGATCGCCGGGAACGACGGACTGGTCAGAGGATCATCGTCGAGGGGAACGGGCCGCTGCCCGCGGGACGGCGGAGCCTGCGCGGCGGGCGGCGGAACTGCGGGCGGGGCCGCTGCGGGCGGAGGGGTCGCCGCGATGTCGCGGGGCCGTGCCTGCCGGGCCGCCGGTGCGGGCGGGACGTCGCGGATCGCCGGCGGCGCGGGCCGGCCAGGCGGGACGTCGCGGATCGCCGGCATCGGAAGGCTGGCCGGCCCGACATCGAGGTACCTGCCCGGGTCCCGGCCAGGGGCGTCGAGGAAACGCTGGCCACGATCGCTGGCCGGCACGGCTGGGGGCATCTGGCGGCCGGCCGGGCCCCGGTCGCCGTTGTGGCTGGCCGCAGGCCGGCGGTGGTGCTTGCTGCCCCGGTCGCCGTTCGAGGCTGCGGCGGGGCGCCGGCGGTCCTGGGGCTCGTCGGGAACGGGCGCGGCGGCGAAGTCGCTCCTGCCCGCCGCGGCCGTCAGCTCCGCATCGGCGGGCTGAGGTCCGCGGATCGGAAGACCGGTGACGGGATCCCGCCGCGGAGCCCCGGCGGGCGCTTGACTGCGCACTGCCATCGTCTCGGGCTCCTGGCCGGGCCCTGCCGCCGAGCCGCCCCGGTGCGCGGCGGGACGTGACGGCTTGGGCTGCGTCCCCGAGGTCATGGGCTTCGACGAGGCCAGCTCGGTCCAGTAGTCGACGTCGGAGAGCTGCTCCCACTCGCTGCTGTCCCACTCCGCGCTGTCGCCGGAACGCCGGCGGGTGCGGGCAGGCGCCGGGCCGTCCGGCGAGTGCAGCGTGTCGTCGGGGCGGCGGCGCTTGTGCGGCCCGGAGGCGGCTGGTGCGCTGCGGCGATCGTCGCTGGGGGGCCCGCCGCGCTGGTCGAAGCCCGGGTCTGCGTCGTAGCCGTCTGCCGCGTCCGGCGCACGCCGGTAGCCGCGCCCCGGTGACTGGTCCCGGCGTTCGTCAGAGCCACGGCCGGAACCGGCCGAGCGGGGCCCGCTGCCCTGGCGCCGGGCCGCTGAGCGCGCTGCTGCCTGGCCTCCGGCGGCCGCCGCATTGCGGCCGGCACGCGCCGGACGGCGGCCTGCTGATTCGCTGCCGCGATAGGGCAGATCGCGATCGTCCTGGCCGCCGCGCGTTCTGCCCCGGCCATCGCGCTGATCGGCGAACTCGTCAGGATCCTCGCGTCTCATGTTGCGCACAGCGACAATGACAACAACGAGGATTACCACAACTACGACCGCCAGGACGAGAACGAGCTTAATCATCGCACCATCCAACTGGCATGGCCTCATAGAGTGGCGCAAGCGAGACGCACGCAGCCATCAACGCGGGTCTTTCCCCTTTTCGCCGGCACCCAGGGATCTGCAGGATCGACAAGGATGTATTCGTGACTGTCACTTGAACTGTGATTCTGTCGGACCGCTATAGCCCTTGTCATGCGTTTCGAGAAGTTTAACCAGGCGTGTCCACACACAGTACTCGTATGGTTACGGATCGACAGTGACCTGCAACCTGCCGCGCGCGAGCGCGTGCTCCGCAATGGCGGACCAGGCCGCGGTGAGGCTGGCTCCTCCCTTCAGCTGCAGCGGCGCGTTCAGGGCGTAGATGCTGAACCGGTACTGGTGGCCGTGCGCCGGGCAGGGCGGGCTATAGCCTACGGTGCCCTTGCTGTTGTCTGCCACCTGTGCGCCGGGCGGGAGCCGGCCGGCCTGGATATCGCGCGTTGCCGGGCTGATGTTGAACACGATCCAGTAAATGTAGGGGCTAATGGGCGCGTCGGCGTCGTCCATGACCAGCGCCAATGCCCTGGTTCCGGCCGGCGCGCCGGACCAGTCGAGCGGCGGGGTCTCGCCGGGGCCATGACAGGTGTACTGGTGCGGGATCGGCACGCCCTGGCCGAACTCGGGGCTGGTGACGGTCATCTTCAGGGGATCGTCCTGCGGCAGCGCCGCGGGCCCGCTGAGCAGGCCGCACCCGCCGAGCATGAGGGCAGCCGCGGCGACCGCCGCGGCCCGCAGGCCCGCGCGGCCAAGCACGCGATCACACCGGCCCAAGCACGCTCACCTTGCCCGTCGCCCAGTTTGCCTCGGTCGGTGATCCTACGCTGTCCCAGCTGGCCGGGGCCCGCGCAGCGAAGAATGGCCGCCGCTGCGGCCGTAGCTGCCCGTTATATCCCGGCGGGAACTGCGGGACGCTGACGCGACCGTGACCTGCGCGGTTGTGCCATTGTCGACAAAGCGAGTCGTTTTGTCGACAAAACTCTTCCAGCGCGCTGCCCAGGCCCGTCGGCGAGCCGAGCCGGCCGGTGAATTCGCTGGCATGGCCGTCTTGGCCACGGACTGCGCTTTGCATCGGCCGGTGGCATGAAACGGCGTCAGCGTGCCTGCCGAGCAGGTTTGGCGCAGGCCGACGCGGCGTCTCGGCCTCTTGATGCCGTCGTCGCTGAACGCCATTGCCTGTATGTGGCGGCAATTCCCTACAAAGCAGCTGGATAGAACTGATGGCCAGGAACCGCCTCGCGCCGCCGCCGACAATTATGCCGGAGTGGCTGACGGAATTCGGCCGTCAGGTCTTCCGCGGCTTCCGCTCAATCAGGCTGACGCGAGCTGCCGAACATGATCTCGTCCCAGGACGGGACCGACGCGCGGCGGGACCGGCCGCCGGCGGCCTTGCGCGCCGGGCGCTCCCGTGCGGAGCGCTCCCGTGCCTGGTCGCCGCGCTCGTCGGCTGATGCCGCCGCATCCCGCTCTGCGGTCCTGCGCTCGGCGTCCGCTTCCCTGGACCCCTGCCCGCCCATGGCCGGCCGGCCCTGCGCGCCGGACGGTCCCTGCGCGGCCGCCGGGACCGGCGGGGCCGCGGCCGCGCGCTGCTCGGGATGAGCGGCCGCGCGCTGCTCCGGATGATGCCCCGCGAGCCCGCCAAGCCGCGGCGCGATCGGCGTCACGGTCGCCGTCGCGGGGTGCGCGGAAACGGGGATGTCCGGAAGCTCGTCCGCCGGCAGGCACAGCCGGGCGGCCTGCTCGTCGTCTGGTGCGATGTGCCGGCGGCGCGGATCGAAAATCCACTCGGCGACCTGCGTCCGGCCGCCCGCGGTGAACGTGATCTCCACCTGCCAGTTGCCGTCGGGCCGCTTCCTCGAGTCCCACCGGGCATCGTCTGCCGCCGCGCCCAGCTCGGCGAGGCGCTCGGCCACGATGTCACCGAGCCGTGGGCCCGGCCCCGAGTCCCCGGGGCTGCGCACCGTGGCCCGCTGTGCCTCCTGGGCACGGTACTCGCGCTCGGCGAGGACGGGGCCCTCGAAGCGGCGTATCCGCTCGATCGGGAGTCCGGCCGCGTCAGCGATCTCGTCGGCCGTCTCTCCGGCACGGATCCGGTCCTGGATCTCCTTGGGTCGCAAGGGACTCTCCACTTCGATCTCGTACTGAGCGAGCCGGGAGAACTGGCCGCGAGCCACGGTCCGCAGGCGGTCATCGATGGGCAACATGAAACGCCCGCCGCGCCCCGGCACATCGAGGATGGCGTAACTGCCGTCCTCGCTGACTGCGACGAGGCGCAACTCGTGCATTGGCGTCCCTTCCGCGCTGCCCGGCCGCGCGGGGGCGTAGCTCGGACCTACCCCCGCACGAGTCTGACGGTTGGGCCCCGTCCTGGCCAGCACCTCGCCCGGCATGTCCCGCATGAGCATGTCTTATTCGTGTCCTGGCCGTTGGTCACCCGAGCCAGGCACGCGCTCGCAGCGTATTGAGGTCGGCCCGCCGCGGTGCGCGGAACGCCGATAATCGCCGCCAGCACGGCGGCCCGGCCGCGCGACGTTGGTGGCGCACTTACCTGCGCCTTTGCCCTTGTTATGCTCATCTTCATGCCGATGTCGCCAAGCTGGACTGTGCCGATGCTGGCAATGGCCGGGCTTGGCCTGGGCATCTTCGTCCCCGCCAGCACCGCCGTCATCATGCGCACCGCGGGGCCAGGCACCGCGGGCCGGGCTCACGAGATGGGCCCGTCCGGTGCCTTCGGCTGACCCGGCCGTGGTCGCGGAGCCTGCCGGGGCCCACCCGGATCCGCTGGGACTCGAGATCGCCGACGTGGTCTCCCGGCTGCGCCGCGCGATGCGCCGGTCCGCACGCGCCGCCGGGCGGGACGGAAAACTGCCAGGCGGGCTTTCCGTCGCCCAGCTAGAGCTGCTCTCCTGCGTCGCCGACAATCCCGGCGCCCGGCCGGGCCAGCTGGCGCGCCTGCTCCGGCTGGCGCCGAGCTCGGTCGCCACGCTCGTGTATGGCCTGCGCCGGGCCGGCCTGGTCAGCAGGACCGGCGGCCAGCTGGACCGCAGGACGGCATCGCTGGAGCTGACGGCCGAGGGGATGGCGGTGGTCGGCCGCTGGCAGGAGGTCAACGAGCGCATCCTGCAGGCAGCGATCACCAGCCTGGGTCCGGCCAGCCGGGGCGCGCTGGCGGCCGCGCTGCCCGGGCTCCGGGAGCTGACCGGGGCTGTCGACGCGCTTGCAGACGACCCGGGCGTCGAGCTGGGCCCGCCGGCAGGCTGACCCGAGCGCGTCGCCCGCAGCCAGGCTGGCCGGGCGCCGCGACTAGGCCCGCCGCCGCGCTGACCCCGGCGCGGCGACCGGGTTACCTGCATCGCCTGCCCGCGGGTCTCCCGTAGGCTCTCTCACTATGCGCATCGACGCGACCTTCAGCGCCATCGGGCGCTTCGCCGTCAGGTTCCGCTGGCTGGTCGTCCTCGTATGGATCGTCGGCGCGATCGCAGCGGTCTCCCAGCTGCCGTCGCTCGCCAACGTGTCGCAGCCCAACAACAGCAAGTTCCTGCCGGCGAGCGCGCCCAGCGAGCGAGCGGCGGTCCTGGCCCAGCCGTTCGGAACCGCGGGCCTGCAGCCGGTCCCGGTCGTGGCGGCGCGCACCAGTACGCCGCTTACGCCAGCCGACGAGGCGGCCATGGCGTCGCTCCAGGTCCGGCTGAAGTCGGTATCCGGTGTCGCCAAGGTCCTGGACGCCGGGATCTCGCCGGACGGGCACGCGGAGCAGCTCGTGGTGCTGGCATCCCAGCTGAACGGGGGGAACCCGGACGCCGCGCTGAACCTGGTGGACGCGCTTCGAGGCAAGATCGCGAGTGCCGGGCTGCCCGCCGGCCTGCAGGTGCACCTCGCCGGTGACATCGCCACGGCCGTGGACCAGCAGAAGGCGTCGGGCTCGACCGGCAACCAGGTCGAGGACCTGTCCCTGCTGTTCATCATCGTCCTGCTGGTTCTCATCTTCCGGTCGCTGTCGCTGGCGCTGACCACGCTGATCCCGCCGCTGCTCTCGGTGACGATCTCCGGGCCGCTCGTCGCCGAGGCCGCGGCGCATGGCCTGCAGGTGTCCTCCCTGGCCCAGTTCCTGATGATCGTGCTGGTGCTGGGGGCGGGTACCGACTACGGGCTGTTCCTCGTGTTCCGGGTCCGCGAGGAACTGCGCGCCCGCCAGCACGAGACGGCGGGCGAGCGTTACCCGGGCGCCCGCGGCCTGGGCGGCAGCGTGGCCCGTGACCTCCTCCATGCCCGGCCGGCGGCCCAGGAGGCGATCGTCTGGTCGGTCACCAAGGTCGGCGAGTCGATCGCGTTCTCCGCCGCGACCGTGATCGCAGCGGTGCTCACGCTGCTGCTGGCCAGCTTCTCCTTCTACTCCGGCCTGGGCGCGCCGTTCGCGATCGCGGTCGGCGTCACGCTGCTCGCCGCGCTGACCCTGCTGCCCGCGCTGCTTTCGATCCGCCTCTCGCTGCTGTGCATCAAGCGCTCGGTGTTCCGGAGCATGTTCGGCCGGCCGAAGCTGCTGCCGTGGAACATCCAGGGCAGCGGGAACCCCGGTATCTGGGGCCGGGTGGCCGGAAGGATCGTCCGGCACCCGGTGCCGACCCTGCTCGCCGGTGTGATCTTCTTCGGCGCGCTCGGGACCGCCGTCTTCGGCTACAAGGCCGCCGGCTTCGGCGGCAGCAGCACGCCGCCTGCGGGCAGCGACTCCGCCTCTGGCCAGGTGCTGCTGACCAAGTACTTCCCGCAGTCCGCGGCGAACCCGACCAGCCTGATCTTCCGGTTCAGCACCCCGGTGTGGCAGGACCCGGCGCCGCTGGCTAACGCGACGGCCCAGCTCCGGGCCAGCGGCCTCTTCAAGCAGGTCACCGGTCCGCTCAATCCGGTCGGGGCGACGCTGACGCCGCAGCAGTACTCCGAGCTGCATGCCGCGCTCGGCCCGGCCCAGGCGCTGCCGACCGTCCCGCCCGCGCACAGCGCCGTGCCGACCATCGGGTACGACATCTACCGCGCGACCGCCAACTACGTCTCCAAAGACGGCCGCACCGTGCAGTTCTCCACCAGCCTCAAGGCGGGTGACGCCGGCACCACGTCGGCGATGAATGCCGTCCCCTCGATCCGCGCCGAGACCACGTCGGTGGCCAAGTCGGTTGGGGCCACAGATTCGGCGGTCGGCGGCGAGGCACCAGCCCTTTTCGACATCAGCACCATCTCGAACAGCGACCTGAAGCGCATCATCCCGATCGCGATCGTGGCCATCGGCCTGCTGCTCGCCCTGGTCCTGCGCAGCGTGGTCGCGCCGCTGTACCTGATCGCGTCCGTCGGCATCTCCTACCTGGCCGCGCTCGGCCTGTCCGTGCTGATCTTCATCAGGCTCGGCGGCAGCGGCGGGCTGGTGTTCTTCATGCCGTTCCTGATGTTCATCTTCCTGCTGGCCCTGGGCGAGGACTACAACATCCTGGTGATGACCAGGATCCGGGAAGAGGCGCGCCAGTACCCGCTGCGGGAGGCGGTCACGCGCGCGCTCGGCCGGACCGGCACCACGGTGACGTCCGCGGGCCTGGTGCTGGCCGGGACGTTCCTGGTGCTGACCGTGGTGGCCGGCAGCGGCTCGGGCGGATCGCAGATCCAGGACATCGGCCTCGGCCTGGCGCTCGGAATCCTGATGGACACCTTCCTGGTGCGCACGCTGCTCGTGCCCTCCACGGTGGTGCTGCTCGGCCGGTGGAACTGGTGGCCGTCGCGGATGAGCCGGATCAGCGCAGACCAGCCGCTGGCCGGCCCGCCCGGCGGGTCTTCGGCGCCCGCTGCACCAGCCACACCGGCTCCGCCTGCTGCACCAGCCGGCCCGGCGGACGGGCAGCCGAGGCAGCCCGACCCGCTGCGCTGAACTTCGGAACCACTGTGCCGCCGGGCCGCAAGCCAGCACAGCCAACGATCAGCGTCATCATCCCGGTGTACGCGGTCGGGGAGTACCTGGGCGCCTGCCTGGACTCGATCCTGGGCCAGGCGCCGGACGGTCTCGAGGTCGTAGCGGTTGACGACGCCTCGCCGGACGACTCGGGCCGGATCCTCGACGCCCGCGCCAAGGAGGATCCACGGCTGCGGGTGCTGCATCTGACCGGCAACGCCGGGCCCGGCAACGCGCGCAACGTGGGCCTGGCCGAGGCGTCCGGCGAGTACGTCTGGTTCGTCGACGCAGATGACCTGCTGGCCGGCGGGGCGCTCGCGGCCGTCACCGCCAGGCTCGGGCAGGACCGGCCCGACGTGCTGCTGATCGACTACGAGGACCTCTACCCGGGCGGGGGGAGCGGGCCGAGCCCCGGCGCGGCCCTGCTCCGCGCCGCACCGGCCGGGGTCTTCACGCTCGCCGGGCAGCCGCAGCTGATCCAGCTGACGATGACCTCGTGGAGCAAGGTGGTCCGCCGTGGCTTCCTCGTGGGCCTCTGCATGCCGTTCCCCGAGGGGATCCACGAGGACGTGCCGCTTACCTGCGCAATGCTCCTCGGCGCGGAGCGGATCAGCGCGCTGGCCCGGGTCTGCTACCGGTACCGGCGGGCCAGGCCGGGGGCGTTCATGACCGCCAGGAGCAGCGCGCAGCTGCGGATACTCGGCTCGTACGAGCGGGTGTTCGCCCTGGCCGACGCGGCCGATCCGGCGCCAGCCGCCCCGGTGCGGGCGGCACTGTTCGATCGGGCGATCTGGCACTACACCACGGTCCTGCCGCTGGTGCCCCGCACCGAGCGCAGGCAGTATTTCCGCCGCATGCACGAGGACTTCGTCCGCTACCGGCCAGCCGACTACCAGCGGCCGCGCGGTGCACGCGGGGTAAAATTCGGACTGGTGGAGCGGAACGCCTACTGGACGTATTCCGCGCTCGAGCCGTTCAACCAGCTGCGGGTGCTGCTGGCGAGGGCCGGCTCGCGGCTGACAGCCGCCTCGCGGGGACCAGCGGGACGGCGGGCCTAGCGGGACGTGGTGGGCGCCAGGGAGCCAGGAACTTCGGGGGTCTGACCGAAGGGAGCGGCGACATGCGGCACGTGTTCGGAGTTCTTCTTGCGCTGGTCACGTTCGCGGCGGTGTTCGTCGGGGCGGGCTGGGCGGTGGAGAAGATTGTCACGTTGCGTGCCAGCGGTGGCGGCCTGACCACCCCGCACGGCGCGATCGCGCTCGCCGTCGTTGTTGGCGTCGGCCTGCTGCTCGGCGTCCTGCTGGCGGTCCCTGCCGTGTCGCCGCTGGCCGCCGGGCTGCCCGGGCTGGTGCTGCTCGGCTGGACCGCGCTGCTCGCGGTCAGCGAGCGGCGCGCCATCCAGATCGTCCCGCTGCACGCCCACTCGTTCGCCGTGGGTTTCGGGGACATGCTGACCAGCGGCGTGCTGGCGCTGGCCGGCGCCGCGATGATCATCCCGCTGTTCGTGCCGTCCCGGTGGCGGCGCCGGTACGTGGGGGAGGACTACTACTCCGACGAGCCGACCGGGGCCGGCCTCATGCGCTAGGCCGGCGGCCAGCCGCAGGACCGGTGCTGGCCCCCGCGGTGCCACCGCCGGGGGCCAGCACCCGCGAGCGGGTTAGTGCGCGGCGCCCGCGAACTGGGCGGTCTCGGTCGAGCCGGCCAGCGCCGTGGTCGCTGACTGCGGGGTGATGGCGGATGCCACCAGGTCGAAGTAGCCGGTGCCGACCTCGCGCTGGTGCCGGGTCGCCGTGTAGCCGTCTGCCTCGGCCGCGAACTCGGCGTCCTGCAGCCGGACGTAAGCGGGCATGCCCTCGTCCGCGTAGCCGCGGGCCAGGCTGAACATCGAGTGGTTCAGCGCGTGGAAGCCGGCCAGCGTGATGAACTGGAACTTGTACCCCAGGTCGCCGAGCTCACGCTGGAACTTCTCGATCGTGCCCTCGTCCAGGTGCGCGCGCCAGTTGAACGACGGCGAGCAGTTGTAGGCCAGCATCTGGTCCGGGTAGACGCTCCGGATCGCCACGGCGAACTCCCTGGCCACGTCCAGGTCCGGCGTGGACGTCTCCATCCAGAGCAGGTCGGCGTGCGGCGCGTAGGCAAGGCCGCGGGCGATGCACGCCTCCATCCCGCCGCGGACCCGGTAGAAGCCCTCCGCGGTCCGCTCCCCGGTCAGGAACGGCTGGTCCCGCTCGTCCACGTCGCTGGTGATCAGCGTCGCGGACTGGGCGTCGGTGCGGGCGACGACCAGCGTCGGGACGCCGCAGACGTCGGCGGCCAGCCGGGCCGCGTTCAGCGTGCGGATGTGCTGGGAGGTCGGAATCAGCACCTTGCCGCCCAGGTGCCCGCACTTCTTCTCCGAGGCAAGCTGGTCTTCCCAGTGCACTCCGGACGCTCCGGCCGCGATCATGGCCTTCATCAGCTCGAACGCGTTCAGGACGCCCCCGAAGCCGGCCTCGGCGTCGGCGACGATCGGCGCCAGCCAGTACGGCGTGTCGCCCGCGCCGCCGGCCTCCGCCCAGGAGATCTCGTCGGCGCGCAGCAGCGCGTTGTTGATCCTGCGGACGACCTGCGGCACCGAGTTGACCGGGTAGAGGCTCTGGTCCGGGTAGGTCTGGCCGGCCAGGTTGGCGTCGGCCGCCACCTGCCAGCCGGACAGGTAGATGGCCCGCAGGCCGGCCTTGACCTGCTGCACCGCCTGGTTTCCGGTCAGCGCGCCGAGCGTGGCGACGTAGCCGTCCTCGTTCAGCATCGCCCAGAGGCGCTCGGCGCCGAGCCGGGCCAGCGTGTGCTCTTCCTGTACCGATCCGCGCAGCCGCACCACGTCGTCCGCCGAGTAGGTGCGCTGCACGCCCGCCCAGCGCGGGTCCGAGGCCCACTCCTGCCGCAATGTCGCTGCCTGATCGTTCACCGCTACCTCCCTGGCCGGTCCCGGGTTTCCGCAGCAACCCGGGGCGATACCAGCTAGCGTGCGGCGCGTTGCCGAGAAAACCAAGGATTCATCGCAGTGAACTTCGCAAGAATTTCGTCTAAGGTGAATATATGGCAGTCTTCACCGGAGAAGATTCCCCATCCTTCACCGAACACAGTCTAGATCTCGGCGTATTCGGCCAGCGGCTCCGGCATGCCCGGCGCGCCAAGGGGCTGACCCTGGCCGAGCTCGGCGAGCGGGTCGGCCGTGCACCCTCGGTGCTGTCGCTGATCGAGAACGGCCGGCGTGAGCCCAAGCTGTCGCTGATCGAGGCGCTGGCGACCGCGCTGTCAGTGCCAACGGCGGAACTGCTGCGGCGCCAGCCGCCGAGCCGCCGGGCCCAGCTGGAGATCGCCCTCGAGGAGGCGCAGCAGGACCCGGTCTACCGTGACCTCGGCCTGCCGCACCTGCGGGTCGGCGCGCGGGTGCCGAGCGACGTGATCGAGCACCTGCTCGCGCTGTACGGCGAGCTGCGCAAGCAGCGGGCCAAGCCGACGGCGACGCCCGAGGAAGC
>Ga0210395_10002763_pt1 | contig 13589 bp, 9 predicted proteins | sample IncBWH4OmetaG_FD_150861 | JGI IMG/M metagenome (GOLD analysis project Ga0210395, IMG submission 150861) | Forest soil microbial communities from Barre Woods Harvard Forest LTER site, Petersham, Massachusetts, United States - Inc-BW-H-4-O ... | reverse complement strand
GCGCGGAGACTCCATCCTGGAGGCCGACATGGCCTTCCACCTGGCCGTCTCTTCGGCCGCGCAAAACCAGGTTCTGCAGAATGCCGTGCGACTGCTGCGGAACTTGATGCGCCAATGGATCTATTACAAGTTAATGATCCCCGATGTTGCGCCCACCGTGCTGGACAGGCATGTCGCCATCTATCGCGCTATCGCGAGCCACAAACCCAGCGCAGCGCGGAAGGCAATGCGGCTCCATCTCGAAGAGACAATGAAGCTCGTGACTCACGTCATTGAGCAACGAAAATCTGAGAAGAAGGTCGGCGCGAAACGCTAACTCCATCCCGCAACCTATCAGTTGCTGAGCGCTCTCGACCTTCAAGAACTGCCTCTGCTCCCTGGCGGAGCGTTGCTGCTGTCCTCAATTCCGCTTATTTTCTGGGCGCCAGCAAAATGGCTTCCAAATTCAAAAAAGAACCGTCCGCGCACGCAGCACGGACGGTGGAGACACAGCCGAGAAAATTTGTCGTGATCAGGCGCGCTTCTTCGCGAGCCGCGGTGGAACATGGATATGTTCCGCGTTCAATTCTTCTTTGATTGCGCGCAGCATCGGAAATTCGGATCCGTCATAGTGACCCAGCGACAAGCCAACAGCCCCTGCATCCAGGCTGATTTTTACGCCCTGGTGAATGAGATCGGGTGTCGCTTTCGGCCTCACTGCGACTCCGCCGATGAAGGGGTAATCCGGACCAATCACTGCTCGTTCCGCCGCAAACCATTGCCGCTTGTGATCCATATACGCCGGATCCCCATGCTGCTCGCTGTAGTCGGAGTTACGTATGGAATCCCATACCGTCGTTAAACTCTTGAGATCCATCCCGTATCTTTCCGGATGCTCATAGGCATCGTTGAAGCGCAGTTCGATGTTGGGGCGGATGTTGTGAACGCCGTCGTGCATGATCTTGTAGAAGTGCGTCATCGAACTTTGGCGAAACGCTTGCCACTGCTGTAACTCTGCAGGCGATTCGGGATTGGTGAGCAACACCGATTTGATTTTCGCCAGGTCGATGCCATTTGCCTGGGCCGCTTTCATGCAGGAATCGCAGAAGCATCCGCCCGTGTCCGCTCCGCCCGGCATGAACGGAATCATGCAGGTCTGCACGAAATCGACATCATAGTTCTTGGTCAGATCCGAGAAGAGTGCAAGCGTGTACTCCTGCGCGTCCACACTGTTCGGACATAGAGGATAAGCGCGGCCCGCCACCTTGCGCGCGGCGCCGTGAATATCGCGCTGCACACAGTCGGCATACTCTCCCTGTCCCTTCTCGAGACTCATGATCGTATGAGAAAGCTCTGCACCTGTCTTCAAACCCCTCTTGCGTGCGGCGGTGACAAGAACCTTCAGCCAGTCCGTGTCGTTGAGCCAGTCAAATGCTGATAGCTCCGGCTTGATGCGCTTGTACATCGATAAGTCTGGATGCCAGTAAACCTTCGAGTCTTCTGCCTGCCAGGTCTTCCGTACCGGGTTGTGCGGAAATGTTGGACTGGTGAGAGGCCGCTTCTCATAGTGCATCAACGCAACGAGATATACGGAATTCACCCCTGCCATCTGTTGAAGATTGTCGAGAATCTGCTCAATTCCTTCGTCGTGCAGTTCCCAGGCATAGAGACTTGAAGCTACCTCAAACCCCGCGGTGTGATAGCCCTTTCTCTCCTTTGCGGCGTAGGCATCGGCGGGGATCAGCTGCGAAGCGAGCGCCATCCCTGAAATCTTTAGAAAGCCACGACGCGATGCGGCCAGCCCAGGCGCTGCATCGGCCATACCCGGAGCCGCACTTTCCGAAACCAAGGCGGAGAGGCCGTCGGCAGACATCTCACCGGATAGGCAAGCACGTACCGGACCGATATTTTTACGGTGACTGTTCATTCAGAAATAAGTCCTTCTTGAGGAGAAGTGAATTCAGCTGCGCGACAACGTATAAATGAGCACAATCGCCGATGTCAACCATTCTTTTGCGCTTCGGTATAAAGGTCATACCTATCAACATGGGATCTTCCTGAGGCGATAGGGGGAGAGGAGCGCCGTTGCGTATTTGCCGCGCGAGCAGCACCTTAGAGCACGATAGAAGCATATTCCTCAGCGTCGGCTTCACTCTTTTCTACGCCTTCCGAAGGCTATGCTGGATCCCGTGAGAATGCCTCTTGACGGAATTGGACAGACCGCTGTACCATTCGCGATGTTGTTTTAAGCCAGTGCGCTTTAAGGGCGCGAATGACGATCCGGCGATTGCGCAACTTGATGATCCCCGCTGTTACGGCTCGCAATCGGAAGGTCGATCCAAGGAGATCATTCATGCAGTCCAGACTCATGTCGACCGTCATCGCAGTTTTGCTTCTTGTCGGCTGCTCTGTCGCGTCTTTCGCACAGTCGACCAACGCGACTCTTTCCGGAATTGTTCATGATCCACAAGGCGCGGTTATACCCAATGCAACCGTCGTTGCGACCGAAATCGGCACCGGACAATCTCACCAGACCCTGAGCGGAGGCTCGGGCGCCTACACCCTTCCCAATCTGCCCATCGGCGACTACAAGGTGGTCGTCTCTGCAGAAGGTTTCGCTTCGGAAGTGATTCCCTCCATCACCCTCCATGTGAATCAGGTGGCATCTCTCGACTTCGCGTTGCGGTTAGGGGCAGTTTCCGAGCACGTCGTGGTAACGACCGAACTCCCTCTCCTCAACAGTGAGACTTCTTCCGTGGGCCAGGTCATCGAAAACACTTCGATCGAAAGTCAGCCGCTGAATGGGCGCGAGTTCTGGCAATTGGTCGCGCTCGTTCCGGGAGCTAGCTACACGCCCGGTGGCGAAACCACGGCTACCGGCGGCAGTTCCATTCGCGCGGGTCAGGTGGCGGTCCAAATTAACGACACGAGCCAGGTGTTTAATGGCTGGTTGCTCGACGGGGGCGACATCACCGAATACGAACAGGGTGGCACCAACATCCAGCCGAACGTGGACGCCCTTTCCGAGTTCAAAGTCTTTTCTGCCAACATGCCTGCGGAATACGGCCACACGCCGGACGTTGTCACCGTGACAATGAAAAGCGGAACGAATTCATTCCACGGGACCGCCTACGAGTTCATTCGCAACGACGTTCTTGACGCACATAATTATTTTGCGGTCAAAGCCAAGAATCCTCTGAAGCGCAATCAGTTCGGTGGAACCATCGGCGGGCCGATCCGCAAAAACAAAGTGTTCTTCTTTAGCGACGTCGAAGACTCGCGCCAGTCCCAGGGAATTGTCTTCGCCAATATCGTGCCATCCGATGCGATGCGGACCGGCGACTTCAGTGCCGATTCGAAAAAGATCATCGACCCGACCACGGGGAAACAGTTTCCCGGCAATATCATCCCGCCCGACCGAATTTCGAGTCAGGCGCAGTTCTTCCTCAATTATCTGCCCACGCAGAGCCAGGCCGATTTCAGCGAAACGCAACCCCTCGACATCATCAAGGGAGACATCAAGATCGACGCCGCGCTCACCGGCAAAGACCAGCTGATGGGGCGCTATTCCGTTGCCGACAATCTCGAACAGGATCCCAATCAATTTCCGAAATTGGGCTTCCAGAATCTTCACAGCCGTGCGCAAAATATCGCCGTGAGCGAGACCCACATCCTCAACGACCATTGGCTCAACGAGGCGAGAGCTGGATACTATCGCGACTTCTTCCTCTTCAGCGGAATCCTTTCCGGAACGAATTTTGATTCCGAAGCCGGGATCACGGGATATGAGCAGACGCAGATCACTCCAAGTTTCCCGTGGATCACCATGTCTGGCTATTCGTCCTTCAATGGATCGTTCTCGGGCAATTTCCCCAAGCAGAATCGGATTCAGACCTGGCAATACGCAGACACGCTGAGCTACTCCAAGGGAAAGCACGAAATAAAACTCGGCGGGCAACTCTGGGACCAGCACCATACGTTTGTCCACGGCCAGGGGCAGGAAGGTGAATTTGAATTCACCACGCAGTACACCGGAGACGCATTTGGTGATTACCTGCTCGGTCTTCCCGCCATTGTCTATCGCTCTTACCCCCTCACGGTCTATGGAGTCGACGGGCACGAGTGGGCTGCGTTCGCCCAGGATACCTATCGCATCACGCCAAACTTCACGCTCGACTATGGAATTCGCTGGGAGCTGAATCCCTTCTTTCAAGGCATCGATGGCGTAACCACGGGGTTTGACTGGAACAGCGGCAAAATCACGGTCCCCATGAAAAATGGGCAGTTGCTCCGTCCGGACGATCAGGCTGTCACTCCCGTCCTGCTTCCGGTTTATTCAGATCGCCTCGAGGCAGCTAGTTCCGTCGGGCTGCCTTACTCGATTCGCAAGACCGGTGGTGGAGAATGGGCGCCGCGCGTGGGAATTGCATACAAACCCGGTGGGACCGACAAGTTTGTGATTCGCTCCGCGTTCGGCATTTTCCCGATCTTTCTCGACACCAACCTCATGCAGAACGCTGCTGAGGCCCCGCCCTTCCTCATCGCGCAGACCATTAACAATCCGGCAGGAACTCCGGCATTCGATTGGGCGAATCCATTCAACGGTCAGCCTCTTGTTGCTCCCAATCCCAATCCCGGTGCTCCCTGCCCGAATACCGATCTCGTGCTCTTGAGTTGCGTTGCCGCGAGCTTCAGCACGGCACCCCTGCAAATGCAACACACCTATGAAGAGCAGTACAGCCTTGAAGTTCAATCGCAGCTTCGCAAAGATGTCTCGCTCACGGTCGGTTACGTAGGCAGTCATACCGTGCACGGTCAGCTTTACGAGGTTCCGGAGAATGTTCCGAATCCTGGACCAGGCGCAGTGCAGCCACGCCGGCCTCTTCCCCAGTGGAGCGTCATCGACAACAACATTAGTAACTCGATGGCATTGTATGATGCGCTTCAGGTCTCGTTCGAAAAGAGATTCAGCGGTGGCTTCTACTCCCTGTTGTCGTACACCTGGAGCCGGTGCTTCGACAACGGATCGAGCGAAGGAGCTCCTGTCGACCTTCAGCTGCTCCCCGAGAACTACGCCGTGTGCAGCTATGACATGACGAACAATCTCACCTGGAGCTCCGTGTATGACCTTCCCTTTGGGAAAGGTCAAAGATTCGCCTCCCATCCGGGAAGATTCTTGAACGCGGTCATCGGAAACTGGCAGCTGGCCGGCATCCTGACGGATCACACAGGATTGCCGTACACCCCAACCCTCTCCAGCGACGTTGCGAATATCGGGGTCTCCGGGCAGTGGCCCAATCGCGTGGGAAATCCGAGCGCCGTAAATCGCAGTCCGAAACAGTGGTTTAATCCAGCGGCCTTCGCAGCTCCGGCGCCTTACACCTTCGGCGACTCGAGGAGGAATGTCTTGCGCGCGGATGGATTGGTGCAACTCGACGCCACCCTCAAAAAGAACTTCACCCTGGAAACCGGAAAGGACATGGAATTCCGCTTTGAGGGATTCAACGTTGTGAATCACCCGACCTTTAACGCTCCCAACGCAAGCATCGGTTCGTCGTCAGCGGGCATCGTCACAAGCACGCTCAACGCAAACCGCATCTTCCAGGCGGCTGTAAAGTTTTTCTTCTAATTCCCGGGACCTTCGGCGAACATCGGAATGACTCACAGAGTGCCCGGCCACGGGCATTCTTGCGAGGATGAGCATAGGGAGAAGCTTGATGGATCGAAGGGTCTTTCTCGGAAACGCCGCAATTGCAGCGATAGGAGCAACCGGCTTTCCCTCGATTCCGGCACTTGCGGCTGAATCCAAAAACCAGGTGGTCGGGCTCCAGGTCGGCGCAGTGTCGTTCTACGACGAGGGCGTCGACAAAGTCCTCGACGAAATTCAAAACGACGCCGGCGTGAATACCCTCTTCATTGCCACATTCAGCTATGGCCGCGGAATCGCCGGCAGGCAGATCCCCGGGCAGCCGCTTCCGGACCACGGCAAACAGTCCTACGACACCGGCGAGTTCCGAGGTGGCTGCTACACCCGAGTCAATCCGGGTTACTTTTCAGAAACTCCGTTCAAGAACTTCCGTGCTCCTGAGCTCGTTGATTTCGATGTTCTCGACGCCGTTTTACCGGCCGCGCAAAAACGAGGCCTCAAAACCATCTGTTGGTTCGAAGACGTGTTTGCGAAAAATCTTCCCGGCATCGATGCGCTGCAGGAGAAAGAATTCTCGGGCCAGAATGCTGCGACGCTCTGCTTCAATAATCCCTACTACCGCGCGTGGCTGCTCGCTATGGTTGAGAATTGGGCACGAACCTATCCGATCGACGGAATCATGTGGGGATCCGAGCGCCAGGGTGCCTTCGGAAACATGCTTGGATCCAACTACAATCGCGCCGGACTTGACCATGCCACCTGCTTTTGCGCTTACTGCATTGAAAACGCGAAGACCCGGGGCATCGATCCTGAGCGGGCACGTAAAGGCTTTGCAGCCCTCGACGCATTCGTCCAGGCCGGCCACGCCGCACAGCGGCCAACTGACGGTTACTACGTCACATTCTGGCGCTTGTTACTCACCTATCCCGAGTTATTGGCTTGGGAAACTCTCTGGAACGATAGCCTGCGCGAAACCTATGCTGCCATTTATGCCCGGGCCAAGCAGCTGAATCCCAAGCTTCAGGTTGGATGGCATATTTGGCACAATAACTCCTTCAGTCCGATCTATCGTGCCGAGCAGGATCTGGCTCGTATCGCACCCGTCTCAGATTTCCTGAAGATTGTCATGTACCACAACTGCGGCGGAGAACGATTTGCCAATTACATCAAGATCGCCGGTTCGTCTCTCTACGCCGACATCCCTGCGCAGCAACTGCTCGATTTTCACTACAGAGTGTTGAACTACGACGAATTGCCGCTCGCAGAAATTCCTGCGCATGGCCTGTCTTCCGATTACGTCTATCGCGAAACGAAGCGCGCCAAAGCGGCATTGGATGGCAGCCGGACGCTTCTGCTTCCCGGAATCGATATCGATATTCCGACCGCGCCGCAGAGCAGTAAGTGCACTCCAGAGGGCACGGCGGCTGCGGTCGAAGCCGCCTTTAAGGGAGGCGCCGATGGCGTCATCCTCTCTCGCAAATACTCCGAAATGAAACTTACGAATCTGAAAGGCGCACGGCAAGCGCTGCGCAAAATCGGCCAGGTATAAACAGAATGAGACGTCGGAGTAGCCGAGCAAGCGTTCATCGTCGTTGGGACACCCTGAGGCGGACCCTACAAATTTCCGCCTTCCTGTTTGTCTGGTCCCTCTCGGTCCAAGTCGCGAGAGCTCAGGAGGGTGGAACGCTCTTCTCCCAGGCAAGTATTCTGCAGATCGCGCACGAACTGCAGCAGGAAGTCAAAGACCCAGTCAAAGCTCCCGACGGTATCGTAGAACGAAACCTCGATGATTCCGTCCGCATAGCCGTTCGCAATCGCAGTGGCCGTGGAGAACTGCACGCCCATGCAGACGATATTTTCTTCGCGATCTCCGGCACCGCCACGCTCATCACCGGCGGCGCCATCGTGAATCCCAAAGGAGACGGCGAGGTACGCGGCGATTCGGTGCGCGGTGGCAAGAGCGTCCCATTGCGCCCCGGGGATGTTGTTCATATTCCGCATGCGACGCCGCATCAAATCCTGGTTGAGTCGGGACAAAGTTTCGCTTACGTCGTCGTCAAAATTCCACGTACAAATTGAGATCTTGTGAGAAATGGGAATAAATCAAGGATTGCCGCGCGCCGTGATCAATCGATCGCACACGAATCTCATCAGCGATTCATCGCTTGACGAAGAGGTCATACCATCGTACCATTGCCTTGTCTCAACACTCGCATCATAACTCGGGGAGATGCAGGATGAATTCGATACCGACAGCCTGGCATCAAACCTACTCTCTGTTCTCCCAGGGATTGGGTGTCTCCGCGCTGATTGCCGCGCTGCCCATTTTTACGCTGCTGTTTCTTCTCGGCGTCTTGCGCAAGGCCGCTTGGCTCGCCGGCATCGCGGGACTCGTTGTTGCTTTTGTTCTCGCCACAGCTGGCTACGGCATGCCTGTGAAACTTGCCGTCAGCGCAGCCGCATACGGCGGCGCCTTCGGTGTGTTTCCTATCTCGTGGATCATCTTCTGGGCCATTGCTCTTTTCCGCGTGACCGTCGAGACAGGCAAGTTTGAAATCATTCGCGACTCTGTCGGCCGCCTCACACCCGATCCTCGGCTTCAGGCTCTGCTCGTTGCATTCGCCTTTGGAGCGTTTCTTGAAGGCGGCGCCGGCTTCGGCACGCCCGTCGCCGTGGCCGCCACCATGCTCACGGGCATGGGCTTTTCTCCCTTCAGCGCCTCGGCGATTTGCCTTCTCGCCAACACCGCGCCCGTCGCATTCGGTTCCATCGGAATCCCCATCATCACCCTCGCCGGAACCACCGGCTTGCCTCTCAATAAATTGAGCGCCGACGTGGGCCTCATGTGCTCTCCCGTCGCGTTCATTCTCCCCGCCTATCTCATCATTGCGATGGCCGGCTTCAAGGCAATTTCAGGAATCTGGCTGCCCGCGCTTGCCTCTGGCGCTTCGTTCGCCCTGGTGCAGGCCCTCGTTTCGGCCTACATGGGACCACAGCTCTCAGCCATCTTTGCTGCACTCGCGTCCATGGCCGTGCTGATTGCTGTGATCCGCTTCCGCGATCGCAAGCAAACCGCCGGTGAGCTCTCTGCCGAAGCGGAGTTCGCAGGCACACCCGGCCTCGATATACGCTCCGTCGGAACCAAAGAGCTGGTCGCGCCGGCACCGATCACTGCCAAGGCAACCACAAACACGTTGTCCGAGGTCCTGTATGCATGGGTTCCCTATGCCCTGCTCGTCACCTGCGTAATGCTCTGGGGATTCGCGCCAATCCAGAAGCTGCTGAATAAAGCGAGCTCCTCCGTCGCATGGCCTTTCTTGAATGATCTGGTCTTGCGCATGCCCCCTGTCACTGCAGCCCCTGCCCCATACCATGCCGTATTCGCGTTGAATGTTTTGTCCGCCGCGGGAACAGCCTGCATGGTCGCAACGTTTCTCACGGCAATTGCTCTTCGCGTCAGTTTGCCGCGCTTCGCCAGAATTCTGGCCGGCGTCTGTCGCCAGCTCGCCTTGCCAATCGCCACGGTATCTCTCGTTCTCGGCGTCGGCTTTCTTATGAACTATTGCGGCGCCACCGCGACGCTCGGCCTCGCGTTTGCTTCCACTGGAAAATCGTTCCCCTTCTTTAGCCCGATGCTCGGCCTCCTCGGAGTGTTCCTCACCGGCTCGGACACTTCATCCAACGCGCTCTTTGGAAATCTGCAGGTCGTCACCGCAACGCGTCTCGGTCTCGATCCGGTACTCATGGCCGCTGCCAATGCGGCGGGCGGCGTCATGGGAAAGATGATCAGCCTGCAAACCATCGCCGTCGCTGCGGCCGCAACCGGGCTGGCCGTCAGCGAACAGGCCAGGCTCTTTCGATTCACGTTGAAGCACAGCATCTTCCTCGCGTTCCTTGTCGGATGCCTGGCGGTGTTCTACTCCTACGGCTTGCACATCTGAGCCGGATTGAAAGTGTTCTTGTTGTTCAACAGCATGACGGCCGCCTGGGTCGCGACCATGAGTCCGACTTGTTCTGAAAAAGGATTGCGACCCGCGGGCAATGAACTTCACGAAGAAGGGACCCAGTTGAGATGCCTAAATTCGCAGCGAATCTTTCGATGATGTTCACCGAGCTGACGTTTCTTGACCGTTTTGCCGCAGCCGCGGACGCGGGCTTTCCGGCAGTCGAGTTCTTGTTTCCCTACGAGCACACGCCGGAGATGGTCTCAAGCCGCGCCAAGGCTGCCGGCGTGAAAGTCGTCCTCTTCAATATGCCTGGCGGCGATTGGGCCAAAGGCGAGCGTGGCATCACCTGCCTTCCCGGCCGGGAAAGCGAATTCCGCGCGGGCGTCGACACTGCGCTCATTTACGCGCGAGCTCTTGGAACCACGCGCATCCATGCGATGGCCGGCATCGTTCCTCATGGAATGAATCCGCTCGCATGTCGCACCGTCCTCGTCGAAAACCTCAAGTATGCAGCCCAGAGGCTTGCCGACTACGAATTTACCCTGCTCCTCGAAGCCATCAATACCCGCGATATGCCGGGATTTTCTGTCTCGACGCAGGCAGATTCCTATTCCGTCTGCAGAGCGGTTGATGCTCCCAACCTCCGCATGCAAATGGATCTTTACCACATGCAGGTGATGGAAGGCGACCTGGCGACAAAGCTCAAGCGATATGCGTCTTCCTGCGGTCATGTGCAGATTGCAGGTTGCCCCGACCGCCATGAGCCGGACTCCGGCGAAGTCAACTACGAATATCTACTCCGCCTGCTCGATGACCTTGCCTACGAAGGCTGGGTGGGATGCGAATATCGTCCGGCAGGAGAAACCAACGACGGCCTGGGTTGGATGCAAGCCTGGGCGCGCGCCGAGGCGGTTTAACTATTTCTACAGGGATCAAAGGAGAATCATATGGCGAAGATTGGATTCATTGGACTCGGGATTATGGGCAGGCATATGGTGCGCAACCTCAGCAAGGGCGGCCACGATCTGGTTGCGTATGACATTGTTCCGGCACTGGTCGATCCGGTGATCGGCGATCGCGTCGAACGCGGCCTTTCCAGCGCCGATGTCGCGAGCCGCACCGACGTCATCATCACCATGCTGCCCGATGGCCCCGAAGTGGAACAGGCTGCCCTCGGGCCAGGCGGAGTACTCGAAGGTGCGCGTCCGGGCAGCATCTTTGTCGACATGAGTTCCATTAGCCCCGTCGTTTCGAAGAGAATCGGCGCTGCCTGCCAAGAAAAAAATGTGCGCTTTCTCGATGCACCGGTCAGCGGCGGCGAGCCCAAGGCGATCGACGGCACACTTGCCATCATGGTCGGCGGACATAAGGATACGTTCGATGAAGTTCTCCCGATCCTTCAACTCATGGGTTCGAGCGTTACCCTCACCGGCGGCGTCGGTGCGGGCAACGTCACCAAGCTCGCCAATCAAATCATCGTGGCCTGCAATATAGCGGCCATGTCCGAAGCGCTCGTACTCGCAGACCGATGCGGTGTCGACGCCGAAGTCGTTTTCAACGCGATCAAAGGGGGCCTCGCGGGCAGCACGGTTCTCAACGCCAAGGCTCCGATGGTCATCGCACGCAACTTCAAGCCGGGCTTCCGCATTCGTCTGCATCAGAAAGATCTGCGCAACGCGCTCCTCACGGCAGAATCGACCAAGGTTCCGCTGCCTCTGACCAGCCTCGTGCAACAGATGCTCATTGCCCTCATAAATCGCGGCAGCGGAGATCTCGACCACGCAGCGATTTTCACCTTCATCGACGAGATGGCCCCGCAACCCCTTCTGCAAAGTTAGGTCGTGCGGGGCGCAGCACCCCTGCCCATTGCAATCTCAGGAGTCTCAAGCAGGTCCCACCGGGCTGCCTCCTGAACAATTCGGCCCTTTCGGTTAATTTCCCCCCGTTCGCGCGTCCCGCGGCTAACCTGCCTCGGCTGAAGGCAGGAGCCCGGCGTGTTTTCGTATTGAGTCCCCGCCTCTATTACCCGGAACGAGCCGCATCGTTCCTCCCTGCCCTATGCCCACTGGCCCCAAATCCACCCGCAATTTGGAACCATTCCGCGCGCAGTCCCGTATCAAACCATAAGGGGAATGCCCGGCTCACCCGCGCAGACAGCCCTTTTGCATCGGAAAGCGTCCAGGCGGCCAGTGTTTGCGTACACTGAAAGCAGGGGATCCAGAGCCAACACATGAAGCTAATCGAGGCCTTTAAGCTCGCGCTGCAGTCCCTTTGGGGGAACAAGCTGCGCTCCATCCTGACCCTGATTGGGGTCGTCATGGGCGTGGCCTCGGTCATCATGGTCATCACCCTGGTCAACGGCGCAAACAAGTACGTCAGCACCAAGCTCTCCGGGTACGGAGCCGACGTCTTCACGGTGACGCGCATGCCCAGCGTGATCTTCACCGCCGAAGAATATCTGAAGTATCAGAAACGCAAGATCGTCCGCATCGAAGATTACGAAGCAGTCAAGGCCGGCTGCTCGGAATGCACCGAAGTCGGCGCGCTGCTCCAAAAGTCCACCAACGTGGTCGCCAACGGTCACTCCAGCAACAACACCAGTGTCCGCGGCTACACCTGGACCATGCTTTCGCTCAACAATATCGATATTGCCCTGGGGCGCGGCTTTACCCCTGCCGACGAGGAGCATGCGACCAAAAACGTAATCGTCGGCTATGACATTGTCGATAACCTGCTCGGCGACGGCGATCCAATCGGCAAAGAGATTCGCGTCGACGGCATCCCTTACACCATCGTGGGCGTGGGAGACCGTCAAGGCAAGACTCTGGGGCAGTCGCAGGACAATTGGGTCGCTGTCCCCATCTCGACTTATCAGCAGATTTACGGCTACAACGATTCAGTCGACGTCTACGCACGCACCGGCGGCGACGCCCTGACAATGGAGCGGGCCGAAGACCAGGTCCGGGTTATGATGCGCACGCGGCGCCATATCGCGCCCGGCAGTCCAGACGATTTCGACCTTGAAACCAACGACACGTTCCTCGACATCTGGAAGCAGATCAGCTCGCTGTTTGCCTGGGTCGTCCTGGGCCTGGCTTCGATTGCCCTGGTGGTTGGCGGCGTCGTCATCATGAACATCATGCTGGTCAGCGTCACCGAGCGCACCCGCGAGATCGGGGTGCGCAAAGCGCTCGGCGCCAAGCAGCGCGACGTGCTGATGCAATTCCTCATCGAGAGTGCATCGCTGGCGCTGGTGGGCGGAGCCTTTGGAGTGCTGGGCGGCATCCTGGTGGGAAAACTGATCACGGTCGTCGTCGGCTTCCCCACGGCGGTTCCGCTCTGGGCCATTTTTCTGGGATTGGTACTTGCCGGCGCAGTCGGCATCTTTTTCGGCGTCTATCCCGCCAGTAAGGCAGCACGTCTAGACCCGGTAGTCGCACTGCGTGCAGAAATGTAAGAAAGGCAGAGAGCAGTTGTCTGGATTCAGGGCTCCGTGGAACGGATTTTGGCGAAATTGACCGATCCGTTCAAATGAACTCTGCGAGCATCAACCTGATTACACCTGACCACTGACCCCTGAAACCTGTTGCGGAGCAACCTATGGCGCAAGGACAAACACGCGAATCCATCAAAATGGCCCTCGATACCCTGAGGACGAACAAGCTGCGCTCCGGCTTGACCGTCCTCGGCATCGTCATCGGCGTCACCACCGTCATTACGATTTCCTCGGTCATCAACGGGCTCAATAACCGAGTTTCCGACTGGGTAAGCTCGCTCGGCACCAATGTCATCTGGGTGTTTCACATGCCCGTCATCGGCGTGCGGCCCACCGCGGAGATGCTGGCACGCAAGAAGCTGACAGTCGACGACGTCTACGCCATGCGCGCCTTGCCCCACGTGGTCGCGGCCGATGGCGGTTATCAGCATGTCGGCCAGTTCCGCGTCGGACAGGTGAGCATTAAATACCAGGGCAAGAAAGTGGCGGGCACCATCCTGCAAGGCTCGACCGCCCAAGT
>Ga0210395_10002759_pt1 | contig 13594 bp, 9 predicted proteins | sample IncBWH4OmetaG_FD_150861 | JGI IMG/M metagenome (GOLD analysis project Ga0210395, IMG submission 150861) | Forest soil microbial communities from Barre Woods Harvard Forest LTER site, Petersham, Massachusetts, United States - Inc-BW-H-4-O ... | reverse complement strand
TGAGTCGATGAACTTCAGGACGTTCGGTTTCGGTGGCGGCCGGGCGGACGTGTGGGAGCCCGAAGAGCTCTACTGGGGTCCGGAGGGCACCTGGCTAGGGGACGAACGCTATAGCGGCGAACGCGAACTGCGGAATCCGCTCGGCGCGGTGCAGATGGGACTGATCTACGTGAATCCGGAAGGGCCGAACGGCAAGCCGGACCCGATCGCAGCCGCGAAGGACATCCGCGAAACGTTCTTCCGCATGGCGATGAACGACGAGGAGACCGTCGCGTTGATTGCCGGCGGCCACACCTTCGGCAAAACCCACGGCGCCGGCGATCCGTCATTGATCGGCCCGGAGCCGGAAGGCGCCCCAATCGAGGAACAGGGCCTCGGCTGGAAGAGCAAGTTCGGCACCGGCGTTGGGTCTGACGCCATCACCGGCGGTCCGGAAGTCATCTGGTCGCAGACCCCGACAAAGTGGAGCAACCACTTTTTCGAGAACCTGTTCAAATATGAATGGGAACTGACGAAGAGCCCGGCCGGTGCATGGCAGTGGCAGGCGAAAGGTGCCGAGCCGACGATTCCGGACCCGTACGACAAGTTGAAGAAGCGTTTGCCGACCATGCTCACGACCGACCTCGCGCTTCGGTTGGACCCGGCGTACGAAAAGATCTCGCGGCGCTTCTACGAGCATCCAGACCAGTTCGCGGACGCGTTTGCCCGGGCATGGTTCAAGCTCACCCACCGCGACATGGGCCCGATCGTGCGTTACCTCGGCCCGCTCGTCCCCAAAGAGATCTTGATTTGGCAGGACCCGATCCCCGCTGTGGATCATCCGCTGATCAACGAGCAGGACATTGCTGCTCTGAAGGCGAAAATCTTGGCGTCAGGCCTGTCCGTTTCTCAGCTCGTCTCGACCGCTTGGGCGTCGGCGTCGACGTTCCGCGGCTCCGACAAACGCGGCGGAGCGAACGGCGCGCGCATTCGCCTCGCGCCGCAGAAGGATTGGGACGTCAACCAGCCGGCGCAGCTGTCGAAGGTGCTGCAGTCCCTCGAAGCGATCCAAAAGGAGTTCAACGCTTCGCAGTCCGGCGGCAAGAAAGTTTCGCTTGCCGACCTGATCGTTCTTGGCGGCAGCGCCGCGATCGAGAAAGCCGCGAAGGGCGCCGGGCACGACGTGAAGGTCCCATTCACGCCCGGGCGCATGGACGCGTCGCAGGATCAGACCGACGCCCACTCGTTTGCGCCGCTCGAACCGACCGCTGACGGGTTCCGCAACTATCTTCGCGGCAAGCAGCTCATGTCTGCGGAGGAATTGCTGGTGGATCGTGCGCAATTGCTGACGCTGACGGGGCCCGAGATGACGGTTCTCGTCGGAGGGCTGCGTGTCCTCGGCGCCAATGCCGGGAAGTCCACGCACGGCGTCCTCACCAAGCGGCCGGAGACGCTGACCAACGACTTCTTCGTCAACCTGCTCGACATGAATACGCAATGGCAGCCGTCTGCCGGTTCTGACGGCGTCTATGAGGGGCGTGACCGCAAGACCAAGGAGGTCAAGTGGACCGGCGGCCGCGTCGACCTGATCTTCGGTTCGCACGCACAACTTCGCGCTCTTGCTGAAGTCTATGCGTGCGCGGACTCCAAGGACAAGTTCGTGAAAGACTTCGTGGCGGCGTGGACCAAGGTGATGAACCTCGATCGCTTCGACCTCGCCTGACCTTTGCCGGAGGATCTTGGAGGGCTGCCGCCTTTGCCCAGGCCCTCTGCAAATAGGCGGCCGGGGTTTTCCCCGGCCGTTTCGCTTAGCGATCGCGGGAAGTGCTGCTGGGCGCGGGCTTAACGATCTGAAGCTCCTCGAATTTCCCCGCCGCCTTTGCTATATCAATGGCGAGAGTCGCCGCCCAATCCTTGACGGATTGTCACCGCTCCGCCTTATCTCGGTGCTGTGATTTCATCGAATCGTTACGCGGGGCGGCGACGGTGAAGCTCGAAGAACCAGGAGTAGTCATGGCCGATCGTGGCCAAGCCACCGCCGTCACGCTTGAGCCCGACCTCACCCAGCGGCTCGAAGCCCCGGTGCGGCTTGCCGAACCGGCGGCGCGGCACGTCGCTTCCGAACTCGCCTCGAGCCCGGAACGCTTCATCAACCGGGAATTGTCCTGGCTCAACTTCAATCGCCGCGTCCTCGAGGAGTCCGCCAACCGCGAGCATCCGCTGCTCGAGCGTTTGCGCTTCCTGTCGATCTCGGCCAACAACCTCGACGAATTCTTCATGGTGCGCGTCGCCGGCCTGCGCGCACAGGTGCGCGCCGGCATTGTCAGCAAGAGCCCGGAAGGGTTGACGCCGGCAGAACAGCTGGTGCGCATCGCCCAAGCGGTGGTTCTCTTGGTGCAGGACCAGCAAGCCCAGTGGCGCGAACTGCGCGCTGCGCTCGCCAAGGCTGGCATCGTCCTGGTTGACGGTCCCGACATCGGCAAATCGGAAAAAGCCTGGCTGGAAGATTACTTCCTATCGCACATTTTCCCGTTGCTGACTCCGCTCGCCGTTGATCCGGCGCATCCGTTCCCGTTCATCCCCAATCTCGGCTTCTCGATCGCGTTGCAGCTCGCGCGCGCCAAAGACGGCAGGGCGATGAACGCGCTCATTCGCATGCCGAACCGGATCGAACGGTTCGTGCGGCTGCCGCAGGCCGGCGGCGAAGGCGCGGTGCGGCTGATTTCGGTCGAAGGCGCCACCAGCCTGTTCATCGGCAAGCTGTTTCCCGGCTACACCGTGAAGGGGGTCGGCGCGTTCCGCGTCATCCGCGACTCGGAACTGGAAATCCTCGAAGAAGCCGAAGACCTGGTGCGGCTGTTCGAGACCGCGCTCAAGCGCCGCCGCCGCGGGTTGGTGATCCGGCTCGACATCGAGGCCAATATGCCTGCGGAGCTGCAGCGCTTCGTGCAGCGTGCGCTCGGCGCCATCGACGACGGCGTCTTCAAGGTCGACGGCGTCTTGGCGCTCGACGAGATGGCGCAGCTCACCAGCCTCGATCGGCCGGACCTCGAATTCGTGCCCTACACCCCGCGTTATCCTGACCGCATCCGCGACCACGGCGGCGATTGCTTTGCGGCGATCCGGCAAAAGGATCTGATCGTCCACCATCCCTACGAATCATTCGACGTGGTGGTCGACTTCCTGCATCAGGCAACGCGTGACCCGGACGTTGTCGCCATCAAGCAGACGCTCTATCGCACCTCGGCCGATTCCCCGATCGTCAAGACGCTCGCTGAGGCGGCGGAAGCCGGCAAATCGGTCACCGCTGTCGTCGAGCTCAAAGCGCGCTTCGACGAGGAAGCCAACATCCGCTGGGCGCGTGACTTGGAGCGCGCCGGCGTCCAGGTGGTCTACGGCTTCATCGAGCTCAAGACCCATGCCAAGCTTTCCTTGGTGGTACGCCGCGAGGGCGCGTCGCTTGCGTCCTACGTGCATGTCGGCACCGGCAACTATCATCCTGTGACCGCGCGCATCTATACCGACCTGTCGTACTTCACCGCGGATCCCGTGATCGCCCGCGACGTTACCCGCGTGTTCAATTACGTGACCGGCTATGCCGAGCCGGCCGAGCTTGAGCGCATGGCGGTGTCGCCGCTGACCTTGCGCCAGCGCATCCACGAACACATCGAGGCGGAGGTCGCCAGCGCCAAGGCCGGCCGTCCGGCGGCAATCTGGATGAAGATGAATTCGCTGGTCGATCCGGACATCATCGACGCGCTTTATCAGGCCTCGAGCGCCGGCGTCCCGATCGAGCTTGTGGTGCGCGGCATCTGCTGCCTGCGGCCTGGAGTGCCGGGCCTGTCCGAGAACATCCGGGTCAAATCGATCGTCGGACGCTTCCTCGAGCATGGCCGCATTTATTGTTTCGGCTCGGGTCACGCGCTGCCGCATCCGAAAGCCGCGGTCTATATCTCATCCGCCGACTTGATGCCGCGCAATCTCGACCGCCGCGTCGAGGTTCTCTGCCCGATCGTCAATCCGACGGTGCATGAGCAGGTGCTCGATCAGATCATAGTCGCCAACCTGAAAGACAACGAGCAAAGCTGGCAGCTCCTGGCCGACGGTTCGTCGTCGCGCATCAAGCCGGCGCCGGGTGAGGAACGGTTCAACGCCCACACCTATTTCATGACCAATCCCAGCCTGTCGGGACGCGGCAAGTCGCCGAAGGATTCGGTGCCCCGATTGCGACATCGCGCGGAGCGGGTGTGAGCGGCGGCGAGGCGTTTTTGCGTTGCTCGAAATTCCAGCCATGAGCCGCCTCGCGGCCGAAGCTGCTCCCGGGCGCCTCGACCGCAGCCCGCTGGCCGTCGTCGACATCGGCTCGAACTCCGTGCGGCTTGTGGTGTATGAAGGCCTCGCCCGCGCTCCGACCGCGTTGTTCAACGAAAAAGCCTTGTGCGGCCTCGGCCGCGAGGTGCAGTCGACTGGGCTGTTAGCGGCCGACGCGGTCGAACAGGCTCTGGCGGCGCTCAAGCGCTACCGCGGACTGTGCCGGACCATGGGCGTGAAGAAAACGCTCGCCATCGCCACCGCCGCCTGCCGCGACGCCAAGAACGGCCCGGCTTTCATCAAGCTCGCCGAACGGATCACCCACACCAAAATCGACGTGCTCTCCGGTGCGCGCGAAGCGGAACTGACCGCGCTCGGCGTCATTTCCGGCGTGCATCTGGCCGACGGCGTGGTCGGCGATCTCGGCGGCGGCTCGCTGGAATTGGTCGATGTCCATGGCACCCGCGCGCGCCGCGGCCTGACCCGGCCGCTCGGCGGCCTGGCGCTCGCCGACATCTCGGCCAAGTCGATCAAGAAGGCGGAGAAATTCGTCAAGAAGACGCTCAGCGCCTTGCCGGTGCTGGTCGATTGCGAGGGCCGCACCTTCTATGCCGTCGGCGGCACCTGGCGGGCGCTGGCGCGGCTGCACATGTGGCAGACCGGTTATCCGCTGCACGTCATGCACGGTTACGCGATCGGCGCGGAAGAGGCGCTGGAATTCGCCCGCCTGGTGCACCGCGTCGACGTCGAGACGCTCTCCAATATCGAAGTGGTGGCGAATGCGCGGCGGCCGCTGCTCGCTTATGCGGCGCTGGTGCTGGAATACGTCATCCGCCTCGGCAAGCCGAAGCAGATCGTCTTTTCCGCGCTGGGCGTGCGCGAGGGGCTGCTCTATTCGCTGCTCAAGCAAAAAGACAAGGAAAAGGATGCGCTGATCGAGGCGGCGCGCGATCTCAACCAATTGCGCTCGCGCTCGCCGCGCCATGGCGAAGAGCTGATCGACTGGACCAATCGCTTCATGGCGTCTTCCGGCCTCGACGAGCCGGCCGAGGAGCGCCGGCTGCGTCATGCCGCCTGCCTGTTGGCCGACATCGGCTGGCGCGCGCACCCCGATTATCGCGGCGAGCAATCGCTCAACATCATCGCCCACGGCGGCTTCACCGCCATCGACCATCCCGGCCGCGCCTATCTGGCGCTCGCCGTGTTCTACCGGCACGTCGGATTGGTCATGGACGACGAGCTGTCGCCGCGGCTGCGCGAACTCGCCTCGACCCGCATGATCGACCGCGCGCGCGTGCTCGGCGCGGCGATGCGGCTCGCCTATGTGGTCTCCGCGGCAATGCCGGGCGTGCTGCCGCAGACCCCGCTCGCGGTGGAGCGGCATCGCCTCGCGCTGCGGCTACCGGGCGAATACGCCGCCCTTGGCGGCGAGCGGGTGCTGAGCCGGCTCCGCGCGCTGTCGCGCCTCATCGGCCGCGACCCGGTGATGTTGATGGGGTAGGGCGCGACCCTTAATTCGATACACGCCGTAGTCCGCTCTCAAGGCTTGAGCAGACCTGTTCGTGATCTCGGCCGACTTCCGAAATGACCCATAGCCGTCATCAACGGTCCCGATGGACGCCGTTCTGCCTTTGGGCACGAAGCTGACGTGCCGCGAAGTCCGTTATTTGTGTCAGTCATTAAACTTTCAGGAAGTTTACGACGCAAAAAGGGGACTTCCTCACGCTGTTGTCATCTTCGAGCGGTCCGATCGCTGATAGCCTCAGGGCCACGATCGGACTGTTCACGAAGCTCGGAGCGATGCGAGGATCATCCCGTGCGTGACAGTACGTTTGTCGCGTCAATGCAACGTGCGGAACAAACGGCGCCGCCAAACATGGCTTGGGTGCCCGGCGGCACGTTCCGCATGGGCTCGGAGCAGCATTATCCCGAAGAAGCGCCGGTCCACGCTGTCAGCCTTGTCGGCTTCTGGATCGACCGCACCCCGGTAACCAACCGGCAATTCAAAGAATTCGTGCGCGCTACCGGCCACAGGACGTTTGCCGAAATTCCGCCCGACCCAAAAAATTATCCTGGGGCGCTCCCCCACATGCTGTACGCCGGCTCGCTGGTCTTCACGCCGCCGCTGCATCCGGTCGATCTGAAAAATCTTGGCGAGTGGTGGGCCTACACCAAAGGTGCTGACTGGCGCCATCCCTACGGGCCGAAGAGCAACATCAACACGCGCGATAATCACCCTGTGGTGCATGTGGCGTTCAGCGATGCACTCGCCTACGCAAAATGGGCTGGCAAGGAGCTGCCGACCGAAGCTGAATGGGAATTCGCCGCCCGTGGTGGCCTTGACGGCGCCGAGTTCGCCTGGGGCAACGAATTCACGCCCAGCGGCCAACACATGGCTAACACCTGGCAGGGCAACTTTCCGCACGAAAACCGTTGCGACGATGGCTTTGACCGGACCTCACCCGTCACGGCCTTTCCGCCAAACGGGTACGGCCTCCACGACATGATCGGCAATGTCTGGGAATGGACCACTGACTGGTTCTCGCCAAAGCACCAGGCCGACGCTGCAAAGACGTGCTGCATTCCGGAGAACCCTCGCGGCGGACGAGCGGAAGACAGCTACGATCCTGGCCAGCGGGGAGCAAAAATTCCCCGCAAGGTCATCAAGGGAGGCTCGCATCTGTGCGCGCCGAACTACTGCCGGCGCTACCGCCCAGCGGCACGCCATGCCGAGGATGTGGACACGTCCACAAGCCACCTCGGATTTCGCTGCATCGTTCGACAGAGGTTGCGCCACGATTAACCAGCCCTGAAAATCGGAGGAAGCAGTCATGAAAGTGAGACGAAAGTCCTGGCTCAGTCTGCTTGCAGGTGCCGCCGCCGTGGTCGCGGCAAGTTCGCAACCTTCCGCGCAACAGCCTACGAAGCCCAATATCCTCTTCATCATGGGCGACGACATCGGCTGGATGCAGCCGAGCATCTATCACCGCGGATTGATGGTCGGCGAAACGCCAAACATCGACCGCATCGGGAACGAAGGCGCAATCTTCATGGACTATGTCGCCATGCAGAGCTGCACCTCCGGCCGCAACGCTTTCTTCACCGGTATGTATCCGCTGCGCACCGGCATGATCCCGCCGCAACTGCCGGGTAGCCCGTCTTACTTGCGGCCGGGTACTCCCGCCCTCGCCAAGTTCCTGATTGATCTCGGCTACAATACGGGTGAGTTCGGCAAGAACCATCTGGGTGACCACACCGCGGCGCTGCCAACGGCGCACGGCTTCCAGGAATATTGGGGCTACCTCTATCACCTCGATGCGATGCAGGGGGTGAGTTTCCCTGACCTCAATAAGACGCCGCTCGTGCAGGGCGTCGCGCCGCCATGCCGCAATACGCCGATTCCCGGCGTTCCCGAGGTTCCCGGTGCTGTTGACCCCAAGACCACAACTTGTCTTACGCCACCGCGGCCGGTGCTCTGGTGCCATTCCAGCGACGGCACGGAGGCGAACCAGACCTGCAAAGACGAGGGTCCGCTGACGCTGGATCGGTCGAGGACAGTGGATGAGGAAATCTCGGCCAAGGTCATCGATTTTCTTGATCGCAACGATCCCAAGAAAACCAACAAGCCGTTTTTCGTCTGGTACAACCCCGCCCGTATGCACATCACCACAATGCTATCGCCAAAATATCAAGCGATGGTGGGTGAACCCGGTGGCAAGGATTGGGGTGTCAACGAAGCCGGCATGAAGCAGATGGACGATAACATCGGCTATGTCCTGAAGAAGCTGGAGGACATGGGACAGCTCGACAACACGATCGTCGTCTTCACCACCGACAACGGTGCCGAGGCGATCTCCTTCCCCGACGGCGGCGTTACGCCGTTTAAGGGTCAGAAGGGCGAGGCATGGGAAGGCGGCTATCGCGCACCGCAAGTCGTTCGCTGGCCAGGTCACATCAAGCCGGGCACGGTCAAGAACCAATTGTTCGCCGCGCTTGACTGGCTACCGACGTTCGTTGACATCGCCGGTGGGCCCAAGGGCGATGACCTGAAGAAGCAAATCGAGGCCGGCCAGTACCCCGGCATCGTCAAGACGACGCTCGACGGCTTCGACCAGCGCGCCTATCTCGAAGGCACATCGGACAAGTCGGCGCGCGAAGTGTTCTTCTACTACTCGGGGTCGACGCCGTCTGCGGTGCGCTATAAAAACTGGAAAATGTACTACACCATGTCGCAGCCCGGGCCGGCCGGTTGGATAATGCCGCTCGTCCCCTTCCACTTCACCTTGGTGCAAAACATCAAACGTGATCCGTTCGAGCAATCTGTCGGCATCGACCAGAAGTCGGCCATGAGCCTCGGCGGTGCGCTCGGCGCACCTGCGACTGCGTTCATTTATGACTGGAACATGCTGCCGATCGGCCAGCAGCTATGGTTGAAGGAACTCCAGTCCTACGAGACATATCCACCGCTGCAGGCCCCTGAGACCTATAACCTCAGCGGCATCTTGGAGCAGGTCAAGAAGGCCAACGCCAACGCCGCGAGCGACTAGCCGCAGTCGTCTGCGAAAGAGGCCGCGCAGGTCACTCTCTTCTGACAGCGCGGCCTCTTTTCATTCCAAGTTCTCCGCCAACTGCTCGCGCGCCCTCCCACGAGACGATTAAATCAGCCGGCGGCGATGTCGGTTATTGGGGCAAAGCGGACCTGCTAGGCACGTGCTCTAAACGTCGCTGATGACCCACAACGTCACTTCGCCGCCGTCAATTGGTGCATTGCGAAAGGATCACCGCCTAGTTGGATGGCACGCCGCGGGAAGTGGCCGATCTTAATCAGCCCTAAGGGCTGAGTGCCATGAGCGTTGCTGAATTTTATCTAAGTCCACTCGGCGGCATTGACCCAGATGCCGCCCGAAGATTTTTTGTGCATCTCACATTTCAGCCAGCCGACTCGTCGGAAATTATTGTGTTTTTTTACAGCCGCCGTTATTTGGTTTTTTTTGGGGACACACCCTCACTTGGACAACGACGTTCCCATTGCCGACAGTTGTCTGATGAATTGTCGAAATTCCCGCTCCGAGGGGTATCGCCTGAACGGGGGCGGGGGCGAGCGCGAACCCTGCCAAGCACAGAATTCCCACGGGCCCGATGATGTAACGGATTCTCTGGTTCATGGATCACTCTCCCACCAATGTTGCGATAAGGGACAGGCATCACCGTCAAAAATCAGACGATGAAATGATAACCTCGGTCTAGTTCCAACTCAATCAATTTCACATTCAGAATGCTGAAGTCGAGGACACGCGAGTAGTTACCGAGTCTCGGAAGCTGCCGAATGATGGCGCGCCGACCAGATACGAGCTTATCATCAACCTCAAGACCGCAAAGGCTCTCGGCCTCGCTGTACCGCAAACCCTGCTCGCCACCGCCGACGAGGTGATCGAGTAGCGCATGCTCTTTGCTGCGGTGCATGAGTCCGTTCCTGGCCCGAAACGGAAGTGCCAAACCATCAAACGAATGTCTGATATTGGAGGTGAAACGGACGTCGGAAATTAGAGCCGTCACTTCTGCGTATGACCCTTTGCGACAGTTGCCGCGATGCAGCGATATGTCCGCCGTTGGATGAACAGCGGAAGTGCCTTGATCGCACTCGAAGCGCTGATTTGTCCTCCCACCAGATCACGACCTTAGCCCGGACTCAGTTCACTCGCCGCGCTACTCCTGACGCGGTTCCGGAATGTCGGTTCGCTTGCATTCTAAGCAATTCCGCCTATGTCACGTTTGCCCTCGCGGTCCTCACCAGGAGCGTCAGCACTATCCATGAGCAATCGAAGCGTCCCGAACTTGGAAGAGCGCCTCAAACACGCATCCGAGGCCAGGAAGTTAATGGTGGCAAAATTCAAAACGTCGCTCGTCGAAGGGCCGGCCGCCATCGAGAAACGACAGCAGCGCCGAGCCATCGCCGTCGCGAGAGCCGAGCGCGCGGTGCAGCGTGAACAGGCGCAGGAACGCCAGGAGCGCGACCTCGCGAAGCAAGCCGAGATTGCAACGCAGGCTGCAGCAGACGCCGCGCGGGCGGCCGCGGATGAGGCAGCGCGCGAAGCGGCCGAACAAGCAGAACGAGATACGCTGATTGAGGCTGAACAGAAGGCGGGCCGCGACGCCCGTTACGCGGCACGGAAGGCAGCCAAGAAGCAACGGCGGCGTGGCTACTAAGCCCGAAGTCCGACTACCGCGCGAGGTCGTAACTGGGTGGGACGTTAGTTCGCCGACGAAGTGCCATCATGGCCAGCCCACGCTGCCGGACATTGCCAATTGCCGCGCGGTCGGATTGAATGATGAGGCGCGTGGCAGTAGCGGCCCTGTCCGCTCGCGGCATACTGAAACTTGAACGACGGACCGGCGTATTTCTTTCAGATCGAACAGCGACTGCGTCGCGAGCGCCAGGCAGAAAAGGTGGGGGAGCATGGAAGAAAATCGCAAGCTTAAGCAGTTCCTGGCCATCGCCGGGATCATCACCTTGATCAATGGCGTCAGTTATACGCTGGTGCCGGGCGCGCTGCTGCCGAACTATGGCGTTGCGGTCACTCCCGGCGTCGAGCTCGGCTTTCGCCTGTTTGGCGCCGCGTTGCTGACCTTCGGCCTGATCTTGTGGTTGCAGCGCGATTCGCGCGAGTGGACGGCGCTGCGCGGCCTGTTGATCGGCGCCTCGGTCGGCAATATCGCAGGCCTGATTGTTTCCGCCTGGGCAACGGTCAAGGGCGTCATGAACGGGGCGGGGTGGCTGTTTGTCTTTACCTACGGCATTCTGCTGCTGGGGTACCTGTACTCATATTGGGCGCTGTCGAAGAAACACGCGCATTGAGCCCCGTCATTCCGGGGCGCGCGGAGCGCGAACCCGGAATCCATATCCGCGAACGCCGTGGTTATGGATTTCCGGACTCGCCGCTGCGCGGCGATCCGGAATGACGACGATCACAAGACGCAGGTGCACAGGCCGCTTCACTCGCGCTCGACCGCGGCGACTTTGCCTTTCTCGATCGCCAGCGCCAGCTTGCCGTGCTTGAGCGCCAGCGCCTTTTCGCCGAACAGCTCGCGGCGCCAGCCGGTCAGCGCCGGCACATCGGCATCGTCGTCGCTGGCGATGCGTTCGAGGTCGTCGACCGTGGCGATCACCTTGGCGGCGACGTGATGCCGCTCCGAGATCATCCGCAACAGGACCTTGAGCAGTTCGACCGACGCCAAGCCGTTGGCCGACACCGGCAGCCGCGTCGGCCGCGGCAGCGTTTTGACGTCGCGTTCGAGACCGCGCTGCACGGCGGCGACGATGGCCTCGCCCCAGCGTGAGCGCTCGAATCCCTTTGGCAGCGAGCGCAGGCTCTTGAGCTTCTCGGTCGTGGTCGGCGCGTGCACGGCAATGTCGGCGATGACTTCGTCCTTGAGAACGCGTGAGCGCGGCACGTCACGCAACTGCGCTTCGCGCTCGCGCCAGGCCGCGACCTCGATGAGCACCGCAAGCTCCTTAGGCTTGCGCACCCGGGTCTTCAGCCGCAGCCAGGCATTCTCCGGGTCCATCCGGTAGGTGTCGGCGGAGGTAAGCACATGCATCTCCTCCTGCACCCAATCGACCCGGCCGCGGCGGCCGAGATCGTCGACCAGCGCCTGATAGACGTCGCGCAGATGGGTGACGTCGGAGATGGCGTAGGTGAGCTGCGCGTCGGACAGCGGCCGGCGCGTCCAGTCGGTGAAGCGGTGGGATTTGTCGAGCGCATCGCCGGTGATGCGCTGCACCAGCTGGTCGTAGGAGATCGAATCGCCATAGCCGAGCACCATGGCGGCGACTTGGGTGTCGAAAATCGGATGCGGAATGAGCTTGGCCCGGTGCCAGACGATTTCGATGTCCTGCCGCGCGGCATGAAACACCTTCATCACCTTCTCGTCCGCCATCAGCGCGAAGAACGGCGCCAGATCGATGCCCGGCGCCAGCGCGTCGACGACGACGGCTTCCTCGGCCGAGGCCATCTGCGCCACGCACAGCAGCGGATAATAGGTGGTCTCGCGCAGGAATTCGGTGTCGACGGTGACGAACGGGAACGCGGCCATGCGTCGGCACACGGCGGCGAGTTCCGACGTCGTCGCGATCGGCTGCATTGAGGTTGCGGTGACAGAATCCATCGTTATTGGCGCCTAGTGTCGGCCAGATGCCGCATCGCTGGCAAGGGCAGGTTGCTAAGGTAATTTCGTCCAGGCGCGGCGCGGCCCTTGGTCTTGCCCGCGCACGCGGCCCATGACGATGAACTCCCAGGGGCTGGGCAGGGCGCCAACCGGCACTTCGATCAGAGTGGGACCGTCCCGGCGCGCAAACGCCGCCTTGAGCGCGGATCGCAATGCGTCGGGGGTCGAAGTGCGCACCGCCGCGGCCCCGAAGCTTTCGGCAAATTTGACGAAATCCGGATTGGTCAGGTCGCTCGCGATCAGCCGGTTGCCGTAACGCTCCTGTTGAATGCGGCGCACATTGCCGAAGGCGCCGTCATTGAACAGAACCGTCACCAGCGGAATGCGGTGACGCATCGCCGTCGCCATTTCCGTCGCGGTGAACAGGAAGCCGCCGTCGCCGGTGATCGACAGGACCGGCACGTCGCGCTGCGCGTCCTGCGCGCCGAGGGCAGTCGCAAAGCCATAGCCGAGATTGTCCTGATAGCCGGGGGAGAGAAAGGTGCGTGGCCGGTAGACCGGAAAGCCGAGGCGGGCGGCGAAGCCGAGCTGCGTCACCTCGTCGACGAAAATGCCGTCGTCCGGCAATTCGGCGCGGATCGCCGCCAAGAGCGCAAGCTGCGGCGCGAGTTTTTCCAGCCGCTTCCGCATGCGTGCGTGGCGCTCCTGCATCTCCGCCGCGCGCGACGGCCGGCGCGCATTGTACGTGGGCACAACATCGAGCAGCCGGCGCAGGATCGGCGCCGCGTTGCCGATCAGCGCGACCTTGGGCTTGGCGATGCGCGCCGGCTCCTGCGGGTCGGCGTCGATCCGGATCATGGCGAGGTCACGGTCGATGCCCCAATGCACCAGCGGCATATGCAGATGGGTGCCGACGCCAAGGACGACGTCGGCCTCGGCCCACAATTCATGGCCGAGCGGCAAATTGACCGACAGCGGATCGCGATCGCTGAGCACGCCGCGGCCGCGCCGATAGGACAGGACCGGCGCTTGCAGCATCTGCGCCAACTGCGTCACCTCCGGCGAAGCGTCCTGCGCGCCGCCGCCGGCGACGATCAATGGCCGCTTGGCGGCGCCGAGCCGCTTGGCCGCGGCTTTG
>Ga0210395_10002758_pt1 | contig 13595 bp, 19 predicted proteins | sample IncBWH4OmetaG_FD_150861 | JGI IMG/M metagenome (GOLD analysis project Ga0210395, IMG submission 150861) | Forest soil microbial communities from Barre Woods Harvard Forest LTER site, Petersham, Massachusetts, United States - Inc-BW-H-4-O ... | reverse complement strand
AAAGCATCGTCCAGTTGGTGCCGTCCCACGTCCAAGTGTTATCGGTGCGAATTGTGTCACCGTTGCCTCCCGTAAGAACAACGTTGTGTCTCAGTGGGTCGAGGGTCGCAATTCCCCAGCCCCTCGGGATGGGAATGGTTTTGGGATGCAGTTTCTCCCAGGCGGTTCCCGTAAAGCGCCAAGTGGTGCTGTAAGCAGGAACCGTATGAGTTGCGTTGAAGCCACCGAACATCATCGCCCTCCCGGAGAATGGATCCGTAAACAACATGGCCCCCGTCGCCCTGGGTGGCGGGGACGGTATTTGCACCTGAGTCCAGGTCGAGGTTGCGCCGTTCCACACCCACGTGTCCTGGAGGTACTTGTTCTTGTCGAATCCACCGAACATCACCAGCTGTTTTGTGCTGCGGTCAAATGCCATCGTGGCACCGTTACGCACCTTCGGGGCGACTGCGGTTCTCAGTTGGGTCCAATTGGTTCCGTCGAATGCCCAGGTATCATTGAGATTTCCGGTTTTGCCCAAGCCCCCGAAGAGCACTACTTTCTTGCTGACAGGGTCGTACGCCATCGCGCAGTAGGAACGGGCCGGTGGGGTTGTGGCAGTGGAAAGCTTCTTCCAATTCGAGGCGTGGATGAGAACCGGTCGTGCTGTCGCAAATGCGAATACAGCCACGGCAGCGAGTAAGTACCTTGTTACCTGACCACGAAAACTCATGGAGTTAGTTTCCCTGAATTTGCTTGGTGATCTCAAAAGCGAAGAAAATAATAATATTCTTATTTTCAGCGGTCCGCAATATGTACTTCGGCTCGGTGCACGTTTCTGTTACGACTGCAGTCGAAACAATACACTCGTGCTATAGGCGAGCGTTTGTACTCCGAACCATGTCAATGAGTGCAATCGCGATGTTACAACAGCAATCACCAGATACTGCCTGATTTCGCACCACTGCAATACTTTGCACAATTGACAAACCAGCGGAAGGCGAACAAGATTGGGTGCCCCCCATTCGCGGCTTTCCGTCAGACATGTTTATCTCTGGAGTTTAGTGATGAAACGAATCAACCTCGTGGTTTTGATTCTATGTGCGGGTTTCGTGTCCGTGGCATGGGGCCAGCCGACAGCGTGTAAGGTCCACACTCCGTGGGCCGAGTTCCACCGGCACAACATGAGACGCTCGAACCCATGTGAGAAGGTGCTTAACGTCCACAACGTTGAGAACCTCGCCTTGAAGTGGAGCTACGCCACGGGCGGCCCGGTGGATTCCGATCCCGCGGCGGCGAACGATTTGGTTTATGTCAGTTCCGACGACGGCAACGTGTACGCGCTGAAGGCCAGCGACGGCACCAACCTGTGGAGCTACAAAATCGGCGGCCCCAGCGAAATGGATTCCTCGCCCGCCGTGGCGGAAGGGGTGGTTTATGTCGGCTCGTACGATGGCAACGCGTACGCCTTCGGCCTGAAGTGAAGTACGGTCGGAGGCAGGCAAGGGTAGCTTTACGGGACAGCTGTCGAAAACAGGCCATAGCGCTCATTGACTCGTGAACGGGGGTTTTGAGTGTAATCGGGATTTTGCGACAGTTGACCTCAAAACCAGAGGTAAAATCCCGAGAGACCGTGTTCGGAGCGGAGGCTAAATGGCTACAACATCGATTCCAAGCGACAGAAAATCAGTACGCCTGGCACTGGTACAGCAACACGTTCGACTTGAAAACGAACATCACCTTGAAGGCGTGCTGAATACATTTGGCGAAAGTGCACAGTATCAAGATGAAGCTTGGGGTGACAGCTATCCGGGACGCGATGGAGTTCGTTCGTACTACGAAGGTCTAATGGCGGCGCTGCCTGACCTCGAAATTAAGGTTCAGCGGCAGCACGTCACGGACGACAACGTTGTCCTGGAGGTTTTGATTTGCGGAACTCATCTTGGACCCTGGCGCGGCCTTCCCGCAACCGGACGGCGAGTTGAAGTACCGCTATGCGCCATTTATACGTTCGACGACGGGGATCGTCTGGCGGGCGAAAGAATCTACTATGACCGAGCTACAGTTTTGCGACAGTTAGGTGTTTTTAATGAACCGCAAACGGTCTTGGGACGAATCGGAGTCTTGGTCGCTCATCCGGTGACGATAGGACGTGCCCTTTTCAGAAGCATGTTCACGAAATAGCGCCTCGGAAATCTGAGCGATTCAGGGATGATGAGTGAAATCGCGATGTTACGCCAGCTATGATGGAAAGATGCAGAACGTCGCCACAGCTGCAGTCATAGGATTGGTAACGGGCATCTCCGGGGGTGTCATCGGGTACTTTATCGCAAGACTTCTCGTTGAGCGGCAAGCTATCGTCGAGGGGCCGGCAGGCGTTTTACTCGTGATTCTTCCCTCCGGCCTCGCCGCACTTTCAGCGGGTGTTGGTTTCTTTTTGGCACTTTGGTGGCTTTGGAAGGCTGCTGGACGGAAGAGCACTCCGGCTCGATGAGTGTAATCGCGATGTTACGCCAGCTACCCAAAGCGAGAGCGGTCCTGTTATCACTCTTGGAAGCAAGGCCCCGCACGAACCCCTAGAGCTAGCTTAAGGCACGTACGACCACACGGTCCCGCAGCCGTCCTGGCAGTAGTTGCCGCCGCCGGCGCCGTACGAAGTGGTGCCGAACAGCGTGCCCTTTGCAGTCCGCCGCACTTCGCCGACGGGACCGGCCCCGTCTGCATTGTCAAAGCTGTGCAAGAGAGTGAGCCTGCCGCTCGCGCTCAACTTGTACAACGCTCCGTAGTTGTTTGCGCCGCAGGCATCGGCAACCCCATACAAATTGCCCTTGGAGTCCCTAGTCACGCCCGCATACGGACGGCAGCCATCGGATTTGCCCCCGGCAAAGTTGTGCAAGATGGTTTCCTTGCCTTTCACACTGACCTTCCATATAGTCCCGCCGCCATACAAACCGCAGTACAGGGTGGTCCCATAGTGGTTTCCCGCCGCGTCCTGCACTACGGATCCGTACGGCTCGCAGCCGTCCGACGTGCCGTGTCCGGGAAAGCTGTGCAGCACCGTAAGCGTTTTTCTCTTACTGAGCTTGTACAGCGTTCCGTAGCCGTAAGCGCCTCCCTGTGCGGTCACGCCATAGAGGTTGCCAACCTTGTCCATCGTCAGGTGCCCATATATCGGGAGGGCGCCGTCTGACGATCCCCCGGCGAAGCTGTGGAGAAGGGTAAAGTTCCCCGCCCTGTCAAGCTTGAATATCGTCCCGTAGCCGGAGCCGCTATTGCTGTAGAAGGTGGTGCCGTACAAATTTCCTTTCTCGTCCATGACTAGGCCTTGCACTGGAAAGTAGCCGTCCGAGCCACCACTAAAGCTGTGCCGCACCGTCTCGTTTCCCTTGGCGTCAATCTTGAAAACCGTCCCGCACCCGATATCGCAGTTCGAGCTCGTGCCGCCGTATTGGGTTGTCCCATAGATGTTGCCAGCCTTGTCCCGAACTACCGGTGCGAACGGCGTATCCCCATCCGGGCTCCCGGAAAAGCTGTGCAGCACGGTTTCGGTGCCGGCGGTGTTCATCTCGAAAACCACTCCGAGGTACGGATAGTAGTTTTCGCCCGCGCCGGTCCCATACAGGTTGCCGGCTGAATCCTGAATTACGCCCGCGAAGGGCTCCGCGCCGTCCGAGCCACCGGTAAAGCTATAAAGCGTGGTGAACGTTTGGGCTTGTGTGACAGCTGCAAGCAGAAGCACAACAATTAGCGTCAATTGGCATCTGTCGTTGATGAGCCGCTGACTAAGTGGCATGGTTCCTCCCCCCAAAAACTAGCGCTCCGAGTATCCTCCCGGTCATTAGTAGACGTCAATTTCTGAAATCAGGCCATAGCACTCAAATCCCCCGTAGCCGGGTAAATGAGTGAAATCGCGATGTTACGACACGTACCATGTGGCTGGGGCTCGGGATCGAACACGCCCAAGAGGCATGGTCCAGTATTTCTTCTATCCACTTTGGCCATTGTCAGTCTCGGATCCGCCCTGGCTTCGTTGCCCAGCCCACAATTCTCACAAATATGGGTGAGGAATATCACCGCCAAACCCCTCATCTACCAGCGACAATTAAAAAGGGACTCCGGCGACGCCGTTAGATGGTGAAGCGGAGGTTTTCCCTGCGGGGGGAGGTTGGGCCTCCAAACCGGAGCCCCTCGTAATTCGCCTCCGCACAGCGGTTAAAATGTCGCAATTGCTACGTTTTGATTTTATGGCTTGCACGCCTTCTAGGAGGGAGAAAATGACAAATCCACCGACAGACCTAGAGGCTTACACAGACGAGGAGCTCGAGCAGGAAATGGCTCGCGTGGTGGCGTACGCTCGTGGAGAAGTGTTGAACGACGCTGAAGTGCAGAAATTCTGGAAGCTCTACGCAGAGATTCAGCGGCGTCGTGCGCTCCCTGTGACCGCCGCGTAGTATGATTGACCTTGTACGGGGGCTTGTGTGCCCACGTAAAGGCAAGTTACATGAGCTTCCCGCAGGTTGGAGATACCGGCATCCAAGGCGCTGCGGGAAATGTCACGTTCATTTCTGAGCTTAGAATCTACGTTGGTGACGTTTGGGCGTTTGCTTCTATCTACGGAACCCCTGACGACAACATTGTTTCCATGTGCGGTTTTAATCCGCTGCGTTTTCAGTTTCAATCGGCAACTGAAATCAGTTCTGGTCAGCAAGTCACGTTCGATATAACCCAAGGCGACAATGTACCGCAGGCCGTGAACGTTCATCCGGCCTGAAACCAGTTAGCCGCCGGTCTGCCAGATTTGAAACAATGGCGAAGAAAACAGAACACGAATTAGAGGCAATCAAAAACGCTTTTATTTGCGGCATTGCACAGGGTCGCTTCGACGAACGGAGCCTCACGTGCCCTCCCACAGTAGATACCACCATCCCGCAAGCAGAATTTATTTCTGAACTGAAAAAGGTTGAAGCCGGGTACAGCCTGACGTGGCAAGATGACCTTTTAATGGCGGGCTTTCCGGATGTGGATGGTCTTGTTCATGGCGCACAACTTAAAGGTTGGCTAAAAGAGCAAGAAGGAAAAACGGAAGAAGAATCCAAATTTGTAGAAACTAGCAACGAACCACAACCCCGATAGATACCAGCAACGAGGGCAGACATTTTGTCAGTAACGGAGTGACGGGCTTCGTTTCGACCGAGGATAATCAGGACAAGCACCGGACGACTTAGCCCTAAACACTACAAGGCCAAAGTCCGCTTGACGGGTAACTGTCGAAACCAGGTCAGCATGATCGGATTCCGGTCACAACGAAGCATGAAAAGAGGCTCTACGCCAACCCCCTGTTTGCAGTGAGTTACGGCTCTTTTCAAGGGAGGCCATAGCACTCATTGAGAGATTAGCAAGCCTCGGGTCGAAGCTTCCCGAGTTAGAATTTCACAAGCAGTTTGCTCGGATGCACGCCCAGCCCGGCAGCCACCTTGAGGATGTTGAGTAGCGAAGGATTACGTTCACCTCGTTCGACATCGGCTAGATAACTTGGGTGGATGTGCGCCAGTTTAGCCAGTTTCGCTAGTGTCAATCCGCTCTTATGGCGGCGCTTCCGAATTGTTCGCCCGAAAATGATTTGATTGCGCTCGTTCTTAGACTTCATACAACAATTCTAGAATACTATCCGTGGACGAACAATAAGGCGAAACTCTATAGTAGCCAATGAGTGTAACCGCGATTTATCGCCCACAATCGCTGTCGCATCAGACTCTCACTGATAGTTCAGCGAGGGGAGCGTAATTTCTCCTGAACTAGCGCACGCTTTCTGCGGCAATCGAAATAAGATCAGACGTTCTGCCGAAAGGCTCCAATGCCGGACAATCGGTGCTGCCTCCCGTTGTACCACGCCAAGGTGATGACGGTCACTGCGCGGGTTCCTGCCTCGTGGATAGAATGAAACAGGAGTTGACTATGACTACAACGAATCCCTCCACCTGCCTCCAGAGCTGGCATGACTTGGACGTTACTAGCCTACCGATAAAGGATCTCGAACAACGAATCCGGAATCGTGCTTATGAACTTTACGAAGCACGTGGTCGGGAGGATGGCCACGCCGTGGATGACTGGCTGCGCGCTGAAGAGCAGATATGGGAGCTTCATTAATGAACAGCAGCTTATATACTCAAAATCCCTTCCCCCGGGGATCACGGCCTCTTGTGATCATTATCGCTGCGCGATGAGCTGTCAGGAGACTACACTGATGCCATAGCCCGTCTGGTACATAGCAAATTTGCACTTGTTACACCGTCTCTAAGGAGGAAAATGGCGGATCGAATAACAAACTTGGAGGCTTACACACACGAGGAACTGGAGCAGAATCTGGCTCACGTGCTCGCGCACGCTCGGGGGGAAGTACTTAACGACACTGAGAGGCGGGAAGTCCAGCAGATAAACCTAGAGGTTCAGCGTCGACATGCGTCCTCCGTGGCCGCCGTTCATTCCATCGTCTTGGGAACAATCATAGATTCTCCAGTTCAAACGAAGTGCCCGACATGCGGAAGGCCCTGCGGTGCGGATGAGCTGTCAGAGTGCTTACGCTGTGGGCAACTATACTGCTCAAACGATTCGTGGAATTGTGGGTGCTGGACAAGCCATCGGGCGAAAATCCGAGTAGCCGGTACTTTCCGAACAATTTCCGGGGCTTTATACTCGGCGGCGAGGCGATGCGTGTGACCGTGGTTGCCTCGGCGCACAATGGGAGATCCGAGCCGCTGGTGGTGGAAGTCTCGTGGGATGGCACGTGGTCCGCTGACCTGGAGGAGATGCGCCGACATCTCGTGATCAAAGAAATGTGATCTCTGCAGCGGTGCCACTCCTGAGACCGCGCGGGTAACGGTATAGCGGATAACTTCGAGCGGATGGATCATTCTCTAGAAAATGACCGGTTCCGTGGGGGATGAAATTGACGCTTGGATCCGTGCGCAACCAACGACAACGGCCGCAGGGTGTGCACGCCTCAAATTTTGCTCCGGCTGTGAAGTGCTTCATTGTCACAATGGCGCGGCTATAGAAACACCCAAGAAACCGGGTTCGTTGTAAACTGGACGCGCTTTCGGACAATGGCAAATTTCAACCATGGTTTGACGGAGTCTGGTTGGAAACAGATCGCCTACCCTGAATCCGAATCACTGCTTGACTTAGCGCGACAACTAGGGACCCCCGTGCCCTCCCGCAGCAACGCGTCGATTGTTGATCGCCTGGTTCCGACGGAAAAGGAGACAGCTCGTAGCAGATCGATGTCCAGGAGATACGGCGTGGGCGCGTTCCCATTTCACACGGACTCAGCGAACATGCGCGTGCCACCCAGATGGGTGCTACTCCGCCTTGCAAAAGAAGCCCAAAGCGATCGTGCTACTTTGTTACATGATTTTTGGGCTTTGCCGCTCGGTACGGAGATACTTTGTGCAATGTGCCGAGAAGTATGGTTAGTCAACGGGACCAGACCCCCGTTCTACAGTTCGATCCTCAATCGGCGGATCGTAAACGGGTCCGCCCTCCTGCGGTTCGATTCCTGTTGCATGCGTCCAGCGCACCCCAATTTTGGGCGCTCAGCGAAGGTACTCGAAGAAACATGCGCCAATTTCCCTCCGACGGTCATAAATTGGTACTACGGGAGGGTTCTTGTCCTCGACAATTGGCGCATGTTACACGCTCGTGCTGATGGAGGACCCAATCCACAGCGGATCTTGGAGAGGGTTTTGGTGCGATGAGGTATTGAGATGATCTGGAGCTACGACGGACTGTGGCAAAAAACAAAGCTGTACGTGGAGAGGGCGCTGGGGGAAGAGCGTGAAGGGCCTATGTTTCCGTTTTGGGCCATTCTTGCACTCGAATTGCTGGGACGGGCTACGCTAGCGCGGGTTCACCCGGCGCTGTTGGCCGACCCACGCGAAGGTGAAAACTTGATGTATGCCTTTGGCTTTGCGAGCAGCAAGTCGCCAAAATCTATACCTGCCGCAACGGTTTTTCGCAGGTGCCAGAAAATTGTTCCGGATTTCACGGAAGAAGACGCCAACTTTTGCGATGCGCTTATTTCAAACAGGAATGAGGAACTACATAGCGGAAGCCCGATTTTCGAGGATTTGCCGACCGCGCAATGGTTAGCGCGCTATTACCGAGTTTGTGGGCTCTTTCTGGCTAGTCAAGACTTGACGTTGCAAGACCTGTTCGGCGATGCAGAAAGTCGGGCAGCAACGGTACTGATTGCCGCAGAAGGAGCAAAGCTGACTTCTGAGGCCAAAGAGAAAATCGCAGCCTCGGCGAAATCTTATGCCTCACTTCCAGCCGAGGAGCAGAGCGGAAAAAGGAATGCTGTATTGCTTGCGGTTAGTACCTCCAATAACGGCAAGACGATCAAGTGTCCATCCTGTGGTAGCAAAGCATGGATGTTCGGAGAGCCGGTCAAAACATCTGAGCCCAAATTGGCGGGGGACTCTATTGTTACCGAGTTAATCCTCATTCCCACTAGGCTGGCCTGCCGAGTGTGTGGGCTCGAATTGAACGGGCACAACCTCGTCCATGCGGCTGGCCTCGGAGGTCAATTTTCGATCACAAAGGAAGAGGACATTTTCGAAGCATACGCTCCCGATTACGACGAGTACGGCAACGACTAGTGGTGCCAGGCTTTCCCGGAGGCGAGGGAAGGATTCGGGAAAGCAGCCTATGCGCGATTAATCACAACTCACTGCGAAAGGCTTTGTCGAGGATCGGGGGTAAGAGGGCATCGAACTCGGTTGCTGCCACATTGCTCCACAGGGGATCGCAGACGTTCATTCGCAATCCCCTTTCGTGGTGCGCGGGCGGCGCGGATTTTGCAGGACTTTTCGGGAGGCGGCTGTGTTCAGAATGTGTTCAATTGACGCCGATAGTGCCGCATAAGGCCGTGTTCGAGCCGCTGTAAACGATTGATTTATGGAAGGCCGATGGGATGCGGACTGCCTCCGGAGCTGTAGGTCGGGAGTTCGAATCTCTCCGGGCGCACCATGCTTTTTAAGCTTCGCAGGGCGCGCCTCGGCTAGATCCAAGTCCTCAGTGAAATAGGTTCAAAGCGTTTTCGTTATCGTCCACGAAGTAGATGCCCTGGCCCGCGACATCGATGAGTCCGAACAAGGCGCCGGCGCCGGTGCCCATGTTGTCCAGCAACACTTTTCTCACTTGATGCCCGTGGTGGCCCTCCACTTTGGTCTCGACCAGGTATCCGTCTCCGCCGTTTACGGTCAAGATGTTTCCGTTCGTGGCAATCTCCAATCCCAGTGGGGCGTTTAGAGCGCCGCCTTGGAGAACCGTCATTCCTGTTCCATCGGAAGTGTTGCGTTGCAGCGGATCCTCGATGGCGACGATGCGGTTGTTGAGAGTGTCGGCCACATAAAGTACGCCGTGGCCATCGTCGTCACGGCGATCGGTGTCGTGACGATCGCTGTGGCTCAGGGCAAGTCCGGTCGGTCCGATTACCAGCGCGTTCGGATCGGTCCGCTCCGCGAAACCTGAGCCGACAATTGTCATCTGCTGCAGGTTGGGCATTAACCCGTGTGGAATATTCAGGTCCAGGCGTAGAACCGTGCCTTTGCGCACGATCTTGCCGCCGCCAGCAACTGTGCCGTTTAAAACATTAGTGACGAAAAGGCTGACGTTACGACCACCATCGAACGCGGCCATATCCCAGGGACCGTTGATCAGCGAACCAAAGAATGTCTCGACCACTTTACCGCTGCTGTTCAATACCAGCAGGCATCCCGCTTGCACAGTGTCTGACATTCCGTCGGTGGTTGGCACACTGCCCACGATTACCCATCCGGTGCGGAGCGCGACCAGTGCAGTGGTTAGTCCGACTCCACCGGGGCAGGGGCCGGGCAGAGCGTTGGCGTCAATCTGAGCAAACAAGGTGACGCTGCCGCTTGGGGTGATCTGGACAATGGTCGTCCCCGTCCCTTGCAGATTCGTGCTGTTGTTGAAGTTGCTGACCAGAATATTTCCTTTGGTTAGCGACCCGGTGGTGCTGGGCACGCGGGCAACGCCATAGGGATTAAGGTCACCGTTACTCGGAATGGTAGAAGCGACCGTGGTGACAGTCCCAGCTTGCGCGCTGGCCAATGCCAGAGCGATCATTGGAATCAGAGCAATCACATGCGAGAACGGGCGGCGGCGGTTCGCGCGAAGCATTTGATTCAGTGTTTTCATTTGTTCCCCTCCTGGATTTAGCAAAACTGGATTAGCACGACATTTCTGAGCCAGAGATTTTGATCGTCGAGGGCGAGCCAAACCTCGCAGCTCGCAGCGACTGATGTTAGTGGTTCCGGAAAGACGACTGTCACAGATTTGTCAAAGCTTTGTAATTTCGCAGGCGCAAACGCGGAACGCGAGGTTGGTGTCGCCGAGAACCTCAGGCACATTTTGCCCGGCGACCAACCGAGCAGAGGCAGTACTTGCCGCTGCGCACTTCAGCCGGATAAAGAGCCGGCAGAGAGTTGCGCTCAACTTAAATAGAATCAGCAGTCTGGATCTGAGGGCGGCGGCGAAGGATTCTGGCAGACGACTTGCATATCGGGAAACAGTCAGTATCGAGGAGCCGACCAATGTCTGTATCAGCGATTCTCCCCAGCACGACCCTGAATCAAGCCTATAACCTGCAAACCCCGAACCAGCAGCAGCGAACGGAGTTTCAGCAGCTCACGCAGGCGCTGCAGTCGGGCAATTTGAGCAGCGCTCAGCAGGCGTTTGGCGCTCTTGCCAGCAATTCGGGCCTGTTGAGCGTGCAGATGTCGCAAGACCTCAGCAAATTGGGTTCGGCGCTGCAGTCGGGTAATCTTGCCGGTGCACGGCAGGCGTACTCATCGGTGCAACAGAACTTACAGAGTTCGGCTCCGATAGCAGCGCACCATCACCGGCCGCATCACGGCGGATCGGTGTTGAGCTCGCTCCTGTCGGGGCTTTCGGACAGCATCAGCGGCTCCGGCAGCAGTGCCGCCAGCCAGAGCGGCGCCTTCCAGCCGGTTAATTTGACAGCTTGAATTTGGGCCTGCGAACTATCGCAAGCCCACGGAAGAGCGCAGTCTCCGAGAGACGTTAAAGCAACTGGACGTTCTGCCGATTCAGTATGGAGAAGCGTAACAAGAACCGAGGCCGTAAGGTCATTCGGCCACAAGCCGGTCCAATTCTAAGGAGAAAATAATGTCCGCGATCAGCCTTTCCAACATCGTTGCTCAACCATCATCCACCAGCTCCGCAATCTCGTCCAACCCGACCACATGGCAAAAGTACCTTGCTGAACGGCGCCTTGATGTTGGGCAACTGAAGGAGGCCCTGCAATCCGGTGATTTGAGCGGCGCCAAAGCAGCTTACAACAACCTTATCTCACTGGGTAAAGCCGACATCCACCAAAATAATCCGTTCACCTTGACCAATCGGGCGGCTGACTTCAGCGCCATCGGCAGCGCACTTCAAAGCGGAAATCTCTCCGGGGCGCAGCAAGCCTTGGCCGCGCTCGACAGTACCTTTAGGCCGCATCCTGGCGCACAGTCCAATCCGGCGGCGTCCGCATCAGAAAGCGGCGTCAACGTGATCGCTTGATGACAGCCTCGGAAAGATTGCAGCTGCGGGCGGGCTCAGGAACCCCGTCCGCATTTCACCGCGGCAGGCCTAAGTCAGTTTAGAATTTCTCCTCTATGCATATGGAGAAGTTCCAGCTTTGGGCGCAGCCCTGGTGGGTCAACCTGCTGATCCTGATTCCATTCGCCACCTACTTCGCATTTCGCCACCAGGGGCAACTTTTGAATCGGAGGCAGCTGATTGCCATTGCGATCTTTGCCGCCGCCTTCGGCTTTGTAGAGGCCGTCGTTGTAGTCTACCTGCGTGCGGCGGTGGGCCTGCTTCCCGGATACGGCGGAACCTTAACCGACCTCCGGAATTCCTCGGCGGGTTACGAGCAGGCAACATCGATTTCCCAGTTTCCTCCGAGCCTCCTCGCCATCGAGGTGTATCGCGAGGCGGCCACCATGGTCATGCTGATCAGTGTGACGCTGCTTGCGGTCTCCAGGGCTAGCGCGCGTTGGGCCGCGTTCCTCTGGCTTTTTGCCCTCTGGGATATCGCCTACTACGCCGGCCTCTGGGCCACCGTGCGATGGCCCGCTTCCCTCACCGACCTTGACGTGCTGTTCCTCATTCCCGTGCCGTGGATCGCACAAGTGTGGTTCCCGTTGCTGGTGAGTGGGTTGACGGTGCTGGTGATCGCCGTCTCAAACGTCCAACCTGCCAGTTCTGGTTACCGATAACGCTACACCACAGTCATCTTGTCCAGCTTACGAACCTGTTTCAATCTAAGACTGTGGAGAACTCCGCTAAATCGAGCCCACCGATCAAATTGACTGAAACCAAGACCTCTGCATCCGGAGCGGACTGGACCAAGCTCCTCACCGACCCGGAAATTGTGAGTCATCTCGGCGAGCTCCTGCAGGCCTATCGCGATGCCGAAGCCGGTCAACGCGACCGGGTGTTGCTTGAGACCATGCGCAAGATCAAGAGCAGGGGTCCAAGTTTGCAGACGCACGTGTCATCTTATCCCAAGCCTTCACCAGAACCTCCAGCCGCGGTCACGCCCGCGGCGACTCCACCGTTCGAACCGGATATTTTCACTCCCTGCTGGGGACAGGATCGGCGGCGCTATCCGCGGATGAAGTGTTTTGTCGCAGTCGAATTACGCATCGACGGGTCGCCCACGCCAGTTTGGGGTAATCTGTCGAACACCAGTTTGGGCGGAGGCTTCGTGGAGACTGCGACTCCAGTCAAAACCGGAGTCAAGCTGGAAATCGGACTCTGGGTGGCTAACGGGAAAATCTGGGTCAAGGGTTTGATCCTCAACGGAATCGTGACCCGGAGCAATCCCACCTTTGGAGTTCGCCTTAAGTTCGACAACCTTGAACCCGCCGAACGCGAGACGTTAAAGCAATTCTTGAAATTCGTAGAAAGCATTACCAAGAGCTATCAGACCCAGCAGGGCTACCTCGCGCAAATGAAGCGTTAGTGTCCCGAATCAGAAATCCATCCTGAAACCTTTTTCCGCCAATTACATCCTAGGGATTAAGGATGCTAAGCGGATCACAAATCCTCGCCGAAGAGGTTCGTGTTTTCCGCTTTGATCGTCCGCGCGCGCCGCTCAAAAGCTTGATAAACTGCCTGATGTGGGGCACACTCTCCGCACTCACTTCCAGAGACGCGGAGGCACCGATTGTACGGCTCTGATCACTTCGTCCGAAGGGAGAACCTCTGTGGTAGCGAGCGAGCAAGTTCTGACTGGCAAGCAACTGGAAACCCTGAGCATCAATACAATCCGGACTTTGGCGATCGATGCCGTGCAAAAGGCAAACTCCGGTCACCCCGGCGCTCCCATGGCGTTGGCGCCCGTGATCTATTGTCTGTGGCAACAATTTCTTCGCTTTGATCCCGCGAATCCCACTTGGCCTAATCGCGACCGCTTCGTGCTCTCCAATGGCCACGCCTCCATGTTGCTGTACGCGATGCTCTATTTGTCCCAGGTTCGCGGTGTGAATCCCGAGTACGAGACAACCGGAGAATTCGCT
>Ga0210395_10002757_pt1 | contig 13595 bp, 12 predicted proteins | sample IncBWH4OmetaG_FD_150861 | JGI IMG/M metagenome (GOLD analysis project Ga0210395, IMG submission 150861) | Forest soil microbial communities from Barre Woods Harvard Forest LTER site, Petersham, Massachusetts, United States - Inc-BW-H-4-O ... | reverse complement strand
GGAAGCCACGTTCCTCGTCTGAGTCGCCGCCCAGGCGGGCGATGCGCGCCTGGAGGAGGAATCGCCCGGCCTCGTCCTCAGGAAGCCCCATGTCCGTGTTTCGCAAAGCTCCGGCCATGGCTCGAAGCGAGGCAAGGTTGTCACCCGCAGCATCGGTGATACGGAACACGACAAGCTCCAGCAGCGGCTCGGGCACCAGTCGCAGCGCAGCCGTTGCCGCCGCCTCGGCGTTGCTTGCGACAGTGTCTGCATCCCCGGCCGCGGCCGCGGTGAGGGCGCGCCAGATAGGCGCATCCGGGGTCTGGCAGTCGGGAGAAATCGCGGGCATTGGTACGGCAGGATCGAGCGGCTCGCGCTGCAGCAGGCGTGCGATGCCGCCGGTTGCCGTCAGGCGCTCGCGGTCCTCCGGGCGAACATCGCCAGCCAGCGCCTCAGCGGCGACGCTGAAGCTTTCACCGGCTAGCCCATTGAGCAGATAGAAGTCCGCCAGATCAGCCATCGCTGCCGAACTGTCGTGCGTCGTCGCGATCTGGGTGCGGAGCTCCTTCAGCCTGGCGACGAAGTTGCCGTGGCGGATCCAGCCCGAAGGGTCGAACTGCGGCGGACAGACCGGGGGGACGGGCGGCGCCTTCGGTGCGTCGCTTTGTCCTGCGATGCTTTGGAGCGCAGGTGGAACGGGTGACGGTGGCGCGGACTTCGTCGAGGACTGTTTCCCGTTCAGGATTGCCAACTTGGCAGTGAGGGCTTCGCGCAACTTCTCCAGTTCAAGCGGGGACCCCTGCGTGGTCGATGGCTTCGCAGCTGCGGCGGATTGCTTGGGATTTTCCTTTATATCCAGCCGCAGTTGGGTTCTCTGCGAAGCTGGCGTCGCGGAGCAGTCGCAGGCAAAGCGGATCACCACGATGGTGCCATCGGGGTCGTCACGAAGATCGATCCCGGCCACTTGGCGCACGTTCACCTTGGGTGGAGGAACCACACGGACGCCCCGGGGGAAATGCAGCTCGATACCCCCATCGAATGCCTGGATCGTCGGCTCGGCAGTAGCCTGAAGCCGGATCACGACTCGGCCCAACGTTGCGGTCCTTGGAAAGGCCGTCAGCTTCGCCGTGGGGGTTGTGACGCGTGCGGCGCTGGCCGAATGCAACGCAAACCATGCCAACAGCAGCGCGCCGCAAATGCGGGTGAGGGTGCATTTCACGCCGCACCTTCCGGCTTTGTCCGGGTGCTGCGCGCGGTTTCGGTGAGGAGTTGGTCGAGTTCTTCGAAGCTCGGCTGGAAGCGCATAGGGACCGATTTTCGGCCCACCTCGACGGCGAGTTGCGGGCCGAGCCCCTCGAGATGCGAGGTGATCACCTGACGCACCACACCGAACATCACACACTCTTCCTGCAGCACGGCGCGCAGGCGGGCGGCGATGGGGCCAACCAGGCCGTAGGACAGGAAGACGCCGAGAAACGTGCCGACCAGCGCGGCGCCGATCATGTGGCCGAGGATGTCGGGCGATTCATTGATCGCGCCCATCGCCTTGATGACGCCTAACACCGCGGCGACGATGCCCAGGGCCGGCAGAGCGTCCGCCATGGTCGAGAGCGCGTTGGGAGCGCGCAGCTCGTCGAGCTGACGGGCGTCGATCTCGGCGTCCATCATCTCGCCGACCTTGTGCGGATCGGTGAAGTTCAGGGTGATGGCGCGAAACACGTCGGCGAGGAACGTCACCAGACTGGCGTTGCTGCACAGCCGCGGGTAGCGACTGAACAGCGACGAGTTGGCGGGGTTCTCGATATGGCGTTCCAACGCCAGGTTGCCCTCCTGGCGAGCCACCCGGACCAGCAGATACACGAGGCATAGTGCGTCGACATAGTCGCGCTTGCCCCAGCAGGGGCCGGAGGCGATTTTTCGCATGCCGCCAATGATGGCCTTGACGGTACCGATCTCGTTGCTGACCAGCAGCGTCATCGCGCCTGAGCCGAGAATAATCAGCAGCTCCGGCCCGATGGCATCGAAGACCACAGCGAAGCTGCCGCCTTCGATCGTGTAGCCAACGCCGATGGCCGCAAATACCCCGGCTATCCCGATCAATTGCCACATGGCCGATTTTTCGCGCCTGTATGCTCAATGGACCAGCGCATTTCGCGCTGTTCGCGATCTTTAGCATTTCGCATAAACCAAAGCTAGTGTAGAATTTCGCAGAAATCGGAAAACGGGAGAACCCTGATGGTGTTCCGAGTTCCCGGGTCTGACGCCGTCGCAACCGGCGCGCAGCAGGTGGGGCGGCTGTCCGCCGATCCCGCAGTGCTGGCGGCCGTGCGAGGCACGAGCGCGGCCAACGGGGCGAACTTCGACATGCTGCTGTCCTATGCGGCGATGGAGAGTGGGCTGAACCCGACTGCTCGGGCCACCACATCGTCGGCCAGTGGCCTCTATCAGTTCACCGAGCAAACCTGGCTGAATGCGGTGCGCGAATATGGCGCGGCGCATGGGATGGGCGCCGAGGCAGCGCTCGTGACGCGCCAGGGCGGCCAGTTAGCGGTCGAGGACCAGGCGGCGCGGCAGCGCATCCTGGATCTTCGCAATGACCCGAAGGTTTCGACCGAGCTGGCGACCGAGCATCTGCGCAGTCTGGCGGACAAATTGACCCCTGTGCTCGGCCGCCCGCCGGATCCGGCGGAGACCTACCTCGGACACTTTCTCGGCGCCGGTGGGGCAACGCAGGTACTGCAGGCATTGCAGGCCACGCCGAACCAACCGGCGGCCGATCTTCTGCCGGCGGCGGCGGAGGCCAACCGGGCGATGTTCTATTCACCGAACGGAGCGCCGCTGACGATGAGCCAGTTCGTGCAGAACATTCGCGACCGCGTGCAGCGGACCTATGCGTCGCTTGGCGCCACAATGCCGGCGTCGGTTGTGTTCTCCCCCAACGGAAGCAAGGCCGACGCGCCGGAGGCTGGCGCGACAGGTTGGGGCTCCTGTTCACCCGTACACCTCGCGTCCATGCAGCAACGCATGTTGCTTGCGACGCTGGCGGAGGTGTTCACACGCATGGACCATCCGGCCGAGCGTTCGCGCCGACAGCACGGCTTGCCGCAGGCAGTGGTCTCGGCGCTTGGCTCAGGGGCGTGACATCCAGCTGGGGGTAACCGGAGAAGAGCCTCAACCCCCGCCTTCCCTCTCCCTTCCCTAAAAAGCGAGGGGAAGCATTGCTCCGTCAGATGAAATCCAGTTCCGCGTGCAGCGCGCCTGATGCGCGCAGCGTGTTCAGCACCTGGATCAGATCACGCGGGCCAAGGCCCAATGCGTTCAGCCCATCCACCAGTTCGCGCAGCGTGACACTGCGCGACAGCATGTGGAGCCGGCGATCCGCGTGGGTATTCACGTCGATCTCCGTGTTGGGCACCACGACCGTCTGACCGTTGGAAAACGGCCCAGGCTGACTGACCTGAGGCGTCTCGGTCACCCGGACCGTGAGGTTGCCGTGGGTGATTGCGACCGGATCCAGCTTGACCTCGGCGCCGACCACGATCGTGCCGCTCTTCTCGTCGATCACCACGCGCGCGGGGGTCTCGGGTCGCACCTCGATCAGCTCCACCTGCGCCAGCAGTTCGGTCACGCGGTGGCTGAAAGCCGGCGGAACGTGCAGATCCACGGTGCCGAGATCGGACGCGACGGCGGTGCCTTCCCCAAACCGTGCGTTGATCGCCTGTTCCATGCGAGTCGCCGTGGTGAAGTCGGGCGAGCGTAGCGCGAGGCGGACCGATGTTAGATCGTCCAGCGTGTTGGCCACCTCGCGTTCGACGGTGGCACCGCCAGGAACGCGTCCCGATGTCAGCACGCCCTGCTTGACGCTCTGCGCCTGGCCGACGATGACTATGCCGCCGACCACCACTGGACCCTGCGCGACGGCGTAGACCTCGCCATCGGCACCCATCAGTGGCGTGACCATCAGCGTCCCGCCGGTCAGCGACTTGGCATCGCCCAGCGAGGAGACCTGCACATCGACCGGCGAGCCTTGCCGCGCGAACGCCGGCAGCGTTGCCGTCACCACGACAGCTGCGGTGTTGCGGGTCTGCAATTGCAGGCCGTTCACGTTCACGCCCATCCGCTCAAGCATCGCGCTCAGCGATTGTTGGGTGAATTGCGAGTTGCGTAGGGTGTCGCCGGTCGATTGCAGGCCGACCACCAGGCCATAACCTACGAGCTGATTGCTGCGGACGCCTTCGATCGACACGAGGTCGCGCAGCTTGATCTGGGCTTGAGCAGAAGTGACGAGGAGGAGCAAGGCAGCGGCAGCACCGATCGCCACGCGCTTCATCGTCAGACGTTGTCTCATCACGTGCGCCTCCACTGCGCTCAGCTCGTCAGCGTGGGCAGATAGTGAGTCAGCGTGAGCTGCGAGATCTCTGCGGTGATCGCGTAGGTTGCTTGCAGCTGCGTCTGCAACGTGGACAGCGTCGTGGCATCCGCGGTGGTGTCAGCCTGTTCGAAGCCCAGAATCTGATTTTGTGTGGCGTTCGCCGCCGCCTGCTGTTGGTCGGCAACATTCTGCAGAGTCGCCTGGGTGACGCCCAGCAAGCCCTGCTGCGTCGTCAGCTCATTCTGCGCCTGGCCGATCAGGGAGCTGGCCTGCGTCTGCAATGCAGCCTTGGCGCTGTCGTCGAGCTGGCTGGACGGGGCGCCGAGCATGGTCAGCATCGACAGGCCTTGCATCAGGTCGCGGAATCCCTGTTGCTTGCCGTTGACATTATATTGCAAGGTCTGCGTTGCGCCGATCAGCACGGTGGTCGGCCTGCCATCATCCGGAGCGGTATAGAACGATCCGGTGTAGTTCAGCGCCGGGTTGCTGTTGGTGTCGTTGAACACGCTTGCCAGCCCGTTTGGACCACTGATGAAGCCGCTTATATCGCTTGCCGTTAACGGGCCGCCCTTGGCGCTGACCGCCGCGGCCAGAACGCTGTTCACCGTCGCCAATGGGCCGCCGGCGGCATCTGCCGCCTGCATCGGTGCGGTGTTCGTGTTGTCGCCGGCGAATAGCGAGCTGCCTTCGTACTGCGTGTTCAGCTGGCTGATTACCTGAGCCATGGAATTCTGCGCCTCATTGGCAAGCACCGACTGGCCTTGGCCGTTGCTCGAGTCCGGAGTGAGCGCATCGTTGACGATGCTCTGAACGGCCGTGCCGACCGCACTTAGCGCCGTCTGCGTCGCATCCAGTCGTCCGAGCGCGTTGGTGACCGTGGTCTGCAACGCGGTCTGCTGGTCCGACTGGGCGTGCAGCTGGTATAGCAGTGCCGCATTGCCGCCGAGTGGGCCGAGCGGATCGGTCTTCCGGCCAGAGGCGATCTCGGTGGTGATCTGGTTCATCTGCGTCTGCATCGACTGGATCTGCCAGCTGTTCTGCAGCATGGAACCCAATGTGGAAATGCCGCCAACCATTGCCGTCGCTCCGTCAGTTCAACGCATTCAGTGCATCGAGCATTTTCGCTGCCGCCTGTAGCACCTGTGCGCTTGCCTCGTAGGTGTGCTGTACGAGGAGCAGCCGCTGCATCTCGTCGTCCACGTTCACGCCTGTGGCGTTGCTGAGCGTGGACTGCGCAGCCTGCATCTGCTGGGTACGAGTGGTGTTGTTATCGGTCCACGTGGAGAGCGCAACCTGTTGCACACCTGCGATCTGCGACGCGGCATTGCTGAGCGTCATACTCCCTGGCAGGCCAGTGGTCGTGTCGTATGACTGGGGCTGCTGCAATGCGTTGACGAAGCCAAGCACGGTGCTGTTGTTGCCGGAAGGCCCCTGGGCGGTGGCTTGTGCGCCGTCTCGGATACGCCAGTATTGACCGCCCTGCGTGGGATCCAGCGAGGCATTGACCTGAATCTTTCCGGCGAGGCCGGGGATCGCCGAGGGATCTGTCGGATCAAGTGCGGCGCCGGCCACCGTGAAAACGCCGGTCTGGCCTGCCGCCACCGAAGGGTCGCTCTGCTGGAACGCGGTTATGAGATTGCCGGCCATCTGATCGAGCTGATTGGCAAACCCGGCCAATGTGCCGTCGCGCAATTGCAAATCGGCGGCGATGCTGCCGGTCTGCGACATCTGGATCGGCGCTCCGTCCACCGTGACAGGTGACAGGCCGGCGGTCTGCGACGCACCGATGCTGGGTGAAGCGTCGAAGGCCAGCTTGTGCTCGGACCCGTCCCATAGCGTCGTGCCCTGATCGGTGGTCACGATGACGGCGTTGTTGTCTGACTGGAACACCTTGATCGGCAGGTTCTGCGAGAGATTGGCCAGCAGGTTGGCGCGCGTGTCCTCGAATGGGGCGGTCGAATCGCCGCGCGCCGCTGCCTGCTGAAGCTGGGCTTCGTTCTGCGCGAACTGGTCAAGCGTTTCGTTGACCGAGGTGACGTCCGAGGCGATGCCCTGATCAGCCTGTTCGCGCGCGCCGGCGATCGCCGTGTCGAGGCTCTGGAACGTGCTGGTCACATTCTGTGCCGCGGCAACCGTCTGCGCCTGCGCTGTCGTACTGTCTGGCGTGGACGACAGTGTTGTCAGTGCCTGCTGGAACGCTGACAGCACCGACGGCAGCGAACTGCTGTCCGCCGGCTGGCCAACGTTCTGCACGTAGGAGCCGAGTACGTTGACCATCTGCTGGCTGTACGCCTGCGCGCCGGTCGCCTGGTTGGCGGCATCGGCTGCCACCGCATCGCCGAGACGCTGCACGATGCCGGCAACGACGCCCATGCCGACGCCGCCGGCCACCAGTTCCGACTGCGGCAGTTCGCGTTCCACGTAGCCTGGCGTGCTAGCATTGGCCACGTTGTTGGCGATCAGATCCGACTGTTGCTGGGACATGTCCAGCGACGAGGCGGCGATCAGCATGGCTCCTTGGATGGACATCAGCCGTTCAGATGGTTGACCACATCAAGCATGTCCGTCGCGCTCTTGATCACCTCGGCGTTGGACGAGTAGGCGCGCTGGGTCTCGATGAGGTTGGTGAGCTGGGTTCCGAGATCGACGTTGGAGCCTTCGAGCGCACCGCCATCGGTGGTGCCGGTGGGGCCCTGACCTGCCTGGAAGAGCTGTGGCACGCCGGCTCCTGGCGACAGCGCATAGGCGCCCCCCGAGACCGGCGTCAGCGAATCAGGGGCAGGTACCGTCGCGAGATCGAGCTGATAGATCGGTCGCGTCGAGCCGTTGGTGAACGAGGCGACCACCTTGCCGTCATTGCCGATGGTGACGCCTTGCAGCAGGCCAAACGCGTTGCCGTTCTTGCTGATCGCCGACGTGGTGTAAGCACCGTCGAGCTGCGTCATGCCGCCGGCTGTATCGGGTGAGCCGATGGTGATCGGCAACGCCTGGCCGCTCCCTGTCGTGATGCTGAGCGTGCCGGCGGCGGCGTTGTAGGTGCCGGCCGTTGCATTCACCGATTGCAGCATGCCGGCGTTTGGACCCGTGGATTCGAATGCCAGCGTTGCGGTACCGACCGGAGTGGTGGGCGTCGCCGAAGCGGAGTCGTAGACGTTCATTGTCCAGGTGTTGCTGGGCGGACTTCCGGCGGTCGCCGGCACCGTTGGCGTGAACGAGAATTGCAGCGACTGCGTCGCACCGAGCGGGTCGAAGTATTGCACGGTGGTGTTCGAGGGCGCCGGAGGTGTCGCAGAGTAGGCTGTATCCGTACTCGGCAGATTGGCGGTGAACGTCATTTGCGTAGTGGGTGTCGCCTGCGCGGAGAGATTGGCAATGTTCACCGTCGAGAGGTCGTTCAGGGTATCGGCGGCTCCGCCTGCCGGCGCGCCAGCCTGGTTGAGTGGCAATCCCTGTAGATAGTAACCTCCGGCGTTGACCAGGTTGCCGTTGGCGTCCGGCCGGAACGATCCGGCCCGCGTCAGCAGATAGTTGCCTTGACTACTGTTGACCTGGTTGTTCACCACGAGGAAGCCGGCGCCATTCACGGCGACGTCGGTGGCGACGCCGGTGGTCTGGATCTGCCCGGCCGTGCTGATGTTCATCTCGGTGAGGGCTTGGGCGCCTGCCAGCGCCGAGGTGCCTGAACCGCTGGCACCCGACGCGAGGACCATGCTCTCGAATTGCGTGTCGGCTTCCTTGTAGCCGACGGTGGAGCTGTTCGCGACGTTGTTGGAGATATTGGACAGGGCGGCCGCCTGGGCATTAAGCCCAGCCAGGGAGGAGTCGATGGCGGTGAGCAGGCTCATGGTGTGCGAAGTCTCCGGGTCATGGTGTCGTTATGTCGGCGATTTGTCTTGCGACGGAGTTTCAGGTTCGCCGCGCAGCACGGTGACGGCGATGCGGCGGTTGCGCGGATCGGCGGGCGTCTGCGGCAGCAGCAGATCCATTGCGGCGCGGCCTTCGACACGCACTATGCGATTGGATGCCAGCCCATCGGCCTCGAGCTGGCGGCGCACCGCATTGGCGCGGTCGGCGGACAGTTCCCAGTTCGTATAGAGGCCGCGCTGCATCACCTGGCCGTCGGTGTGACCGGCGAGGATCACCTTGTTCTGCACGGTCTGGAGCACCTGGCTGATTACCATGAGGATGCGCGAGAGCCGCGATGTCGGATCGGCACTCCCGGGGGCGAACATCGACTCGCCGTCGCGATCGAAAATCTGGATGCGCAGTCCCTCCGGCGTCATCTCAATTGAGAGATTGTTGGCGAGATCTCGCAGCTCGCCCTGCCGCATCATGCGTTCCAGTTCGGCTTTCAACGCCTCGAAGCGCTGGCGCTCCAGCCGGTCCTGGATGGCGTGCGCGTCGGGTGACGGCGCCGTCTGGGAGTTGTCGCGTGCGTGCGGGTCGCCACTCCGTCCCTTGGGAGCAAGCCGTTCGGCCTTCTGCGTAGCCTGGTCGATCATCGACTTGCCGCCGTTGAGCACGCCGTTGCCGGCAGGCAGGTCGATCAGCGACGTGGTGCTGAAGTATTTCGCGATGACGGCGCGCTCCGTCTCGGTGGCGGACGACACCAGCCACATGATCAGAAAGAACGCCATCATCGCTGTCACGAAGTCGGCGTAGGCCACCTTCCACTGCCCGCCATGCCCCGCTTCGTCTTCGTGCCGGGCACGTCGACCGCGTCCACCGCTCATGTGTGGCACACAATATGGCTAAGTCGCATCGTCTGACCCCTCGCCATGCTCGAGCAGGAAGATCCGCCCCTCCTCAGCGAGGCGCTTGGTGAGTTGGATGATCTCCGCCTGCGCTTCCTCCACCGCCTTCTTTCGCGGAGTGGGCATCGTCTCGATCTCGTCGCGCAACATGTTCGCGGCACGTTCCGACATGCCCGACAGGAACAACTCGCGGATCGCCGGCGTGGCCGCGGACAGTGCGACGGCCAGCTTCTCCACCGCGCATTCGGAGATCAGCACGCCGAGCGTCGCGGGATCGACGCGCACCAGGTCGTCGAACGTGAACATCATCTTGCGGATCCGGGCCGCCGCCTCCGGCTCCGCTTCCTCCAGTGTCGCCAGCACACGAGCGACCAGCGCGCGATCGGAGCGGTCGAGCAGCTCTGCCAGCACCGATGTGCTGTCATGGCCTTCGGTGCCGCCGAATGAACCGGCTAGTTCGCGTTCCAGCGTCTGCTCTATGTCGGCCAGCACCGAGTGATGGATGCTTTCCATGCGCACCATGCGCAACGCGACCTCATCGGCGAGAGGTTCCGGCAGCGATGCCATGGCGCGGGCGGCGTGTTGCGGCGCTACCCGGCCGAGGATCATCGCTACAGCCTGTGGCGACTCGTCGCGCAGATAATTCACCAGTGCGGGGATCGGAATGTTGCCAAGTCTGTCCCACACAGCGCCACTGTCCGGCCCTTTGATGTCGCCCATGATCTCGGCGACCTTTTCGGGCGGCATGATGCGCAGCAGGATCCGTTCAGTTCCTTCGGCCGTGCCGAGTACATTGCCGGTGCGGCCGACCTCTTCGCGGAATTCGCCGACTGTCTGGTCGACCAACTCCATCGGCATGCGTCCCAGTCGCGCCATCGCGTGGCTGACGCGCCGAATCGCGTCTTCGTCGAGCTCCGCGAACACGCGCCGCGAGCGTTCTTCGTCCAGCGCGAGCATGATGATCGCCGCCTTCTCGAGCGGCCCATGACTCCGCGAACTATCATCGCGGCGCACCACTGCACGCGATACGGTCGCGCTCACGCCACGAAACTCCGCACCAGCGAGCCAGCCACCATTTCCCAGCCGCTGACCAGAACGAAGAAGATCAGCTTGAACGGCAGGCTCACCACGACGGGCGGCAGCATCATCATGCCCATGCCCATCAAAATCGAGGACACGACGATGTCGATCACCAGAAAGGGCAGGAACAACAGAAAGCCGATCTGGAATGCCTTCGAGAGCTCGCTGACCAGGAACGCCGAACACAGCACGCGCAGTGGCACCTCTTCACCGGCCTTCGGTGCGTCGGGGGCCTTCAGGCCGGCGAGGTCCCGGAACAGCACGATGTCCTTCTCGCTGGTATTGGCCGTCATGAAGTTGCGGAATGGTTGCGTGCCGCGGTCGAATGCCTGTTCTTCGGTGATGGTGCCGTCGACCAGCGGCTGCACGCCATCGCGATAGGCGGTCTCGAACGCCGGCGCCATTATGAATCCGGTGAGGAACAGCGCCAGGGCGATGATCACCGAATTCGGCGGCGTCTGCTGAAGACCAAGAGCAGTGCGCAGCATGGAAAGCACGACCACCAGCCGGGTGAACGAGGTGCCCATGACCAGGATGCCTGGCGCGATAGCCAGCACTGAGGTGATGGCGACGATGCTGACAAGGCTGGAGGCGAGGCTGCCGTTGCCGTTGGGGCCCAGGTTGAGCGACAGGCTCTGCGCCATGGCGCTCGCTGGCAACCACGCGGAGACGCTGGTCGCGAATGCTATAAGGTGCCGACGGGCCATTCAGGCGGAACCCACCGAAGCGAGTTCCGTCATGGACACCGCCAGTCTGCCGTCTTCGCCTAGCTGCATCTCGCCGCGCGCAACGAGGCGATCATTGACGAAGATGTCGACCGGCTCGCCCACGCGCTTGTCGAGCTCGATGACGGCGCCGCGGCCGAGAGCGTAAAGCTTGCCAAGCGAGATCTCCCGCTCACCGAGTACCACTGTGAGGGTCACTGGAATGTCCATTACGGAGGCGAGCCGGTCCTCGATGATGGTGGGAGGAGTGAGGTCGCTCATGTGGCTGGTTCCTTTTCGATGGGGGCAAGGATTTTGACGACGCGTGCGTGCAGCGCTGTCGGATCGAAGGTCAGGCCGCCGCCGGTCCAGGCGATCTCAGCCGTCCCAAATGGCAGCGTGGCATCGGACTGCATCGTGAGTTGTGCGGCGTGGTCGCCTGGCAGGCCCTGCGCCACCACGGCTCGTAGCGTGTCGGGATGGGCGCGGAGCGTGAGCGTTTCGGGGGCGCGCTCGGTCAACTCCTCCGTCAGCAGGGCGGCGATCTCTTGGCCTGCCGTCTGCTCCAGCAGGGTGGGGAACAACATCCGCAGGGCTGCAACGATGCCGATCCGGGTGGCGTCCTCGAGTGTCTGCCGATCGGCGGATCGCGCATCGAGAACATCCACAAGCGCCGCGGTCACGGCCGCCGTAGCCTGGTGTTTCGCAGATCTTTCCTGCAAGGCCGCAAGCTCGGTCTGATGGGCCGCATTGGCCGTGGTCTCGCCCTCGCGCAGTCCTGCCGCATGCCCTTCGCGCTGGCCGACCTCGCGACCTTCGGCGAAGCCGTCATCGCGCGCCTGCGCCAGCGCGTGTGCCAAGTCGGCGTCAGCCCCGTCACCGAACGCGGCGACCGCGGGAGGGACGAAGCGGCGGATCATGCGGCCTCCCCTTCCGCGATCCACGCGCGCAGCACCGCGAGCGCCTCGTCGTGGCGGGTATCCACAACATGGTTCAGCGCGGCAATTAGCTGGCGCTGCGGTGTGGTCTCCTCGCTGGCAAGCAGCAGCGGTTCGGGCGGCGCGTTCACTGCGAGCGCTGGCGCTTCCGCTGCGATCGGCGCGGCCATAGCGGGGAGCCGACGGCGGCGCAGGAGCAGGAACACGCCAGCAGCGACCACGACGACGACGGCTGCGCCAGCCAGCAATGGCCAGTTCTGCGTGGCGGGCGCAGTCTGCTCCGCTGCGTCTGCCTGTTCCTGTATCGCAATGAAACGCATCGTCTCCACCGTCACCGTGTCACCGCGTTTCGCATCAAAGCCGACAGCCGAACGCACGAGTGCGGCAATTCGGTCCATCTCTTCCTTGGATCGTGGCTGGTATTCGCCCTTGTCGTTTATCGTGCCGTCTACAACGGCGGCGACGTCGATTCGCCTGATCTCGCCTGGCTCGCGAACGCGTTCGCTATGGGTGGAATTCAATTCGTAATTGACGGTCTGACCGTCATGCGTGCTGGACGTAGAGGTCTTCCCGGCACCGCCCTGCTGCTGCTGGTTCGGCAGGTTCTGCCCGACCGAGACCGGGTCGCGCGGTTTGGTCTCGTCGGAATTGTCCTTGTCGAGTTGGGTCTGCTTTGAGCGCTCGACCTGCGACAGCGGATCGAATTTCTCTTCCCGCGCCACCTCGCGCGTGGGGTCGACATCGACCGATACCGCAACCCGCACCCTGCCGCGGCCGATCAACGGCTCCAGCAGGTCCGTGGCGGCACGTTGCAGCGCCTGCTCGCGGCTGGTCTTGATCTCGTCCAGCCGATTGCTGGCCATAGCGTCCGACCCATCGGCGGCCAGCACCAGGCCGGACGGGTCGACCACTGACACCTGTTCTTGGTGCAGTCGTGGCACCGCGCCGGCGACCAGCAGGCGGATCGCGGCGGCCTGGCGTGCGCTGATCCGCTCGGCGCCCGACATGGTAATGGCGACCGAGGCGGTGGGCTGTGGCGCGTCGCGCGAAAAGCTCTCGCGCTCTGGCAATACTATATGGACGCGAGCGCTCCTGATCCCGTCCAGCGTCAGGATCGTGCGCGCCAACTCGCCTTCCAACGCGCGCACCCGCTGCACACGCTGCATGAACGAGGTCATGTTCATCGGGGACTGCGAGTCCAACAGCTCATATCCTGCGCCCGCCTGGTGCGGGAGGCCGTTGGCGGCCAACTCCATGCGAACCCGCGCCACCTGCGAGGCAGGCACCTTGATGGCGTCGCCGCTGCCACTGGCTTCGTAAGGGATCTTCAATTCGTCGAGGCGCTGGCCGATACGGCCGCCCTCGGCCGGATCAAGCCCCGAGTACAACAGGGCCATCGAGTCGGTCGATCTGGTCGCGATCCAACCGAGGAGCACCAGCGTAGCAAGCGCGATGCCTCCGAGACCTGCGAGTTTCGCAGGCTCCAGTCGTGCCAACGTGGCCTTGAGGCTAGCGATATGCTCCATGAGCCGCCTTCTGCCGCTCCCTTCCGCTAAAATTCCTCTAGCGTATTTTCGCGAAACCGTCTATAGCGAAACGGCAGCAGGTGGTCTTGCGAAAGATTGCCCGCGGCAACCCTTTGGACTGGAGCGGATTCCGTGGCAGAAGCCGGGCGGGACGAAATACAGGGCGAAGGTGCACCGGCCGAGAATGTGCCGTCGCCTCCCCGTAACGGACGCCGTGGGCTCTTTTTGGCCGCGGCGGGATT
>Ga0210395_10002756_pt1 | contig 13599 bp, 11 predicted proteins | sample IncBWH4OmetaG_FD_150861 | JGI IMG/M metagenome (GOLD analysis project Ga0210395, IMG submission 150861) | Forest soil microbial communities from Barre Woods Harvard Forest LTER site, Petersham, Massachusetts, United States - Inc-BW-H-4-O ... | reverse complement strand
CCAGCCGAACCACTCGCTCACTCAAATGAAAAAAATGTCAAATAAACTGGAAAGGCAAATTGCGGCCGTTGGCTCGGCCGACAACCAGAGCGGAATGAAAAACAATCGTTCAACATGGCCATCAGTACGCAACTGCGACGAGTGAAGCGGGTATAGCACAAGCGGCAAAAAGACTTCCACGCATGAGTTTTTTGTCAGGCCGGAGAAAGCTAACCGCGGCAGGCGGATTTTGTTCCCAGGCAGGCGTACGGCAAGGCCGGACATAGCGGCTTCGTAAATGTTAACGATTAGGGCAGGCGGGGGCTATCGCCCTTTCGAGCGAGGTGAGGATTCCGTTAACGCCATGAAAACGCGTCAAAACAAGAGATTAGGGCCTCGGTTCTGATTCAGAACCAACAGCACTCTAGCCGGCCTTGGCCTGTGTTCTTGGCCGGAGACCGCCCTTGGCCTCTATGAAGCCAATGATGCGGTCGAGCCCGTCGCTTTTCTTCAGATTGGTCATCACGAAAGGCCTTTCGCCGCGCATCCGCCGCGCATCGGTATCCATCTTCTCCAGCGACGCTCCGACATAAGGGGCGAGATCGATCTTGTTGATCACGAGAAGGTCCGACCGCGTAATACCGGGTCCTCCTTTGGACGGAATCTTGTCGCCGGCCGCAACGTCGATCACGTAGATCGTCAGGTCGGCGAGCTCGGGGGAGAAGGTAGCGGCAAGATTGTCGCCGCCGGATTCGATCAGCACCACATCGAGGTCGGGGAATTTGGCGCGCATGTCGGCAACTGCCGCCAAATTCATCGAGGCATCCTCGCGTATCGCGGTGTGCGGGCAACCGCCAGTCTCCACACCTGCGATCCGATCAGGCGTCAGCGAACCCGAGCGCACCAGAAACTCCGCGTCCCACTTGGTATAAATGTCGTTAGTGATGGCGGCGATGTCGTAGCGCTGGCGCATCGATTTGCAAAGCAGATCCATCAGTGCGGTTTTGCCCGATCCAACGGGACCTCCGATGCCGATCCGAAGCGGGCCGTGAGACTTCGAACCGTGAAAGTTGGAGAGATGAGACTCGGACATGGCAACCAAACCCCGTGATTATGGATCCCGCTTTCGCGAGGACGGAAGAACATCATGACCGGAACAGCCTGGTATACTGCGCTTCATGCCGCATGCTGGCGAGATCCGCTCGAAAAGTTGCGCTGCCGAGTTCTTCGAGCGAAGCCTTCGACGCCCGACTTGCGGTTTCAGTCACGGCCTGCTCGAGCCGCGCCAGCACGCGTTGGCTGTCGGTCTGCCCCAGCGGAACCAGGCGCGCAGCGGCCGATATCCAGTTGCAGGTCACCGCGTGCAGGAAAGCGTGGATAGTCGGTTGCAACGGAATGCGGTGGGCCGCGCTGACGATACCGACCGCGACCGGATACACGATGATGCCGCCGCAACACTCAACCAGCCGATCGAGCGACGCAATATTCCATGCGGCGCGGGCGATATCGACAAACGCCCGGCCCTGCATCGAGGTTTCCAGGCCGCGTTCGCGCGACGGCACCAATGCACCAGCAAGTTCCGCTATTTCGCTGAGCGCCGCATCATCGCCGGACGACGCGGCACGATGCGCCTGGGTCAGAAATACGCCATCACAAAACCCGGACCCAACCCTCAGCATGGAATCAAGCCACGCCTCGAGGGATGAGGGATCGCTGATGTCCCCAGCCTCCACGGCCCATTCGATGCCGCTGGAGTAGGAGAAGGCGCCGACCGGAAAGGACGGCGAAAGCCAGGTCATCAGCCGGTACAGCGCCGCCGCCTCGTTCTCCGGCAACGGGTTCGATCCGACCGACGGCATACCGGGTCCGGCCGTTGCTGGCGCGGCGCGGCGGCGCGGGCGTGGCGGCTTATTTGCGGTCATGAGCATGGGAATGGCCGTGGTGATGGTCATGATCGCAATGCTCGTCGTGCTGATGATGGTGACCGTGACCATGATCGTGACCGTGCTCATGACCGTGATGATCATGCGGCGGCTGATCATGAGGCGCATGGCCGTGTGTTTCGCCTGCCGCATGCGCGTGAGCGGCATAGGCGCCACCTTCCGGATCGAACGGTGCCTCGATCTCGATCAAGCGGGCGCCCAGCCCCTTCACCATCGCCTCGATGACGTGATCGCGCCGGATACGCAAACCATGGCCCGTTATCTGCGTCGGCAGGTGGCGATTGCCAAGATGCCAGGCGACCCGAACCATCTGCTGCGGATCGTTGCAACGAACCTCAACCAGCGGCTCAGGCGCGGCCACGACCTCGACCAGCCTGCCATCTTCGAGCACCAGCGCATCGCCCCCCCGCAGCGCGATCGCGTTTTCCAGATCAAGCAGAAACGCCAGGCCCCGCGTGCCCGTCATCGCCATTCGCCGCCGGTGGCGGTCGTCGAAATCGAGCACAACCGTATCGGCCGGAGGTTCGACCCAACGGTGTTGTCCGCGAACCTCTGTGGCACGGATCATCGCACTATGTCCCGTAAAGACGGCTTGAGCATCGCTTTCGTCTCAATACATGAAGTAGCGCTGCGCCATAGGCAGCACCTCGGCGGGCGCGCAGGTCAGGAGTTCGCCATCGGCGCGCACCTCATAGGTTTCTGGATCGACCTCGATTTTCGGCGTGGCCGCGTTATGGATCATGCTCTTTTTGGAGATGCCGCCGCGCGTGTTCTGCACCGCATGGAGCCGCTTGGCGATGCCGAGCTTTCGTCCAAGGCCCGAAGCAACCGCCGCCTTCGAGGTGAACACCACCGAGGAGGCGGTGAGCGACTTGCCGAAGGCGGCAAACATCGGCTGGTAATGCACCGGCTGCGGGGTGGGGATCGAAGCGTTCGGATCGCCCATTGGAGCTGCCACGATCGAACCGCCCTTGATGATGCACTCGGGCTTGACGCCGAAGAAGGCCGGTTGCCACAGCACGAGGTCGGCGAGCTTTCCTTTTTCGACCGAACCGATCAGCTTGGAGACGCCATGGGCGATCGCGGGATTGATGGTGTATTTGGCGATATAGCGCTTGACGCGAAAGTTGTCGTTGTTGCCCTTGTCTTCAGGCAGCGCGCCGCGCTGCTTTTTCATCTTGTCCGCGGTCTGCCAGGTGCGGATGATGACTTCGCCGAGCCGACCCATGGCCTGCGAATCCGATGACATCATCGAGAGAGCGCCGAGATCGTGCAGAATATCTTCCGCCGCGATCGTCTCCTTGCGGATGCGGCTTTCGGCAAATGCCAGGTCTTCCGCGATCGACGGATCGAGATGGTGACACACCATCAGCATGTCCAGATGTTCGTCTATTGTGTTGCGGGTGAATGGCCGGGTCGGATTGGTCGACGACGGCAGCACATTCTTCAGGCCGGCAATCTTGATGATGTCAGGTGCGTGGCCGCCGCCGGCGCCCTCGGTGTGGAAGGCATGGATGGTACGGCCCTTGAACGCTTTCATCGTATCCTCGACGAAGCCGGATTCGTTCAGCGTGTCCGAGTGCAACATCACCTGGACATCGTAGTCGTCTGCAACGTCAAGGCAGTTGTCGATCGCGGCCGGCGTCGTACCCCAGTCCTCATGCAGCTTGAGCGCACAGGCCCCGGCCTTGATCATCTCCACCAGCGAGGCGGGTCGCGAAGCATTGCCCTTGCCGGAAATACCGAGATTGACGGGGAACGCGTCGAACGACTGGATCATCCGCGCGATATGCCAGGGGCCGGGCGTGCAGGTCGTGGCGTAGGTGCCGTGGGAAGGCCCGGTGCCGCCGCCGAGCATCGAGGTGACGCCGGACATCAACGCGTGCTCGATCTGCTGCGGACAGATGAAATGAATGTGGCTGTCGAAACCGCCGGCGGTGAGAATCTTTCCTTCGCCTGCGATGATATCGGTGCCGGGGCCGATCACGATGGTCACGCCCGGCTGGATATCGGGATTGCCGGCCTTGCCGACCGCGCTGATCATGCCTTCCTTGATGGCAACATCGGCTTTCACGATGCCCCAGTGATCGACGATCAGCGCATTGGTGATGACGGTGTCTGCCGCGCCCTGTTTGTTGGTGGCTTGCGACTGGCCCATGCCATCGCGGATCACCTTGCCACCGCCGAATTTCACCTCCTCGCCATAGGTCGTGAAATCCTTTTCGACCTCGATGATGAGATCGGTGTCGGCAAGCCGCACCCGGTCCCCGGTGGTCGGTCCGAACATGTCGGCATAGACGGAACGCTTGATTTTTACGGACATGATTCGGCCCCGACCGCTTGGATAAAATTCATAGCTTCCCCATCACTTCGCCGCGGAAGCCGTAAATGGTGCGCTTGCCCGCAAGGGCCACGAGCTGCACCTCGCGGGTCTGCCCCGGCTCGAACCGCACCGCGGTGCCGGCAGCGATATCGAGCCGCATGCCGCGCGCCTTTTTCCGGTCGAATTTCAGCGCCGGATTGGTTTCGAAGAAATGGTAGTGCGAGCCGACCTGGATCGGACGATCGCCGGAATTGGCGACCGTCAGCGTCACCGTTTTGCGGCCGGCATTAAGCTCGATCTCGCCTTCGCTGATGAAGAGTTCTCCGGGGATCATGGTTCGTACCTCCCAAAACTCCACTGAGTCATGGCCGGGCTTGTCCCGGCCATCCACGTCTTTACCGCACTCGAACGCAAGAAAGGCGTGGATGCCCGGCACAAGGCCGGGCATGACGAATTTGAAGCACCTGCGCGCCTCACCTGATCGGCTCGTGCACGGTGACAAGCTTGGTGCCGTCCGGAAACGTGGCTTCCACCTGAATGTCATGAATCATTTCAGCGATGCCCGGCATCACCTGCGCGCGGGTCAGGACCTGCGCGCCGGCCTGCATCAGATCGGCCACGGTGCGGCCGTCGCGCGCGCCTTCGACGATGAAGTCGGAGATGATGGCAATGGCTTCCGGATGGTTGAGCTTGACGCCACGCTCGAGACGCCGTCGCGCCACCATTGCCGCCACCGAGATCAGGAGCTTGTCTTTTTCGCGGGGAGAGAGATTCATGCACGCACTCTTCTTCAGACCATTTCAGTTGAGCCATCTAGTTGAGCCAGAGCCGCGGCAACGCCGACCCGCAGGCACAGCCGAGCACCGCCATCATATCGGCGCGTAGCAGCGCCGCATCTTGGGCACAGAAACGGGCCATTGCAAAGCCATTCCACGCGGAGACGCCGACCTCGCCGCCGAAGGTTTGCGACAATTCGCGAATCCGCTGCACCAGCACCTCGTCGCCGGGCACGATCAGGGCGGTGCCGATCGCGACGCCGCCTTTGGCCACCGCAGTCCTTGCGAGCTTTTCGCCGATATCGCCATCGAGGCAAATGTTCTCGGCAAACACCAACCGGCCGCCGCGACGCATCCGCCAGCGATCGGAAAATTCGCCCTGCCTCATCCGTTCGCCCATGGCCGCGCGGCCAAAAACCGCGATTTCGCAAAGCAGCAGCGAGGCGTCATCCGCCAGATCAATCTCGATGCGCCGCAAGATGCGCGCGCGGTCGAACAGGATGGTTTCCTGCGGCAGCCAGGCGAGGTGCGAGCGGGCCTCCGCCCTCAGGGTAATATTCAGCCGAGCCGCCGCGTCTTCGGCACGGTAGATTTTCTCTGCCGCCGCGGACGTCACCGTCAGCCGGGTGCCTTCGCGGGTTGCAATATCGATGTCGAAGCGGTCCCCGCCGGCGATGCCGCCCGCGGTGTTGACCAAAACCGCCGACAGCCCCTCCGTCTCCGGCGAAGGGAAGCGCACGCGCAGCGAGCCGGATTCATGGAGGTGGCGGCGGCGCGTGGCGCCGTCCTTGCGATGAACGTCGAAACTTACCGCCCCCCGGGCGCGGTTGGCCGCGAATGTCGCAGAACTAGCGCTCGTCGTATCGATCCGCATGCACATTTCCGGATCATGCTTTACAGGGCCATCTGCCGACTGATCTCGTTCGGGTCGAGGTTCCTTCGGTCGCAGGTATATTTCACGGCACCCCGGTCCATGACGGCGAAATTGTCGCCGAGCTCGCAGGCAAAGTCGAGATATTGTTCCACCAGCACGATCGCGATGTTGCCGAGGCTGCGAAGATAGGTGATGGCGCGCCCGATGTCCTTGATGATCGACGGTTGGATTCCTTCGGTCGGCTCGTCGAGCAACAGCAGTTTCGGTCGCATCACCAGCGCCCGGCCGATCGCGAGCTGCTGCTGCTGGCCGCCGGAAAGATCGCCACCGCGGCGCGACAGCATCGATTCCAGCACAGGGAATAGCGAGAACACGTCGTCGGGGATGTTGCGGTCCTGGCGCTTCAAGGGGCCGAAGCCGGTCTTGAGATTTTCCTCAACCGTCAGCAGCGGAAAAATCTCGCGTCCCTGCGGCACCAGGCCGATACCCTTGCGCGCCCGCTCGTAGGGCTTCAGGGCGGTGATGTCGATTCCGTCGAACGTGATCAATCCGCCGGAAATCGGATATTGCCCGACCATTGCGCGAAGCAGGCTGGTCTTGCCGACGCCGTTGCGCCCCAACACGCATGTCACCTTGCCTGGTTCGGCGGAGAGCGAAACGCCGCGCAGCGCCTGCGCTGCACCGTAATAGAGGCTGATGTTTTCGACCTTCAGCATTGGCGGCCTCCGGTCGCGCGAATGGCGAATGGTGAATGGCGAATGGTCAAGCACCTCGTTTGCATCGTTTCTGCCCTAACCGCTACTCACTATCCGCAACTCACTATTCGCTATCTTCCCAGATAGACTTCGACGACCCGTTCATTCGCCGATACCTGGTCGATGGTTCCCTCCGCAAGCACCGTGCCTTCGTGCAGGCAAGTCACCTTGACGCCCAGTTCGCGCACGAAGGTCATATCGTGCTCGACGACCATGACAGTCTTGTCCTTGTTGATCTGTTTCAGAAGTTCGGCGGTCTGGTGGGTTTCGACATCGGTCATTCCCGCGACGGGTTCGTCCACCAGCAGCAGTTTCGGATCCTGCGCCAGCAGCATGCCGATCTCCAGCCACTGCTTCTGGCCGTGCGACAGGCTTCCGGCGAGCCTGTTGCGCGCGTCCTTCAGGCGGATGGTTTCCAGTACCCGCTCGATGCGCTCGGTTTCGCCGCGGCTCTCGCGCCAGAACAGCGTGGCTTTCACGCCGTGATCGACATTGAGCGCGAGCAGCAGATTGTCCTCGATGGTCTGGCTCTCGAACACCGTCGGCTTCTGGAATTTGCGGCCGATCCCGAGCTCGGCGATCCTGGTCTCGTCGAGGCGCGTGAGGTCGAAGAGGCCATCGAACAGTACGGTGCCCTCGTCCGGCCTGGTCTTGCCGGTAATGATATCCATCATGGTGGTCTTGCCGGCGCCGTTCGGGCCGATGATCGCGCGCATTTCGCCCGGCTCGAGCGCGAGCGACAGGTTGTTGATGGCGTGAAAGCCGTCGAAGGAGACATGCACGCCGTCGAGATAGAGCAGCGCGGATGTGGCACGGGTATCCATGACGTTCATGCGCTTACTCCGCCATGTCCGGTTCGCTGACGCCGTCCTCGCGCGCGGCGCTCTCGGCATTTTCCGACCGGCGCCTGGCCTTCCACGGCTCCCACCATGAATTGAAGGTACCGACGATCCCCTTTGGCAAAAGCAACGTCACAAGGATGAACAGGGTGCCGAGCATGAACAGCCAGTAGGGCGCCAGCGGGCCTGACGTGAAATAGGTTTTGGCATAATTGACGACGATGGCGCCGAGCGCGGCACCAACCAGCGTGCCGCGCCCGCCGACCGCCACCCAGATCACCGCTTCGATGGAGTTTCCGGGCGCGAACTCGGACGGATTGATGATGCCGACTTGCGGCACGTAGAGCGCGCCCGCGACGCCGGCCATGCAGGCCGACAGGGTGAAGACAAACAGCTTGTAGGACTCGACGCGGTAGCCGATGAAGCGCGTGCGCGATTCCGCATCGCGGATGGCGATCAGCACCTTGCCGAGCTTTGAGGTCACCACCGCCCGGCAGATCAGGAACGCGACGATGAGGGCAAGACAGCTTAGCGCAAACAGCGTGGCACGCGTGCCGTCGGCCTGGATGTTGAAACCAAGAATATCCTTGAAATCGGTCAGGCCGTTGTTGCCGCCGAAACCGAAATTGTTACGGAAAAATCCGAGCAGCAGCGCGTAGGTCATCGCCTGCGTAATGATGGAAAGATAGACGCCGGTGACGCGGGAGCGGAAGGCGAACCAGCCGAAGCAGAAGGCCAGCAGGCCCGGCACAAACACGACCATCAGGGCTGCGAACCAGAACCTGTCGAAGCCGTACCAGTACCACGGCAGCTCCGGCCAGTTCAGGAAAACCATGAAGTCGGGCAGGGTCGGATTGCCGTAGACGCCGCGACTGCCGATCTGTCGCATCAGATACATGCCCATCGCGTAGCCGCCGAGCGCAAAGAAGGCACCGTGGCCGAGCGAGAGGATGCCGCAATAGCCCCAGATCAGATCGATCGCGAGCGCAAGGATGGCGTAGCAGACATACTTGCCGAACAGAGCGACCAGATAGGTCGGCACCTGCAGCATCGAACCGGAAGGCAGCAGCAGGTTCGAAAGTGGAATCAAAATGCCGCCGGCCGCTACCACGATCAGGAAGATGGTCGCGCTGCGATCGAGCGAACGCGTGAGCACGTGCGGCATCATGCTTCCACCGCCCGTCCCTTGAGCGCGAACAGCCCGCGGGGGCGCTTCTGGATGAACAGGATGATCAGCACCAGGATGGCGATCTTGCCAAGAACCGCGCCGGCGACCGGCTCAAGGAATTTGTTGGCGATGCCGAGCGTGAAAGCACCGACCAACGTGCCCCACAAATTGCCCACACCGCCGAATACCACCACCATGAAGGAATCGATGATGTAGCTTTGGCCGAGATTGGGGCTGACATTGTCGATCTGCGACAACGCCACCCCGGCAATCCCGGCGATCGCCGAGCCGAGCCCGAAGGTGAGCGCATCGACCCGAGAGGTAGCGATTCCCATCGATGCCGCCATGCGACGGTTTTGCGTCACCGCGCGCATTTCGAGGCCAAGCGGCGTAAAGCGCAGCATCGCGAGCAGGATCGCGAACACCGCCATGGTGAAACAGAGGATCCACAACCGGTTATAGGTGATCGTGATCTGCCCGAGTTCGAATGCGCCGCTCATCCAGGAGGGATTGCCGACCTCGCGGTTGGTGGGCCCGAACGCGGTGCGAACCGCCTGCTGAAGCACCAGCGACAGGCCCCAGGTGGCGAGCAGCGTTTCCAGCGGACGGCCGTAAAGGAAGCGAATGATCGTCCGTTCGATCAGGACGCCAATCGCGCCGGCAACGATGAAGGCGAGCGGCACGGCGATCAAAAGCGAATAGTCGAACAGGCCGGGATATCTCGTGCGAATCACCTCCTGCACCACGAAGGTGGTGTAGGCTCCCAACATCACCATCTCGCCGTGGGCCATGTTGATGACGCCCATGACGCCGAAGGTAATGGCAAGACCGATCGCAGCGAGCAGGAGAACCGAGCCGAGCGAGAGGCCATACCAGGCGTTCTGCAGCACCGACCAGATCGTCTGCGTGCTCTGAATCGAAGCGATCGCGCCGGCCACGGCCTTGGCGACGATGGGCGATTGGTCGCCGGGAAGCCCGGTCAAGAGCGCAAGCGCTTCCTGGTCGCCCCGCGCCTTGATCGTGGCGATCGCCTCGAGCTTTTCGACATCGGTGGCGTCGGATTTGTAGAGCAGGATCGCGGCGCGGGCTTCGGTGAAAGCCGTCTTCGCGGCTCTGCTGGTTTCCTTCGAAAGCGCGTTGTCGATCACCGGCAGTGCTGCCTCGTCGTGCGATTTGAACACCGACTGCGCGGCCGCCAGCCGCTTGGCGGGATCGGGCGACAACAAAGTGAGGCCGCCAAGCGCGGCCTCGACGGTGCGCCGAAGACGGTTGTTCAACCGGACGGCGGCGGCGTTGTCCGGCAGCTTGTCCACGGCCGCGCCCGTCGCGGCATCGATGATCTTGCCGTCCTCCTGGGTGATATAGACCTTCTTGGTGTCGGGATCGGCCGACAGCCGCCCATCCTGAAGTGCGCTGATGATGGGAAAGGCGAGCGCGTTGCCGGAAACCGCAACGGCACCGATTGCCTCTTCAGTGTCGGAAAACTCGTCATTGGCAAATTTGGCGACCGCGTCCTCGAAAGGGCCGGCGAACGCTGGCAGTGCGAAGGCGGCGATCAAGAAGGCAGAAAGCAAAAGCGCGCAGATCCGCGCAATAATATTGGCGACCACTGGACGACCCCGGCAGAAGTAGAAAGGAAGGCGACGACCTCGCCGCCTTCCTGGTCTCGTGGATTGGCGTTGTTCAAGTTTAACATGATCTCGGCATGACCTCTCGGCAAATCGCCTGCGCAACGCGTTGCCTGCACTGCCGAGCAAACCGGTTCTCCCTTCAGGATTGCGCCCTTTTCGGAAGAACCGGCTTCGCTCGATTGGGATCACGCACGGATCGGAGGACCCCGATCCCCGGGGATCAGAAGATCCTCCGGATCAAGACCCCTGACCGCCACACTTGTTGGTCTTGGTGTTGTAGTTGCCGCACTTCTTGCCAACCCAGTCGCCGATCAGATCCTTGGAGCCTTCAAGCTCCTTCGACCATGCATCGCCAGCCACCAGGCCCGGGGTCTTCAACACCACGGCGAACTGGCCATTGCCCTTGATTTCGCCGATGAACACCGGCTTGGTGATGTGATGGTTCGGGAGCATCTTGGAGACGCCGCCGGTCAGGTTCGGTGCCTCGATGCCAGGCAATGCGTCGATGACCTTGTCAGGATCGGTCGACTTCACCTTCTCGACCGCCTTCACCCACATGGCGAAACCGATCACATGCGCTTCCATCGGGTCGTTGGTCACGCGCTTCGGATTCTTGGTGTAGGCCTGCCAGTCCTTGATGAACTTCTCGTTGGCGGGGGTCTTGATCGATTCGAAATAATTCCAGGCAGCAAGGTGGCCGACCAGCGGCTTGGTATCGATGCCTGCGAGTTCTTCCTCACCGACCGAGAACGCGACAACCGGAATGTCGGTTGCCTTGATGCCCTGGTTGCCGAGCTCCTTGTAGAAGGGAACGTTCGCGTCGCCGTTGATGGTGGAGACCACCGCGGTCTTCTTGCCCGCCGAGCCGAACTTCTTGATGTCGGCCACGATCGTCTGCCAGTCGCTGTGACCGAACGGCGTGTAGTTGATCATGATGTCTTCGTCCTTGACGCCTTTCGACTTCAGATAGGCTTCAAGAATCTTGTTGGTGGTGCGCGGATAGACGTAGTCGGTACCGGCCAGCACCCAGCGCTTCACCTTTTCGTCCTTCATCAGGTAATCGACCGCAGGAATCGCCTGCTGGTTCGGCGCAGCCCCCGTGTAGAACACGTTGCGCTCGCTTTCCTCACCCTCGTACTGCACCGGGTAGAAAAGGATGTTGTTGAGCTCCTTGAACACTGGAAGCACGGATTTGCGCGAGACCGAGGTCCAGCAGCCGAAAACCACCGCAACCTTGTCCTTGGTGATCAGCTCGCGCGCTTTTTCAGCAAACAGCGGCCAGTTCGAAGCGGGATCGACGACGACGGCCTCGAGCTTCTTGCCAAGCACGCCGCCCTTCTTGTTTTGCTCATCGATCAGGAAGAGGACCGTATCCTTCAGCGTCGTTTCGCTGATGGCCATTGTGCCGGAGAGCGAGTGCAACACGCCGACCTTGATCGTATCGTCGGCGGCTTTCGCATTCGAGAATGCGGCCAGGCCCAAAACCATACCGGCGGTCGCCGCCAGCCAGCGACGGCGGCTCAGCGTCGCTATGTCGTGAGTGAGTTGTGTAAGCATGAATAATGTTCTCCCTGACGCAGGCGTGAAACGCTGCGAACGGCCCCACGGCCGCCTGCGTCGAGGGAATCGCAAGAACCATGCCACGGTATGGGTGCGGGATAAGCGAATGGCTTTGTTGAGGAATCCCGCGCCATCGCAACCCAGCGGCCGTTGCCGTGTTTAGATTTTAGGCAGAGAAAATGGATGCTTTTCTTGCAAAGAGACCAATTTGTGAGCAAATGCGACCATAGTCCAAGTTAACGGCACAAAAATTTGGCAGCGAGCACGATCATCAATTCGCCCGGTGGGCTTTTCCCGCCGAATGCGCCCCGCCGGCCGGCGCCCAGGCAACGCAGACCTTGAAAACGCCGTGTTCGCGTTCCATATGACCTTATTATCCAGCCTAGGCTGGGTGTTCGCGAGCCGCGTGTTCTGAGCTTCTCCAACGGCTTATGGTTCGCCCCTTCAGCACAAACGCCGACGCCCCAAAACACGCGGGTTGTCTCCAGACACCTCGCGAGTTCCTGACCAACAGCGTCGGGCGCCTGCCCTATTACGGAAAGTACCGACCTTTTGACCTCCTTTCAGCATTTCGGCCTCGCCGAACCCATTTCGCGTGCGCTCAAGGAAGAAAAATATCTGACGCCCACGCCCATCCAGGCCCAAACCATTCCCCTTGCACTTGCCGGCCGCGACGTCGTCGGCATAGCCCAGACCGGCACCGGCAAGACTGCGGCTTTCGCACTGCCAATCCTGCACCGGATCCTGGAAAACCGAATCAAGCCGCAGCCCAAATCTTGCCGCGTACTGGTCCTCAGCCCAACGCGTGAACTGTCGGGGCAGATACTCGACAGTTTCAATGCCTACGGCCGCCATATACGCCTTACTTCGGCGCTGGTAATCGGTGGCGTCCAGATGGGGCGTCAGGTCCGCTCGGTCATGCCCGGCGTGGAGGTCATGGTCGCCACGCCGGGCCGGCTGCTCGATCTCGTCCAGAGCAACGGCCTGAAGCTCGGACAGGTCGAGTTCCTCGTGCTCGACGAGGCCGACCGCATGCTGGACATGGGCTTCATCAACGATATACGGAAAATCGTCGCAAAATTGCCAATCAAGCGGCAGACGTTGTTCTTTTCTGCGACGATGCCCAAGGACATCGCGGAGCTCGCCGAGGCGATGCTGCGCGACCCGGCACGGGTGGCAGTGACGCCGGTCTCCTCGACGGTCGAGCGCGTCATCCAGCGAATCATTCAGGTCGACCACTCGGCCAAACCTGCCTGGCTCGCCCAGCTCTTGAAGCAGGATGTGGTCGAGCGCGCGCTGGTTTTTACCCGGACCAAGCATGGCGCCGACAAGGTCGTCAAAGGCCTCGCGCGGGCCGGCATCGCCGCGGACGCCATCCATGGCAACAAGTCGCAGAACCATCGCGAGCGCGTTTTGTCGGCGTTCCGCTCCGGCCAGATCAGCACGCTGGTTGCCACCGACATTGCCGCCCGCGGCATCGACGTCGATGGCATATCTCATGTGGTGAATTTCGATCTTCCCAATATTCCCGAAACCTATGTCCATCGCATCGGCCGCACCGCGCGCGCCGGTGCGGATGGCGTTGCGATATCGCTGGTCGCCGGAGCCGAGGAATTGGGCTATCTGCGCGACATCGAGCGGTTGATCCGCATTGCTTTACCCAGGGAGGATCGACGCACACCCGGTCATCGCGAGGCGGCGCAGTTGCCAACGCAACATCCTGGCGGGAGACCCTCCTCGCGCGCGCATGC
>Ga0210395_10002755_pt1 | contig 13602 bp, 12 predicted proteins | sample IncBWH4OmetaG_FD_150861 | JGI IMG/M metagenome (GOLD analysis project Ga0210395, IMG submission 150861) | Forest soil microbial communities from Barre Woods Harvard Forest LTER site, Petersham, Massachusetts, United States - Inc-BW-H-4-O ... | reverse complement strand
CCGGAATGTTGTACGCCACCGACCGCCGGTCGAACTCCTGCAAAAACCACAACCGGCGCTGCGCATACGACAACGGGTATTCCTGGATCTCAGCCATCTCGATCCTGATAATCCGGGCGACCGCAGCTGCGGACCAGGAGTTCCGGCAGGCGGACTTGGTCTGCCTGACTGCCTCCTGAAGTGCCTCCGGAGTGCCGCGGTCAGCGCGCAGGCCACGCCTTAGCTCGCACGGTGTTCACGGCCGCCGTCTGAACCGCACGGGCGCTCCCCGGTGCCGTTGGCAGGTTTTTAGCCATCTGTTAGCGCGGCTGAGTTCGCTGTCAAGGGTGGAGTACGGCGCATGAGCTCACCCAGCTTCGCGGCGCTTGTGCGGCAGTACCGCCAGGCCGCGGGACTGACCCAGGAACAGCTCGCGGAGCGCGCGTCGCTGAGCCTGCGCACGGTCGGCGACATCGAGCGCGGCCACGTCGCACGTCCCTATCGCCGGTCGGCGCAGCTGCTCGGAACCGCGTTCGGCTTGTCGGGTGCCGACCTTGACCGTTTCATGCGGTTCGCCCGGCCGTCACCACCGGGCTGGCCAGGTTCGGGGTCGCCGGTCCGGGCCGCCGGGACAGCGCCACACGACTCGCCCGCGGCGATACCGAGGAATCTGCCGCTGAATCCGCCCTGGATCGTCGGGCGCTCCCGCGTCCTAGCGGAACTAGCCGGACTGTTTGACGCCTCGCGCGGCACGCGAATGGCGATCGTGGCTATATCCGGGATAAGCGGTGTCGGAAAGACGGCACTGGCACTCCGCTACGCGTACCGGGAAGTGTGCCGGTTCCCTGACGGGCAGCTCTACGTGGATCTGCACGGATCCGGCGCTGATGGCCGGCCGCTACCACCCGGCGCCGCTTTGTCGGCCATCCTGCGGAGCCTGCAGGTGCCCGTAGGCGGCAAGCGCGTCAGCGTGGACGCCCAGGCCGCCTGGTATCGGAGCGTGGTAGCCGGCCGACGGATGATGATCGTTCTGGACGATGCCCGCGACGCAGCGCAGGTCCGGCCACTCCTGCCCAGCGCGCCGGGCTGCGGTGTGGTCATCACCTCCCGCTGCCAGCTCATCGGCCTGGCCGCGCACGAGGGCGCCCACCTGGTGAACCTGGACGTGCTCACCGACCGCGAGGCGGGGCAACTGCTCACCGGACTGCTCGGTCCGGCGAGAGTGAGGAGGGAGCCCGAGGCGGCGACAGCGATCGCCCAGGGCTGCTTCGGCCTCCCTCTCGCCTTGGGTATCGTGGCCGCGCGTGCCCGGGCCAGCTCGCACCTGCCGCTGACGGCACTCGCCCGTCGGCTGACCGACCCGGAGCATGCCTGGAGCATTCTGGACGGCGGCGATCCCGCCTGCAATGTCCGCGCGGCGTTCTCCTCGGGGCTGGACATGGTCAGCGGCGATGCCCGGCGCATGCTCTGCGCTCTGGCCGAGCAGCCAGGTACTCACATTGCGGCTGGCACGGCGGAAGACCTTGCGGGCCGGGACAGCGCGCGGGCCGAAGAACTGCTTGACGAACTGGTCCTGGCCAGCCTGCTGCGCGCGGACCCGTTGCGCGGCTTCACCATGAACGGCCTGCTCCGCCTCTACCTGCGCAGCTCGCCTGGCGGCACGACGGCGGCTAAACACAGCCCGCCCGACCTTCGCGGGCGTGTCCGCGAGTGCGGCCGCTGGCGGGCCAGGACGTCATGCGTGTGAGGGCCGGCCGGCCCGCGTGGGCCCGCGCGGTGCTGCGCGGCCCGCTGAGCGTGCGGAACTTCCGGCTGCTGACCGTCGGCCAGTTCGCGTCCATGGCCGGCGACTACTGCTATGCGGTCGCCCTGCCCTGGTTCGTGCTGTCCGCCCGCGCGGGCACGATCGAGCTGGGCACCGTGCTGGCCTGCTACGGGATACCACGCGCAGCGCTGATCCCGGCCGGAGGGGTGCTGGCGGACCGGCTCGGCCCGCGCACCACCATGCTTGCCGCGGACGCAGCCCGGTGCGCGCTCCTGGTGGTGTTTGTCGTCCTCGCGTCGCGGCACGCGGTCTCCCTGATCGCGCTCGCGCCGACGGCCGGTCTGCTGGGTGCGTGCACCGGCGTGTTCATACCGGCGTCGTACTCGATCATGCCCACGCTGCTGGAGGCGCGACAGCTCACCGCGGGAAACGGCGTGTTCATCGCGGCGCAGCAGGCCGGATCGCTGCTCGGCCCAGCGGTCGGCGGCGCCCTCATCGCGGCGGCCGGCCCGGCCCCGGCGTTCGGCGTCGATGCTGCCTCTTTCGCGGTCTCCGCGCTGGCCCTCGCGCTGATCCCGCGGGCCGCCACGGCGGCTATGGCGGCTACGGGCACGCCGGGGGCGCCGGGGGCGCCGGCAGCCATACCGCGTGCCGCCGACACGGCACCAGGCGTGCTGGCCATGCTGCGCACGTCCCGGGTACTGCAGATCAGCGTGCTGGTCACGCTGTGCGCCAACGTGGCCATGGGCGGACTCATCGAGGTCGCAGTGCCGGACCTGGCGCACGATCGATTCGGTGCCCCGGGGCTGGGGGCGTTGCTCGCCTGCCTGGCAGCGGGCAGCATGGCCGGCACCCTGGCCGCGGCGCGTACCGGATCGCTGCGCCGTCCCGTCCCAGTAGCTACCACCGTCTACATGGTCATGGCGGCGGGCATGGCGGCGGTGCCGTTTCTCGGCGGACTGGCGGGCGCCGCCGCGGCCATGATGATCCTTGGCGCGGGCAACGGCCTCGGCAACGTAGTGCTGATCAGCCGACTCCAGATGTGGGCACCCCCGCGACTGCTAGGCCGCCTGATGAGCGCGATCATGCTCAGTGCGTACGGCAGTTATCCGCTGTCGGTGGCGGTGACAGGGGTGCTCGTGCGTCACACGGGGCCTGCGGCGTTCTTCCCGGTCGCCGCTGTTCTGGTCGCGCTCCCTCTGCTCGGCGGTCTGACCCAGCGGGAATGGCGCAGCTTCGGCACGCCCGCGGCCGAGGCCACCGAGGGGGCGTACGTCGTGCCGTAGGCATCGCAATGGCCTGCCCGGCGATGTGCACGCGCGGGTTGCGGGCGATGGTATCCGCGACAAGCGGATCCACGAGAGTGGCCGCCAGGAACACCGGCGGCGCTCGCCAGGTGCGGTAAGCCGTCCGCAGGCAGCCCGCGGCGGCGCTGCTGCTCCTCCCGGTTGCGCAGCGCGGCTTCCGGCGCGCCGTGCAACCACGCCTGGCCCGCGCGGTCACAAGCGCGGCGCGCAGCCGCCAGGCCGGCCTCGTGCGTCGTGATCCAGTCCGCGAAATGGCCGCGCAGCTGGAAATAGACCGCCAGGAACACCGGAAGCTGCCACGCTGCGGGCAGAGTGGAGTCGGCTGCGGCCGTGGTCGCAGAAACGAGGTTCTCGCGTTCTGAATCGAGCCAATCCAGCGCCGCCGCAGCGGCCGGAAAGGCCAGTGGGCGGCACGAGGGGCGGGCCGGGATCGGTGGCAGGTCCGAAGGCCGGGGAGTAATGGTGTGGATGGCCGCGATCGCGGTATGCAAGTACCAGGTCACAAGCCTGTCCAGTGCCTCGCTGAGGTCTCGGGGTCGTCCTCCGCCCGGGCACGCTCGCTGGCGTAGGCGCGCAGCAGGTCGTGAAAACGATAGCGGGCGGGGCCGACGGACTCGATGAGGTGGGCATCGACCAGTTCCTCGAGCGACGCCCAGACCGCCCGCGGCCTGCGGCCGAGCATCGCGGCGGCGGCATGCAGGCTGAGGCTTGGCCCGGCCCAGGTGCCGAGAACCCGGAACACGTGAGCCGCGTCCGCGTCGTGACCGCCAACGGACCGGGGCAGGCCCTGATAGCTCACCGCGAAGCTGCCGCGAACTGCCCGGTCGCCTGATCGCAGTTCGTCCAGCCTGGTGCGCTGGTCGGCCAGCCGGTCCGCGAACCATCGAATGGACCAGCTCGGGCGGGCGGCGAGCCGGGACCCGGCGATCCGAATGGCCAGCGGCAGTCCGGCGCAGGCACGCAGCAGGTCCTGAGCTGCATCCGGCTCCGCCTCGACCCGGGCCGACCCGGCGATACGGCCCAGCAGCGCCAGTGCACCGGCGTCGTCGAGCATGCCCAGCTCCAGCACCCGCACCCCGTCCAGGCCAGCCAGGCTGCCGCGGCTGGTGATCAGCACAGCGCAGGCCCCCGTCCCCGGGAGCAACGGCCTGACCTGCGCTGCGTCACGGGCGTTGTCGAGGACGACGAGTAGGCGCCGTCCCGCCAACAGGCTCCGGTAAGCCGTCTGGAGCTCCTCATCCCCGACGGGCCGGGCCCATGCCGCCCGGCGCCCGCCGCCCAGATCCCGAAGGAACCGGGCGAGCACGTCGCTGCTGGCGGCCGGACGGGGGTCGCCGCCCCGCAGATCCGAGTACAGCTGCCCGTCCGGGAACTGGCCACTAGCCAAATGGGCCACGTGGACAGCGAGCGTAGTCTTGCCCGCTCCCGCGGGCCCGGTCACCGCGGCGATCTGAGCCCGGCCGAGGTGGCCGTCGTGGGCTTGGGCGATCCACCTGGCGAGATCAGCGCTCAGTGCGATCCTGCCAGTAAAATCCGCGAGATCGACGGGGAGCTGGGCAACCGGAGGCAGGCGAGACAGGCGGACCGGCCCTCGCGTCGGAGCGCCCGTGCGTGCCCATGGCGGCGGCTCCACGCGGTCATGAAGCGCTGGGTCTGCGACGATGATCCGGTGGTGCAGTTCTCGCAGCGCCCGCCCGGGCTCGACGCCGAGCTCATCGACGATCACCCGCCGCGCCTCCTGGTAAGCCGACAGTGCCTCCGCCTGCCGGCCGGAGCGTACCAGCGCGACCATGAGCTGCTCGTGAAAGCGTTCCCTGAAAGGGTGCATCGACGTTATCCGGCGCAGCTCCGCAACCGTCTCCATATGCCGACCGAGGCAGAGGTCGGCATCGATCCGCCACTCCAGGGTCTGCAGCCCCTGCTCCACAAGCTCCGGCACATCGGGCAGGTGCAGTCCCAGGGCATCCACCTCGGCGAGCCCCGGCCCGCGGCCGAACAACTCCAATGCGCGCGTCAGGTCACTGGCCGCCTGAGCCCAGCCGCCGCGCCGCCCGGCCGCCCGTCCGTTATCCCGCAGCCGCGTGAACCGCTGCAGGTCCAGTTCACCGTCGTGTACCTCGGCAAGGTAGCCGGGAGGCACCGTCTTGATCCTCCGGCCGACACAACTGCCTAGCCGACGGCGCAGCCGCATGACGTGGTTTTGCAATGCGGCCGCGGCGGTGAGCGGCGGCCGCGCACCCCAGAGGATCTCGGTGAGCGTCCCGGTCGAGACCACCTGGTTGGCCCGCAGCAGCAGGGTCGCTAGCACCGCCCCCGGCTTTGACGATGGCATGGTGAGCCAGACATCACCGTGCCGGACCGCGAGCCCGCTGAGGATATACAGGGAGACATGCGGATGACCGGGATTCGACGCATGGCAGCTGAATGTGTCATCGACCGCATACTTTCTGATTTTATAGTATTTCGATCCTTTTGTTGCGTCCGTGTTTGCCCCGGCCGTCCTGCGGCTTGGGGCTGAGATCATCCTGAGACCGCGAGACGTTCGAAATGCGTGCGTGCTCACCGATGGCGTTCCGTTTGCTGCACCACCAGGAGTCCGGCGCGCACGTCCACCCGGGCCGGAAAATTGACCTGCGTCCCTGAGACCCGACTTTTATCAAACTAGTGCGTACCTCGACCAGCCCCGTCGGGTCCTCGTCCAGCACACTGCTAGTGGCCCCCGTTCGATCCGGCGTCTACCGTCCAGACAGCTTCAGCCCGGCGGTGCAGCAGAAGATCGACCACACTGTGCGGATCAAGGCCACTGGGATCGACCCAGAGTCCAACGTGGGGCAGGCGATCGAGGCCACGCTCGATGACCTCCTCAAACTCGTTGACCGCACGGTCGGCGGCCGCGGCCTGGACCCGGCCGGCGAACCCCGCGGCCTCGGGGTGATCTGAGTCGCCGTAGCGGTCCGCCAGATACGCAGCTTCTTCTGGCAGCCGGTCAACGCCGCGCTGCCGCAGCAGCGCTACAGGCGGGCGGAGCACCACGAAGTTGACCGGTCGCCCTCCCAGGACGTCCGTCAGCGAGTCGAATCCTTCGTTGATGATCGTGTCAGTGACGACCGCGGTGATTCCGGCATCCGCGAACGCGGCGGCCACCAGGCACGCGTTGCGGATGCGCAGCGCATACTGGACGCCCGCCTCGCCAATCAGGCGCCCGGTGCCGGAGTCGGTATCGCTGGGCACTGCCCACCGGCAGCCAGACACGATCAGTCGCTGCATCTCGTCGCCTTCGACGTGCGCGGCGAGCGGGAGCCGTTGCGCGAGAAGGCGGGCTGTCGTTGTCTTGCCAGCGCACGCGTTGCCGCAGATGATCCAGATCTCGGCACCGTTGGCGGGCTGACTGGCCGGTTCGGAAGTCACCGGCCAAGTCTCGCAAAGCCGACTAAAACATGGGGGGACACCCGCGCACTACGGCCCGTGAAGGCCGTGGTTAACCGATCTTTAAAGGCGAAGGTTACAGGTCTGGCGACGGCTTGCGCGCTGCGGTTAGCTAACCGGCACGCGGCGGGCTGCCGCAGGCGAGCTCCATCGACCTGCGAGCGGTGGGATCTGGCCGGTTGTCTGGGCCGCGCCCAGGTCAAGATCGTCAGCATATGTTGACGCGAAGACGGCTGTCAGCATATGCTGACGTGCGTGGAACCCGCACTCGATATCGCCCGAAGCGCCGCCAGCACCGATCCTGATGTCGGGCTCCGCGCCGTGGCGTCCCTGCGAGCGCTCACCGAGCGGCTGGAGATCCTCCAGGTCGAGAACGCGCGGAAGCTCGGGTGGTCCTGGCAGGACATCGCCGGGCGGCTCGGCGTCACCAAGCAGACCGTGCACCGCAAGCACGGCAAGCGGATCGGGAGCCGGTGATGCCCGGGCACCTGCTCCGGGACACCCGCGCCTCTCTCGCCCGTGCCCTGGGGCACGCAGGCAGGCTCACCCGCCGCTACGCCAGCGGCGAGCATCTCATGACCGCCCTGGTCTCGGCCGTTTACGCAGGACGCGACCCTCGGCCGGCGCGCGCCGTCCTGCACTCCTGCGGTGCCACGATCGAAGACGTCGCGGAGGAGATCGCCCGTCGTGCCGGACCGGGAGCGGTCCTGTTCGGCGGCCTGGACCGGGACGCGCTGGCCGCTATCGGGATCGATCTGGACGCCGTGCGCGCCAGGATCGAGTCGTCTTTCGGGCCGGAAGCCCTGACGCAGGCCGTCCGCCGGGAGCCTCGCCCGTCCGGGCTAGAAGGCGGCGCGAGCGCGCTGGTGCTGCTCCGCCGCGCTCACCCGGACACCTTCGATGATGCGCTACGGGCAGTGATCAACAAGGCGAAGCAGCGGAACGCCGCCGAGGCCGGCTAACGATCTCAAGTGCGGAGGTTGCGGAAGGAAGGCCGCGGTGGCCCCCAAGAAAGCCGACGTCAAGGCCGACATCGCCGCGTAAGGTCGCGAGGGTCCTGTCCGCGCCGCGGACAATGCGTCACGTCGAAGCCGTCTATGTCGGCTGCGAACCCCGGGGACTGGCCATGTATGCGCTGGTGACCACGGCGGGGTCGGCTGTTTTCCTTCAGGGCCGGGCGCCCAGGGGCGGCAATGCGCCCATCTGCTGGAACATCTCCAGCAGGTTCAGTTCATCCCAGTGTTCGGCGAACATGCCGTCCTCGACTCGCCAGATGTCGATGGAGCGCATCTCCACCGGGTTACCGCTAGCGGGGATACCCATGAGCTCGCCGGTGTGGGTGCCGCGGTAGACGAAGCGGCCCACCACGCGGTCACCGGAAATCACCAGGTCCTCCATGGTGGCGCTCAGATCGGGCAGTGCGGTGAAGAACGCGGTCCAGAACTGGCGGTTCGCCTCACGGCCGTCGGCGACGAAGGCGTTGTGGTTGCGGTAGTCCTCGGCCACGAATCGGTCCACCAGATCCGGCTCGTGCGTGTTCAGCATCACTAGGTAGGTCTCGGCGAGGTGCTGTCCGTTCGTATCCATGTCGAACTCCCATCGACGGTGTCAGTGCTAGCAACGCTAACCCCGCGATCGTCGCATGTCAATAGCGGCGCTAGCGTTAAGAGCGGTGCTATGCGCGGGCACATTGCTGGGTAGCTACGGGAGCAAGCCACGCGGCGCCACATCGGCGCTCCGGCGGGGCGCGGAACGCCGGTAACGGTGCCTAGCGGGATCAGAGTACTGAGTTAGCTGCGCTCACCCTACGAACATCGCATGTCGATAGCGGCGCTTGTGTTGAGAGCGGTGCTACGCTCAGGCATGGCCATCGCAGACCGCCGGCTCCGTGATCGCACTGCCCGTCGCCGGCTCATCACCTCAACGGCCCGCACCCTCGCCGAGCGCGAGGGCTGGGATGCCGTCACCACCCGCCGGTTGTCCGCGGAGATCGAGTACAGCCAGCCGGTGCTGTACAAGCACTTCGCATCGATGGAGGACATCGTCGAGGCCGTCGCACTGGAGGGTTTCGGCGAGCTCGCCGAGACCCTGCGCACGGCGCGCCGCGGTGCCGGCGGGCACGAACATGAGCTGTGCCGGGTCGCCCACGCCTACAGCAGCTTCGCCACCGAGAATCCGGCGCTGTACGACGCGATGTTCACGCGCACCACGCGATTGCGATTCGGTGCCAAGGACACCCCGGCACCGTTGTCGGCGGGGTTCGCCGAACTGCGTGCGGCAGTCGCCAGCGTCGCCGGCGGGCGGGACGTCGACACCCTCACCGAGGTGCTGTGGGCTGCGCTGCACGGATTGACCATGCTCGGCCGCAGCGACCGGCTGCGCCCAGGCCGCGAAACCGATCGCATCCAGCTCCTAATCGCCGAGTTCTGCAACTCCAGTTCCGCAAAACCCTGAAAGGTGCGCCAACCGGGAGCGCTAACGCGCTTGGTGCTTCGATACAGCGACGGCAGCGTAAATAGCGGTAAACTGACCGGGGCTGTGTTCGACTGGTGCGGTATCGCAGTTGAACAAGGCCACCGCCTAGGCCGTACAACAATGCGGCGGTCAGTGCGGCAATCCGGATAATGACGATAAAGAACCCGCGGCCGAATATAACTTCTTGGCCAGCTTCCGCTTAACTTCAACGGCGAACGGCCGAGATGATCACGCGCGGATTTTCGTTCAGCAAGGCAGGTGTATGCGCCGCCTCTGCTGCGAGTACATCGGCTGCTTCGTTCCCCAGTTCCTGGGTGATCGCCTCCCGGTGGCGCAAGATCGCCTCATGCACCGCGATCTCCCGCTCACGGGACCCAGGTATCTCCTGTTTCGTGATGCCCGTGAACCCTGCATGCTGCAGAAACCCAGCGTAGGGCAGGCGGGCAGCTTCCCACGCGGTGAAGACGAGCTGGCCGCCAGGGCGGAGTACGCGCGCCAGTTCGCCGAAGGCGGCCAGCTTGTCGTGAACCATCCAGAGCGCGTCGATGCTGACCACCCCGTCGAAACCGCCCGCGGGGAGTCCGGTGTCGGTGGCACTGGCCACGTAGAAGCGGGCGCGTGACGACATGCCAAAATCCGCCGCGCGAGCCGCGGCGGCGACCACGGCTTCGGCGACGATATCTACGCCAACCAGGGGCACATTAAGTTCACGCGCGATCCAAAGGCCCGGGCCGCCCCGCCCGCAGCCAACATCCAGCAGGTGCGTCACGCCGGACTGGGCCAGCATGGTCGTCAGCAGTCGCAGGTCGGTGACGGTGACAAACCCGAAAGGCTCCGCCTCTGCCGGATGGTCTGCACCGTAGACGCTCTGGTAGATCGACTGGAGGGTGGAGCCGCGCGACTGGTTGGCCAGAACCGGGCGGTAACGGTCCTCTCGGGTAGATGGTGATTTCTCTGCGGCACACACGCTTAATCTGGTCTCCTCTGTCTCTGTACTTGCCTGTCGCCAAGGTCGCCAGAACGACGCTACGTTCGGCCATTTTCTCATCCGTGTAGTGCGAACGATGCCGTTCACGATGCGGATCAGGTGCCCGTTCCTGCCTCTTGACCAACACAGTTCGGGTCTGCCGGCCCGCGGGTTCGCATCATCCACGTTGACGACCGATACCGCGACGACTAGACACCCAAAATGGCAGCGGACGCGCCGCGCTTGGCGGATGAATGTCGCATTCAGCTGGTAATAGCAAGCTGCATGGGCCATTCATCCGGCTGAGTGGCGTGCTGTTACGCGGGCGGCGCCGACTCGCCGGCTTCCCTGTGACTGAAGGGAAATAGCATGGGTCTTAACGATGGCGATAATTCGCCGTCGCTGCCGTCAAGCCGGCACTCATCGCATGAGCATTCCTCAACCGGGCAGCCGTCAACCCGTCCAGCGCACCCAACGCCGACCCTGGCTGGAACCCCGATCAGGACAGCCCGCGTTTCATCCTGGCCGTCATGCCCGACACGTAGTTCCTTTACTGGGGCACGCGGGGTAGCATCAACCCGGAGCCGCAGGAGGAGTCAGCTTCTCCGACGGCCGCGAACCGCAGCGCGTCTTCTACCCGGTGAACCAGACGAGCTCGACGACGCTCTGGGGCCAGGGCCTGCCCGAGGAAACGTGGTGGCACGTGGCCGTGGTCAACGACGGCGCGCACACCACCATGTACGTCGAGGGCGGCCCGACGGTGGACATCGCCAACCAGGTGTCGTCCAACGGGATCACGCTGGATGGTAGACGTCCGCATCGTGAACAGGCCGCTCCTTGTCCGCGATTTCATGATCAATCACTGAAGCCCGCTCGTTAGGCCGGAAACCGGCCATGGCGAGAATAAAGTGGCGTGCTGTAGCCGGGAAGCCGTTCGGAATAAAAGCACTCATCATCCCGAACGGCTTCGCGCTTTTACCTATTCGCGGCGCTTTACCATTGGCGCGCCGGCATCAGGGGTGCCATCTTCGCTTCCGGCGCACCGATGCGGCAACGGTGTTGGCGGCGGGGATGAGGTGGCTGCGGGGGCGACCGTGATCTGCGCAAAGTGGGCCTAACCCGTGCAGACATGCTTAAATTGGTACGCCCACCAAGATCTGGAGGAGGTTGTCCTGACTCGTCTCAGCTTCGGCCGTCAGCCCAAGCTTCGTCTCTTCGAGCGCATTCTGGCCTCGCACGGGTACGCGGCGGATGGCGACGACTTCCGGTTCACCCCGATTCCGGCACCGATGGTGATCTCGGTGCGGGAGGATGGGAGCGCCATCTTCGGGACGCGGTTCCCGGATCGCGAGATCATGTCCCGCTACATCGCCGGCTTCGGGGACGCGTTCCCTGGCCTGCTGGTCGAGACCTACCGGAAGAACATCCTCGTCTTCCACGGGCCGAAGGACGACGTACTGCGGGCCGTCATGGAGACGGTCCTGGAGCCTATCGAGGTCGCGGAGACGAACGCACGGTTCTCGGACATCGTTCGCCGCGAGTTCGGGGCGACGCGGTAGCTCACGGCCGGGGACGTGGCGCGCGGGCGGTGCTCGCGGCCCAGACCCGCACCGCACGCGTGATCACCGCCGCCGCGGCGATCATGATCGCCGTCTTCATCACGTTCGTGTTCATCGGCCAGGTCGACATCGCCGAGTTCGGCATCGGGCTGGCCGCCGCCGTGGCGCTGGACGCCTTCGTGCTGCGGACGGTGCTCGTGCCGGCCGTGATGCACCTGTGCGGCCGGGCCAACTGGTGGCTGCCCCGCTGGCTGGACCGCCGCCTGCCCCGCCCGTTTAAGTACCGTGGCGGCGCCCGCGCAAGGTGACCGCGGAGAGCAGCGCGGCACCTGCGAGCAGCCCGGCCGACAGGTACAGCGCGTCGTGCAGCGCACCGGTGAAGGCCGCGTACCCCGCGCGGACGATCTGGTCCAGCGGGTCGTTTCCTGTTGAGCTGTCATGGCTAAGCGGTACCGAACCCGTCTCTATCACCTGGAGCACATATTGCTGGAGCGCGGCCGAGGCGCCCAGATGCGTCATGCGGCTGGCTAGCCCCGACCGCAACTCGCCATTGACGACGGCGCCGAGGATGGCGATGCCAGTGACCGCGCCGAACTCCCGGCTGGTGTTCGTGGCCGACGCGGCCATCCCCGACCGGGCGGCGGGCACCGCCCCGAGCACCGACGAAGTGACCGGCACGACGCACGCGCCGATGCCGACGCCGGCCAGTCCCAGCGCAGCGGTGAGCGCCAGGTAGGCCGGATTCGGGTTGATCACCACGTTGGTCAGCAGCAGGCCGGCCGCGAACAGCAGGCAGCCGACGACCAGCAGCCAGCGGGCGCCAACCACGGTCGCCCATCGGCCGGCCAGCAGTGCCGCGATGATCATCGCCACCGTCATCGGCAGGAACAGGGCCGCGATGCGGTACGCGGAGTAACCGGCAATCACGCCCAGGTACAGCGCGGTGAAGAAGAAGATCGCGAACGTGGCGAAGTACATGCAGTAAGCCACCACGTTGGGTGTAGTGAACCGGGAGACCCGCAGGTAGCTGAGGTCGAGCAGCGGGAACGGGGCTCGGCGCTCCCACAGTACGAAGGCCGCACCGGCGACCAGGGACACGGCGAACAGCGCCAGCACGCTGGGCGCGGCATAGCCGGCACTCTCGCCGTTGATGATGCCGAAGATCAGGGCAGCGAGCGCGCCGCCGCCGAGCACCGTGCCCGGCACATCGACCCGGCCGGCTCCCGGGTCGGCGCTCTCTGGCAGGACCTTGGCCGCCACAACCAGCGCGGCCAGGCCAAAGGTCACGTCGAACCAGAAAATCCCGCGCCAGCTCCACACCCCGACCAGCGCTCCGCCTAGGACCGGGCCGAGCGCGAGCGAGAACCCGGATACCGCGGCCCAGACCCCGAGCGCGCGGTTGCGGCTGCGCTCATCCGGATACAGCTGCCGGATCATCGACAAGGTGCCGGGCTCACTCGCCGCTGCCCCCAGCCCCATGACCGACCGGGCCGCGATCAGCATCCCGATGCCGGGGGCGACCGCGGCCAGCCCCGCGCCGACACAGTAGACGCCCGCTCCGGCCAGCATGATCTTCTTACGGCCGAACTTATCGCCCAGCATCCCGAAGACCAGCATGAAGCTGGCGAACGTCAGCGCATATCCCCCGACCACCCACTGCAGCTCGGAGACTCCGCCGTGCAGGTCCTGCTGAATGCTGGCCAGCGCAACGCTGACGACGGTGTTGTCCAGGAAGGTCAGGAACAGCAGCGTGCACAGGGAGGCGAGGGCCAAGGGCCGGCGCCGCGGCGCGAGCGTGCCAGCCGGGGCGCGCGCGAGCGTATCGGACACCCCGCTAACTTCGGCAGACAGCGGGCAACTGAGAGCTCCCCTTGGGGAATTCCAGGTAGGTCAGCCCGCAGAAGCTCGCGATGGCGACCTTCCAGACGCCGTCCAGGTAGACGGCCGTGCCCACTTGGTTCTTCAGCAACGGCGTGCCGAGCAGCAGGACCTCGTAGTGCACCGAGGCCTGCGTCGGTGACGTGATCGTCACCGAACTGATCGTCGCGGTGGACCCGGTCGCGGCCATTCCGAACGACGTCTTGGCCTGGGCCTCGACGAAGGCGGCCACCTGCGGCCCGTCTT
>Ga0210395_10002754_pt1 | contig 13603 bp, 11 predicted proteins | sample IncBWH4OmetaG_FD_150861 | JGI IMG/M metagenome (GOLD analysis project Ga0210395, IMG submission 150861) | Forest soil microbial communities from Barre Woods Harvard Forest LTER site, Petersham, Massachusetts, United States - Inc-BW-H-4-O ... | reverse complement strand
CAGGGATGGCCGCCGTCAATTGCGTAGAGTTGACGAAGGTGGTGGCGGCCGCCAACCCGCCGAAGTTAACCATAGAAGTTGCCACGAAATTCATCCCATTGATTGTAGGCACGAAAGCCGCAGCGCTAGGGACGGTACAGCTCGGCGAGATTGAGGTGATTGTTGGAGTGGAATTAGATCCGTTAGACACGGGCGGATTGATCGATGATGGACTGGTGCCGCCTCCGCATCCGGCAAGGAGCAGGAGGCTCACAATCCCCCCAACCGCGAGCTTTCTCACCCGCGCTGCTTCGCTTTTCATGGCACCCTCCCGCTCCAGTCCGGCTGTCCACTTCAATCCTGGTCTCTGTCACCCTATTCAGGTTCTTTAGGAAGCTGAACGACCCCGTGGATCGGCTGCTGTCCGAAATGATTTGTTGCCTGTGAGAGATTCGTAAACACCAGCGTGATGTTCGAAATCTCGAGGTCCGGGCCGCCGCCAAGGCAGACCTGTAGCGGCACTGGCCCGGTAAAGGGAGATCCTCCATTTCCCGCTACATCCGCCATTCCGTTCACTTCCAGAACCCAAGTGTAGGTAGGAAAGGGAGTGATGCCGATTGGGCAATCGGTTTGAGGCGGGTTCCAAATTAGCGTCGCGCCCTTCATCGTTATGTGGTGCGTGTGCTGGTGTCGGGAGTCGGTGCTGGACCCAGTGCCGGATCCTAAATCGGAAAACTCCATCGTCAGAGATGCCGAAAAATCTGCACTTCCGAACGATCGCAGACTCAAGGACCACGGGCCGCGAAGTTCCCACGGACCGGCTGTCGGGTTGGCCGATAACGGATAGTCATTGATCACGCCACTGTAATGCCTGCCTGGCCAATCTTGCGCCGCCGCACTTGTCGCTAGCGCGAGCCCGAGAACCCACGCCCCTACGGACCAGAAGAAAGTTTTGCTGTGCATAGTAGCCTCCAGAAATTTTGGGAACACTGATTTGTTGTCGAGCTTTTACGGGCGGTTCGAGAGTCGCTTGCCATCCTCTTCCCCGCTCTACCTTCTATAACGAGAACCAGCGACAAGAACTGCAATGCCCCCAAGAAAAAACTTGTTGGTGAAGAGTGAACGCCGGGAACTCATTCTGTGGAAAGGGTTATCCAGCTGTGCTACTCTTTGTGACCAGTCAGGGCTATCGGCTTACGCGAGGGGTCAATGGGGCCACCCTCAGTTCACGAGATCACTCAATTATTGCGGGCCTGGAGTGCCGGGGATGAAGAAGCGTTGGATCGGTTGACGCCTCTGGTCTACCGGGAGTTGCACCGAGCGGCCCAGCGTTACATGGCCCGGCAACAATCCGACCATACTCTGCAAACGACGGCGTTAGTCAATGAGGTTTACCTTCGGCTGGTCGCTTTCAAGGAAGTAAGCTGGTCGGACCGCGCCCACTTCTTCGCCGTCTGTGCCCAACTGATGCGTCGCATTCTTACAGACTGGGCCCGCGGCCAACAATATCTGAAGCGGGGCAAAGGAGCCCGGCATGTCTGTTTTGACGAGGCATTGGTCGTATCCCCTGAGCGCGGTCCCGAACTGGTCGCATTGGACGAGGCCTTAAAGGCTCTTTCCGAGGTTAACTTCAGGAGAAGTCAGGTTGTCGAGTTGCGATTTTACGGCGGCTTGAGTGTCGAAGAAACGGCTGGCGTGCTGAAGGTTTCGCCTGAAACGGTGATGCGGGATTGGAAGCTGGCCAAACTGTGGCTGCTGCGGGAAATGAGTGGAGGCAAGCGGGTTGGAGCCTGAGAGTCAATCCCGAGTCGAGCAGCTCGTGCAGGAGGCTTTAGAGCTTGCGGAGGAGCAGCGGTCCGAGTTCCTGGAGCGGCGATGTGCTGGGGACGAGCATCTGCGCGCCGAAGTAGAGTCCTTGCTGGCGTTCGAGAAGGATGCTCACAGCTTCATGGAAGCACCTGCCTTGCAAGTTGCAGCGAAGGCGCTGGCAAAGGAGGATTCTGCGGCGCAAGCTCCAGAGGAAAGAGATGATCGAGCCTTAGAAGGCAAGACCATCGCGCACTACCGTGTCGTGTCAAAACTCGGCAGCGGGGGCATGGGCGTAGTGTACAAGGCCGAGGACACCCGTCTGCACCGTTTTGTCGCGCTGAAATTTCTTCCCGAAAACGTTAGCGATGATGCGCAAGCACTCGCCCGGTTCCAGCGGGAGGCGCAGGCTGTCTCATTTCTGAACCATCCCAACATTTGTACCCTGTACGACATCGGGGAAGTAGACGGACGGGCGTATATCGCATTGGAATACCTGGAAGGCACGGTGCTAAATCGGCTGATCGCGGGTCGGCCCATGGAGGTTGACACTCTGCTGACAGTGGCGATCGAGATCGCTGATGGGCTGGCGGTGGCGCATGGGAAAGGAGTGGTGCATCGCGATATCAAGCCGGCAAATATCTTCGTGACCGAGCAAGGACACGCTAAGATCCTGGATTTTGGTCTGGCGAAGGTGTCAGTCACGCACCACCCAGAGCAGGAAACGCTCGCGGAATCCCACACGCCCATTCAGACCAAGCCGGGTACGGCCATGGGGACGGTTGCCTATATGTCTCCGGAGCAGGCGCGAGCCAAGGAGTTGGATAGTCGGACGGATTTGTTTTCGTTCGGGGCCGTCCTGTACGAGATGGCGACGGGAACGCAGCCGTTTCGGGGGGAAAGCGAAGCGACCATCTACGACTTGATCTTGAATCGGGATCCAGTATCACCAGCAGAGTTGAATCGCAAGCTTCCGGCGAAACTCGAAGAGATCATCCACAAAGCACTGGAAAAAGACCGGCAGCTGCGTTATCAGCACGCTGCAGATGTTCGCACCGACTTGCAGCGGCTGAAACGTGACACCGATTCCAGCGTTTCGCGGGCAACTCCGTCCCCGGTATCCACGCCGAAGCGTTACACCTGGGTGCTGTGGATTTTTGTGGCATTGCTGGTAGCGGGATTGAGCGGGTGGGTTGCCTTCAATGGCCCTCGGCCAGCAGTCCAAAATCCACTTTCCAGTGCTCAGTTCACACGGCTTGCCAACTTCAATGGAGCCAAAAGCGATCCCGCTGTTTCGCCAGACGGGAACTTCGCTGCGTTTATTTCCAATCGAAGCGGCACGTTCGACATCTGGCTGACTCAGACAAACGGCAGCAACCTGACAAATCTTACCCAGGGCCGAATCGGGGATGCGCGTGCGCCGCTCCGGGCGGTGGGATTCTCCGGAGACGGATTAGAAGTGTGGAGCGCGGGAACAGAAGGCAGCGGGGGAACAGAAGGCAAGAGGCTCATGCTGTGGCCGCTGATTGGCGGGGCGCCACACAATTTTCCAGATGAAAGAGCCGCCGAAGTTGCCTGGTCTCCGGATCGTACTCGGCTTGTCTATCACACCTGGCAAGCGGGTGATCCGACATTTGTCGCGGATCGCTACGGCGGCAATCCACGCCTGATCCTGCAAAACGATCCCGGATTACACAACCATTATCAAGTCTGGTCAAAGGACGGGCGCTGGATTTACTTTGTTCGAGGCCGACCCGCCACCCGTGAGATGGACCTATGGCGCATATCGCCGGAAGGGGGAAAAGCAGAACAACTCACACATCTCAGCACTGATATTGCTTTCCCGACACCGATCGACGAGAAGACGGTTCTGTTCGTAGCCCACAACAAAGACGGGGCAGGCCCATGGTTGTGGGAGTTCGATGGAAAAACGCGAACTGCAAACCGCGTGAGTTCAGGTTTGGAACAATACACGGCATTAGCAGCCACCGCGGATGGCCGTCGTCTTGTGGCAGGTGTCGTGAACGCTCAGGTCAGCTTGTGGAGCGTTCCAATCACCAGACGCCTTGTTGAGGAACGGGACGTCGAGGCCTTCCAACTGCCCACCTCGCACTCCCAGGCACCGCGATTCGGGGGCGGAACGTTGTTCTACTTGTCTTCGCGGGACGGGGCTGACGGACTGTGGAGCTATCGCAACGGAAAAGCGCTGGAGATCTGGAAGGGCTCCGAAGGCGCACTGCAGTCGCCAGCCGCGGTGTCTGCGGACGGGACTGGCGTTGCGTTTGCGCTGACGCGAGAGGGGAAGCAACAGATGCAAGTAATGACGGGGGATGGAACAGGGCTCCGCCATCTTTCGAGCGATGTTGATGTTCGGGGGACGGCTTCCTGGTCTCCTGACGGCAAATGGATTGTCGTGGCGGGCAGCGACCGCGACGGGCTGGGTATATTCAAACTTCCTGTGGACGGCGGCTCACCGATTCGGATTGCCACCGGGCCGTACCTCGATCCTGTGTGGTCGCCGCGTGGAGACTTGATTGTGTATAGCGGGCCCCAGGTGTTCACGCTCGCCCCGCTCCTGGCAGTGCACCCGGACGGCACGCCGGCGAAGCTGCCGGAGATCAATGTGCAGCGCGAAGGGGAGCGGGCCCGCTTTCTGCCCGATGGCACTGGCCTGATTTACATGCTGGGAAATACGATAGCCGAGCAGGACTTCTGGCTGCTCGACCTCGGCACGATGCGCTCGCGGCGGTTGACTCGATTGAGCAGTTCGGCGGTAATGCGGACCTTTGATATCAGCCCAGATGGCAGCCGAATTGTATTCGACCGCTTAACCAAAGATTCGGACATACTTCTCATTGATCTTGCGCCGGATCAAGGCCGACGGTAGTCGGCCACATGTTCGCAACGAAGTACCTTCATTCCCTACAGACTCTGACCGTCATGCGATTATGTCGTCTTTTCGCTCGCTATGAGGACGGACCCGACAGGGTAGCCAATTTTACTTCTTGGGCTCGAATCCCCGGCCGATCCGGAACACGTGCCCATCCGGATGTCTAAGGTGCATCTCACGGACGTTCCACGGCATATCGGTGGGCGGAAATGTGACCTCCAGCCCGACGGCGACACACTGCTTGTGCATCTCATCCACGTCGTCGACCCACACTGACATCCAGACGCCCTTGTCCCCCTCTTCGTCTCCCTCCTGCTGAAACGTCGTAGTGTTGGCGCCGCGGCCGCGGCCTCCCTGCGCCCCCTGACACAGAAAAATGCAAGTTTCTTTACCCGATCCAACCGCGCCAAAGGTCGGAGGCGTTCCCCAGTCCCACAGTTTCTTCCATCCCCACTTCTCAAACCACGCGACCGTGCTGGCAATGTCGGACACGTTCAATATCGGAGTCAAACCTTTGGCTTCCATAACCGAAGCAGGATAACAGTGGAGGTCCGAGGGTATTTGGCCCACTGTTGAAAAATCGCAATTACGCCTGGTTGCAGCAGTTGACTTGCTCCCACAATAGCATTCAGTCGTTTGTTCTCGGTGAGCCTGAGTTACTGTCCATCTGTCGTCAAGTGGATCTCTTTCATTTCCTTAATCTCCGTGATCACAATCGCATGCGTCCCTGTCCGCTCGAATACGGTTCCGCTAGCCCGCACGTATTTGCCGACGAATGACATCAGTTCCTGCCGCTGATCCGTGTCAGGCATTTTGTCGGAGATGGGGAAATACAAGTAACCGTCCTTCGTCAGAATAACCAGCGGCGAACCACCCCTCACGCATTCCCTCGCGCATTTGAGGCTTAGGTTAGTCGCAGTTCCATCCAGGTTCTGAATGGGACAGGCAACATCCCGAACCAGGCCCTCGATGGTTGCTTTCGAAGCATTAGCCCGGTCGCCCGCCATCGAGGTGCTCTGCGAAGAGTGAGCCGCCGTCAGGACCGAGGCTATCGCGCAGGCTGCCAGCAAGGAAACAATCAAGAATCGACTCATCGGATCTCCTTTTCAATGGCATTGCACACCCTGCGGTCAGCGTCGTCAAGATATAGGATTTTGCAATCCCGCCGGGCCAATTGGCGTAACATCGCGGTAGCACTCAAATCCCCCGTTGCCGGGAACTTGAGCGCTGACGCCCTGATCGCGCGAGGCATGGCTATGGCCAGAATGTCCACGAAGAGAAAATCGAATGCCCGCAAGAAAGCGAAGAAATCACCGCCTAGAAAGCGGAAATCTGCCCTGCGTCCGAAAGGAATATCTGCGCCGCGGCGAGCAGCGGAGGTCGGCGGCGAGAAGCTGACCTTTAACCATGCAATGGTCTATGCTGCGGACGTGCGACGCGCACTAGGTTTTTACCGTGACCTGCTGGGATTCAAACTGGTGGACGAATTCCGCCACGACGGTATACCCGTCTATGCGCGGCTGCGCGCGCCAGGAGGCGACGGCACGATCGCGCTACACTTGGCGGGGCCGGGCACGCCGCTTGCCAGTGACGGTGTGCGCCTGTACTTCGAGATTCGCGAAGTCGATGAGTTCTGCCGCAAACTGCAGGCCAAGGGCTTCTACATAACACAGATGCCGCGCATGATGCCATGGGGTTGGTCTCACGCTTATCTAAACGATCCCGACGGCCACGAGATCAGCATCTACTGGGCCGGTGAGAACCGCATGAAGAGAAGCGTCATGCGCGTAGGAAAGGAAGCTGAGCAGGCACCTGCCGCGAAAGGGCGATGACGGTCGCCGCCCGTTTGACAGACTGCGAGCCCCCGGATTCTGCCTTGTGAAACTTCTAAAGCGGCGACAGTTCATCTTCTTTTCCTTCACCCTTCCTTTCTTGACCAAACCTCCTCTCTAGAAATTGCTGCGCCAGATCCTTGCCGCCCATCCCGAATGCGATTGCCAAACCCAGCATCAAAGCTCCAAAAGCGATTCCGAAAGCGACCAGCACGGTTTCTTCTGCCACTCCCACTTCTTCAAAGACCATGGACAACACAAAGATGATGATGATCGTGCGGACGGAAACACTCAGCAAGCGCGGGGAAGGCAGGTTGGCATTGACCGCCGCTAGCAGCGCGGCTCGGGAAAAGAAGCCAGCGCCGAGTAGACCGAAAAACATGGTAAGCAGAGCTGCAAATAGACGGGGCAAGAAAAGGAAGAACTTGGCGATTTGCTCCTGAAACCCAAAAACTCCCAGCACGCTTATACCCAGCAGAATGAAGCCCAGCCAAGCCACCCAGAAGACAAACCGGCTTAACAGTTCCGTCGCCGATGGTAGTGCGGCTTTGCTGAGCAGTTGGGACGCGCCCGCACTTTCCGAAAGCTTGTCGAACTTAATGAGCCGCAGGAAGCTGCGTAACAGCACTTTTAAAAGGTAAGCGACAACCCAGCCGGCAAATGCGACGATCACCAGCACGATGATCCGGGGAAGGATGTGGGCAAAGCTCCGGCTCAGTTGCTGCATGGCCTGCGTTAATTCGCTGATTATCATTTCCCGCATGATGACCTCACTCTCTACCGTTCGTTAGCTCGACCAGATATGGTTTCATTCGCTCGAATTCAAGACAAAGGCTTTCGATATTGTTTTCTACGTCGGCGGCGGAACCGTTGCGATTCTCCATCAGGAAGGTGAACGCCCGGCCGCGGAAAAGCGGGGCCAGCGCCTGGATGATGTGATCCCGGCTGATGACCGATTTTTGATACGCCGCCGCAAACTCGTAAACCGTCTTAACCCACAACTCCGCGGGATAACGAAAGCGCACTTCTTCCAGACCGGCGATTCGCTGGAGCTCTGCCAGCGTCGACGGGGAAACAATTGACTGGAATACAGTTTCCAACTCGGTGACTCCGGTCAGGAACATTTCTCGCAGCCGTTTCCGGTTTATTCGCAGGGGCTCCAGAGTGAACTCCTGCTCAACGCCGGTCGTCGGAATCGGCTGGGAACCTGTTTTGGCGTTCCACAACGCAAGGTTCGGCTCCAATGAAGAGAACAACACCCCGACGGTTTGCCGCATGGCTGGAACCAAGTCGGCCGAATGCCTCTCAACATGCTCCTTGGTTCCCAGGAAGGATTGGCAGATACGGTACCCTCCGGCAATCGCGGCCAGGGTGAATTGAACCTCAGAACCTGCCCGAGCAGTTTCTTCGTGCCAAGGGTTCTGGGCAAGAAATTGGCTTCCGAGGCGGCCCGAGAATGCGAATTCCAAGGCGTAGGGCTCGCGGATTTTCGACCCATAAAGCGCGCGAGTCATGGGATAGACGAGGTTTGTCAAAAGGATTCCATCAAACCTGTGCCTTCGATATGTGGGTAATACGAGATCGAATGTTTCTGCGTAAACGGGCCTCAGAAGAGCTGCCAGCCAGTCTGCTGTGACTTGAGTGGATTCGGGCGAAATCACCGCGCACGCTTTGGCGCGCAACAACTCAGCAGCCGCCAAAATGGTTCGCAGTGCCGTTCCGTTAGCAGGACTGCCCGCATACTGGGTGCTGATCGAAGGGAGTGTACGGAGGGCATACAGCTTGGAGCCAGGCTGCGCATCGCCGATCGCCGCACGGACAACCAATTCGGGCGTGCCATCCCGCGAACCTCCGTCGGCGTTGATGATCGCAGCTCTTTCCCGGGGAAAGAATCTCAGGATACCGGCTTGAATCGTTTCGACGATCGAGCGGATGGTCCCCGCATTGTTGTGGGTGGGCACGCCCACAAGGATGTCTACCTCACCGACACTGATTAGCTGGCCGAGAAAATGATCGGTGAGAAAACTTTCCTCTGCCAATCTAACCTCCTTCATCTTGCCGCGTCGTTTCCCTGCCCACAAACCTCAGACTCTTCGCAATCTAAACCAGAAAAAATTGTAAGGCCCCAGGGTCAGTAGATAGGGAGCTTCGGCCACCCGTGGAAAGATATTTTTGCCGAACATTTCGATCAAAATATTCCCTTTGTAACGGCGCAAATCCAGCTCGACAGCCTGTGCGGCATTGGAAAGATTATTGACCACCAAGATCGTCTCGTCTCCCAACTGTCGCACGTAGGCCAGTATCCTGTGATTGGCCGGATAGAGAAACTCAATCGATCCGCCACCGAACGCACTGGTCGTTTTGCGAACTGCGATGAGGCGTCCCATCCAGTTGAGAAGAGAGTGTTGGGTCTTTTTTTGGGAAAATACACTAACTGCCGGATAGCCATAGACCGGATCCTGGATCAACGGCGCATATAGCTTCTCTGGATCGGCGGCGGAAAAGCCGCCATTCCAGCCTCCGCTCCACTGCATGGGAGTTCTCACCCCGTTGCGGTCGCCCAAATTGATGTTGTCCCCCATTCCGATTTCGTCGCCATAATAGATAATCGGGGTTCCTGGTAGAGACATCAGCATTCCGTTCATCAACTCGATGCGCCGTCGATCGTTGTCGAGCAAAGGAGCCAGGCGGCGCCGGATTCCGCGGTTCAGGCGCATCGTCTTGTCTTGGGCGTAGCTGTCGTTCATGTAGTCCCGTTCGATATCCGACACCATTTCGAGCGTCAGCTCATCGTGGTTGCGCAGGAAAAGGCACCACTGGCATGAAGGTGGAATCTCCGGGGTTTGTTGCAAGATCTCAGTGATGGGTTTGCGGTCTTCTAATTTCACTCCCATGAACATCCTTGGCATCAAGGGGAAGTGAAATGCCATGTGGAATTCATTTCCGTCGGCAAAGTATGGTCGCAGATCCGCAGGCCATTGATTGGCTTCTGCCAGTAGCATCTTGCCGGGAAATTGTTCATCGAGCCTCCGGCGGAACTCCTTCAGAATTGCGTGGGTCTCAGGCAAGTTTTCACAATTTGTGCCGTCGCGTTCCACCAGAAACGGGACTGCATCCAGCCGGAAACCGTCGACACCCATCTCCAGCCAAAACTTCATGACCGTCCACATTTCCTCCCGGACAGCAGGGTTGTCATAGTTGAGGTCGGGCTGGTGGCTGAAGAAACGATGCCAATAATAGGATTTCGAAACCGGATCCCATGCCCAATTCGAGAGTTCAGTGTCGAGAAAATTGATCCCAGCTTCGGGATACCGGGTGTCGGAATCACTCCACACATACCAATCGCGGCGCGGGTTTTCCTGCGAACTGCGGGATTGCTGAAACCACGGGTGCTGATCCGATGTGTGATTCAGCACCATTTCGATGATCACCCTTATCCGACGCTTGTGAGCCGAGCTCAGGAATCCTTTGAAATCCTCCACGGTTCCGTAGCTGGAATGGACTGAATAGTAATCCGCAATATCGTAACCATCGTCGCGCAGAGGTGAAGGAAAGAACGGCATTAACCAGATTGTGTTGATCCCCAGTTCCTCCAGGTAGTCCAGCTTTTGATCGAGCCCCGGAAAATCGCCGACACCGTCTCCGTTGCTGTCGTAGAAAGTGCGAACGTGAGCCTGGTAAATGATCGCGCGTTTGTACCAAAGCACGTCTGGCTCTAAAGGCAAACTTCCTCCTTGCTTAATGCACCACTCTTGGTCAGTACATTATTGTCGCATCCGTTTAGCCGGGTGTCAGGCAGTTCCGGTTGTGACCGCGTGATCGGCGTTTATTATGTATGGACGGGAGAAACGATGCGATTTCGAGCGATAGCCTCGGATTACGATGGGACTCTGGCTCGTAATGGGCGGGTCGGCCGCAATACTTTGGCTGGACTCGAACGGGCTCGACGGTCGGGAAGAAAGTTGATATTGGTCACCGGTCGCGAACTCGCCAGCTTGCGTGATGTATTTTCGAGCTTCCATCTCTTTGACTGGATTGTCGCCGAGAACGGCGCTCTGCTTCATAACCCGGCGACGGGCGAGGAACGACTCTTGTGCCCGGCCGCCTCCTCCAAAATCCTGTCCCGTTTGCGGAAGCAGGGGGTACCGCTTTCCGTGGGAAAGTGCATTGTGGCGACGGTGAAACCTCATGAAGCAGCCGTCCTTCTGGCCATCCAGGAGCTGAACCTCAGCCTGCAAGTAATCCTGAACAAAGAAGCGGTGATGATCTTGCCCCGCGGGATCGACAAGAGCGCAGGCCTTTCCGCCGTGTTGTCTGAGCTGGGGATTTCGCATCAGAGTGTAGTAGCGATCGGAGATGCAGAGAACGATCATGAGTTCTTAAGCGGCTGTGGCTGCTCAGTCGCTGTGGCCAACGCTCTGCTTACGCTCAAGCAACGCGCCGACCTCGTCACCAGTCGCAGTTACGGGGCCGGCGTGACGGAAGTCATCAACCGATTGATCGACACCGATCGCCTCTGCTGACTGCTCACCAGGTGCACACTTCGACTGCGTTTCCAACCTGTTGGCTGCCTCATCGAGCCGCACTTCGCAAAGTTCTGCAATCAACGCGCCAGCCCAGCGATAGATGTTGTGTTCTCTCACGACCCGGCGCATGCGTTGCATCCTGATCTTCCGTTCCCCGGTGTCCATCTCAAGGGCAAAACGCAGGGTTTCTGCCGCTTGCTCGATGTCGTAGGGGTTTACTAGCAGCGCGTCCGGCAATTCGCGGGCAGCGCCGGTGAACCGGCTCAGGACGAGCACTCCTTGTTCATCCTGGCGTGCGGCTACGAATTCCTTAGCCACGAGGTTCATTCCATCGTGCAGAGAAGTAACGAGGCAAAGATCTGCAGTCAGGTAAAACCGCTGGATTTCATGGTGGCTGTGCTGCCGTTTCATGAAGACGATGGGCTTCCATTTGCCCGTCTGGAAACGCCAGTTAATGCGTTCTGCCTCGGACTCTACCTCCGCCAGCAAATCCTGGTAACGCTTGATGTGGGTGCGGCTGGGCGCTCCGATCTGCAAAAACGTAAATTTCTCCCGATAAGCCGGATACTTTTCCAGGAGCCGTTCGATGGCCAGGAAACGCTCCGGAATTCCTTTGGTATAGTCCACGCGATCCACGCCGACCCCCAGGAATACCGCTTCAATCCCTAGTTCCCGCAGCAATGCCACCCGTTCCATGTAGACGGATTCACCGGCTTCAGCGGGAGGATTCTCCGGAAATTCCACACTGATGGGAAACGGTTTTACCACGGTGCGGTGTTCCTCGCGATTCACCGTGCAATGTTCCCAATCGATACGCGATTCCAACGTGCGATCCACAGTTTGCAGGAAGTTCGTGCAGTGGGCTTGAATGTGGAAGCCGATCAAGTCTGCTCCCAACAATCCATCCACTAGTTCTCTTTGCCACGGACAAATGCCGAACGCCTCGGGGTTCGGCCACGGGATATGCCAGAAGATAGCCACCCGCGCATCCGGGCGCGCCTTCTTAATCATTCGCGGCAGAAGCGCGAAATGGTAATCCTGTGCCAGCAGCACAGGACAGTCCAAGCCCTCCATCTCTTTCAAAACCGCGTCTGCGAACCGGCGGTTGGCCCTTTCATAATGCTCCCAGTCAGAGACGCGAAACATGGGGCGCGTGTGGGCAATATGACAGAGCGGCCAGAGCCCCTCGTTGGCAAACCCGTAGTAGTATCCTTCCTCTTCTTCCTTGCTCAGCCAGACGCGGCGCAACGTGTAGCGGGGATCGTCAGGCGGAACGCGCAAGCGGTCATGCTTGTCCACGGTCTCTCGATCTGCATCCCCGCTCCCGTGCGCAACCCATGTTCCATCACAAGCGCACAAGACGGGACCGAGAGCGGTCACCAGTCCACTGGCGGGAACGATTGCCTCCACACCTTTGCCCTGGTGTCGATGCATGTAAGGCTCGCGATTCGCAACTACGAACAGGCGGCTGTTTCCCAGTCTGTCGCGAACGTGTACCGAGAGTCGTTCTGGAGTCCAGAAAGCATCGGCAGTCTGACGCAACTGGGCCTCCTGCTCCGCTGCGGAACGAGCTGCCGTGAGGCTCGCGGCGAAGTTTGCCATTTCGTTCGCGAGGGGGCGGAACAAATCCAGATCCGGCACAGCCGGCCTGAAAGAAGTTTTGCCCGTGCGCAGTGCCCGCATCCACTGCGCCGCCCGGGCAATGGGACCCGTGATGCTCCAGCGCACAATCAGCAGGGTGGTAAGTGTGATGAGGAAAACGAGAACGAGCACGCGCAGGAATGTTTCCCGCCATATCCTCCTGCTTTGGGCATTGATGTAGCTGGCGTCGTGAACAATCCCTAGCCCGCCCACAACCGCCCCATCCTGATGCAGAGGGACGGCATAAATATAGACGGGAGCCTCTCCCAGCCGGATGAATTGACCTGCGCTTTGACCGTTCGTTGCCGCCTGCTGAACCACCGCAGGTTCGCTTGTAAGTTGTTGAACAAGTTCGGGGGTTGTAGCGATGGACTTGCCTTGCGCGTTATAAATGACTACTCCGGCCAGATGTTCCCGGTTGCCGAACTGGTCAACGATTGCCTGAAGCTCCTTCCGCGAGCCCTTCTTGAGATAAGGTTCGACTTTGTCCGCAAGACTATCTCCCAATACTTCCGCTCGGTGCTCCAGATCGCGGCGCAGCCCCAGCTTTTGAAACCGTACCTCATAGTAGGACGACAATAGCGAGATCAGCGTGATCCCGACGATCAACGAGACAGTGAGGCGAAGTGTTAGAAGGCGCACAAAACACCTAGGCGCAAATCGAGTACCGCGGACTGTGCAAAATCAAACGATTTGTTATGAGCAGTTTATACCCACCCTGGTCTCCCGCAACGAACCTGAGCGGGTAAATAAGAACCACCCCCTCTAGAGTCCGTATCGGATCCTTGAGGTGTGGCGGCCTGAAATTTCACTTGGGATTAGTTTTTGCCTCCGATCATTGTTCAAAACTAATCGCGCGTCACGCACGGATCGAGCATCCGGCCCGGGAGACTGGGGCATTCGGGGGGGGAACAGCACACTCTATCGGG
>Ga0210395_10002752_pt1 | contig 13604 bp, 15 predicted proteins | sample IncBWH4OmetaG_FD_150861 | JGI IMG/M metagenome (GOLD analysis project Ga0210395, IMG submission 150861) | Forest soil microbial communities from Barre Woods Harvard Forest LTER site, Petersham, Massachusetts, United States - Inc-BW-H-4-O ... | reverse complement strand
AAACCGATAGGGACGGGTTGAAAAAAGCCGAAGGCGGTCGGATTTTCGAGCTAAGCTGTGGGCGTGAGAACCCGCCGAATTAAAATCGCCGCCCAAGAAGGAGAAGCCGTCTACCACTGTATCAGCCGGACCGTTAACGGCGAATGGTTGTTTGATTCAGCGGACAAGGAGAATTTCCGTCGGCAGCTTTGGATCGTGGCCGACTATTGCGGTGTGGAAATACTGACCTGGACCATTCTCTCCAATCATTTCCACGTCTTGGTCCGGATTCATTAGTGTCAATTAGCGTGGATTAGTGGTTAACCCCTGGGTCTGGCTATCGTTGGGCCAGAGGAGTCGCCAAAGATCAGGGCCGTCACCATAAAATTTCCCCAACAGGTCCTGATATTTTGCGTTTTTGCTTTGGGCATAGGCCTCGGCCAGCAAGGGCAGCAGGCGCTTTCGGTCGGCCGGTTTGACTTCGTTCACCGGCCAGGGATTATTGGGATCGGTGTAGGGAGCCAGATAATCGAGGGCGGCATACAAGTCGCCGCCGTCCTTGGCGGTGATTTTCCAACAATCCACGCCGACATATTCACCCAAGGTCGCGAGGCGGAAGAGTGCTTCAAGATTGAATAAACTATATCCCAGCGAATTGGTTCGCACTAACTCACGCACCTGCTCGCCCTTGCTTTTGACCTGCATTTCCAACAGGCGCGGCATCTCCTGCTGCAATACTGTGCGCGCATGGTCCGGCTTGCCCAGCACGAGCGAAAACTGGACCAACTGAACGTCACGCCAGGACATGTGGTTGTTTTCCGTGGAGTTTTTTCCGATGGATTGTTTGGTGTGAGTCAGCCAGTCATCGTACTGTTCAAGCCAGTGTCTGAAGCCGTTTTGATCGCCTTTGGTCCAGGCTGCGGAGGGTTCGATCAGGGCGATTGCATCGGTAACCTTGGTGAGAGGGTGCATTTCGATCACTCCTTCACCGCGGCCGTCGATCACCCCGGGAATGGCCTGCCCATAGTTGAGGTTGGGGTTCATGGCCGTCGCCGGGTTTAGAAACCACACCCGGATCACCTCGGCGGCTTTTTTCGCATAGGCTTCCCGTCCAGTAAAATAATAGGCGTAAGCCAGCGTTTCCGCATTGTTGCACATGTGCCCAAAGGGAAAAGAATCCGTGCCGATCATGTTCTTGGAATAAACGTACCCATCGCGTCTGATGTAGGGCAATCCGTCTGGCTTGCTCGGATCCGGCCACCAGTAAGGCCCGTAGCTAAAAAAATCATGTTTGTTGCCGCTCGCTGCGACTCTGGCTTTATCCATGACCGATTTAGGCCTCATCAAAAGCGCCGCATCGGCTTCTCGAATCAACATCGCATAAGGGATCTTGAGCGAGGGGTCATGCTGGGCGATTCGTTGTTTCGCGATGACGAGATTCCTGGCGGGAAAACAGTAGATCTGCGGCAAGGGAGCTTCGTCTGCGGCCGAGGCCACCAACGAACCCATGAGCCACAGGACGGCACCCATCGCGACAATTCGAATTTTCATGTTAGGGCAAAATGAATTTCACCGCAGAGGACGCGGAGAGCGCAAAGAAAAACCACTAATGCATACTAATAAACGTTCCCGTAGGAGAGGGTGGGTGTTAAATCCTTTTTCAACCTGTCCCCCAAAGTCTAACCTGTCCCCCAAAGTCTGCTATGCTTAGGCATGGCACGAAATCACATCAGGCATTAACCAAAAAGACACGAAGCGGACGGAAAAGGCCCCATTTTCTTCTGTCTCTGCGATCTCAGCGTCCTCTGTGTTCAAAACAGGATCGAAATCAGCGTCAATTTGCGCAATCCGCGATAAAGAGGCTCGAGATAGAGCCGCCTAACCGAAATTGTGCCTCACTTGACTTTAGGGAAGGCATAATCTACCCATAATTCCATGAAATCTACCGTGAGTATTTCCGAGGGACAGAATAGTTTCCCGGCTTTGGTGAAAGCGGCTGAAAAAGGGACGTTGTTCACGGTGACCCGCCACGATGAACCGGTGGCTTATGTCATGGGCTACGAACGCATGAGCGCCGTCGCCGAGACTTTGGAGATCATGGGCAATGCCGCGGCCATGCAGGCGATCCAGGAGCATAAAGCCGGCAAGACCAAATTTGGCCGTCTCCAGGATATTCCTGAATGAATCGCATCGTCCGCCCGGCGGTCCAAGTGATCGAGTATGTGCGCAGGCTTGCGCCAGAACCCCGCCGCGCCATCAAGCGCGCCTTGATTGGCCTGCGCCATGAGCGCGGGGACCTCCAGGCGCTGGCAGGCAATCTCTCCGGCTATTACCGCCTCAAAGTTGGCCGGCACCGCCTCATCTTCGCTTATGCCCAAGACCAAGCCATTGAAGTGGTCTTCATCGAAGAGCGCAGCCTGGTTTACGAAGTTTTTGAGGCCCAGTTTATCAAAAAGCTGAAAGGCTGAATATGGAAACTGATTCTTTTAACCGCTAATCTACACTAATGGTCACTAATAGCTCCTGATTTTTACCGCGGATTGCGCGGATAAGCACGGATGGCCACTGACGACGATTTTCGAAAAAATACTTCACCACGAAGAAAGTCTATCTTTGCTTCTGCCCTTGTGATCTTTGTGGCAAAGATCCGGGCTTGGTTATTCGTGTTAATCCGCGCAATCCGTGGTAAAAAGGATTGGGATAGTGCCTGAATCAGTGTTCATCAGTGCCCATTAGTGGTTAAAATCCGATTACTGTGCCTGCATTCAAATCTTCTTCTCGTTTCACCCTCAGCCGTGGGCTGATCTTCACGGCGCTGGCCGGCTATGCGTTATGGGTCGTTTACCCGATGATCTGGCTGGCGTATTCGTCGCTCAAGCCCGACGAGGCGATTTTCCGCGACGCATTCGCGCTGCCGGCGCTCAACGGGCTGCAATTCGACAACTACGCGCGGGCGTGGCGCGAAGCGCGCTTCAGCGATTATTTTTTCAACAGCGTGCTCGTCACCGGCGCGTCCGTGACGCTTATCACCGGGCTCGGCGCGATGGCGGGCTTTGCCCTCGCGCGTTTCTGGCATCCGGCGGGGCAAGTGGCCTTCTGGCTTTTTCTCGCGGGGCTGATGATCCCGGCCCAACTCAGCGTCGTGCCGCTGTTTTTCGAGCTGCGCGCGCTCGGGTTGTTGAACTCTCGGCTCGGGCTCATCCTGGTTTACACCGCGAACGGCCTGCCGTTCGCCATCTTCATCCTCGCGGGATTTTTCCGGGCGCTGCCGCGCACGCTTTACGAGGCGGCGGTGGTGGACGGCTGCAACGAGTTCTCGGCTTTCTGGCACGTGCTGCTGCCGCTGGCGCGGCCCGGCCTCGTGACGGTGGCGATTTTCCAATTCATCGGCGTGTGGAAGGAGTATTTTTTCGCGTTCATGCTCACGTCAGGCGCGACCGGCGCGGAAGTGCGCACGCTGCCGCTCGGGCTGGCCAACCTCGCGATCACCTCGCAATACCACTCCGACTATGGGCTGCTCTTTGCCGGGCTGGTCCTCGTGACGGTGCCTATCCTTGTCCTTTACCTCGCGCTGCAACGGCAGATCGTGAAAGGCGTGACGGCTGGGGCGTTGAAAGGCTGAACGATCCTTTTTTAACCGCAGATTCACGCGGATCAACGCGGATTTTCCGGATCGGATTTTTAACCACTAATGCATCCTACTTCGCCCTGAGCTTATCGAACGGGCTCCGAAGGGCAGGCACTTATGGTCACTAATAGGCTGCCATGAAAAACTGTGCTGCTAGCGCAACGACGGCCAGCAAAGTTTTTCAGCAGCCTGTTAATATCTGCGTCCATTCGCGTTCATCTGCGGTTAAAAAAGCTTCTGAACCCACAGGTTCGAATGAGTGACGATTAGTGCGCATTAGTGGTTAAAATGCTTGGACTTTGAGCGAAGTTTGCGGGGTGAGGGCACCCCGCAAACAAAGGTGGAATTTGGGATGAGCAGGGTTTTTCAATTTTTGCGCAGTATCTGGACTGGCGCGGGTGACGATATACGTGCTAAATGGAACGCGATCTGCTCATTTTCTGCCATGAAAACACATCCCGCCCTTCGCCGCCTGTTGTTAATTCTTCCGTTGGCCGCCGTGCCGCTCGCGCAAGCCCATCCGGGCCACGGCATTCGCAGCTTCGCCACGGGATTCCAACATCCGCTAACCGGCTATGATCACTTGCTCGCGATGGTCGCGGTGGGTTTGTGGGCCGTGCAGCTCGGCGGTCGGGCGCGCTGGGCGCTGCCGCTGACGTTTGTGGGCGCGATGGCGCTGGGAGCGATGGCCGGCCTCTCGGGCTTTGCGTTGCCGGGTGTCGATCGCTGGATTCTCGCGTCGGTTTTTGCGCTTGGCCTGCTTATCGCCGGCGCGGCGCGGCTGCCGCTGGGCGTTGGAATCGGCTTGGTGGCGCTGGCTGGCGCGTTTCACGGGCTCGCCCATGGCGCGGAAATGCCGCTTACCGCAAACAGCCTCGATTTTCTCGCGGGCATGGTCGTGGCCACGGCGCTGCTGCATGCGGCAGGCGTGGCGATCGGTCTCGCTGCGCAAAAACGCAGTGTGGCTCTGCTCCGGCTGGCCGGAGCCGGCATTGTGGCCGGTGGCCTGGCTTTGTGCTTTGCTTAGAAGTTTTACACCAAGATCGCAAAGAACGCGAAGGGAATGGTTTTTTAAACCACTGATGTACGCTGATAGTCACTGATACTGATCGGTGGTTAAAATGTATGGATCTGAATCCGCGATCATCTGCGTAATCCGCAGGGAAAGAGTCTCCGGGCTTCGCGCCCTTTGCGCTCTTGGTGTAAAGAGCTGAACAAGGCTTGCGGCGTGAACCGCGTGCGGTTCAATCGTGCGCATGCACCTCGTCCACGCACCGCTGTCATCGTTTGACGCCGCGTTTCCGGAGATCTCCGTTCGCGTGGACCGGCAGAAACTCGCCAAACGCTTGTGGCGGGCCGCGGCCGCCGATGGCACGGAGTTCGGTTTCGAGGTGGAGACGCCGCTGCATCATGGCGATGTCGTGTGGGCCAGTGACAAGGCGCGCTATGTCATCCGCCAGGAACCCGAGCCCGTGCTGGAAATTCCGCTCGATGTGAAGCCGGACGCCGCGGCGGTCATCGGCTGGGCGGTGGGCAACCTCCATTTTGCCATCGAGGCGCAGTCAACGCGGCTGCTCGCGCCCGATGACCCCGGCCTGCGCCAGGCGCTTGACCGGATGCACATTCACTTCCACGAAGTGGTCGAGGTGTTTCAACCCCACCGCTTTGCCGGCAGCCTGGACGGTCATGGGCACGCACATGGACATGAGCACGGGCATCATCATCACTCGTGAACATTCAACATTCAACATTCAACGTCCGACGTCCAAGTAGGAGGAGGAAGGCTGAGGGGCCGAAGTTGGGCCTGTCCGCCGACTTGTCCGCCGTAGCCTCGGCGAAGGAGGATATTGGACGTTGGACAGCGGGTCTGCTGCAAATGACGGACACGTTTTATCCGACGGGGGCGTATGCGCATTCGTTCGGGCTCGAGGGGCTCGCGCAAGAGGGCGTGGTGCGTGACCGCGCGACGTTGCGGACGTTTTTGCTCGAGCAGGTTTTGCCGCAACTTGCGCACACGGACTTGCCGGTCGCGGCGCAGGCGTGGGCGGCCGCGGGCCAGCCGCCCGACTGGGCGCGGTTGCGCGAATTATGTTTTCTCGGCAGCGCGATGCGTGGCGCGCGCGAGCCGCGCGAAGCCGCCGAGGCGATTGGCCGCCAACGACTCGAGCTTGCCGTGCTGCTCCACGGCGGACTCGCGGCGAAATTTAACCAGCGAGCGCTGGCCGAAAGCTGGCCGCATCCGTCGTGCGTGGCCGCCGCGATTGAGGGCCGCACGCTGGGCGCTCCGTGCGAGGCCGTGCTTGCAGCCATTATTTACTCAACCACCGCCGGCCTCATCGCGGCGTCGGTGAAACTGCTCCGCCTTGGCCAGAACGCCTGTCAGACGTTGCTCGCGGAAGCGCTTGCGCAAACGTCCGCGCTCATCACGGAAGCCCTCGCGGTTGAGCGCGGCGACATCGGGGCGTTCAATCCCTGGTGGGATGTCGCCGCGGCACGCCACGAAGCGGCGGATTTCCGTTTGTTTATTTCTTGAACCGCTAATCTTCGCTAATGGACGCTAATTAAAATCAGCAAATGTCCTTTCGGAATTATACCAGCGGCTCGTCAAGGATGCCTCGCCCTACCAAAGGCCAATTGCGAATGGCGATTGGATTAGCGATCATTAGTGTAAATTAGCGGTTTCATTTATGTCACGTCCTCCACGCATCGGCATCGGCGGTCCGGTTGGCTCCGGCAAGACCATGCTTTGTCTCAAACTCTGCCAAAAACTCCGCGAGCGCTACGAGATGGCGGTCGTCACGAACGACATCTACACGCTCGAGGATGCGCAGTTTCTCACGCGAAGCGGCGCGCTGCCGGCCGAGCGCATCGTCGGGGTGGAGACCGGTGGATGTCCGCACACCGCGATCCGCGACGACACGACGATGAACGAGCAGGCCGTGCGGGCGCTCGAGGCGAAATTTCCACAACTGCAGCTCGTGCTCGTCGAAAGCGGCGGCGACAATCTTTCGGCGACATTTTCGCCCGAGCTGGTCGATGCGTTCATCTACGTCATCGACGTCGCGGAGGGCGACAAGATCCCGCGCAAGGGCGGCCCGGCGATCCGTTTCAGCGACCTTTTGATCATCAACAAAATCGACCTCGCGCCGCATGTCGGCGCCGACCTCGGCGTGATGGAACGCGACGCGAAACTCATGCGCGGCGAACGGCCGTTCGTGTTCTGCGACCTCAAGCGTGAGCACAACCTCGATCAGGTCGTGGCTTGGATCGAACGCGAGGTGCTTTTCGCAACCGCGAAACGGAGATGATTTTTACTACGATCTTTTTTAACCGCGAATACACGCGAATACACGCGAATGAACGCGAATGAACGCGGATCCGGAGTAGACTGGCTGAAAATCCCCCATGTTTTTGGCTGCATGCCTTTTTCTCCGACCTGTATTTATCTGCGTTCATCCGCGGTTAACAACCTTATCCATGCCATCCGCGGTTAAAGCCGGCCCGACTTTTGTCGGCCATCTTCATCTCGAAGCCGTGTTGCGCGACGACGGGCGCACGGCGCTCGCACGGCAGTCGTTTCGCGCGCCGTTTCACATCAGCAAGCCGTATTGGGACGGACATGTGCTGCAGGTGCAGATCGTCAACCCGACGGCCGGCATCCTGGCGGGCGACAAATTGGAACTGGCCGTGCGCGTGAAAGCCGGCGCGACGCTGCTCGTGACGACACCGGCGGCGACACGTGCGTTCATGATGCGTAGCGGCGCGGCCGAGTGCCGGCAAAATTTCTCGGTCGAGACCGGCGGCTGGCTCGAATACGCGCCCGAGCCGTTGTGTCCGCACCGCGGCTGCGACTATGTGCAGATGACACACGTCGAGCTCGCGGACAGCGCCGAGGCTTTTTATGTGGACACGCTGGCGCCCGGCCGAGTGGGGCGCGGCGAATCGTGGGCATGGCGGCGACTGGGCATTGTGCTCGACGTGACGTTGGCGGGTGAGCCGGTGCTGCGCGAACGCCTCCATGGTTCGGGCGCAGACATGGCGCGACATGCGGCATTTTACGGTATGCGCGAAGCGTGGTTTGCGACGGCGCTCATCATTTCGTCGCGCGTTGCGCCGGACGATCCGGCGTGGGAACGCGTGCGCACGCTGCACGGCGATGGACGCTGGCTCGGCGTCACACGTTTGCGCCGCGGCGGCTGGATCGTGCGCGTGGTGGCGCCCGGCGGCCAGGCGCTGCGCGACACGCTGGCGGAACTGCGCGGAATCTTATCGGAGAAACTGCCGGCCCTGCAGAGTGATTTGCGGAAATTGTAAGAGCATTTTCAATTTAATCGGTCACATCGACATACCTTTGCGACAGATCTTTTATCTTGTCATTCCGAGACCTTAAGCAAGCCGCTGCGCGGCTTGCTTAGACGTGCCAATGAACGGTTGGCAGGTAAGGCCCGTTGACCCAACGGGCCGCGGTCCGCTCGGTGAGCGGACCCTACCGGTGCTGCCGCACCAAAGTCCAACAACAATTGGCATGAGTTCATTGGCAGCCGTGCGAGGAATCTCCGAAATTGAAATCGACAAGAACCGCAGAGATTCCTCGCATGGCTCGGAATGACAAAAAAGCGGGTGGGGCGCGTTATCCTTAACGCGCCGATCTTTAACGGCGGATTAGGATAATCCGCCCTACCTCGCCCTTTGTGATCTCTGTGGCAAAAACTAGAACAAAAAATACCTCTGCGCCATTGGCAGCACCTTAGCCGGTTCGCAGGTCAGATGCACGCCGTCGGCTTTGACGGTGTAGGTTTCGGGGTCGACTTCGATTTTGGGCAGCGCGTCGTTCAGCACCATGTGGCGTTTGCCGATCTTGCGGCAGCGTTTCACCGCTTCGAGGTGGCGCGTCAGGCCGAGATTTTTCAACCCGCCTTTGCGCAGCGACGCTTCGCTGACGAAGGTGAGGCAGGTGCTGCCGAGCGCGCGTCCGGCGGCGCCGAATTGCGGGCGGTAGAAGGTGGGCTGCGGCGTGGGGATCGATGCATTGGGGTCGCCCATGTTGGCCCACGCAATAAAACCGCCTTTTAAAATGAGTTCGGGCTTCACGCCGAAGAGCGCGGGCTTGAAAATGACGAGGTCGGCGAGCTTGCCGACTTCGAGCGAGCCGACGACGTGCGAGATGCCGTGGGTGATCGCGGGATTGATGGTGTATTTCGCGAGGTAACGCAGCGCGCGGAAGTTGTCGGCCGCGGCGTGTGTCGGGCCGGTGAGCTGGCCGAACTGGGTTTTCATCTTGTGCGCGGTCTGCCAGGTGCGGCAGACGACTTCGCCGATACGGCCCATGGCTTGGCTGTCGCTCGACATCATCGAGATGGCGCCGAGGTCGTGCAGGCGGTCTTCCGCCGCGATGGTCTCGGGGCGGATGCGCGATTCGGCGAAGGCGACGTCCTCGGGAATTTTTGCGTCGAGGTGATGGCAGACCATGAGCATGTCGAGGTGCTCGTCGATGGTGTTGACCGTGAACGGACGCGTGGGATTGGTCGATGAAGGCAGGACATTGGGCTCGCCGCAGACGCGGATGATGTCGGGCGCGTGGCCGCCGCCGGCGCCTTCGGAGTGATAGGTGTGAATGGCGCGGCCCTTGAAGGCCTTGATCGATTCCTCGACGAAGCCGGATTCATTGAGTGTGTCGGTGTGAATGGCGACCTGCACGTCGAGTTCGTCGGCGACGCCGAGGCAGTTGTCGATCGCGGCGGGCGTGGTGCCCCAGTCTTCGTGAAGTTTCAGGCCGATGGCGCCGGCGAGCACCTGGTCGCGCAGCGGCTGCGGCGTGGAGCAGTTGCCTTTGCCGAGGAAGCCGAGGTTGACCGGGTAGGCTTCGGCGGCTTCGAGCATGCGGTGCATGTTCCATTTTCCGGGCGTGCAGGTGGTGGCGAGCGTGCCGTGCGCGGGGCCGGTGCCGCCGCCGATCAGCGTGGTGACGCCGGAGCTGATGGCCTCGTCGATTTGCTGCGGGCAAATGAAGTGTATGTGCGTGTCGATGCCGCCGGCGGTGACGATGCAGCCTTCGCCGGCGATGGCCTCGGTGCCGGCGCCGACGATCATGGGATTTTTTTTCTTCGTCACCGGATCGGGATAAATCGAGCCGAGGCCGCTCTGGATGCCGGGGTTGCCGGCGTGGCCGATGCCGACGATGCGGCCGTGCTTGATGCCGATGTCGGCCTTGATGATGCCGAGGATGGGATCGAGGATGAGGGCGTTGGTGATGACGAGGTCGAGCGATTCGGCGTCGGTGGCGACGGACGACTGGCCCATGCCGTCGCGGATGACCTTGCCGCCGCCGAATTTGATTTCGTTGCCGTAACCGCCGCCCTCGGCGATGAGGTCGCGCTCGACCTGCACAAACAGCTCCGTGTCGGCAAGGCGCACCTTGTCGCCCACGGTCGGGCCGAACATCTCGGCGTATTGGCGGCGGGTCATTTTCATAAAAAACTGAAGACTGAATGCTGAAGGCTGAGGATGGGCGAGGCTGAGTGGGTTTTCCGGTTTGTTCAGCCTCTAGTCTTCAGCCTTTTAGCCTTTTCCAGAGGGCCATTGATTTTTCCATTGAGTCCGTAAACTTCGCGGGTGCCGGCGAGGGCGACGAGTTCGATGCGTTTGGTGTCGCCGGCTTCAAAACGCACGGCGGTGCCGGCGGGAATGTTGAGGCGGAAGCCGCGCGCGGTGGCGCGGTCAAAGGTCAGGGCCTCGTTGACTTCGAAAAAATGGAAGTGCGAGCCGACCTGGATGGGCCGGTCGCCGGTATTGGTGACTTCGAGCTTCTTGGTCGGCAGGCCGGTGTTGGCGTCGAGCCGCTCGGAGTCGGGTGCGGTGATGATTTCGCCGGGAATCATGGGTGCGGCTGCGAACATTCAACATTCAACATTGAACATCCAACATCCAAGGAATGAAGAATGGATTTACTTGGGCGTTGAACGTTGAGTGTTGAATGTTGGATGTTCATGGGTTCATCGGATGGGATTATGTACCGTGACGAGTTTGGTGCCGTCGGGGAAAGTGGCCTCGGCTTGCACTTCGTGGATCATTTCGGACACGCCTTCCATGACGTCGGAGCGCTTGAGGATCGTGGTGCCGAAGCTCATGAGCTCGGCGACGGATTTTCCATCGCGCGCGCCTTCCATGATTTCATAGGTGATGATGGCGATGGCCTCGGGGTAATTCAGCTTGAGCCCGCGCGCCTGCCGGCGCCGGGCGAGGTCGGCGGCAACCACGACGATAAGCTTTTCGCGTTCGCGAGGCGTGAGATGCATTTTTGAAACCGCTAATTTGCGCTAATCGACGCTAATTGAAACATAAGATAGTATGGTTAAAAAAATTAGCGGCCATTAGCGAAGATTAGCGGTTTATACCTGCAGATGTTTTTTCACGATGTCGTCGGTGAGCGTGGCGATGGGGCCGGAAAAGGTGACGGCGCCGCGATCCATGGCATAGAAACGGTCGGCGACGTCGCGGCAGAAATCAACGTATTGTTCAACCAGCAGAATGGCGAGGGCCGCCTCGCGCTTCAGCTCCTTCACCACATTTATGATCTTTGCGGCGTCCTGCCGGGACTGGGCCGTGGCCTCTTCTTCGGAGATATTACTGATTTTGAGTTTCTTCAGGGTGTCGCCGATCTGGTCGATGATGGAAGGCTGGATGCCCTCGGTGGGCTCGTCGAGGATGAGCAGCTTGGGGTTGGTGAGCAGGGCGCGGCCGATGGCGAGCTGCTGCTGCTGCCCACCGGAGAGCACGCCGCCCTTGCGCGAACGCATCTCCGTCAACACGGGAAACAAAGCGTAGACGCGGTCGAGCATGCGGCGCGCCACCGCCCCGCGGCAGCGATGGACCACGAGGCCGACATGGAGATTCTCCTCTATCGTCAGATGCGGAAATATGTCGCGGCCTTGCGGCACATAGGCGATGCCGGCCCGGGCGCGCGCATCGGACGGAAGCGAATCGATGCGCTGGCCGGCAAAGGTGATGGAGCCCGCGCGCACGGGCAGCACGCCGGTGATGGACTTCAGTGTCGTCGTCTTGCCCACGCCGTTGCGGCCCATGAGGGCGACAACCTCGCCGGAGTTCACCTCGATGGTGACGCCGCGGAGAATGCGCGAGCCGCCGATGTCCGCCTCGACCGAGGAAAGTTGGAGGAGTGCGCTCATCGGGTGCCGTGTTTGCCGCGACCGAGATAAACTTCGCGGACTTTGGGATTGGCCTGCACTTCCTCGAATTTTCCCTCGCAGAGCACATGACCCTGGTGAAGGACGGTGACCGGGTTGTCGCGGGCGATTTGCCGGACAAAAGTCATGTCGTGCTCAATGACGACGATACTGTGTTTGCCCGCGAGGCCGATGAGCAGTTCGCCCGTGCGATGCGTTTCCTCGTCGGTCATGCCTGCGGCCGGTTCGTCCACGAGGAGCACTTGTGGATCCTGCGCCAGCAGCATGCCGATTTCCAACCATTGCTTTTCCCCGTGCGCGAGCAGGCCGGCCTTCCAGTCGCGCTTGGCATCGAGCCGGATGAGCTTGAGCAGGTCCGCGATGCGGTCGCGTTCGGTGGAGGAAGTGCGCTTGAAGAGTGAAGCGAAAACACCCCGCGGGCCCTTGAGCGAAAGCACGATGTTGTCCCAGACGGTGTGCTCGACGAAGACGCTCGGGGTTTGGAACTTGCGGCCGATGCCAAGGCGGTTGATCTCGTATTCGCTAAGGGTGGTCAGGTCATGGGTGCGTGGACCGGCGTCGAACTCGATCAAGCCCCGGTCCGGCCGGGCGCGGCCGGTGATGAGGTCGAAGAAGGTGGATTTGCCGGCGCCATTCGGCCCGATGACCGTGCGCAGCTCACCCGGGAAAAGGTAGAAGGTAAGATCCGAGATGGCCTTGAAGCCATCGTAGGACTTGGAGACGTCTTCGACGGTGAGAACGGGATGGCTCATGAGCGGTCGGGAGATTTGCGGAAGCGCCGCCACAGTTCCATGAGCTTGGGCGGCAGGCTGACGACGCCTCCCGGGAGGAAAAGGACCACGCCGAGGAAAAGCGCCCCGAGGATAATAAGCCACGAATCCGGGTAGGCGTGGGTGGCCCAGCTGCGGAGCGCGTTGATGCCGATCGCCCCGATGATCGGCCCGATGAGTGTGCCGCGGCCGCCGACGGCGACCCAGACGACGGCCTCGATCGATTTTTCCGGCGTCATTTGGTCCGGGTTGATGATGCCGGCCTGCGGAACAAACAACGCGCCGCCGACGGCCGCGATCATCGCGGCGGCGACGAAGACGAATAGTTTGTAGTTAGCGGTGGCGTAGCCGCTGAATAGCACGCGGTTTTCCCCGTCCCGGATCGCCTGTCGCACGAGGCCGAACTTGGTTCCGTTGAGCCAGTAGCAGCCGAGGGAGACGAGCAGCACCATCACGGAGGTAACCACAAAAAGTCCGCGCATGGTGGCGGGCCCGGCGACTTTATCGACGAGCGAATGGCCCAGGATAAACTTGAAATCCGTGAAGCCGTTGTTCCCGCCCATCGTGAAATCGTTCTGAAAAAACAGGAGCATCGCCCCGTAGGTCAGGGCCTGGGTGAGGATGGAAAAATACACCCCTTTGATGCGCGAGCGGAAGGCCAGGAATCCAAAGACGAGCGCCAGCAGGCCCGGCAGGGCAAACACCATCATCACCGCAAACCCGAAGGAATGGAACGGCCGCCAAAACGGCGGCAGAAACGTGTGCCCAAGAAAAACCATGAAATCCGGCAGGCCGGCCGGATTCTGCCCCGCCTTGGCGTAGCTGCCCAGCGGGCCAATCAGCAGCATGAGATACATGCCGAACATATAGCCGCCCAAGCTAAAGAACAGGGCCTGTCCGAGGCTCAGCAATCCCGTGTAACCCCAAAGCAGGTCCACCGAAAGGGCGAGCAGCGCGTAACAAAGATATTTTCCCCAGAGGCTGATCATGTAATCGCTGAGCAGGCCATGGGCATTGAGCACG
>Ga0210395_10002751_pt1 | contig 13608 bp, 14 predicted proteins | sample IncBWH4OmetaG_FD_150861 | JGI IMG/M metagenome (GOLD analysis project Ga0210395, IMG submission 150861) | Forest soil microbial communities from Barre Woods Harvard Forest LTER site, Petersham, Massachusetts, United States - Inc-BW-H-4-O ... | reverse complement strand
GCCGCCCGCGCCGATCCGCGAGGCGATCAAGGGCGGCGGATTCGACGCCGTGCTCTTCACCTCGTCCTCCACCGTGCGGAACCTGGTGGGCATCGCGGGCAAGCCGCACGCGGTGACCGTGATCGGTGTGATCGGGCCGCAGACGGCGAAGACGGCTTCGGAGTTCGGCCTGCGGGTAGACGTGACGGCCGCCAAGCCCTCGGTCACCGCCCTGGTCGACGCGCTCGCCGAGTTCGGCGCCGCCCAGCGGGACGCCGCACTTGAGGCAGGCGAGCCGTTGCGGCGCCCGAGCGAGCGCCGTCGTGGCGGTCGCCGCCGCATCCGTTAGCGTCTACAAACGGGAGATTTTCTTGAGCGCTGGGTTTCCTGAGGTTAGGGCGCGGCGGCTGCGGACGACGAAGGCGCTGCGCGCCATGGTGGCGGAAACCGCGCTGCGCCCCGCCGAACTCGTGCTCCCCGTGTTCGTCAAGGAGGGCATCGCCGAGCCGCAGCCGATCAGCTCGATGCCCGGCGTCTTGCAGCACACCCGCGAATCCCTGCGCAAGGCGGCGGCCGAGGCGGTCGAGGCCCGGGTGGGCGGGATCATCGTGTTCGGCGTCCCCGCGGACAAGGACACCGTGGGGAGCGCCGCCGACGACCCCGAGGGCATCTCCCAGGTGGCGATCGCGGACATCAGGGCCGAGGTCGGCGACGACCTCGTCGTGCTGGCCGACCTGTGCCTGTGCGAGTACACCGACCACGGCCACTGCGGCATCGTCACTCCGGCCGGCTACGTGGACAACGACGCGACCCTCGACAGGTACGCGGCCACCGCCGTCGCCCAGGCGCGGGCGGGCGCGCACATGGTGGCGCCGAGCGGCATGATGGACGGCCAGGTCGGCGTGATCCGGAAGGCACTCGACGGCGCCGGCTTCCACGACGTCCCGATCTGCGCCTACTCGGCCAAGTACGCGTCGGCGTTCTACGGACCGTTCCGCGAGGCCGCCGAGGGCGCCCCCAAGTTCGGTGACCGCGCCACCCATCAGCAGGATCCGGCCAACGCGCGCGAATCCCTGAAGGAGGTCGAGCTTGACCTCGCGGAGGGCGCCGACATGGTGATGATCAAGCCCGCGCTCAGCTATCTTGACGTCATCCGCCAGGTGGCCGACACGGTGCGGGTCCCGGTCGCCGCCTACCAGGTCAGCGGCGAGTTCGCGATGCTCGAGGCGGCCGCGGCGAACGGCTGGATTGACCGCGACAAGGCGATCATGGAGACGCTCACCTCGATCCGGCGGGCCGGCGCGAGCGTCATCCTCACGTACTGGGCCACCGAGATCGCTAAGAAGTTCTAAAGGCTTGCTTCCTGGTGGTGAGGGCAAGCGAACGACCCGGCGCCGGTTGGTAGAGTGACGGCAATCCCAACGACCGATCTTCGCGGCGTATTGGCATATCTGGTCGGCGGTGTGGGGCGACCACTAGCAGTTCGGGGCCTGATGGTAACAATGATGCGGCGACGAGGCCGTCGCTGGGCGGTGGCCAGGCCGCCCGCGCAGGGAGCGGCGGCGCTGGAATACGCCGCACTGGGCTGGCCGGTATGCCAGGGAGCGCAGCTGAGCAAGGAACTGGACGGGATCGGACTGCATGAGCCCGGCAGGGCATGCTCGTGCGACCGGGTCGGCTGTCCCGCACCGGGCGCGCACCCGGTGGCACCAACGTGGCAGATGCAGGCAACAGTCGACAGCACAGAGATCGGACAGTGGTGGGAAGCCCGTCCGGAGGCGAATGTGATACTCGCTACCGGGCGGGCTTTCGACGTTCTTGACGTGCCCGCGGTTGCCGGAGCGACCGCGCTGTCGCGGATGGCGGCGGCCGGGGTGGAAACTGGCCCCGTCGCGGTCCAGGGGGCCGAGCGGATGCACTTCTACGTCGCCACCAGGGGCGCGCCTGACGACGAGGACGAATGGTGGTCCTGCGGCCTTGACGCGTCGCCCGACGTGTCCGCCAAGACCGGGACACTGCACTGGCACTGCCGCGACAGCTATGTGCTTGCCCCGCCCTCCAGGTACGGCAGCGGCCAGGACGTACGCTGGGTCCGGCAGCCTGCGGGACGACCGCTCCCGGACGCGGTGCGGCTGCTCGAGTACCTGGTTGACGTCTGCGAGGAAAAGGAATTAGCCGGTGACCGAGGACCGCTCCGCCGAACTGTTCGCCCGTGCCGTCGAGGTGATCCCCGGCGGCGTGAACTCCCCAGTTCGCGCGTTCGGTCCGGTCGGCGGGGTACCCCGGTTCATCGAGCGGGGCGCTGGTCCCTACCTGTTCGACGTGGACGGCCGGCAGTACGTGGACCTCATCTGCTCGTGGGGGCCGATGATCCTCGGCCACGCGCACCCCGCCGTGATCGAGGCGGTCGCGGGGGCGCTGGTGCGCGGCACGTCGTTCGGCGCGGCCACCCCCGGCGAGGTCGAACTCGCGGCGGAGATCATCGAGCGGGCGCCGGTGGAGCAGGTCCGGCTGGTCAACTCGGGCACCGAGGCGACGATGTCCGCTATCAGGCTCGCCCGGGGCTTCACGGGCCGCTCGCTCGTCGTCAAGTTCGCCGGCTGCTACCACGGGCACGTGGACGCGTTGCTGGTCGCCGCCGGATCCGGAGTGGCCACCCTGGGCCTGCCGGACACGCCGGGCGTGACCGGCGCGGCGGCCGCCGACACCGTGGTGCTGCCCTACAACGACGCGGCGGCCGTCACGGAGCTGTTCGCGGCGCGCGGTGCCGAGATCGCGTGTGTCATTACCGAGGCCTGCCCGGCGAACATGGGCGTGGTCCCGCCGGCTCCCGGGTTCAACGAGCTGCTCCGGTCAGTGTGCGACAACGCGGGCTCGCTGCTGATCATGGACGAGGTGCTGACCGGTTTCCGCGTCAGCGCGTCCGGCTGGTACGGGCTGGACGGCGTGCGCGGCGACCTCGTCACGTTCGGCAAGGTGATGGGCGGCGGGCTGCCGTGTGCCGCGTTCGGCGGGCGCGCGGAGATCATGTCCCGGCTCGCCCCGGTGGGCCCGGTCTACCAGGCGGGCACCCTGTCGGGTAACCCGCTGGCCACCGCCGCCGGGCTGGCCACGCTGCGGGCTTGCACGCCCGAGGTGTACGCGGCGGTCGACTCGTTCGCGGCCGGGCTTTCCAAGCTGGTCTCCGCGCAGCTTGCCGAGGCTGGCGTCCCCCACTACCTGTCCATGGCGGGGAACCTGTTCACCGCGTTCATCGGCCGCACCGCGCCGGTGACCAACTTCGCCGACGCCAAGGACCAGTCGACCGCGGCGTACTCGGCGTTCTTCCACGCGATGCTCGACGGAGGCGTCTACCTTCCGCCGTCCGCGTTCGAGGCATGGTTCGTCTCCGCCGCGCACGATGACGAGGCCCTGTCGCGGATCGCGGAAGCGCTGCCCGCCGCCGCTCGTGCCGCGGCGACTGCCCTCGCCAGCTGACAGCGTCAGCTGACACCGCCCCGTTCGACATCCTTCTGCCCGGCATGCCGTCCGCCGGAATGCCCGCCGTTGGCGTTTGATCCACAAAAGCCCCGGCCGTGTAAGGATTGTCGAAGGGCCGCGGGCGGCAGTGCCCGCGTGGACGGGAGGAGTGGGGCCAATGGCGGTCCGGAGCGTCATCAGCACGCTGAACGCCGACGGGACTGAGGTCATGGGACCGGGCGTCCTGATGTACCACTATCCCGGCAACGACATCATGAACGGCAGCCTGCTGACTGTCGAGAGCAACCACTTCGCCGTGCTCAAGTCGCGCGGCGCCATCCTCAACGTGTACGAGACCGGCCAGTACCCCGTGTCCACCCCACAGCGTCCGCTCATCGGCAGCATGCAGCAGGCCTTCTACGGCGGGCAGTCGCCGTGGCAGTACGAGGTGCTGTTCGTCTCCCGCGCGAAGAGCGTGGCCAAGGCGAAGGGCGTGGCGCTGTCGCGGGAACTCGCCGAGCTCGTCTACGACGTCGACTACTACGTCCACATCGACAGCGCGCAGGACGCGGTCAAGCTGGTCACCCACATGCCCTACGCGGGTCACCTGCTGACCACGGACGCGCTCAACGCCTATGCGGGACCGGTCGTCGAGCAGTCGGTGAACCAGCTCGTCCAGGTCACGCCGCTCGAGCAGGTCAACGAGCGGATCCACGAGATCACCGAGCTGGTCCGCGGCCACCTGCAGGACTTCCTGTCCATCTACGGCATCACGCTGAACGACGTGAAGGTGCTCATGAGGCCGCGTGACGAGCGGATGCGGGAGCTGATCTCGCTGCGCGCGTTCGGCCTGTCCGAACTGGACGCGGTGCGCTACTACGTCGCGATGAAGATGGCGGAGCACGGCCTGGTCTCCGCACCGAACATGGCCGTCGGCGCCCCGTTCAACATCGGGTATACCGGGCTGCCCCCCACCGGGCTAACACAGACCGGGGTGCCCGGGACGCCGGGCACCCCGAACGGCGGTGCCCCGACCTACCTGCCGGGGCAGTGACCCGGTGACCGATACCGTCGCCGACCGGCTGCGCAGCCTGCTCGCCTCCGACGTCTACACGACGAAGGGCAGGCTGCGCGCCGACGACTTGCTGGTGCGGGAGCGAGTCTGCCGCAGCCTGTCCGAAGTGACCGCCCGGCTGCGGGAGCTGGCCAGCCGGTGGCGGGCCGACCGGGTGCCCCCGTCCACCCGCGAAAACCCGTTCCCGCCGGCCGAGGCGATGGCGCCGCTGCGCCAGTCCGACCGGCTCGGGAAGGACATCGACAACGTGGCGACCGCGGTCCGCGGGCTGCCGCTGCTGCCCGAGGACAAGGTGTGGGAGCGGGTCCGTCGCGGCGGCCTCGACGAGCTCCTCCAGTTCGACTGGGCGCTAGTCGGCGAGGCCGACGAGCTCGCGGCCACGCTGGCGGCCGCACCGGACCTCGCCGCGATCGACCAGGCCGCCGTCCAGCAGCACCTGCGCCGGCTGACCGAAGCCGTCGCGGATCGCCGCCGCTACGTCGAAGTCATCGTCTAACGATCAGGCGCTCCGCGGGCACACTGAACGGAACCTTCCGTATCGTCTTCCCGGCGCAGGGCGTCTTCCTTTCCGCCAGCGCGGACCAGTCACTCGGCTGACCGGGGGGTTCCGGGAGCCGGTAGGCTGGCGGGGCCATGGCTGAGATCACTGTTGTCCACCTGCTGAGGCACGGCGAAGTGCACAATCCGCACCACGTGCTGTACGGCCGGCTGCCCGGATACCACCTGTCCGCCAACGGGCGCCTGATGGCGGCCGCCGCCGCGGACTTCTTCGACGGGCGCCCGGTCGCCGCGGTCTTCGCGTCGCCGCTGGAGCGGGCGCAGGAGACGGCACAGCCGGTGGCCGACCGGCTCGGGCTTACCATCACCACCGATCATCAGCTGATCGAGTCGGAGAACGTGCTTGAGGGCAAGACCGTCAGCCTGGCGAGCCTCGCGACCAACCCGCTGAACTGGCGGTACCTGTGGAACCCGTTCCGGCCGTCTTGGGGTGAGCCGTACACTCAGGTCGCCGCGCGGGTCCGGCAGGTTGTCGACCGGGCGCGGGAGGCGGCCCGCGGCCGGGAAGCCGTCTGCGTGAGCCACCAGCTGCCGATCTGGGTCACCAGGCTGGCCGCTGAGCACAAGCCCCTGTGGCACAACCCGAACACGCGGGAGTGCGCGCTCGGCTCGGTGACCAGCTTTGCCTTCGACGGTGACCAGCTCACCCGCGTTTCGTACGCCGTGCCGCCCCGCCGCCAGGTTGCTGGCGCGGATAGGGCACAATAGACCGAGTACTACCCCCTGTAGGAGACCGAAGGAACCGCCGGTGTTCAAAGCCAAGCGCCGGACGGTCGCCGTTGTGGCGGCCGTTGCTGTCGTGTTGCTGGCTGGCGCGCTGGCGGTGACCCTCACCACGGGAAGCGGTGCGCAAGCGGGCGTCAGCTACCTCAACGGGAACCCCGCCCAGCGGGTATACGCGGCCGGGGACCGCCCGGTCGCGCCCGATTTCACCGGCACCTCGCTGACCGGGGCGCCGATCAAGCTGGCCAGCTACCAGGGGAAGATCGTCGTGCTCAACTTCTGGGGGTCCTGGTGCCCGCCCTGCCGCGCCGAGGCGCCGACCCTCGCCGTGCTCTCCGAGCAGTACGCCGCTAAGGGCGTCGACTTCATCGGTGACGACGTCGCGGACACCTCGGCGAGCGCGCTGGCGTTCACCCGCAGCGTCGGCATCAGCTACCCGAGCGTGAACGACCCGGGCTACCTCATCGTCCAGGACTTCTCCCAGGTCGTGCCCGTGAACGACACCCCGACGACGATCGTGATCGACCGGACGGGGCACATCGCCGGCATGGTGCTCGGGACGGTCAGCTACGCCACGATGGTGACATTGCTCAAGGACGCGGCGGTGACCCAATGACCGACGTGCGTTCGTCCCGGTCGACTTCGGCGCCCCAGCAGGAGACGGCCGACGGGACAGGCGAAGCCACGGGACCGTTCGGCCCAAATGAAATGGACGTGACGGAGAGCGGCGGCGGCGGGACCTCGGTACCACCGGACACCAGCGCCGGCTGGCTGCGCTGGGGGTGGCGGCAGCTCACTTCGATGCGGACCGCGCTGATCCTGCTCTTCCTGCTCGCACTCGGCGCGATACCCGGGTCCATCCTGCCGCAGCAGGGCACCGACCCGGCCTCGGTGCAGCAGTACTACGCGTCGCACCCCTCGCTCGCGCCGTGGCTCAACCGCCTCGGGCTCTTCAACGTCTTCGCCACGCCGTGGTTCGCCGCGATCTACCTGCTGCTGTTCGCCTCCCTGATCGGGTGCGTGGTACCACGGACTTTCCGGCTCGTCGGCGCGGCGCGCACGCCCCCGCCCCGCGCGCCGCGGAACCTCAAGCGGCTGCCGCACTCTACGACCTACGACTCCGCGCTGCCGCCGGCCGCAGCCGCGGAGAGCGCCGCGGCCCTCCTCGGCGCGCATCGCTTCCGGCTCCGCAGGCCCGCGGCGGACGATTCCGGTCACTGGGTGTCGGCGGAGAAGGGCTACGTGCGCGAGGTGGGCAACCTGCTCTTCCACCTCTCACTGGTCGGCATTCTCATCTCGATCGCGCTTGGCGGGCTGTTCGGGTACAAGGCCGACAAGCTGCTGGTCCAGGGGACCTCGTTCGGCGACACGGTCTCGGCGCTCGACGAGTTCCACCCTGGGCGGCTCGCCACCGCGTCGGACCTCGCGCCGTTCCGGATGACGCTCGACAACTTCTCCGCGAGCTACGTCACCAGCGGGCAGAACGAGGGAGAGCCGTCGTCCTTCAAGGCCTCCGTGACGTACTCGGACACGCCGGGCGGGCCGGCCCGCCAAGGCGTCATCGAGGTCAACCACCCGCTGTCGGTGGACTCGGTGAAGGTGTACCTGATCGGGCACGGCTACGCGCCGGTGTTCAAGGTGACCGGGCCTGGCGGGAAGGTCGCCTACGAGCAGGCGACCCCGTTCATCCCGGCCAGCACGGGAACGTTGCTCTCCGACGGGGTGGTCAAGGCCCCGAACGCCAACCTGGGGTTCATGGGCGTGTTCGTGCCGACCGCGATCGACAACGGCGGGACGCTTGAGTCGATCTTCCCGGCCGCGGACAACCCCGTCGTCTCGCTGGACGCCTATTCGGGGAACCTCGGGATGAACTCCGGGGTATCGCAGTCGGTGTACCAGCTCGACAGCACCGGGATGACCAAGATCGGCGGTTCGCCGCACGTGATGCTCCCCGGCCAGACGTGGACGCTGCCCGGTGGCAAGGGCTCGATCACGTTCGTCGGGGTGCAGCAGTGGGTGTCGCTCGCCATCACCTACGACCCGGGGCAGGTGCCCGCTCTGGTCTGCGGCATCCTGGCGCTGTGCGGCCTGCTGCTGTCGTTCTTCGTGCGGCGGCGGCGGGTGTTCGTCCGGGCCGTGCCCGCCGCGTCCGGCGCTGGGTCCGTCGTCACGATCGGCGGACTGACCAGGACCGACGCGAGCGGGGGGTTCGAGGAGGAGTTCGCCGAGCTGGCCTTCGAGATCGCCTCGGCCGGGACGTCCGTTACCGCCTCGCCGGGGGACGCCGCGCCGGGAGCCGCCTCGCCGGGGGCCGCCGAGACCGCGGCCGTCGCGGCCGGCGACGATAAGCCTGAGCCCAACAACCAGTCAGAAACCGGAGCGTGAGGCTCGTGCCCGTCAACCTTGGCCTGGCGCAAGCCAGCAGCGACTTCCTGATCGCGGCCCTGCTCATCTACTCGCTTGCGGTGCTTGCCTTCGCCGGCGACTACGCCTTCGGGCGGCCGCGCCGGGCGGTCAAAGCCGTGGCCCATGCCGCCGAACCGGCCGCCGCGCTGGCCACCGTGGGCGCGAACACCGCCGCGGTCGCCGGGGCTGCCCCAGGCACGGTTGCCGGGGGTCCTGTCCCACCGGCCGCACCGGCCGCGCCGGGGACGGGGACGGGGCCGGGGGCGGGCGGCACCGGGCTGCCGGCCCGGCCGACGGGCGCGCTCCGCGCGACCTGGGAGGCGGGTCCGTGGGTCCGCGCCGCCGTGGCGCTCAGCGTTATCGGCATGCTGGCGCACGTCGCCGCGGTCACCACTCGCGGTTTCGCGGTGCACCGCGCGCCGTGGGGCAACATGTACGAGTTCGTGACCGCGCTCACCTGCGTGGCCGCGATCTTCTTCTGCTACATCGTGGTCAGGTACCGGGCGTGGGCGCTCGGCGTGTTCGTGATGGGCGCGGTCGTCATCGCGCTGGGACTGGCCGAGACCGTCATCTACACCCCGGCCGGGCCGCTGGTGCCAGCGCTCCAGTCTTACTGGCTGTCCATCCACGTGACCGCGATGACGCTGTCGACCGGCATCTTCTTCGTGGCGGCGGTGCTCGGGATCATGTACCTGGTCGCGGAGTGGTACCGGAAGCGCGTCGCGGCCGGGAAGGCCGAGCCCGGCAACGGGCTGCTCGAGCGCATCCCGTCGGCGGCGCAGCTGGACAAGCTGACCTACCGCACGGTCATCTTCGGCTTCCCGATCTGGACGTTCGGCGTCATCGCCGGCGCGATCTGGGCGGACCAGGCGTGGGGCAGGTACTGGGGCTGGGACCCGGTCGAGACGTGGGCGTTCATCACCTGGGTGATCTACGCCGCCTACCTGCACGCCCGGGCCACGGCAGGCTGGCGCGGCGCCCGCGCGCACTACATCCAGCTGCTCGGGTTCGCGAGCCTGGCGTTCAACATTCTCGTGGTCCAGGTCTTCATCACCGGCATGCACTCCTACGCCGGCGTAGGCTGACCGAGGCCGCTCTTTGCGGGTCAGGCGAGGAGGCACGCCCATGTCTGATGACACCTACGACTCTGACGACAGTTACGACTCCGAGGAGGAGATGTTCGCCATCTCCTACCGGGCCGTCACGCCGGGGCTGCCGGTGGTCACTCAGTCCGGTGAGCAGTTCGCGGTCGTTCACCACGTTCTGGAGATCCCCGAGCTCGATCTTTTCGACGGCATTGTGGTCGACACCGGAACGGGCCTGGCTAGCGATCCGAAGCACAAGGGCTTGGCGCACGCGGAGTTGCTCGCGCTCGGCCAGCGGCGCGGCTGGCTGCGCTTCGTCGATGCCGACGAGATCGACATGATCACGACCGGGTACGTCAAGTGCACCTTCGAGCAGTCGCGCGTGCCGGACCTGCCGGTTCCTGATGGCGCGCCGGTTCTCTACCCGGACATGAACCTGGAAGACCAGATGTCGGCCCATCACATGTACGGACAGTGGTTCGGCCGCGGGAATTTCACGGGACCGCGCGCCCGGTGGACGCGCAAGAAGAACTAACGCTTGGCTCAGGGAATGGTCACCAAGACGGCCGTGTAGGGGTTGAGGGCCAGCGGGAAGCTACCCGATGAGCACTTGATGGTGGTTGGCGCGCCAGGCTTGAAGGTGCCGTTCGCGGCTACCGAGGCGCCCTGGATCCGCACCCCGCCGGTGCCGGCCGGTCCGCTCGGCGGGCCGGTGAGATGCAGCACGGACGCGTGCGCTGCCGTGCCGATCCCGGTCAGCGTGACGGTGGTGTGCGAGCCGGTCAGGTTCTCCACGACGAGCCGGAGGCCGCCGCCGGCGAGCGGTTTCAGTGCGAACGCGGTCACATAATCGCTGACGGCGCGCGTGTGCACGGTGACCGGGATCAGGTGGCCGCTGCCGAGCAGGTGAGTGAACAGCATGCCGTAGTACAGCGGCTGGGCGCTGTAGTCGTGGGTCGCCCCGACCTCGCACAGCGGGCTGTAGCCCGTGCAGTTCGCATTGAGCGCGCCGTGGAAGTTGAACCCGTCGACGCCGTTCTCGGCGCCGGTAAGCAGGTAGTCGACCACCCACAGCGCGGCCGCGTAGGAGTCGCTGACGCCCGCGAGGCCGCCACCGCAGATGCTTGGCTGTTCGTCCCGCCGATGATCTTCCCCGACGTGTTCACGGTGATCGTCGCGGGGAACACGTCCGGAATCGCTGTACCCGATGGCCTGTCCTGACTAGGGGCCACGCCGCACGCCGCGGACACGGCGCCTGCCGTGGCCAGCATGCCGATGAGCGCCGCGAGCATCGCGGCACGACGTCCCTTGCCGCGCCCGAGGGTCCGCACGAGGCCAATTCTGACGCGGCAACGCCGCCAGCGCGGGGCGCCTGAGGTCGGAGGGACTAGTGGGGCTCGTTCTTCGATAACAAATTGGGCTCATCATTGTGCAATTAGGGCATCAGAGGACAAGATGTGACATCTGCGCGTGCATTTGCACATGCGATAGCCGACTCTGGAGTTGCATTGGCGACAAACACTGAGCCCACGTCCGCCGTGGCGGCCCAGGAGGGCCTGCGGTCCAACGTCCTCGGCATGTTCGACTCGGTCGTCATGGCCGTCGCGGGCAGCGCCCCGGCGTACAGCATCGCTGGCAGCACAGCCGCGCTGATCGGAGCGGTGGGCCTGGCCGGTCCGGCCGCGCTGCTGTACTGCGGTATCCCCATGATGGGCATCGCCTGGGCGTTCAGCTACCTCAACCGCCTTGAGTCGAACGCCGGCGCCAGCTACGCCTGGGTGGGACGGGTGCTGCACCCCGCCCTCGGGTTCATCGCCGGCTGGTCGCTGGTCATCTCGGCCACGATCTTCATGGTGGCCGGATCGCTGCCCGCCGGGTCTGTCACGCTCGACCTGTTCAGCGCCTCGGCGGCGAACAATTCCAGCGCCGTGCTCCTGGTCGGGTCGATCTGGTTCCTGGTGATGGTGGCGCTGGTCATCGCGGGCGTGCGGATGACCGCACAGGCCCAGTGGGTCATGTCCGGGATCGAGGTTCTGCTGCTCGTCGTGTTCGCGGTCCTCGCGCTGGTGCACGCGGCGTCGCACCACGTCACCACGTTCTCCTGGTCCTGGTTCGGCTTCAGCCACTTCAACGGCATGGCGGGCTTCGCCGCCGGCGGCCTCATCGCCGCGTTCTACTACTGGGGCTGGGACGTCACCTCGAACCTCAACTAGGAGATGAAGGACAGCAAGCGCAGCGCCGGCATCGGCGGGATCATCGGCGTGCTGATCGTATTCGCGCTCTTCGAGGTCTACACGATCGTCGCGAACCTGACCCTGACCCCCGGAACCGTCTCGGCGAACGCGGGCGACGTGCTGGCGGTACTGGGTCAGCTCGCCTGGGCGGGCGTCGGCGGCAAGCTACTGGTCATCGCCGTCATGCTGTCGACCGTCGCGACCCTGGAGACCACCCTCATCCAGGTAACGAGGACGCTCTACGCGATGTCGCGCGAGCGCACGATGCCGAAGTTCCTCGGCAGCCTCCTGCCCGGCCGGCAGACGCCGTGGCTGGCCACGATCGCGGTGGCAGTCGTCTCTCTCGGCATGTTCATCGGATCGAACTACATCGGCTCGCTGAACACGATCCTGTCCGACGCCATCTCGGCCATCGGGCTTCAGGTCTGCGTGTACTACGGCCTGGCGGGCCTGACCGTCGTGGTGGCGTTCCGCAAGGTGCTGTTCAAGTCGGTGAAGAACCTGCTGCTGATCGGCGTGTGGCCGCTGGTCGGCGCGCTGTTCATGTTCTGGATCCTCTTCGAGTTCGTGAAGACGAACACCGGCGACGCGGTCGTGATCTGGGTCGGCCTCGGCGGCCTCGGCCTCGGCATCGTCCCCCTGGTCATCTACTGGGCGCTCGGCAGCCCGTACTTCAAGCAGCGGCCCACCCTCGGCTCGGTACTGCCCGAGGACGCCGACGCCTGACGGCTTAAGCACGAAGACGCCCCGGGACATACCTCCCGGGGCGTCTTTCACGCTGCTGGTGGCCGGCTACTGCCCGGCATGACCGGTTGGACCCCTCATGAACGCGGCGGCGTGATCGGCGGCCCACCGGCGAAACGACCGCGGTGCCGATCCGAGGATGTCGGACACCGTAGCGGTGACGAACGCCGGCCTGCCAGGTCGACCACGACGCGCCCGACCCGGCGGGTCGCTCCGGTGACGAGCACCGGAGGTGCTCCCGTTGGTGTCATGGGAGCATTGTCCCCATGGATCACGCGGAAGCACATGCGTTCGCCCAGCGGTGGGTCAAGGACTGGAACGCACACGACGTTGACGCCCTGCTGGAACACTTCACCGACGACATCGTCTTCACGTCACCGGTAGCGGCCCGCATCTTCGGCGGCGACGGCGTGATCCGCGGCAAGGACGCCCTGCGCGACTACTGGTCCGAGGGCATCCGTCTCATCCCGGACCTCCACTTCGAGATCCTCGCCCTCTACGCCGGCATCAGCACCCTGGTCATCAACTACCGCAACCAGGCCGGCGGAGTGGTCAGCGAGGTTCTCACTTTCGAGGGCTCCCTGGTCAGGGAAGGCCACGGCACGTACCTCGCCGAGGCTCCCACCGGCTTGGAGTAGCTGCGCTTAGCCGTCACAGGAGGACTGGGTCACCTGTGGCGGACAGTCCGTACTCCGAGTCCAGGACGCCAATAAGATCTTCAGCCCGAACGGTCCCATGGTTCCACCGGACCACCTTGGGAATGTCGTTCATCGCGCTGGCGACCGGGTTGTCAAACTTCGGCCAGAACTCAGCCATGCGGTCGTAGGTAACCCGGCCCATGATGTGGGTGCCAGCCTGCCGCAGCCGGCTGACGAAGTATTCATCCTGTTGTTCGTCATCGGGCATCTCCTGCATCACCCGGTAAAGCTCAGTGGTGCTCACCGATGAGACTGACTGGGAGGAGATCCGTGAGCTCGTGACCGAAAGCTACCGGATCCTCGCGCCGAAGAAGCTCACCGCACTGCTCGACGGTGCTCAGTCACCAACAACAAGAAAGAACCCGGCTCCTTGTTCGGAACCGGGCCCTGGCCTTGGTAGCGGGGGTAGGATTTGAACCTACGACCTCTGGGTTATGAGCCCAGCGAGCTACCGAACTGCTCCACCCCGCGTCGTAGCTCCACTGTATGAACTCTTGGCAACGGAAGCAAATCGGATACCAGCGTGTCCGGGCACACGGCAGGGTCCAGGGCCGCGAAACGCCGCGCAGGACTGGAGTCTCAGGTCCCGAGCGGCGAGGACATCCACACTGTGTACGAGACCGGCCACGTACCAGCAGGCGGTCCGG
>Ga0210395_10002750_pt1 | contig 13608 bp, 9 predicted proteins | sample IncBWH4OmetaG_FD_150861 | JGI IMG/M metagenome (GOLD analysis project Ga0210395, IMG submission 150861) | Forest soil microbial communities from Barre Woods Harvard Forest LTER site, Petersham, Massachusetts, United States - Inc-BW-H-4-O ... | reverse complement strand
CTCCCCCCCCCGCCACGCCACCCCGGCCACCCCGGCCAGCGTCGCCACCGACGCGGAGATCACGTCCACCGCCCCGGGCTGCCCAAGGTGGCGGCCACGGTCACCGCGGGCGACCAGACATAGCCGCCGGCGGCCGGGTTCCAGGCGGTGGTCACCGTCCGCTTGAAGACGGTGGCCGAGGTAATGGGCGCCGGCAGCTGGGTGATCGCGAAGCTCACCGCGTCCGGCACGTGCGCTGGGTTGTTGTTCGGGTAGCCGGCCGACACCCCGGTGCCGACCTGCTGCCCGGCAGCGTCCAGGAACACGATGCTCCAGGAGATCTGCGCGCCGCCGAACGGCACCCCCTTCACCGGCACCACCAGCGGCGCCGACTGCGCCACCCCGCCCGGGTTGACCGGCCCGGTCACCGGGCTCAGCACCGCCGCCCCGTCCACCACCGCCTCCAGCCGCCACGACCGCGCCGTCACCGGGAACGTGCCCGACCGCGGATCCCGGGAGATCGTCACCGTCGCGTCGTAAGTCAGGCTCACCTCGTTCTCGATCACCCACGGGCAGATCGTCGTCTCCGTCGCCACCTGCGCCAGCGTCAGCGCATCCCCCACCGCCGACGCGATCGCGAACACCTGACCAATAAACGGGATAGCCGCGGTTAGCCTGCTGGCGGTCTCGTCCACGATCAGGGCATTGCCCACTATCTTCCAGACCAGGCTGGTTCTGGGGCTGAAGAGCAGCTTGGGCACGACGGTGGACATCCGCAGCAGCAGGCCCCACAAGTTCCTGATATCGCCACCGAGCGCTGCGAGGGTCGACGCCAGCGCCAGCCCTCCGCAGACACCCGTAGTCACCACCTCGAAAGCAGTCAGCCAGATGGTGTTGCTGATCAACGGGATCCACGCCTGTTGGAACGCCTTGTTGTCTGCCAGCTGTTTCTTGATGGTTGTCCTGGTGCGGGCGAGCTGCACATCGGTGGCCAGGGCGAGGGCGTTCAGGCCGATGCACAGCGCCCCGGTGGCCAGCGAAGGGTTGACCACCTCAGCGGTGGGGGCGATAGCGTCGGGGTAGGCGCCGGGGGGGAAGTACTGCCGCCACCCGCCGCCGAAGATGTCCGAGCCCAGCCCGCAGTACAGCAGCCGCGCGGTCTGTGCCCCGGCCGGGAAGTCCAGGGTGACCCCGACAGTGTTGGTGTCCCACAGCGGCACCCCGAACACGGTGAACACCGGCGGCACGTCGGCCAGGAACTTGGAGTACTTGGTGTCGGGGTACGTCGCGTGCGGGTTCGCTGAGAGGTTCTCCCCGCCCGCCCCCAGGTACTGAACGTACACCCAGATCCAGCGGACGAAGTTGTTGTAGACCGTGACCGGCACCTTGGTCCCGGAAAGGCCGCCGGCCTTGGTCTGGGTACCGAACAGAAATCCGGGGTTCTTCACCTTCACGCTCAGCCCGCTCGCCGCGCTCACCTGCGCCGCGGCCGGCTGGGACCGGGGGATGATCCCCTGCGGCTGCACCCACGTCTTGACCGACGCCGCCGGATCCTCATCCAGCGGCGTGCCGGTCACCGCCCCCAGGCTGGCGGTATCGCGCACCGCAGTGATCCCGCCCATCACCGACGTCCTAGTCGCCGCGGTGAACCGCGCATCGGTGTCGTTCAGCACGATCGTGGAGAACGTGGTCTCGGCATCCCCGATCTGGATCACCGCCGGCGACCCGTCGGGGTCGGCGGCCACCTCCAGCGTCGCGAAGTCCCGCCCGCCCCGCTGCATCGTCCGGATATAGGTGCCCAGGTTCTGCACCGGCGGGGCATCCCCCAGCACCGCTTTCGTCGTCGCCGTCGCCGTCGGATCGACCGTGGCGACCTGCGGGTGGCTCATCGTCAGCGCCGTCGCGGACTGGTAGGAATCGCCGACCAGGTCCAGCTGCACGACCTCCGCCGCAGTGCGGAAGTCCTTCAGGGTCAGCCCGAGTTCCCGCAGCCGGGGGGAGTCGCCCACCACGTAATTCAGCGTCCCCAAAAGCCGGTCCGAGGCTTCCGCGAGTGCGAGCGTCGCCGCTGCCGGGGCGTGCCACACCTCGCACACCAGCACGTGCCGGCCGCCCCGGCGGCCTTGCACCGACACCAGCATCCCCCGCGAGGAAGGCAGCGCCGGCACCGCCGTCGGCGGCACGTAATGCGACAGCGCCGACAGGTCCATCGACTTCCACAGCCCGCCGGCCGTCCGCAGCGCAGCCCGTGACGCACTCGTATGCGCTACCAGCGGTACCCGGGCACCGTTAGCGACCAGCGCCAGGCCCGACACCCCGGGCACGTCCAGCGCGAACTGCAGCCCGGCCGACGCTGCAGCAGCAGCTGCGGCCCCCGGCGCCTCCTGCGCTGCCTGCGCCGCCCGGGCTGCCGGGCCCAGCGACGCTACGGCGGCGGCCGCCGCCGACCCCAGCCCCGCCTTCAACAGCCCCCGGCGCCCCCCCGGCGTTCCCTGAAGCTCCGCCAGCAGCCGGTCATCCTCCCGGTTCCCCCGCCTCGCTGTCACCTCGGGCCCCCATATCGACTCACCAGACAGTCAACAGTTCCGCAGAGTAACACCGAGGTAACATAAGGTAAGCGCGAGGGGGCGGATTCTTGCACTTGGGCGTGAAACAACGGTCCGTTCGGAATGAAAATCAAGATCTTTTATTCCGGGCGAATCGCGGCGCCTGTCCGGCGCAGCACCGCCTTCCGGATCTCGCTGACCGCGACGATCGACAGGGCTACGCAGCGGCAGAGCAGCCACTGACGCACGTCGAGCGCGGTGGTCTCCAGGATCGCCTGGCACGGCCCGAGGACGGTCGCCATGACGATCAGGAAGAAGGACACGCCGGTCGTGACGACGAACGTCCGGTCGGCGAACGTGCCGCGGGAGAACGCCGACTCCCGCGCGTCTCTCGTCTCGATCGAGAAGAACAGGTTGAACAGCGAGAAGACGACCAGGCTCATGGTCCGGGCGACCGTGAGCGGGTGGGCCTGCTCGGCGCCGTTGGTGCCGGCCAGGCCGGCACCAACGGCATACTGCGCCAGCGCCCGGTTGATCAGGTGATCTTGAGGATGGCGGCCGCGATGTTGTTGAGCAGGTCCGGATCTCTGGTCGCCGACCCGGTTCCCGTGATGAGCAGCACCGTGGCCTTGGCCGGGCCGGCCTTGACGGTGACCGTGTAGGTCAGCTTGGCCCCGGCGGCCAAGGTGGGTGCGGTGAAGAAGTCCACTCCGTCGCGGATCGTGCCGCCGCCGGAGTTGGCGATGGTCACCCCGCGGGTTACGGTCAGGCCGGTGACCACGTTGCTGGCGGCGCTTGGCCCCTTGTTGGTGACCGTGAGGGTGACCGTCCCGGTCGCCCCTGGTGCCAGGCTGGCCGGGGCGTTCATGGCGATCCCCAGGTCGGCGCGGGCCGGACCGGAGGACACCACGGTCTCCATGAACGTGGTGCTGACCGTCCCCGGCGCGCCGGGCGTGGCGGCGGTGACCGTCACCGGGCCCGCCGTGGTTCCGGCGGTCAGCGTCGCCACGGAGGCGATGCCGCTGCCGTTGGTGACCGCGGTGGCGGTCTGGGCGGTGCCGCCGAAATCGGCGCTGCCGGAGGCGATGGTGAACGTCACCGTGGCCCCCGCCACCGGGTTGCCGTAGGCGTCGGTCACGGCGACCGACAGCGGGGAGGTGAACGCCTGCCCGGTCGTCGCGGACTGGTTGTTGCCGCCGTTGACGCTCACCGTGGCGGCCGGCCCGGCGGTCACCGTCAGGGTCGCTCCGCCGCTGGAGCCGGCGTAAATCCCGCCGCCGCTGTATGCCGCGGTGACCGGGTAGCTCCCGGCCGTGGTCGGCGCGGTCACCGTGCACGTCGCCACCCCGGTGGCCGGGTCCACCGGCTGGTTCCCGCACACCTGGCTGCCGCTCAGCGTGAACGTCACGTACCCGGCCGATGGCGCCGGGCTGACCGTCCCCGTCAGCGTGGTGGACGCGCCCGCGGTGACCGGGCTCGCGGTTCCCGCCGTGGTGGTCGTCGCCGTGGTCACGGTGATCGTCGCGGTCCCGGTGGCGTCGTCGCCCGAGCCGTCGGTGACCGTGTAGCTGAACGTGTCGGTGCCGGTGAACCCGGCGGACGGCGTGTAGCTGAACGACCCGTCGGCGTTGACGCTCAGCGTCCCGCCCTGCGCGGTGCCAGACGGCCCGGACGCGGTCAGGCCGCTTTCCTGGGTGGTGCCCGCCGCGGCCGACAGCAGGCCGCTGGCCGCGCTGACCGTCAGTTCCTGGCCGGCCGGCGTGGTGTAGGACGGGGACCCGGTGGCCACCGGGTCGGCGTAGGACAGCAGCACTTCCCCGTTGCCGCCGTTCACGTCCCCGTAGTTACCCGAGTCATTGACCGACGCCGCGCTGACCCCAGCGCCGCCGGTATACGACGCCCCCCCGCCACCGCCGCCGCCCGCGCCGTGGGAAGTGTCTCCGATTCCGCCGGCGCCGCCGCCACCGCCGCCGAAGTAGCCGCCACCGCCGCCACCGCCACCCGAGCCGGTCCCGCCGTCGGTGCCGCTGCCGGCCAAGCCGTCGGCGCCTGAGCTGGTCGGCCCGCAAGCGTCAGTCCCGGCGGCGGCCCCGCCATCGCCACCCGAGCCAGGGCCAGAACTGGTCCCGGGCCCGCCGGGCCCGCCGCCCACCAAGACGAAGCCCTCGCCGCCCAGGGCGATCGCGCCGCTCCCGGCGGTATCCGCGTTGCCGCCGGCACCGCCGGCCAGAATGAGGTTCCCCGTGAAGCAGTCGGAAGCGCTGCCGACGCCGTCGACTCCGCCGCCGCCACCCCCGCCGGCTACCAGGTACTGTGCGCCGCCCGGGGTATTCGCCAGGTCGGTGAACCCGCCACCGGCGCCGCCGCCGGACCCGGCGTTCCCGCCGCCGTTGTCACCGCCGACTCCCTGCTCGCCTGCGGGGTTGCCCGTCCCGCCGACGTCCACGCCCAGCTCCTGACCCGGGCTGACGGCCAGGGTGGCGGTGACCTCGGCGCCGTCGCCGCCGGCCACATCGTTGGTCACGTTGTTACCGCCGACCGCGCCGTACAGCGTCACCGACAGCGACGACACGCCCGCCGGAACCGTGAACTCCCCGCCGGTCTGCGGCGTCGTGAAGCTGACCGTGCACGTCCCCGCCGAGCACACCGGGTCCGGCCCGGACGCCAGCGCCGGACCGGCGGCCAGCAGCGGCGCCGCGAACCCGGCACCGGCCACGAGCGTCACGGCCAGGCCCAGCTTCACAGCCCGGGCCAGGCCGGCGCCCCCGCGCCAGCCGCTGCCCGCGGTTACCCGAATCACCATGAGTCCCCCGTCTCCCGGATCCAGGCCGGCCGCGCTATTACCCAGTGCGGCATTCCCAGCGATTCGGTAAATTCGGCGAAAACGCATGTCACTCAGCGACGCGGCTTACACCGGCAGCTTCGGCGCTACATTTCCAGGCGCTGCGCCTCCGAAACGCACTTCCGTGAAAAGGGCCCAGCTAATTCTTCGGGAACGCTCCAATTGTCGGGGATAGCGTGAAATCACAGTTCGTTCGGATAAGTAAATCTTTTTACCACGAATTGGCCGTGCGGCAGTCAGCCGTGCCGCGGCCAGCCCGCCAGCCGGCGTAACGTTCGCAACGCTTAGGTCCCGGTGAACCGGGGCGCTCGCTTCGCCAGGAACGCCTCGCGGCCCTCCGCGAAGTCGGCGCTCTGCCAGCAGGCTCTCGCCGCCGCGGCCGCCGCCGCGCCCCGCTCGCGGTGCTGGCCGTCGAAGGCCGCGGCGATGGCGCGCTTGGACGCGAGGAGGGTAAGCGGGGCGCCAGCCGCCAGCGTGGCGAGGACGCCGGCGGCCTTGGTCTCGAACTCCGGCTCGTCGAACAGCCAGTTCAGCAGGCCTACCTCATAGGCCCGGCGGCCGTCGATGGGCTGCCCGCTCAGCAGCAGCTGGGCCGCCGCGCCCGGTCCCGCGATCCGGACCAGCGCGGTCACCGCGTCCAGCGGATACGCCGCGCCGAGCCGGGCGGCCGGGATGCCGATCTTGAGCCCCGGCGTTCCGATCCGCAAGTCAGCGGCGAGCGCGAGCACGACGCCGCCGCCCAGGCACCAGCCTTCGAGGAGCGCGACGACCGGCTTGCCGACGCGCTCCACCTGCTCCAGGATGCCCGGCCCGGCAGTGTCCCGGCGTGCCGCCGAGCCCGAGAGCCCGCCGATGTCAGCGCCCGATACGAAGGTTCCGTCCGCTCCGCGCAGCGCGATCACCCGGACCGAGGCGTCGCCGTCCAGCTTCTCGATGGCCGCGAGCGCTGCTGCGAACATCTGCGCGCTCAGCGCGTTCCGCTTGGCCGGGTTCGAGAAGGTTATCCAGCCGACCGGGCCGCGGACGTCGACCAGTACCTCGCCGTCTGTCATCGGAGCCCTTCCGTTCCTTCCGTCGACCCGGGATACGTGATGACCCCGTCCCTGGCCAGCCCGGCGATCTCGGCGTCGGCATACCCGGCCTCGCCGAGCAGCGCCCGTGTTTCCCCGCCAAGCGCGGGCGGCTGCCGGACGACCCTGGGCGCGCCGTCCGCCACGACCGGCGTCCGGACCACGGTGCGATCCTGGTCGCCGAGCCTGAGCTTCTCGAAGAGCTGCCGCGATGCCAGGTGCTCGTCCGCCAGCATCTCCGGGATCGTGTTGATCGGCCCGCACGGGATCTTCGCGTCGCGGAGCAGCTTGATCCACTCGTCCCGGTCCCGCAGCGCGAACTGCCGGCCGAGCAGCTTTTCCAGCTCCAGCCGGTTGGCGTACCGCAGTACCTCGTTGGCGAACCTCGGGTCATCGCGCAGCTGCGGCGCGCCGGTCACCTCACAGAACTCGCCCCAGCGCGGGCCGGTCGCCGCGACGTTGATGAAGCGGCCGTCCTTGCAGGCGAATCCCTGATAGGGAGCCGCCAGCCGGTGGGCGGTGCCGAGCGGCGCGGGGACCTCGCCGCGCGCCTGCCAGTCCGCGACCTCCCACAGCGACCAGGACGCCACGCATTCGGCGAGCGACACGTCGATGTACGCGCCCTCGCCCGTGACGGCCCTCCTGGCGAGCGCGGCCAGGACCCCGATCGCTCCCCACATGCCGGTGCCGAAGTCGGAGACGGGATAGCCGGCCTTGGCCGGCTGGGTGGCGGAGAAGCCGGTCACGCTCATCAGCCCGCCGAACCCCTGGGCGATCAGGTCGACTCCGCCCAGCGGGCTGAGCGGGCCGGTCTGCCCGAAACCGGAGACGGAGCAGTAGACGATGCCGGGATTCGTCGCCTTGACCGACTCGTAGTCCAGGCCCAGGCGGCGGACCACGCCGGGGCGGAAGTTCTCGACGAGCACGTCCGCCGTGTCGATCACCCGCCGGGCGGCCTGCTGGCCGCGCGGGTCCTTCAGGTCTATCGCCAGGCTGGACTTGTTGCGATGGATCATCGCGAACGGCAGGCTTATCTCCGAGGGAGCGTCGCGCCGCCGGCGCATCGAGTCGCCCTCGGTGCCTTCGACCTTGATGACCTCGGCGCCGAGGTCGGCCAGGATCGTGGTCGCGTACGGGCCCGCCAGCGCGGTGGTCAGTTCGACGACGCGTATTCCGCTCAGGAAGGCCGCCCGTTCGGGCTGCTCCTCGCTGGTGCCTGAGGTCATGAGTGCTCTCCCTTGCTAGCAGTCTTCCCGTTCTCATCGCTGAGGGCAGACTCATCGAGGTACATCGCTTCGACGTCGGCCAGCTGCGCGAGCATTTCGCCGCTGGTCGCGGCGAGCCGGATCCGGCCGCCGGACAGGACGTAGCCCCGGTCGGCGACCATCAGCGCCGTGGCCGGCTGCTGTTCGACGAGGAGCACCCCCGTGCCCTTCCCGGCCGCGTCCCGTACCCGCTCGAGCAGTCGCCCGACGATTAGCGGCGCGAGCCCCAGCGACAACTCGTCGATCAGCAGCACGTCCGGCCGGGTGGCCATGAACTTCCCCAGGGCGAGCATCTGCTGCTCACCCCCGGACAGCATCCCGGCGCGCTGATGGCGCAGCGGCAGGAGTTCCGGGAAGATCTCGAAGACCGCGTCGGCCGACGACGCTCGCGAGATCTTGATGTTGTCCAGGACCGTCAGGCGCCTGACGACGGCACGTTCCTCCGGCACCAGTGCCAGGCCGGCCCGGACGCGCTGGTGAAAACTTCGCGGCGGTGCCGTGCCGTGCAGGAAGACCTGGCCGGACAGCCGTGGCAGCAGCCCGGCTATGGTGTGCAAGGTCGTGGTCTTCCCGGCGCCGTTCCGCCCGAGCAGCGCCACCACCTCGCCCCGCCGCACTTCGATGTCCAGGTCGCGCGCCACGGGTACACCCGAGTAGCCGACCGCTAGCGCCCTGGTCGCCACGACCGCGTCGCGACGTTGCGAGAGATCCAGCATCATCGTCACTCCACTACCTGGTCGGCCCGCAGCTCCGCCTGATCCGGGTGCGGCTCCGCGGCGTGCAGCTCCGCGGCCCGTCCCAGGTATGCCGTCCGGACGGCCTCGTTACGCCGGACCTGCTCAGGGACCCCCTCGGCGACGACGGCGCCGTTGACCAGCGCGACGACACGATCGCAGACGGCGAAGACCAGGTTCACGTCGTGCTCCACCAGCAGGATGCCGATCTGCCACTCGCCCGCCACCTTCCGGAGCAGGCCGGCGAACTCGCGGCGCTCCCGTGCGTCAAGCCCGGCGGCCGGCTCGTCCAGGAGCACGATCGCCGGGTCCGCCGCGAAAGCCCGCGCGACCCCTAGCAGCCGTCGCTTCCCGTGGTTCAGGGTTCTGGGCGTCCGGCTAGCGAACTCCCAGAGCCCGAAGGCCTCTGCCGCCAGCTGCGCCGCCTCGGTGGTGCGCGCGACGCCCGGCCACCCGAGGTCGGCGACCCCCCGCCACCACCGTGGCCGCTCAGACGCCGTCAGCAGGTTCTCGCCCACCGTCATGTCCTCGAACAGCTCCAGCTGCTGGAAGGCGCGGACCAGGCCGAGATTGGCGCGCTTGGCGGGCCGGAGCCTGCCGATCTCCCGGCCGCCGAGGGTGACCCGTCCGGCGGCCGGCTGGACATTGCCGCAGACGGCGTCGATGAAGGTCGACTTGCCCGCGCCGTTCGGCCCGATCAGCCCGACCACCTCCCCTGGCTGCACCGACAGCGATACCCCGTCCACCGCGCGCACGCGGCCGAAGATCACGGTCAGATCCTCGACTTCGAGGGCTACCGGGTTCTTGCGGCCGGTCAGGATCCTGCCGAGCCGCACCGAACGGGTGAACGCGTCGGCCGACCACGTGAACGCGTCGGCCGACGACGACCTGCGCGCCGGCTTCCAGCCCTTCCAGCGGGCGGCCAGCCAGCGGATCTGCCGGACCTGGAGCGGAACCACTCCGTCCGGCGTCTGGAGGATCACGAGCAGGAAGATCCCCGCCGTGATGACGTCCAGCCAGTTGGACGGCGAGATCACCAGGCCCAGGGCCTGATTTCCCACACCGCCGGCGGCCGCCACTCCCCCGGTCAGCGCTCCCGCGATCCACCCGATGCCGCCGAGCGTCGCCTGGAGCACCAGGGTGACCGAGCTCAGCGTGCTGAAGAGACTGAAATCGGGATACGACAACTGCGCCTCGGTCAGCGCGCCGCAGACCGCGGCCAGGCCGCCGGCCACCGCGAACGCGTACATCTTCGCTGATGTCGGGGATATGCCGATCGAGGCGGCCGCCTGCGGATTGGCCCGGATGGCCAGCAGCCGCCGGCCCATCGCCCCCCGCCGCAGGTTGGTGACGACGAGACTGGCCAGGACGAATACGACCAGAACGAAGAGCCCGAACGACCGCGGATGCTGCAGCGGGTTCAGGCTCAGGCCGAAGAACGACAGCGGCGGGATCGTGTTGCTTCCGAGCCAGGCCGCGGTGGTCGGGCTGGTGAGCACCAGGTCCTCGATGACAATCACCAGGCTCAGCGTCGCGATGGCGAGCGTGACGCCCCGGCTGCGCAGGGCGGGTGCCGCGATGATCATCCCGAGGCATACCGTCACCAGGACAGCCAGCACGATGGCCAGCCAGATCGGGACGCCGAACCGCGCCGAGAGCAGCGCCATCGCATAGGCACTGACGCCCGCCAGTCCGTACTGGGCCAGCGACAGCTGACCCGCGTAGCCGGTCAGGACGACCATGGACAGCAGGCCGATGCTGAGCAGCAGCGTGGCGGTCACCGCGCCCAGCCAGCCCACCGGCAGCACCAGCAGCGCGACCGCGGCCGCGACCGCCCAGACGCCGGCGGCGATGCCGACCCGGCCCGAGCCGACGGATGCCAGCCGCTGCGGTACCTCGCTGCGGTGGCCGCGCCCCTCGCCCCGGATCAGCAGCAGGACGATCAGCAGGATCAGCGGCGCGGCCTCCGACCAGCCCGGCGCCGACGTGACCAGGCCCACCTCGGACTCCCCGATGCCGAGCACGAACGCGCCGGCCAGCGCCAGTACCACCGAGTCGAAGCGCCCGACCACCGCCGCGCATAGCGCCGGCACGACCAGCAGCGTCAGATTGGTCGGCGACATCCCGGCGATCGGGGACAGCAGGATGATCGCCAGGCCGCCGATGGCCGCGCCGATGGCCCAGTTCGCGGCCGCGATGAAGTCGGGCGACCAGCCCATGCCCGCAGCCACGGCCTCGTTCTCGCAGACAGCGCTGGTGGCCAGGCCGAAGCGGGTCCGACGCTGCAATATGACCAGCCCGGCGGTGAGCAGCACCGACAGGCCTACCAGCCACAGCTGCTCCGAGCTCAGGCTGAGCTGCCCGGACAGGTGCCACAGCCCGCTGCCGAGGAAGGTCTGCACCGCCTGGACGGCCCCGTAGGGCGCGAAGTACTGATCCGCCACCGCGGTGAGCAGCGTCATCAGGCCGAGGGTCGCGATGACCTTCGTCGCCGTCGAGGCGGTCCGCAGACGCCGCATCACCACGAGGTGCATCGCCGCCCCGATCGCAGCGCAGCAGAGCAGCGCCGCGATCAGGGCGATCGGCCAGGGCAGCCCGGTGCCCGGCCACAGGTCGTAGAAGATGTAACCGCCGAACATCCCGACCGCGCCAGCCGCGAAGTTGGGCACCCCGGTGCCGCGGTACACGACCACGATGCTCTGGCTCAGCATGGCGTAGCTCGCGCTGACCGCCAGGCCGGTGAGAGCCAGCTGAAGGAACTCCACTGCTACCCCGCCTGAGTGTTTTCGCTGGTAGCGCCGGTAAGCAAGTTAATGAAGGGACCGGTCCGCGGGAAGGAGACCCCGTTGACATACTTCGTCGGGGCGATCCACACGGCGAACACGCGCGGGCCGAAGGCGTTGGGCACCGGCTTGTCGAACGAGACCGGCGGTGACACCCCCGGCCAGAAGTCGGACACCTGATCGAGGGCTTTCAGGATGCTGCTCGCGGTGACGTCGGGGTAGACCGCGTTCGCCACCTTGGTCAGTAGCTGCTGCTCAGCCCAGAGCGTCTGGGCGACGGACGAGCCGAGGTCCGGCGACTTCCCCCCGTACCCGTCCTGGTCGGAAACCCACTGCTTGACGAGGGAGTTCGGCGGGTCCGCCACGTTCTCGGTCGCCGTGAGCACGACCAGGCGGGAGCCGAGCTTCGCGGCGATCGGCTCGAGGGACGCGGCCTCGCCGGGTGCCGAGAGGAACGAAATCCCGGTGATGACCTTGATGTTCGACGGCTCGGTGACCATCGCGTTCAGCATGCTCACTTCCTGGGCACCGAGTCCCTCAAGGGCGATGCAGTCGATCCCCTTGGCGACGGCCTGGGCGACGTACGGAGCCAGGTCGGGCGCTGTCGCGGGCACGTCGATGTAGTCCTTGAACGCGATGCCAGCCGCCTTGGCCGCCCCGGACAGCGCGGCCTGCTGTGCCGCCGCGGCCGCCGGGGTTCCGGCGATGGTCGAAACCGCCGCGATGCTCTGGCAGCCCTGGGCCTTCGCGAGCGCTATGAACCCGACCGTGGAGGTAAGGCCGAGCGTGTTGGTCGCGAAGGAGACCGGGCTGGTCCAGTCCTGCGGCTCCGCACCGTAGTTGAGGTCGGGTATTCCGGCGGACTGGAGATACGGCAGGGCCGCGGTCTCGCCGGCGAGGTCGTACACGGCCACGACGTGGTCGGAGACCATCTCCTGCCCGCAGGCCGCGTCGGCGTTGTCGTTGGTCTGGGAATCGCACACGATGAGCTTGAACGCGTGGCCGTGGATGGGCTCGCGTGCGTTCGCCGCGTCGACGCTACCGACGATCGCCTGCTCAAAGGGCAGGTCAACACCGCCGTTGCCGGACAGGTCGGCGATCAGGCCGATGCTGTAGGTGCTAGCGGCTGACGTACTTGCTGGCGTACCTGAGGCCGCGGCCGCGGTGCTGGACGAGGAACCGGACGAGCAGCCCGCCGCCGCCAGTGCCGCGACGGCCAGCGCGGCCGAGACCTGGAACACGACGCGAGCCCGCGCCGGCCGGCCGTTGTTACTTTCCCGCAATGATCTTCGACATGATCCCATCTCGTTCTCCTGCCTGACGGTTAGCAGATGGAAGCTCGCGCCTGAAGCTCGAGGCCAGTATGAATGCCCCACTACCCAAAAGCCCTGAGGCAATTTTCGAATTTAAATACTGATCAAGTCCGCCGCTGCGACCCGCACCGGGGAGCTGACCGTTGCGCCGATGCTAACTCAACTCGACATTGATGTCGATAGTCGGATCGACATAAATGTCGATCGGGTTAACTGAGATGAGGCCGGTAAGGCAGAATGGTCGGGTGACCAGCACGCAAGAGACGGCCCGGCCGCCGGACCCGCGCCGTAACGGGAACGGCACCGGCACCGGCACCGGCACTGACACTGCCAGGACTCGCGGCGGATGGACGCCTGTCGGTACCTCCGCGGCGCGGCGCAGCGCCCATCAGGAACGCGGGAACGCCCGTGGCGACCGCACTCGCCGGTCCCTGCTCGACGCCGCCCGGCGCGTGTTCGAGCGGCGCGGCTACATCGACGCGAACGTCGAGGACATCGTCACGGAGGCAGGCGTCGCCCGCGGCAGCTTCTACACGTACTTTCCTTCCAAGGTCGAGATTTTCCGTGCGGTGTGCAAGGAGGTGGGGCAACAGATCGACAGCGGCGTGGCGGGCTCCGAACTGCGCGGCCTGGATCCCGTGGCGGCGATGACCCAGTCGATCCTCGGCTACATCGAGGCCTACCGAGGGAACACCGTCTTCTTCGCCATCCTCGAGCGGCTCTCCAGCGTCGATCCCGAGATCTACGACATGCAATTCCGCACGCGCCGCAAGCACATCCAGCGCATCGCTGCCGCCATCCGCCGATGGCAGAGCCGCGGCGTGGCCGACCCCGCCATCGAGCCCGACGGAGTGGCCACCGCACTGGTGTCGATGACGACGAACTTCTGCTACTGGTGGATCGAGGGACCAGAACAGCACGACAGCGACGAAGCTGCCCTGGCTATCCTTAGCGACATCTGGATCCGCGCCCTCGGCCTGCGGCGGCGCCCGAAGCCGAGCTGGATCCGCCAGGCTGATCAGCCGCCGGACTAGCGCAGGCTCGCCAGCAACTCGACGGCCAGGGCCGCCGGCTTG
>Ga0210395_10002748_pt1 | contig 13611 bp, 15 predicted proteins | sample IncBWH4OmetaG_FD_150861 | JGI IMG/M metagenome (GOLD analysis project Ga0210395, IMG submission 150861) | Forest soil microbial communities from Barre Woods Harvard Forest LTER site, Petersham, Massachusetts, United States - Inc-BW-H-4-O ... | reverse complement strand
CGATGGCGAACCAGACGCCGTTTTCGATTTTCTTCTCGGGACCGGCATCAGGGACGGAATCGGCGGCCTCGACATTGCCCAGAATGATTCTGCCGGAAACCAGTTCTGCGATCCGGGGCAGTCATAGCAACGGCGCAGAGGCGTCGGGGGCGAATGCGCAGGCCAATTTTTCGAGCGGGGCGTCGCCGAGCGGAACGCCTCAAGGCGGTGTTTCGCAAAATGCTGCTCCGTCGAATACTGCTCTGTCGAGCGGTACTCCGTCAAACACTGCACTGTCGAACGGTGCTGCGTCAAACACGATTCGGCCTGGCAACAAAGATTCGCTCAGCGGAAGCGAGAGTGGAAACCCAGCGACGGGGCAGATCTCACGCCGGGACGCAGATCTGCAGGCGGCGGGCGCACAGCTGGCTGCATCGCAAACCGGAACAGCGCCGGCGCCCGCGGTGGCGACCTCTGCTGCAGTGACTCTGCCGCTAGGCGGACCAGTAGCGCTCGCCGCCGATCCTCAGCCGAAGGCCGGCACGCTTCCCGAGGCCGCTCCCACGGGCCCGGCGAGCCCGGTTCCCGCGGCAGCGGAAATGCCAGCCGCGGCTGCTCCGGGACAAGTGCAACTGGCCCAGATGATCAGCCGCGCAGAACAATCCGAGATGCGGATTGGGATGAACACATCCGCATTCGGCAGCGTGGAAGTGCGTGCCGTGGTGCATGCGAGTGATGTGGGTCTGGTCATCGGGAGCGAAAAAGGAGATTTGCGCTCGCTGATGGCGAGTGACATACCGGCGATCACGAACACGCTGCAACAGCAGAGCCTCCGGCTAAACAGCGTGAATTTCATGCAGGGATTCGCCTTCTCGAATAACGCCTCGGGCGGCGGTGATTCCCAGCAGCATGCTTTTGTTCTGCCGCACGCATTCGCGGCTTCGGGATCCTCCGAGGCCACGGTGGACGACTCTGCGGAGTCTCTGGCGGCGGGGGAATTCAGCGGTGGGGGAAGAGGTCTCAGCATTCTTGCGTGAAGGAGAACATTTTAGGGAGAACTTTATGGAGAGCATGGCATGAGCACGAGTCCAGTGACCCCAACAACGCCTACGACGGGCACGACCAGTTCAACCAACGGGCTGCCTACGGGGCAAAGCCTGAACAACATGTTCCTGCAACTGCTGGTGGCGCAATTGCAGAATCAGGATCCCACCGATCCCGTCGATCCTTCGCAGTTTGTCGGGCAGCTGGCGCAGTTCAGCGAACTGAGCGAAGTGACTTCGATTTATCAGCTGATGCAGCAGTATGTTCCTGCGTCGGGAAGTACGGGGTCGAGTGGAGGGACTACGCCGGCGGGTGGCAGATCGAGCGGCGCGGCGGCGACTCCAGCGGCGACTTCGGCACTCTCGGCGGCAGCTTCCGCGCTCGGTGCGACACCTCTCACGTCTGTTTCACCGGCTGCGTTGCCGAACTTTTCATCGCCGGCTTTGTCGGCGTTAACCAGCAAGATGGTTAATCAATAACATCATTAATCAATCCGATCGAAGGAGCGTTCTAAATGCCTGACTTTTCTATTCCACTTTCCGGGCTTACGGCCGAATCGACTGCACTGTCGGCCATCGCCAATAATCTCTCTAACCAGAGCACGACGGGCTACAAAGATACGCAAGTACAGTTCAGCGACTTGTTTTACCAGAGTCTGGGAACCACGGGGTCGGGAGATCCGATTCAGGTGGGGGCCGGCACCGAAGTCAGCGACATGCCCTCGTTGTTTACTCAGGGCAGCATCAGCGCGACCGGAGTGCCTACGGACGTGGCGATTCAAGGCACGGGATTTTTCGCGGTGCAGAACTCGAGTGGGGTCATCGATTACACGCGGGCCGGCGATTTTTCGGTCGACGCCAACAATTACCTGGTCACCTCCGAGGGGCAGCAAGTGCTGGGCTATCCCGCTGTGAATGGGGTCGTCGACACGGGAGCCGGAATCGCGCCTCTGCAGCTGGGCGCCGGCACCATCAGTCCGCCGACGGCGACGGCCAACGTCGAACTCACGACAAACCTCGATGCGTCCGACGCTGTCGGCACCACTTTCTCGACGCCGGTCCAGATTTATGACTCGCTGGGGGCCGCGCACACCTTAACCGCGACTTTCACCAACACCGGGCCCGGCGCCTGGAGCTACAGCCTCAGCATCCCATCGGCGGATCTGAACCCAACCACGGTGCCGGGTCCACCGATTGTGGTCACTCCTGCGACCGGGATTCTGGCCACCGGCACCCTGACATTCAACGGGAATGGAGTGCTGATTGGGGATACGGCGACGACCGGAGGCACGGTGACCGGAGGCCTGTCGAACGTCACCGGGATTCCGATCGTGGGACTTGCCGATGGGGCTTCCGATCAAACCTTCAGCTGGAATGTGCTCAACGGAACCAGTCCGCTGCTCACCCAGGTCGCGGCCGCCAGCAGCACCACGTCGATTGGCCAGGACGGGAGCAGCAGCGGTTCGCTGGTGAATTTCTCCATCGGTTCCGACGGCACGATTACGGGATCGTTCAGCAACGGCGAGACCCAGGCGTTGGGACAACTGGCTCTGGCAAACTTCGCCAACGATAACGGACTTCAACTCAACGGCAATACTGATTTCACTCCTACGCTCGCTTCCGGCCCAGCCGTGATTGGAATTCCCGGCGAGGGGATACTGGGAACGCTTTCCGGCGGGTCGCTGGAGTTGTCGAACGTGGACATTGCGACCGAGTTCGCCAATCTCATCGTGGCGCAGCGGGGTTTTGAGGCCGATGCCAAGGCGGTGACGACGTTTGACCAGATCCTGCAGGATACGATCGCGCTGAAGCAGTAAGCGAGGTGCGGGGATGCGCAGCGTGTCCCATGCGGCATTGTCTCCGGCGGTCGCCGCTGCCGGAGACGGGAGATGTCTGCCAGAGAATCCTAATGAGGATGCTCTTACGAACGATCTGTTTCTCTCGAGAGAATCCACGGAGTGCAGCAGGATGACCCCGGCGAAAGTTGCCTATCTGTTGACCTTTGGACAGTTAGTTTTGCGCGGCTGATTTGCTCCAACCCCTCCCCTTTGTGCTCCGCAGCGGACTTTGGATTGCTTTTTTTTATCCGAAGATGCCCGCCACTCCCAAGCCCCAAAGCAAGGCACGACCGTCGAGCCGCAGGGCTGTTGTTTTCTTTGCGCTCGTGGTCGTGCTGCTAGCGCTAGGGACATGGTTCTGGACGAACTCGAGGGAGCGAGCCGAAGTTTCGGCAGGTGCAGTGCGCCCGGTAACGGGCTCGCTTCACCTTGAGACCTTCGTTCTCAACCTGGCCGATCCCGAGCAGAGGTCTTATCTGCGCGTAGGGATTGATCTGGGGCTGGATCGCGAGATCGGCAAAGGAGAAAACGCGCCGCCGATTGGCGAAGTGCGCGACACGATTCTTGGGGTGCTGGCGCAATCCCGAGTCGACGAACTGCTGACGGCCAAGGGCAAGGCGAAGTTGAAGGAAGACGTGTTACATGCGCTGCAGCAGCAGATACCGGGGTTGGGAGTTCAGGAAGTCTATTTCACCGAATTCCTGATTCAGCGCTGAGCCGGCGAGCTGCGGCGAGAAATAGAAATGATGGATTGCGATGGCAGAGGAAGCAACGGCGCGTGCGATGCAGAAGCCCCTGGAGCCGACGGCAGGGGGCGCGGCGAGCGCAGCCTCGAGTGCGGAGTCGTCGAAACCTGAAGTCGAGGAGGACGCCCGATGGAGGCCGGTGCTGGGCCTGCCTTGCGAACTCACGGTCGAGCTGCCACTGCCGGATTTCAAGATTGCGGACCTGCTGAGTTTGCGCACTGGAGCGGTGATTGAAGCCCGCTGGCGCGTGGGGCAGGACGTCCCCTTGCGTCTGAATGGCACGCTGATTGGCTGGAGCGAGTTTGAGGTTGTAGGCCGGAAGCTGGCGGTGCGTCTGACAGAACTGGCGTGAGGCGGAGAGAGGGAGAAGGAATTGTGCTGCAGCGGTGAATTTCATGACGACAGAAACCTTGCGAGTTTCGGCGGGCGTGTTTCAGGCGCGGGTGATCGGGTTGTGGCAGCGAGTTCTGCGGCTCAGCCGGCGCCGGCCGCGGCGTTTGCGGCTCTGTGAAAGTTTGCCGCTCGGCGAACGGCGTTTCGTGGCCGTGGTCGAATTTGATCAGGCCAGATTCCTGGTGGGGGGAACGCCGTCGTCGCTGGTACTGCTGTCGCGTCTGGCGGATGGAGAAAGCGGAGCGCTGGACGAGGCGGACGCCGAGCCCGAATCCGAAGATAAAGACGCGTCCTGGCCTGAAGAGTGCAGCGCGGCGCGAGGCCCAGCCATGCCACGGAGCGAGAAATGTTGATGGAATTCGATTGGGCAGGGGGGCTGGCTCCCGGGCTGATTTTTCCCCGCGTCGAAGCCGTGGCAGTGTCGGTGCTCAGGCCGCGGCACCCCTCCGGTTTGCATTGGGCCGCGCCTGGCGGAGCCAGTGGTTCCGTGCCCTGGAACATCGTCGTCCTGCTGAGCTTGTTGACGCTCTTACCCGCGCTGCTGGTGGCGGTGACTCCATTTACTCGTCTGCTGATCGTGTTTCACTTTTTGCGCCAGGCTCTGGGCACGCAGACCGCGCCGAGCAACCAGACGCTGATCGGGCTGTCGCTGGTGCTGACTTATTTTCTGATGCAGCCGGTTGCGGGCGCGATCTACCAGGCTGCGGTGGTGCCGTTTCAGCAAGGGAGAGTGGACGCACTCGAAGCCATCGAGCAGGGCGCGCCGCCGCTGCGCCACTTCATGCTCAAGTATGCCCGGGAAAAAGATCTGGCGCTATTTCTCGAACTGGCGCAGGCTCCGCGACCGGCGCGGGCGGACGAAGTCCCGATGCGGGTGGTGGTGCCGGCCTACATTCTTTCCGAGTTGAAGACGGGATTTCAGATCGGGGTGGCGCTGTTCCTTCCTTTCCTGGTCATCGACCTGGTGGTAGCGGCGGTGACAACCTCGATTGGCATGATGCAGCTGCCGCCGGTGATCATCTCGACTCCGCTGAAGATTTTGCTGTTTGTGATGGTGGATGGCTGGAACCTGCTGGTGGGGTCATTGATGAAGAGTTTCAGCTGAGGGAGTTTTATGCGGTTCTTTACTGATAAGCGGCTCGTGATGGAGAGGAGTGTGCCATGGGATCGGATCAAATCGTAGCCCTGTTGCGGCACACCATCGAAACCGCGCTGTGGATGGGGGCTCCGCTGCTGATCGCAGCGGTGGTGGTCGGTCTGGTGATCAATGTGGTGCAGGTGCTGACCTCGCTGCAGGACATGACGGTTTCAACCGTGCCTCGCCTCGCCGCGGTGGCGGCAGCGGTGCTGGTGCTGATGCCCTGGATGGTGCGCCGCATCGGGATGTTCACGCTGCAGCTGTTTTCTGACTTCCATCCTTTTGTGAGGTGAAAGGCGAGTAACCAGTACCGAGTAACCGACAGCAATCAGCGAATCATGATCAGCGAATTGAATTTCGAGTGGCTGCTGGCGGCAGCGGTATTCACCGGGGCGCGGGTTTCTGGATTGATGGTGTTCTGCCCGTTTCTTGGCAGCGACGCGGTTCCGGTCCCGGTGAAGGCAGGCTTGACCCTGCTGCTGACGATTCTGCTGCATCCGCTGCACGGGCCGGTGACGCTCACGCTGGGATCGTGGCAGTGGGCCGAGGTGGCGCTCGGAGAGGTGGTGATCGGGCTGGTACTCGGGTTGGTGGCGAATTTTCTTTTTGAGGCGGCGTTGATGGCGGGGCAGATTTTAGGAGTGCAGATCGGTTATTCGCTCGCCAACGTGTTTGATCCGCAAACCCAGGCCGACACGCCCGTGCTCTCGGAGTTTCACCAGATGGCGGCGCTGCTGATTTTTCTCGAACTCGATGTGCATCACTGGCTGCTGCGCGCCCTGGTACGCAGCTTCGCCTACCTGCCGCCGGGCGGTGTGGTTCTAACTCTGGCTGCCGCGAGCGGCCTGCTGCACGCCGCCGGCGGGGTTTTTCTGGTCGGAGTGCAGATTGCCGCGCCCTCGCTCGTGGCCACACTGGTCGCCGACATGGCTCTGGGGTTTCTTGGCAAAGCGTCGCCGCAACTGCCGGTTTTGTTTATCGGGCTGGCGGTGAAGAACCTGGTGGGGCTGGCGGTGCTGGTGGCGGCGATCGCCTACTGGCCACGCATGTTCAGCCAGCAGTTTGCGCATGGGATTCAAACCGCGGAACGGCTGTTGCATTTGGCGGGGAAGGGTTGAGCGAAGAGTCGAGCGTTCATGGCCGATCAAGGCAAAACCGAGAAAGCATCGCCGCGCCGGCGGCAGAAAGCGCGCGAGCAGGGACAAGTCGCCCGCAGCCGCGATCTCACCGCGGGCCTGGGAGCGATGACTGCGATGCTGGTGCTGGCCGCGCAGATGCCGGCTTTCGCGAGCGGATGGCGGGGCATGATGCGCGCAGAGCTGGAATTGGCGGCGACTCATCCCGATCAGCTGGTTCCGGTCTGGCGCAATGCGTGGCCGGTGTTTCGAGGGGTCGCGCTCGCTGCAGGCCTGAGCTGGGTGATTGCGACTGCGGGCGGGCTCGCGCAGGGCGGCCTGGTGTTTGCTCCTTCAGCGCTCGCTCCCAGCTGGAAACGGTTGGATCCGGTGAGCCATGTCGAACAGCTTTTTTCACTCGCCGCTTTGAGCCGCCTGCTGAAGTCGCTGCTGCCGACCGCGGTGGTTGTGTATTTCGCCGTCGGCGTGCTGGTGCGCGACTTTCGGTTCCTGCCTGCTCTGCTGCACGGCAGCCGCGGGGCGCTCGTGGCCTTCACCGTCGGGCGCATGTATGAAGTGGCATGGAAAGGGTCGCTGGTGCTGCTGGTGTGGGCCGCGGCGGACTATTTTCTCGAGCGCCAGCGCCACGAAAACGAGTTGAAGATGAGCCGTCAAGATCAGAAAGACGAATTCAAGGAAATGGAGGGGAACCCTGCGGTCAAACGGCGCATTCGCCGCCTGCAGCGCCAGACCCGGCGCCGCCGCATGCTCAAAGATGTGGAGCGGGCGGCGGTCGTGATCACCAATCCCACGGAATTTGCCATCGCGCTCGAATACCGCATGGAGATGGACGCTCCGGTCGTGGTGGCCAAGGGCCGCAACCTGCTGGCGGCGCAGATCAAGGAGATTGCCCGCTGGAAAGGGATCCCGATGGTGGAGAACCCGCCGCTGGCTCATGCCTTGTACCGGGCAGTCGAAGTGGGCCAGGCGATTCCCGCGAAACTTTATGCCGTGGTGGCGGAAATTCTGGCGGCGATCTGGCGGGCCGAGACACGAGCGTCAGAAACCCAGAACATCGCCACACGACGAGCGGCCGGGAGGACGTAAGCCATGGCCCCGAATCCCACCATCACGATTACAGCTCCTGCCGCAAAGTCGAAGACTGCGGTCGCCGAGTGGATCATGCCGGTGGCGGCCGTGGGTCTGATCTTTGTCATGCTGGTGCCGTTGCCGAGCGTTCTGCTCGATCTGCTGCTGGCAACAAGCATGACCATCAGCGTGCTGGTGCTGTTGAGCGCCATTCAGATTTTGCGTCCGTCGCAGTTCTCGGTTTTCCCCAGCCTGCTGCTGCTGCTGACGCTGTTTCGCCTTTCTCTGAACCTGGCCTCCAGCCGCCGGATTCTTTTGCACGGCAACGAAGGCGCCTCGGCCGCCGGACATGTCATCGAGGCCTTCGGACAGTTTGTGGTGGGCGGCAACTACGTGGTCGGTTTCGTGCTGTTCGTGGCATTGATCGCAATCCAGTACTTAGTCGTAGCGCACGGAGCGGTGCGCACCGCAGAAGTAACGGCGCGCTTCACCCTCGACGCCATGCCGGGTAAGCAGATGGCGATTGACGCCGACCTCAATGCCGGGCTGATCAACGAAACCCAGGCGCGCATCCGGCGGGAACAGGTGGCGCACGACGCGGAATTCTACGGCGCCATGGACGGAGCGGCACGCTTCAACCAGCGCGACGCCATTGCGACCATCCTTATTACTGCCATCAATATCATCGCTGGCTTCTTGATCGGGGTCTTCCAGCTCGACATCCCGTTCCGCGAAGCCCTGAAGACCTACACCGTGTTGACGGTGGGCGACGGCCTGGTGACGATGATCCCGTCGCTGCTGGTCTCGATGGCCGGAGGCATCGTGGTGACGCGGGCTTCTTCTGATGCAACGCTGTCAGTCGATGTAGGCCGGCAGGTCTTGTCGCGGCGCCGTCCTCTGGTGATTGCCGCGGGCGTGATGCTGGCTCTGGCCGCGATTCCGGGGCTTCCCAAATTCTCTTTCTTTCTTCTGGCGGCGGGTACGGGTTTTCTGGCCTGGCGCGCCCCGAAATTCGCCGAAGAACCTGCCGCCGCAGCGGCCGCAGCGGCTGCAGCCGCGGGCGAGAAAAAGCCGGCCAAGGATTCGGTCGAGGACATGTTGAAGCTCGACGACCTCAGCCTGGAAGTTGGTTACGGGCTGGTGGCGCTGGTCGACAAGAATCAGGGTGGGCAGCTGCTGGCTCGGGTGCGTGCGCTGCGGCAAAATCTTGCCCAGCAACTCGGCTTCATCGTTCCTCCGGTGCACATCACCGACAACGTCCGCCTGAAGGCCAAGGAATATTCGATCGCGCTGCGCGGCGTGGAAGTAGCCCGCTGGGAGCTCCATCAGGACAACTTGCTCGCCATCAGCTCGGAAGGCGCTCCGCGCCCGCTCGCCGGAGTGGCGACGAAAGAACCCGCCTTCGGAGTGGCTGCGGTGTGGATTCCCGCGGCACTGCAGAATCAGGCACTGGCTTCCGGCTATGCCGTGGTTGACCAGACCTCAGTGCTCGCCACCCATCTCGCCGAAGTGGTGAAGCAGCACGCGCACGAACTGTTGACCCGCCAGGAAACCAAGCGGCTGCTCGACCGGCTGGCCGAAAGCCATCCCAAGCTGGTCGAAGAACTGGTGCCGAAGATTCTCAGCCTCGGGGAAGTGCAGAAAACTTTGCAGCAGCTTTTGCGCGAACAGGTTTCGATCCGCGATCTGTCGACCATTCTCGAAACCCTGCTCGACCTGGCCGGGACCAGCAAGAATCCAGTATTGCTGGTTGAAGCGGCGCGGCAGACGCTTGGCCGCGCGCTGGTGCAGCCTCTGTTGTCAGAAACCGGCGGCTTGCGCGTGGTGACGCTCGACCGTTTACTCGAAGAGGAACTGGGCCGCGCCTTTGGCGGGCCCGCACCGGCGGGAATGGGAGGTCTGCAGCCTCCGTTTGCCCGCCGCATTCTCGATGGGCTGCGCCGTCTGGCGGGGGAGCAGATCGCCGTGGCCAGCCCGGTTCTGCTGTGCTCGACCCCAGCGCGCTATCACCTGAAGCGGCTGCTTGAACCTTTTTTGCCCAAGGTGGTGGTGCTCTCTCCGCTCGAAGTGCCTCCCCTGGTTGAAGTGCAATCGCTCGGAGTCCTGCACTGAAACTTTAACCGCGTCATGAGCGGGTGAAGGAAGGCAAGCGAGAACGAGAAGAAGAAGTAGCTAAAGAGACAAGACGACAGAACAAAAACGGAAGCAAGACAGGAACCCATGAGTAAGAATTCGGCGCAAGCTTACAGCAGTTGGCAGGACAAAGAGGAGCGCGACCGCATCCTGCTCGAGCAGTTGCCACAGGTGCGCTATCTGGCGCGCCGCATTCACGAGCGCCTGCCCCGGCACGTGCCGCTCGAGGATCTGGTGCATGCCGGCGTGATCGGCCTCATCGATGCACTCAACAAGTTTGACCACTCCAAGCACGTGCAATTCGGGTCTTACGCGAAGTTCCGCATCCGGGGCGCGATTATCGACAGCCTGCGGGAGATGGATTGGGGGCCGCGGGATTTGCGCCGCAAGGGCCGCAGGGTGGAAGAAGCGGAGCGCAAACTCAGCCTGAATCTGAGCCGCGCTCCCACGGAACTGGAAGTTGCCGCCGAGCTGAATCTGGAATTGCGTGAATTCCAGCAACTGCTGACCGAACTCGACGGCCTCGAAGTGGGCAGCCTTCACCTGGAATCTCCCTGGGACGGCAAGGACGAAGATCTTTGCGACTATCTGCCCAATGCTCCCGAGGACACGCCATTTTTCCGCTGCATGCGTTCGGAGATGAAGGAGTTGCTGGCCCGCGCAGTGGCCGATCTCCCGGAAAAAGAGCAGCAGGTGCTGGCTCTTTATTATTTTGAAGAGCTCACGATGAAAGAAGTAGGAGCAGTGCTGGGGATTGGAGAGTCCCGCGTGTCACAGATTCATTCTCTCGCGGTGGTGCGGCTGCGGGGGCGGTTGGAGCAGTTGATGACGACAGCCAAGCCGGCCGCGCAGGCGGCCGAAGCCGGCGGGTAAGAACAAGAGAAACAAGAACAAGAGAAACAAGAACAAGAGAAACAAGAACAAGAGAAACAAGAACAAGAGAAACAAGAACAAGAGAAACAAAAATTAGGAGAAACAGCGGAAGGCGACCTTTATGCAGAACCTGCAGAACGAACTGAACCAGGAGGAAATCGATGCCGTGGTGCGGTCCGCCCGCGGCGGCGGACAGCCTGAGGGCGGTCCGAAGAAGGATCCCAAGGTTGAGCCTTGGGACGTGCACCGTGCGGGCCAGATCGGGCGCGAGCAGCTGCAGGCCATCACCCGGCTGCACGAAGGTCTGGCCCGCAGTCTGACCCTTGCCCTGGGAGCGTATCTGCGCGTGGTTTTTGTCGCCGCCCTGGTTTCCGCCGAACACCTGACTTACCGTGAATTTCTGGAGCGCATCCCGGAAACCACCTATCTTGCCTCCTGCAAACTGGAACCGATGGGAGTGACGGGCGCGTTGCAATTGGATTTGAAAGTCGCTTTCCCCATCGTCGACCTTTTGCTGGGGGGCGAGGGCAAAGTCATCGCAGCGACCCGCGAAATCACGGAGATCGAGGAGGAGATTGTGGAGAGTGTAGCGCGCATCGTGTGCCGGGAACTGGGCCGGGCCTGGCAGGCGGTGAATCTGGAAGTAAGTTTTGACCAGCGGCTGGGGCCGGGCGAGGCGCAGCGCTTGCTGCTGCCCAGCGAAAAAATACTCTCCTTAAGTTTTGAAATCACCATGCTCGAGGTGCGCGGCGGCCTGAATCTTGCGGTTCCGCTCTCCGTTTCCCATGCCCTGCTGCGCAAGATCTCGGCGGAATGGAGCGATCGTCGTCCGCGCGGCCATAACGAGTGGCGGGAGCGGCTCAAGCGCCGGTTGCTGGAGTGTCCTTTTACCGCGGAGTTGGGAGCCGACGGATTACGGGCGGGCGTGGACCAGGTGTCGCACCTGATCCCGGGTCAAGTGCTCGCGCTCGGCAGCAGCGCGACTCTGCCTGCCGCGCTGCTGGTGGGGGGAGTCGAGATGTTCCGCGCCCTGCCGGTGCGATCCGGGGAAACGCGCGCGGCCCAGGTGGTTGCGCGCAGTGGGAAGGCGGAAGAGGAGTCCCTCGAAATCGCTTCCGCGAAAATCGCAGCGGCGAAAGTCACGCCCGCAAAAACCAATTCTGCGGAGAGCAAGTCCGCGGAGAGCAAGGAGGAGAAGAAGCCATGACAGAGGCGACTGCTCCCGCCCGACAATTCGAGGCTCGCGAGTTTCTCCAAATCTGGAGTGATAGCTTCTCCCGGGTCGTGGGGCAGATCACAGGCTCGGCGGTCCCTTGCACGGTCCAGGCAGAGACGGCTCCTTCGGCAGATCTTTCATCCGCAGATTCTTCCTCGGCAGATCTTCCCCCCGCAGATCTTCCACCCCCGGGCGAGGGCGATCTGTGGATTGTGGCTACCTCCTCGGGGGCGTTGCGCGGGGAGATGAGCATGCGCCTGGCGAGTGCGACCGTGCTGCGCCTGGCGCAGGTTTTCAGGAGCGAGCCGGCCATCCCCGAAGCCCAGCCCACGGCCGATCATGCTGAGACGGATCATGCCGAGGCCGTGGTCGAACTGCTGCGACAGGTTTCCGGTTTGGTTTCGACTGCCGCGAAGGCGCGATGGGGTGAAATCCAACTGCTGGTCGAGGCGGCCCCCGCGGCGCCGTCGTGGCCCTCGGCGGGAACTTTCCGGTTGCAGGCAGGAGCGGAAGGTCCGACAGGGATGGTTCTGGAGGTCGGGTTGAGTGCGGCTCTGATGGCGGGGTTGCGAGTAGAGAAGGCCGAGGCCGCCAAAGCTGACGCCGCGAAGGCGAGCATGGACTTCTCCCCTGTCGTCGGAGCGGCTGTTGCCGGGCAGGGTCGGGGTGCGCTGGATATGCTGATGGATGTGCAGTTGGCCATGACGCTGCGCTTTGGAACCAGGAGGCTGCTGCTGCGGGAAGTGCTCGACCTCAGTCCCGGGGCGGTCGTCGAACTGGACCGGGGAGTACACGAACCGGTTGATCTGTTGCTCGATGGCAGGCTGGTAGCGCGCGGAGAAGTTGTTGTGGTCGACGGAAACTATGGTCTGCGCGTAACCGATATGTCTCCGCTGGGAGCCAGCTAGGAATTCGCTATGGGTGCGACGAGTTTTCGCGGGCAACACTGGAGCGCGGTGTGGCGCGATTTTTGGGAAAGACTCGCACCGGGGTGTGGATACTACGAATGCGTCCATGCCAAAAGCACTTGGCGAAAAATGCGCCGCCGGTCGGGGGGAGTACGCCTGCAGGGGGCGCGGTACTGCCGCACTGAGTGTCTGGAGTTGGCGCTCATCGCAGTTCTGGGGCAGGCTCGCCGGGAACCGGGGCGCGCTGCGGTTGCGGCGCACCGCATTCCGCTGGGCTTGCTTCTTCTTTCTCGGAAACAGCTTACGGCCTTGCAGCTTCGCACCGCGCTCGACGCGCAACATGCGGCCGGCGAGGGCAGCAGCAAGAGCAGAAAAAAGATTGGAGCATGGCTGCAGGAACTGGGCTTCGCCACGGAGCATCAAATCACTTCTGCGCTGGCGTGCCAATGGTCCTGTCCCATGCTGCGGACCGGACCTGGCGGATTGGGGATCTGCCGCTTTCCGTGCATCCCAGCGCGGTTGCTGGAATCCCTCCGGATGGTGCCGGTCGAACTGGTGGAGGCCACTGGAATTCTTTTCATCGCCTTCAGCGAAGGCATCGACTACACCGTCCTCTATGCGATCGAACAGATGCTGGGATACCGCACGGAAGCCTGCCTGGTCTGCCCGAGCATTTTGCAGAAAAGCTTGCAGGCGCAGGCGCGGCCGCGGGGATCAAGCGACGTTGTGATAGACGAAGTAGAAGACGCCCGCGAATGTGCCCACATCATCGGTAGCTACAGTGCGAAGCTAAAGGCCGAGGAAGTCCGTTTTGCACGTTGCGGAGAGCACCTCTGGATCCGTCTGGAGCGGCTAAAGCACGAAACCGTAAACCTGTTGCTGCGGGTTCCCGCTGGCAGGTCTCAGTTCTCAGTTCCCAGTTCTCAGTCTTCTGCTCTGTGAATTTCTCCATCGAAATAAATTCAGGGAGGCTGGTTGGGATCGCGCTCCTCGCGTGTGTGTTGGCCGGGTTCTCTCGATACCCCCTCCCCCGGGAGGTCTAGTGGAATCATCGGGTTAGCAGGAAATTCCCGGTAAAATCCGGATGTCAAAGAACTTAGATATTAAAATCCGTGAAAGAAAGGACTTAGAGGCGCGACG
>Ga0210395_10002747_pt1 | contig 13611 bp, 9 predicted proteins | sample IncBWH4OmetaG_FD_150861 | JGI IMG/M metagenome (GOLD analysis project Ga0210395, IMG submission 150861) | Forest soil microbial communities from Barre Woods Harvard Forest LTER site, Petersham, Massachusetts, United States - Inc-BW-H-4-O ... | reverse complement strand
ATGTCGTCTCCCCGGAGGCGGTGCGCCGGGTGCTGGCCGGCTCGTCGCCGCCCCCGCGCGTCGTGAACGGCTACGGTCCGACGGAAAGCACGACCTTCGCCACCAGCTGCCCGGTCGGGGAAGCCGGCCTCACGGGCGGCCCGCTGCCGATCGGCCGCCCGCTGGACCAGACCTGGGTGTATGTGCTGGATGGGGGGTTGCGGCTGGTTCCGGTGGGGGTTGTGGGTGAGGTGTATGTGGGGGGCGGCGGTGTGGCGCGGGGGTATGCCGGGCGGCCGGGGCTGACGGCGGAACGGTTTGTGGCTGATCCGTTCGGGCCGGCCGGGTCACGGATGTACCGGACGGGGGATCTGGGCCGGTGGCGGGCCGATGGTCAGCTGGAGTTCGCGGGGCGCGCTGATGATCAGGTGAAGCTGCGGGGGTTCCGGGTTGAGCCTGGTGAGGTGGAGGCGGTGCTGGCGGGGCGCCCGGGGGTTGGGCAGGCCGTGGTGACGGTGCGCGCGGGCGCCGGTGGTGAGCAGGGGCTGGCGGCGTATGTGGTGCCGGCCGCCGGGGAGGTGGTGGATCCGGAGGCGGTGCGGGGTTGGCTGGCTGAGCGGCTGCCGGGGTTCATGGTTCCGTCCTGGGTCAGTGTGCTGGAGGCGCTGCCGTTGACTGCTAACGGGAAGGTGGACCGGGCCGGGTTGCCGGCGCCGGTGGCGCGCGGGGGCGTCGGGCGGGTGCCGGCGGGTCCGGTGGAGGAGCTGCTGGCGGGGTTGTTCACCGAGCTGCTGGGTGCTGCTGGCGTCGCGGCGGACGATAGTTTCTTTGATCTGGGCGGTCATTCGCTGCTTGCTCTGCGGCTGGTCAGCCGGATCAAAGCGGCACTGGGCGTTGAGGTGCCGGTCAGTGAGGTCTTCACCGCGCCCACCATCGCCAAGCTCGCCGCCAGAGTCGCCGCGCTCCCTGGCGGCCTCGACCCGAGGCTAGACCTGCTGCGCTGGAAGGCGATGAGAGCCGATGCTCCCTGACATCTACATCAGCGGACTGGGCGCCCGCTGGCCGTCGCCCACTCCCGTTGCCGAAGCCATCGCGGCCGGCCGCTACGATCGTGCCGAAGCCGACCGCGCCCAGTACACATCGATATGTGTGGACGACAAGCGTGCCGCGCCCGAGCTAGCTGTCCTGGCCGCCGCTGACGCGGTCGCGGCAGCCGACATCACCCCGGACAGCATAGAAACGGTCTGCTACGGTCACGCCCACCGGCTTCCGCTCGATTACTGGAACCCCGCGGGCTACGTTGCGCGCGAGCTCGGCATCGCCCGGTGCGCGCTGGTGGAGATAACCGGTGGGTGCGCGGCGGGCATCGGAACAATCCAGATAGCGTGTGCCTACCTCGCGGCCGGGTTCACGCACGCCGTGCTCGCCACCGCCGCCGACTGCTGGCCGGCACGGCAGCTGGACCGTTACCGGACGAACTCGGGAATCGTTCTCGCTGACGGGGCCGCGGCCGCGGTCGTCACGCGCACGCCCGGGCCGCTGCAGATCCTCAGTGCCTACAGCACCGGCGACCCGAGTCTAGAGGCCCTTCACCGCGGTGACGACGAGTGGTACACAGACCCTCCTGACGCCGACAAGCGCGCTCGCGCGTTCCGCTCGGTGATGCCCCCCGTCAGCACCAAGCGCCATTTGGTGACCGGGCTGCGCGCGGCCGTGAGTCACGTCCTGAAGGATGCGGAGGTGGGCAGCGCCGACGACCTTGCCCTGATCCTGCTTCCTGGTGTGGGAGTCGAGTTGTTCAGCACGAACTACCTTCGCCCGCTCGGCATCGACGCCGAGCGGACAAACTGGTGCTTCTCTCGCACTACCGGCCACTTCGGGGCAGCGGACCAGCTGGCGGCTCTTTCCGCTCTTGGCAGCTCAGGGACGCTGGCGAGCGGAGACCTCGTACTGCTCGTCGGCGAGGGCACCGGGTTCGCGTGGAGCGCGGCCGTCATCCGGATTGTCTAGGCAGCGCCAGGCGTGGCCGCCGATCGTTCCCTGGCCGGCTGGAGCACGGCTGCGCCGAGCCAGTGGGCGGCCTGCAACGCGAGCTCGACATCGTGGCGTTGCTGCCGACCGGGCGGCCGAGGCTTTCCTGCGCCTTGCGGATCCGGTACTGGACCGTGTTCTTGTGCAGCACGAGCCGTTCTGTAGTGGTTTTGTAGCTGCCTCCGGTCTGCAGGAAGACAAGCAAGGTGGAACGCAGGCGAGCGTGGTGCTCGTCGTCGGTGGTAAGTCCCCCCAGCGTGCTTCGCACCCACGCGTACAGCAGGTCCGCTGACCCGAGCATCATCGCCACTGGTGCGACCAGGCGGTAGGTGACCACAGGCGGGGGTGATCCTGCGGCGAGCACCACCGCCTGGGCGGCGATGGCCTGCTGGTGGGTCCGGCAGGAAATGATGGTCGCGGGAGACCCTCCCTTCGAGACCGATCACGACCAGGTGGATTTCGCCGCGATCGCCGCGGGCGCCGGATTCTTCACCAAGCGAGTGACCGAGCCCGCCGATCTCCGCGAAGCGGTCAAGGCCGTACTCGACCACGACGGTCCCGCGCTGCTCGACGTCGTAACCACGCCAGACGCGCTCGAAGTGCCGACGCACGTCACAGAAGAAGAAGCCAAGGGATTCGCGCTCTCGCTCGGCAAGATCGTGCTGGACGGCGGAGTAGGGCAGGTAGCCGAACTAGCGCGGCTGAACCTCCGCAACATCCCGCGGCCCTGACGAGGCTCTCGCGTGACTCCGGTCGGGGACGTGAGCCGAGTGACCCGGGGCATTCGGGGCCGCGAACCCGGCCGTGGTCGGCGCGGCGGCGCCCGGCATCGGCAGTCACAAAAGGCTCTGAAGGCTGAGCCTGGCACACGAAATGGCACCTGTCCCGGTCCACAGGCTCCGGCCAGACGATGATCTCGAAAACATTTTGTATCTAGAAGACATTTTATATCCATAGCTCGAAAAAGTCTTCCCGGTTATGCCTGGTCGGTTACGGATGTGCCCTGAAGTGAGGTATGGGGCGACCGGGACGACCGCTGAGTCCCGGCCGGGGGGCAGCCTGGCCGCCGATGCTCCACCCGGCGTTGAAACGCACGGCCCTGACAAACCCCAGGACCCGGCAACCGCGCGGATCCTGGCGGCTACGGGCACGCGCACAAGGGCGTGGCCACAGAGAACTGCCAGGCAGCGGATGCTATGTTTACGTTTTGTTTATAGGATAACCTTGTTTCAAGATTTGAACTTAGGGTGACAATGCTGTATCGACGGCGCGGGACGGTGCGTGATCTCAGGCGCGAGAACAGAGCGGTCGTGCTCTGGTCGCTGTATTTCAGCCGCCCCGGCAGTCGGCAGAACATCAGCGCCGCGACGGGGCTGAGCCCCGCATCGGTCACCAGCGTTGTCCGTGATCTGCTCGACGAGGGTATTGTCACCGAGGTCGGCTCGGAGGAGTCCGACGGCGGGCGGCCGCGTGTGCTGCTCGACATCAACCCCGACTACGGCTACGTGATCGGCGTCGATGTCGGCGAGACCCGGATACGGGTCGAGCTGTTCGACCTGGCGATGACCGAGCGCGCGAAAGCGGAGTACCCACTCAACCCCGCCAAGCACGACGTGGATGAGGTCGTGAGGGACATCGCGTCCGGCTTGACCGCGGTGCTCGCCGACGGGGGAATCGACCCCAGAGCGGTCCTCGGCGTCGGAATCGGGGTTCCAGGGATCGTCGAGCAGGGTCGTGAGGTTCTCGTGTACGGCCAGACTTACGGATGGGACGCGGTGCCGTTGGAGCGGCTGCTGCGAGAGCACACCGCCCTGCCGCTGCGGTTTGAGAATTGCGCCAAGACGATGGGCCAGGCCGAGCTGTGGGCCGGCGCGGGGCGCGGGGCGCGGAACGCCGCCGTGCTGCTGATTGGATCCGGGGTCGGCGCGTCGCTCATCTCCGGCGGCAGCGTGTACCAAGGGGCGACCTCAAGCGCGGCGGAGTGGGGCCACAGCACCATCGTGGTGGGCGGCAGGCGCTGCCGGTGCGGATTGGAGGGCTGCCTGGAAGCGTACGTCGGGGCCGAGGCCATCCTGGACCGGTGCGGCAGCAGCCCGGCGGCGCTGTCCGCGGAGGACGAGGAGTCGATGCTGGCCGCGCTCATCGCCGCCGGCGATTCGTCGCCGGCCGCGCACGCCGTCCTTGCGGAGACCGCGCGATACCTAGGCGTCGGAATCGGTAACCTGATCAACCTGTTCATGCCGGAGCGTGTAATCCTCGGTGGCTGGGCCGGCCTGCTCCTTGGCGGCCAGCTTTTGCCTGCTATTCGCGAGTCGGCGCGGAGCAGTTCGCTGCGGCATCCGTTTGCCGTCGCGTCGATCGAACTCAGCCAGCTCGGGCCCGAGGCGGTCGCGTTCGGCGCAGCGACGCTCCCGATGGAGGATTTCCTCAACGGCGCGTCCCGCCTACCGCTCTCGGAGCCGGCGGGCGGCCCGCTTTCGGCCCGCGATCATGGGTGAACAATCACCTGAAGTTCGCCGATAGAGCTGGTGGCCCGCCTGCGCGGTGGTCGAAGGTGCGCGGCGCCGACGGTCACGACGCGGGTCGCGTGGCCGGGTCGGCGTCCGTGCGGGCGCGATGGGCCGCGATGATGTCCGCGTATGCGGCACCGCTGTCCTTGAGCACCCGTCGCTGAGTGGCGAAGTCGACATAGACAAGGCCGAACCGGGGCCGGTAGCCGTCCGCCCACTCGAAGTTGTCAAGCAGCGACCAGGCGAAGTAGCCGGCCAGCGGCACCCCATTTTCGATCGCACGCGCGCAGCTGGCGATGTGTTCCCGCAGGTAGCGTAGCCGCTCCGGGTCGTGTACCCGGCCGTCCCCGGTGAGCGTATCGGCCCAGGCGGATCCGTTTTCCGTGACCAGGATCCGGCTGGTGCCGTAGTCCTGGGTCAGTCGCAGCAGCACCTGCCCTAGCCCGCCGGCCCGGATTTCCCAGTCGAGCATGGTCCGCCGCACGCCGTCCGACGGGCTCACCTCGCGGGCGTACGGTGGCGGGCCGTCCGGATCGTCGGCGACCACGCTGGGCGCATAGTAGTTGACCCCCATCCAGTCCAGCGGCGCCGCGATCGTCTCGTCGTCACCCGCCTTGGCGGGCAGGTCCGTCTGGTAGACCCGCAGCATGTCCTCGGGGAAGCCACGGCCGTGGACCGGGTCGAGCCACCAGCGGTTGGCGTGCCCGTCAAAGCGTGCCGCCGCGGCCACGTCGGCCGGCTGTCCCGAGGCCGGCTCGCAGGGGCTGAGCAGGTTCACCAGGCCAACCCGCGCTTCCGGCCGCTGAGCGCGGATCGCCTGCGCGGCCAGGCCGTGGCCGAGCAGCAGGTGGTAAGAGACGGGTACCGCGGTGGCTATGTCGCTGATGCCGGGGGCGTGCCGGCCTTCCAGGTGGCCGATCCACGCGGCGCAGCGCGGCTCGTTTAGCGTCGTCCACTGGGTGACGCGGTCGCCGAGGGCGGCGGTGACAACGCCGGCGTACTCCGCGAATCGCTCGGCGGTGTCCCGGTTCGCCCACCCGCCGCGATCCTGCATGGCCTGCGGCAGGTCCCAGTGGTAAAGCGTCGGGTACGGGGTGATGCCCGCCGCGAGCAGCGCGTCGACAAGGCGGTCGTAAAAGCCGAGGCCGTCCGGGTTGACCGGCCCGTCGCCACCCGGCTGGACGCGCGGCCAGGCGATGGAGAACCGGTACGCGTCCACTCCGATCGTGCTCATCAGCGCGATGTCGTCGCGCCAGCGGTGATAGTGATCGCACGCGACATCGCCCGTGTCGGCCGCCGTGACCTTGCCCGGCGTGTGCGAGAAGGTGTCCCAGATGGATGGCAGGCGGCCGTCCTCGGCGACGGCGCCTTCGACCTGGTAGGAGGACGTCGCCACGCCCCACGCGAAGTCGCTGGGCAGTGAGTAGTCCGGATCTACTGTCATTTGACGGCTCCCGCGGTAAGACCGGTGACGAGGAAACGCTGCATCAGCAGGAATCCGGCGACCACCGGAATGCTGACGACGATCGAGGCGGCCATGATCTGGTTCCAGTAGACGTCGGTCTGCGTGGAGTAGTCCCGCAGCCCGACGGCGAGCGTCCTGGTCGTGTCGTTCGTCATCACGGACGCGAACAGCACTTCGCCCCACGCCGTCATGAACGCGTAGATCGCGACCGTGATGATGCCGGGCATGGCCGCCGGGATCACCACGCGGAACAACGCGCGAAGCGGTCCGCAGCCGTCGACCCAGGCCGCTTCGTCGAGGCTGCGCGGAATCGAGTCGAAGTAGCCCGCCAGCAGCCAGATGGAGAACGGCAGCGAGAACGTGAGATAGGTGATGACGAGGCCGGTGCGCGAACCGAGCAGCGCGATGCCGGTCGCATTCCCGATCGACACGAAGATCAGGAACAGCGGGAGCAAGAACAAGATCCCGGGGAACATCTGCGTGGAGAGCACGACCAGCGTGAACACCCGGCGGCCGCGGAACCGGTAGCGGCTGACCGCGTAAGCGGCGAACGTGGCGAGCAGCACCGACAGCACCGCGGCGCAGGTGCACACGATGAGCGAGTTGACGAAATACCGTCCCAGCGGGACGGTGCGCCACATGTCGATGTACGGGCGGACCGTGATGTGCGCTGGGATCCAGCTGAACGTGGTGGTCACGTCCTGCAACGGTTTCAGCGAGCTGCTGACCATCACGTAGACGGGCAGTAGCGCGAAGACCGTCAGCACGCCGAGTACGATCCGGCGGGTCCAGATGAAACTTGGCGGCGGCGCCATCGGCGCCCGCGTGACCGCGGCTTTGCCGCGCGGCCTAGTAGGCATCGCGGCGCCTCGACGTGAGCAGCAGGTAGCCGCCGGACACCACGAGCAGGAACAGCAGCAGGAGCACGGACATCGCTGAGCCTTCCCCGAAGTTCCAGGTGAGGAACGATGACTGGTAGATATGGACCGAGATGACGTCGGCAGGCTGGGGTGCGGCGTTGCCGAACAGCACGTACGGCGTGGTGAAATCGTTAAAGGTCCACAGGAACAGCACCAGGACGAGCACCTGGTTGACCGACCGCAGCGACGGCATCGTGACCAGCCGGATCTGCTGCCAGATCCCGGCGCCGTCGATGGCCGCGGCCTCGTAGAGCTCACGGGGGATCGACTGCAGGCCGGCCATGATGACGAGGAACGCGAACGGCCAGTTCCGCCACACCGATACCGTCACGAGGGCGAAAAAGCTGTTGTCACCGAGCAGCCAGAAGGTCGGCCTGCTAGTGATGCCGAGCTCGTTGTGCAGCACGTAGTTGACCAGGCCGTTGTTGTACTGGAACATGAACGCCCAGGTGATGACCGACGCGTACACCGGCAGCGCGTACGGCGTGAGAAAGATCGCGCGTAGCACCCCGCGGCCGCGGAACTTGTCCTGCGCGAGGATCGCCGCCGCGCAGCCAAACAGCCACGATAGGCCGACCGCCAGCGCGGTGAAGGCACACGTGACGACGAACGAGTGCAGCAGTGCCTGGCCGACGGCCTCGTTGATATCAGCCACGATCCGGTAGTTACTCAAGCCCGCCCACGGCGCGTCCTGCCACTGGGCCAGGTAGAGCTGGGTGAGCGCCTTGAAGCTGATGAAGACGCCCACGACCATCGGCACCAGGTGGACAAGCAGCTCGAAGAGCAGCGCCGGGAGCAGCAGCAAGTACGGCAGGCCGGCCCTGCGGAGCCTGCCCGGTCGTCGGCGGCGGCTGCCGCCTTGCTTATGGATCCCGCCCGCCCGGGCCTCGCTGGGCGCCGGACGGGCGGGAACTCTTATGCTGGCTCGCGCCAACTCCTCACCCGGTCATTTGCTGCTGGGCGCTGGCGAGCTGCTGCTCGACCGTCTGCGCACTGACCGGTCCGGACGTGGCGTCGGCGAACAGGTGAACGATCGCGGTCCCGACGAGTTGCTCGAACTGCGACTCTCCGGCGACCTGTGGCATCGCCAGCGCGCTGGTGGCGAGGACGTTGCGGATCACCGTCAGTTCAGGCGTGGCGAACGCCGGGTTCTGCTGCGCCGCGCTGACCGGCGGGATGCATCCGTACGCCTTGCACAGGATCATCTGCTCGGCCGGGCTCGTCATGAAATTGACGAACTTCTGCGCCGCCGTGAGGTTATGCGTGTTCTTGAAGATGGCGATGTTGATGCCGGCCACCATCGAGTCCACGTCGGTGCCCTGCCCGGGAGTGCCGGACTGGACCGGCACAGGGGCGACTCCGTACTGGCTCGGTGACATGCCGTGGGACTTCAGGTTGGCGCCGGCCGCCTGCCACATCAGCATGGCGGCCTTGCCGGTCGCGAAGTCGGAGACGGACTGGTTCTGGTCGTACTCCGCGTCGCCGGGGGACACGATCTTGTCTGCCCCCATGAGGTTGACGAACTGCTGGACGCCTTGCACGCATCCGGGCCCCGTGAATGTCGGGGCGCCTGACGCGCTGAAGAAGCTGCAGCCGTGCTGCTGGGCGAAGATGAACGCGTGGTGGATGTTCTCCGCGGTGCTGCCGCCCTCGATCGCCAGGCCGTAAACGCCGCCGCGAGTGAGTTTCTTGCCGTCGGCGATCAGGTCGGCCCAGGTGGCAGGTGGGCCGGTGATGCCGGCCTGCTGGAACAGCGCCTTGTTGTAATACAACGCGTAGGCGATCGAGTACAGCGGGACCGCGGCCGGCGTCTTCCCCGCCGCTCCGGTGGAGCCTAGTGCCGAGGACACGAACCTGTTCTCGCCGCCGATGGAGGCGAAGTTCTGGCTGGTCCACGGCAGGAGGGCGCCGGTGGCCTGCAGTGAGGCCGACCAGGTGTTGCCGATGTTGACGACGTCGGGCCCCTGGCCGGAAGTGGTGGCGGCGAGAATGCGGTTCAGCAGGTCAGGCCAGCCGATCACCTCCAGCTTCACCGTGATACCGGTCTGCGTGGTGAACTTCTTCAGTTCCGGGTTGAGCACGGTGTAATCGTCGGCGATGCTGCTGCCCTGGTCACTGGCCCAGTAGGTGATGGTTGTGCCCGCTCCGGATCCGGATCCGGAGGCGGTGGTCGTGCCGCCGCCGCCGCACCCCGCGACGGTGGCAGCGAGCGCCGCCGTTATGGCGAATATGGCGATAGGTCGTAGCCGACGCAATATTTTCACTCCCCTCTCAAATTTCTGGGTTCACTGCTAGCTCGCGTGGACCTGGAATTCGTAGCTGGAGTGACGGCGCGGATCGGGCCGCCCCGGCGAAGTCGTCCCCGAATACCGTGGTCCACGCGGAGGGAGCGGGTGGCACGGTGCCTGCGACTGCCGACCGATCCATCGGTGCACCTTCCCTAGTCCGGTAACCGCGCCCACGCTTGCGACCCATCGAATCGCGATTCGCGTCTTATTTCAAGTCTTCATCAAAGATGAGCTAGAAGAAGCCGGCCAGCGGGGCCCCGGCGGGAACCGGGGTCCGCCGGCGGCCGGCGAGATAACGCCGGACCTACACCGTCAGACCCCCGGCGTCGGCGGGTCAGGTGCCAGACCCTGAAACTTAGCGATTTCCCAGATCACGCCGCGTGCCGCCGGGTGCCGCCGGGTGCCGCGATGATCTCGTTCGAGTCGGGCGGCGCCCGCGGTGTCGTTCGCGGCGACCAAGAGTGTGCGCCAGTGCTCTGTGGTTCCGATGGGACTGAAGGGCAACGCCAACCCCTTCAAGGCCGAGAGAACTCACCGTAAGTGACTCTTGACGAGCTGTTTCTGCTCCGTTACCTTACAGCTTAAAATAAGGCAAAACTCAAAGTATCTCCATAGTGGCGTAACTCGCGAAAGAGCTGATCAAGCCGTGGCAGCACAACCGGCACGACGGTGCCTGCCTGAGTCTCGCACTCGTGAGAGGACATCCATGAGCCTGCTGATCCGCACGCTGCCACGCTGGCGCCGACGTTCCCGCTGGCGCGTGGCGGGCACTGTCATCGCGATCCTGAGCCTGGCCGCCGCGTGCCTGACGGCGTCCACCATCAGCGCCGGGAAGGCCGCCGCCGCTACCTGTGGCACCACGAATCTGGCGTTGCACCAGCCGACCACCGCGTCCTCGACTCAGGGCCCGGCCTGGCCCGCCTCCAACGCCACCGACGGCAGCCTGTCGACCCGCTGGTCCAGCGCGTTCTCCGACCCGCAGTGGCTCGAAGTCGACCTCGGCTCCACCCAGTCCATCTGCCAGGTGGCCATCTACTGGGAAACCGCCTACGCCAAGGCCTTCCAGATCCAGGTCTCCAACGACAACTCCACCTGGACCACCATCTACTCCACCACTACCAGCACCGGCGGCACCCAGACCCTCAACGTCACAGGCAGCGGCCGCTACATCCGCATGTACGGCACCGTCCGCGCCACCCAGTACGGCTACTCGATCTACGAGTTCCAGGCCTACGCGTCCACCAGCAGTGGCAACACGGTAACGGTGACGAACCCGGGTGTGCAGACCTCAACGGCCGGGACCGCGGCGAGCTTGCAGATCCATGCCAGTGATTCCGCGTCGGGGCAGACGCTGACCTACAGCGCGACCGGCCTGCCCGCGGGGTTGTCCATCAACGCGAGCAGCGGACTGATCTCCGGGACCCCCACGACGACGGGGACCTCGACCGTCACAGTGACGGCGAAGGATACTAGCGGGGCGTCTGGGTCGACGTCGTTCAGCTGGACAGTAAATCCCGCAGGCGGCAACACGGTCACGGTCACCAACCCGGGCAGCCAGTCCTGGACCGTCGGCACCGCGGCGAGCCTGCAGATCAGCGCGAGTGATTCGGCGTCGGGGCAGACGCTGACCTACAGCGCGACCGGGCTGCCGGCCGGGCTGTCCATCAGCTCCGCCGGCCTGATCTCCGGCACGCCCACGACGGCAGGCACCGGAAGCATCACGGTGGCGGCCAGCGACACCACCGGCGCGTCCGGCTCGGCCACGTTCAGCTGGACCGTCAGCGCCGGGGGCAGCGGCGAACCGCCCGCCTCGTTCTGGGGTAACACCAGCGCCATCCCCGCCGCCACCAACGTCCTGGAACTGTCCATCGTCAACCAGACGAACGGCCAGTACCCCGACAGCGAGGTGTACTGGAGCTTCAACGGGCAGACCGAGTCGATCGCCGAGCAGCCCTACATCGACATGCCGGCGAACTCGGCCGGGCGGATGTACTTCTACCTCGGCACGCCGAACGGCCCGTACTACGACTTCATCGAGTTCACCGTCGGCGCCTCCTCCATCAACGTGGACACCACCCGGGTGGACAGGTTCGGCCTCAAGCTGGCCCTGCTGCTGCACGGCCACGACGGCTCCAACCAGGAAGTCGGCGAGAACTACGCCACCTTCCAGGAGAGCCGCGCGGCAACCTTCCAGCGGTTCGAGAACTTCGTACCGACCCAGTTCAAGGAACTCGCCACCGACGACGCCCCCTACGGCATCCCGTCACCGGGCAACGACCCCGCGTTCCAGACCGGCGGCGCCTACGCGAGCTACTTCACCGCCTACGCGGCGGCCAACGGTGACACCACCGACTCCACCGCGCAGATCTTCGGCTGCGGCGGCACCCTGGCCGATAACCCGACACTGTGCGCCGGGCTCAACCGGCACGTCGCACAGCTCCCGGCCTCGGAGCAATCCAACCCGGCCAACTTCTACCAGGCCGCCCCGGCCAACTACTACGCCGAGTTCTGGCACGAGAACGCCATCAACGGCAAGCAGTACGGCTTCCCGTACGACGATGACGCCGGGCAGTCCTCGGACATCTCGGTCACCAACCCGCAGTACATGGTCGTCGCTGTCGGCTGGTAGAGCCGCGATTCCCGGCAAGGAAGGTTGGGCAGATGAATAACCGGAAACAACGGCCACGGAGGTACCTCTCCGTCCTCAGCGCAGGCGTGCTGCTGGCCGGCAGCCTGATCGTCGTCGCGATCACGACGGTGGTCGGCGTCCCCGCGGCACACGCCGACACCGTGCCACCGCCGCCAGCGGGCTTCACCACGGTGTTCAGCGACGATTTCGCGGGTCCGGCCGGGTCCGCACCATCGTCGGCGAACTGGTTCTACGACATCGGTTCCGGCTTCGGCACAGGAGAGATCGAGAACACCACCAGCTCGACCAACAACGCCTACCTGGACGGCAACGGTCACCTGGTGCTGAAGGCGATCGACAACGGCGGGACATGGACCTCCGCCCGGCTGGAGAGCACCCGGGATGACTTCGAGGCTCCGCCGGGCGGCGAGATGGAGATGACCGCGTCGATCGAGCAGCCGGATCCCGCCAACGGCCTCGGCTACTGGCCGGCGTTCTGGGCTCTCGGCTCCCCCGGGCGAACGGGCGGCACCTGGCCCACCGAGGGCGAGATAGACATGATGGAGGACGTCAACGGCCTGAACGAGGCGTCGCAGACGTTGCATGACGCGTCGAACAGCCCCGGCCACGCCCTGATCGCTTGCCCCACCACGGGCTGCCAGACCGGTTACAACACGTACTCGGTACTCATCAACCGGACGAACACCAGCGCCGAGACCCTGGAATTCCTGATGGACGGCACCGTCGAGAGCACCATCACCGAGGCATCGGTGGGCACGACGGCCTGGCAGGAGGCCATCGACCATGGCTTCTACATCATCTGGGACCTGGCCATGGGTGGTAACTACCCGAACGGCATATGCAACTGCACCACCCCGACATCGGCCACCACATCAGGGGCGTCGATGAGCGTGGGCTACGTAGCGGTGTACGAAGAGGGCGGCAACTCCACCCCCACCGGGACCGCCACCGCGACCGGGCAGGTCACCGGGATCGACGGGCTGTGCCTGGGCAACGAGAACTCGCTGAACACCGAGGGCAACCCGATCGGCGTGAGCGCTTGCAACGGCAGCACTGGCCAGCAATGGTCGCCGTACACGGACAGCACGGTGCGGGTAGAGGGCGGCTGCCTCGATGTGGAGAGCGCAGGGACGACCAGCGGCACCCTCGTCGACTGGTATCCCTGCAACGGCACCGCCGCACAGGACTGGACTCACGAGTCCAACAATGAGCTGGTCAATCCGAACTCCGGATTGTGCCTTACCGACCCCGGCGGTAATACCGGCTCTCGGCTCGACATCGAGACCTGTGCCGCTTCTGCCGAGCAGCTATGGACCTTGCCTACCGGGAGCGGCAGCGGCAATACCGTCACGGTCACCGGCCCGGGTAACCAGACCGGCACCGTCGGGACCGCGGCCAGCCTGCAGGTCAGCGCGAGCGATTCCGCCTCCGGGCAGACCCTGACCTACAGCGCCACCGGGCTGCCCGCCGGGCTGTCCATCAACTCCTCGTCCGGGCTGATCTCCGGGACCCCGACAGCGGCGGGCACATCGACAGTCACCGTGACCGCCACCGATACCACCGGCGCATCCGGATCCACCTCCTTCACCTGGACGGTCAATTCGACCACCGGCAACAAGGTCACGGTCACGAGCCCCGGTAACCAGACGGGCACCGTCGGGACCGCGGCCAGCGTGCAGGTCAGCGCGAGCGATTCCGCCTCCGGGCAGACCCTGACCTACAGTGCCACCGGGCTGCCCGCCGGGCTGTCCATCAACTCCTCGTCCGG
>Ga0210395_10002745_pt1 | contig 13614 bp, 17 predicted proteins | sample IncBWH4OmetaG_FD_150861 | JGI IMG/M metagenome (GOLD analysis project Ga0210395, IMG submission 150861) | Forest soil microbial communities from Barre Woods Harvard Forest LTER site, Petersham, Massachusetts, United States - Inc-BW-H-4-O ... | reverse complement strand
GCCGGTGCGGGATACGCCGAGCAAACGGGCCACATACGCGATCCCGAAGGGACACTTCATCGATCCCGACACCGGGCTGATTTGCCACAACACCGGCATCGCATCGATCTGTGACCCGCCGCCGGCCGACATGACGATCCATTACACCAGCAAGCACGGCCTGAACTGCACCCGGACCGGCGCCATGTCCATCTGCTCAAATCTGTAAGTTGGATTGCTGCCCGTTCGGTCAGGAGAACGCCCATGAAAAAAGTCATCGTCGCCGCAACCTTCGCCCTTATGTCGTCGTCACCGGCCTTAGCGTCGCATTACAACATCGTGTTTCACGACACGCTGCGGCCGGCCGGCCATCATCGCAGTCTGGCCGTTGCGAAGGCTGCCAGCGCTTCCTGCTTTACCCAAACCGGCACGTCGCCCGAAGCCGCGCCGACGCAGGCCTACAAGGATTGCATGAATGCGCAAGGCTTCCGCTTGTTATCGTCCAAGCTCGTGAAGGACCCGCCGGCCAAACAAGCGGCCAGCGGAATTCCGCCCGGACATTTCATTGACTCCGATACCGGGATGCTTTGCCAGGACAGCGGCGGTGCAGCGATCTGCGTCCCGCCGCCGGACAATATGACGGTCCGCTACACCAACAAGCACGGCCTTGGCTGCACACGCACCGGCGCCGTCTCCGTCTGCTCAAATCTATAACCGGGATAGCGCTTGTCGCGCCGCATCACGCCACGGCGGCCGACAGTCTCTCGGCGACATTGGGCACCTCGATATCGATTTCGAGCATCGATACGTCGTGGCCCCGTTCCATCCTGATATTCAGCTTTTCCGGATCGAACGCGACATGCCGCGAGACGACCGCGAGGATCTCGGATCGAAGCAGGTCCAGCAAATCAGGCTGGCCCCGCAAACCACGCTCATGCGCCAGCAATATCTGCAACCGCTCCCGTGCAATGGGCGCGGATGCGGGTACTGGTGCAGGTGCAGCGCGGCTACCAAACAGCCGCAAACCCATCATGCGGCCCTCCGTCCAAGCAGCCGGTCCATCAGGCCCTTTTTAGCGGCCGGCACGATCATCGGAACGGTCTCACCCATCAGGCGGCGCGCCGCATCGATATAGGCGCGGGACGGCGCGCAGGTGGCGTCGTTCAGCGTCACGGGCGCCCCGACGTTGGAGGCGCGCAAAACGTCCTGGCTTTCGGGAATGATGCCGAGCAGCGGCGTCGCCAGGATGTCCAGCACGTCCTCGATCGACAGCATCTCGCCCCGCGCCGCGCGCGCGGTGTCGAACCGGGTGATCAGCAAATGCTTTTGCACCGGTTCGCCCTTCTCGGCTTTCACGGTCTTGGAGTCGAGCATCCCGATGATCCGGTCGGAGTCACGGACCGAGGATACTTCCGGGTTGGTAACAATGACGGCCTCGTCCGCATAGCGCATGGATAGCATCGCGCCGCGTTCGATCCCGGCCGGACTGTCGCAAATGATCCAGTCGAACTTGTTTCGCAACTCCCCGATGATCTTGCCGACGCCCTCCTCGGTCAGCGCATCCTTGTCCCGGGTTTGCGAAGCCGGCAGCAGCCACAGGTTTTCCAGCCGCTTGTCGCGGATGAGGGCCTGCGAGAGGTTGGCGATGCCCTGCACCACGTTGATGAAATCGAACACCACCCGCCGTTCGGCGCCGAGTACGAGATCGAGGTTACGCAAGCCCACGTCAAAGTCGACGACGACTACTTTTTCTCCCATTTGCGCCAGTGCGGCTCCGAGTGCGGCGGTCGTCGTTGTCTTGCCGACGCCACCTTTTCCGGACGTCACAACAAGGACTTTAGCCATTCTTTAATCTCCCCAAAACCAATCAATTCAGTGGTGTGATTTGCACAACATCGCCCTGGAGCCAGACCTGCGCAGGCCCCACGTATAAGGTAGCGTCGATCTCTTCTGCCGTTCGGTAGTAACCGTCGATGGCCAGCAGCTCGGCTTCGACTTTCTGGCAGTAAATACGCGCGGTCAGATTGCCGTTGATGCCGGCCATTGCCCGCCCGCGTAGCGTTCCATAGACGTGGATGGAGCCGCCCGCGACGAGTTCGGCGCCTGAACTGACCGATCCTACAACGGTGATGTCCCCCTCGGGAAAAACCACGGACTGGCCGGAACGCACCTGTGTGTCGAGCAGCAGTGATGCCGCCGGCTTGGGCTTCGGCTCCGGCTTTGCCTTCCTCGGCTCACTCGGTGCAATAACACAATGACGACCGCCATTGAGAAGAGGTGGCAGGCTCGCCGTCAGGCGCGCAGCGTCGACGCCCTCGATGCCGAGAATCCGAAGGTTTCGTTGTTCGAAGTTCGCGACCAGCTGTGCAATCGCATTTTCGCTCAGATCGACCGCGGAGAGATCGAGCACCACCGGCTTGCCGGCAAAAAATCCCGGCGATTGACGCAGCGTAGCGTCAACTTCCTCGAGCCAGTCCATGATCGGAACAACGGGATAAAACACAAAGGCGACATAAGATCGCCCTCGCATGCGAATGGGCTTGGCCTTTGGCTTTGACAGCGCGACTGCATCCATGACGACCTGCTCGCATACACAAATGGCGGGGCGTGGCAGACGATCACGCGCGAATCGCCCCTGTCCGCGCTGTTCCCAGACAGAGTTGAGTCGGCGGGCGAAATTGAGTCGAAAACTGGAAGCGGTTAAGGCGCGATCACGGCCGTCGTTGGCACGACACACAACCAGTGATTTTCTCTACGTGCCAACGCACCGAACTTAACTGTCGTCATTGCCTGCGACAAACGCAAAGCGTTTGCGCGAGGGAGACAGAAATTCGGCATTCACGCTGCACTTGACAGACTTCGCCTATCTCGAACTGATTTGCCCGTCGTGCCAATGTGCCGCAGATCGCGGTGTTGATCGCAAACGCAAATCACCGGCAGATTCGCGGCCGTCTCGTGCTCATGAGAGGGGCGTATCGCGATCGTCACGAACGTTGAGCGCGGGATGCGATGGACGCGAACCTGTCAACTGACGAGTGATGGGCGCGCGGACGGCGAAGTCGTGTGGTCCTGATGCCTCGAAGCCGGCACCAAGTTGCGCGAAAGAAGTTTCGCGTAGTGACGGTGGCAACAAAGCCGATCACCGGGGAGAGCACGAAGCAAGCCGTAACACCATCGCGCAGGGAATGTCGGATGATGCGACGTACCTGTGGTGACTACACTTGTGTGCTTTTTTATTTGCACACAAGGCTGCGGGTGCAGCGCGCACCCGGCATTCCCTGCGCCCTCTTGATCAGAGGGATTTTACAACTCGGGCGTTTTGCGCGCCGCGAGACCGCGCTGCCACGTCATTTGCGGAGCGCGGCGACCCCTTACCTGCGGCCGATCCACCAGCCAGCTACCAGAAGCACAATGCCGGCAGCGCCTGCCACAATGCCATGCTTGGAGTGAACGCGCATCACGCCGGCCTCGTGGCCGGGCATGAAGCTCGGCAGCTGGTCGGCCGGCATCAGGAAATAAACCGCGGCAACGACGAGCAAGACAACGCCAAGAAGCGAGAGAACAAGTTTCATGGGATAATCCTTATATGGTGGTCGGGATCGGCCCGGCTTGATAGTCTGGGTAGGACAAATCTGCAAACCCGAGACAAGAATTTTCATGGCCGAGGTCGTCAACAACCCCGCGCAGAATCGCTACGAACTTGTGGTCGAAGATCATCTGGCCGCGACCTACTACAAAGTCTCGGATGGCGTCATCACCTTCATCCACACCGAAGTCCCGCCGGAACTCGGCGGTAAAGGTGTCGGCTCGCAACTGATCAAGGGCGCGCTGGATCAGGTTCGGGCCGAGGGGCTGAAGGTCATCCCGGAGTGCCCCTTCGTCAAAGCCTATATCGACAAGCACGGCGAATACGCCGATCTGCTGAAGCGCTAAGGTCTCTCGCATGACCCTCGTTCGCGACAACAAAACGCAAAGCCGGTTCGAACTCGACGTCGAGGGCGCCACGGCCTTTGCCGATTACCGCCTCACGCCGTCTGCCGTGATCATCACGCACACGGAAACGCCGCGCGCCCTGCGCGGCCGCGGCATCGCTTCCCAATTGGTCGAAGGTGCGCTAGCCCTGATCCGCGCTGATGGCCGCAAGGTCATCGGTGCTTGCGGCTTCGTGGTCGATTACCTCAGCAAGCATCCGGAATATGCCGACATGGTCGGCTAACTCACACGATCCGGATCGACATATCCGGCAGGCCATCAAGCTTACAGAGCAGCACGTCGCCCTTGACGACCGGGCCAACATTCTCCGGCGTGCCTGAATAAATGATGTCGCCGGCCTTCAGTTCGAAAGCTTCCGAAAGCTTCGCGATCTGCTCGGCGACACTCCAGATCATCTTGTCGAGGTCGGAGGCCTGGCGCACGTTGCCGTTGATCGCGAGCGAGATCGCGCCCTTGGTGAAATGCCCGGTCTTGCTCACGGGATGGATCGGTCCGATCACGGCGGCGTGGTCAAAGCTCTTGCCGATTTCCCACGGCTTCTTCTCGGCCGCCATGCCGTTCTGCAAGTCGCGCCGCGTCATGTCGAGGCCGAGCGCATAGCCATAGACGTGATCAAGCGCCTTCTCCGCCGGAATGTTGGCACCGCCGGACTTCAGTGCGGCGACCAGCTCGACCTCGTGGTGATAGTTCTTGGTGAGCGAGGGATAGGGGTGATCCATCACCGTGCCGGGCGCGACGTACTGGATCGCATCGGTCGGCTTCTGGAAGAAGAACGGCGGTTCGCGGGTAGGATCGGAGCCGCGCTCGAGCGCATGCGCGGCGTAATTGCGCCCGATGCAATAGATGCGGCGAACCGGAAATATATCCTTCTCGCCGGCAATCGGGATGGTTACCGCCGGCACGTCGAAAATCGGCTTCGCGCCCGCTTGGGCTTCGGCCGAACGGCTTGCGGCGGCTGTACCCGCCAGCGCCAGAACACCCGTTGCCAGTAGGGACCTGCGATCGACGGTTTCCATTTGCGTGCTCCTGTTGTCACTGATCTTCCCGGCTATCTACCGCCCGTGTTCCGGCGCGGCAAGCCAATACGATCGCAACGCGGGCATGAAAAAGGCCCGCGAGATCGCGGGCCTTTTGCCATCCTGTGAAAAATCAGATCACCATTTGACGTCGGCCGGCAATTTGCCGCCGTTCGCGGCGAGTTTGGACATCACCTGCTTGTGCAGCCAGATATTCATGCTCGCGGAATCGTTGGTGTCACCGGTATAGCCGAGCTCATGGGCGAGCTCCTTGCGCGCGGTGAGGCTTGAATCGATGTCGAGCGCCTTCATCAGGTCGACGATCGAGGTGCGCCATGCCAGCTTCTCTCCCTTGGCGGCGACCGCTTTATCCAGGATCGGCGCGACATCGACGCTTTGCGCAGGCGCGGCTGAGGCGCTGCCCGATGACGCCGCTCCACCCGAGGCCGGCGCGGCCGCGCCACCGCTTGCAGGCGTCGCATTTGCCGAGGTGCCAAAGATCGCGCCCATGATTTTTCCGAAAATGCTCATTGCTCGCTCCTGATGAATCCCGAGATCCGGTGAAGACGTGAACAGCTTATTCTCAATTCCGGCAGCACCCCGGCCGGACCGACATAAAGCTTAGTCCGCCTGGCACACCTTGCCAATGCAGGACCGCTGCGGCGCTTTGACTGAACTACGCGGCAATGACGACGGAATGACATCAACGATCACAGCGATGCTCTGTTGCGCCGCGAAGCCTCGCCGAAATCATTCAAATTGAGGCGAATGTTTGCGCACTTATTTTGCGCAGCGGGCGTCACCCAAGCGTGAGAGACAACGCAGACAAATCGGAGTATGGTTCGTTATCAGTTCGCGACATGGCCAGTTTTGGTTTCTCTGTCTTCGCGTCTGGCCCGATCGTGATCGTTTCTGCGGACGGTCCCGTGCGTCCTCTTTTTGACGCCAAGAGTGGCCCGACGCGTCAAGGGAGAATGCGACCATGGCCAACCAATACTCAGGCAATGCGCCACCGCTGGCTCAGCCAGCTCAGGAGACCGCAGGTCCCGTCATCCGACGGATCGGATTGTCCGATCTCCACGACGCGCTGCGGCGCGGCTGGGAAGATTTCAAGGAAGTCCCGAGCCACGCGATCATTCTCTGCGTGATCTATCCGGTACTCGGCCTTGGCATCGCCCGCGCGGTGCTCGGCTACTCGGTCTTGCCGCTGTTGTTTCCGCTGGCCGCAGGCTTCGCCTTGCTCGGCCCGTTCGCAGCGCTCGGCCTTTATGAACTCAGCCGCCGCCGCGAGCTCGGCGAGCGAGCATCCGCCTGGGACGCGCTTGACGTCTTCTCCTCGCCCTCGTTCGGCGCCATGCTTGGTCTTGGTACGCTGTTGTTCGCATTGTTCGTGGTCTGGATCGCGACCGCACAGGCGATCTATGTGGCGGCGTTTGGCTATGGGTCCGCTGCTGAAATCCCCGACTTCGCCCGGCGGGTACTGACCACTCCGCAAGGCTGGTGGCTCATCGTCGTCGGATGCGGCACGGGCTTCCTGTTCGCGCTGGTAGCGCTGTGCGTGAGCGTGGTCTCCTTCCCGCTGATGCTCGACCGTCAGGCCAGTACCGGAGAGGCGATGGTGACATCGCTGCGCGTCGTCGCGGCTAATCCGGTTGCCATGGCGACTTGGGGTTTGATCGTGGCCGCATTGCTGGTGGTGGGGTCGATCCCGCTCTTCCTGGGCCTGGCCGTCGTGATCCCGCTGCTCGGTCACGCGACCTGGCATCTCTATCGCAAGGTGATCGCGCCCGATCCCTATCAACGGCCCGCCACGCCGCGTCCGCCGCGTGAAAAACGCCCCGCAGCAGATTTTCCGGCCAACCTGTTTCCATGGCGGCGCAAGGGCGGCGCCTGATCGAAAAGTGATCGGACTGCCGGTGACGGCTCACCGGCAGTCCCTCACGAGACGGCGTAAGCCTTGTTTTAGCCGCGGTTGCGCCCGACATATCCCGCATCCGTTCTCCAGCGCGGGAAGGCGATTCGGTTGCCACATCGGCGGTTTTTCGGTTGTACCCTGGCGGTGAGCCTGGGCTTGGCGATATCGGCGACGGTGGCGCAAGCCGCTGTGCCCTGCGGTGCCGGCAACTTCCAGAGCTGGCTGGATGACTTCAAGGCCGAGGCCGCCTCGAAAGGCATTTCGCAAGCGACGATCGCCTCCAGCCTGAACGGGGTAACGGCCGACCAGAACGTCCTTTCACGCGATCACTCCCAGAAGGTTTTCAACCAGAGTTTCGAGGAGTTCTCCGGCCGCATGGTGCCGCCACGCCTGACGCGCGGCGCCAATATGCTGAAGCAATATGGATCGGTACTGTCGCGGATAGAGGATACCTATGGCGTGCCTGGCGAAGTGCTGGTTGCGATCTGGGGACTGGAAACCGATTTCGGCGTCAATATCGGAAAATTTCCGACCCTGCGTTCGCTGGCAACGCTTGCCTATGATTGCCGTCGCGCCGAGTTATTCCGCGGCGAATTGCTGGATGCGCTCCGGATCATCGACCGCGGCGATTTAAGTCCTGCCGAAATGCGCGGCGCCTGGGCTGGTGAAATCGGCCAGACCCAGTTCATGCCGTCGAACTACATCAAATTCGCGGTCGATTTCGACGCCAATGGCCGCCGCGATCTCTTGCGCAGCCCTGCCGATGTTCTCGCGTCCACCGCCAATTTCCTCCAGAGCCACGGCTGGCAAAAGGGCAAGGACTGGCAGCCCGGAAGTCCAAATTTCCCCGCCCTCCAGGAATGGAACAAGAGCGAGGTCTATGCCAAAACCGTGGCTTACTTCGCCACCCAGCTTGCCCACGCGCCATAGTATTTCTTGCGCCAAAGTGATTCCTAATTCACTTATTGGCATGCACACAGCTCATGCATAGATCAGACGAACGTTTAGCCGGGAAATCGGCTTGGCTCGCATAATTTGCGATCAAACGCAGGCATTTGGCGAGAGCCGCCCCCAAAGCGCGAGCTTCTCTAGGAAAAGCGACGACACCCATTTTGGGACGATAGCCCGAATGCTTAATCAATTCTTACCAAGCTATGCACAGGAAGATTAGCTGCAACGCAGCATTTAAGCTTCCGCACTGCGGTATGGGCATCTATATTAGTTCCTGACGATTCAGTTCCCTTCAAAAGCTGAATCCTGACTTCAAGGAGACTACCATGCTGCTCTCGCTCATTCGAATGATCCAGGCGTTCCGCGACTATCAGCGCAATGTCGCCGAATTGTCCCAGCTCAGCGATCGGGAACTGGCCGATATCGGGCTTGATCGCTCGGACATCCCGCGCGTTGCGGCCGGCAACTACAACGGCTGATTCAGGTCACTGACGGAATACGGATAGCGCCCGCCTTTGGCGGGCGTTGTCGTTTGTAGTTGACGCGCGCATTCCACTTGCGGACGAAACGCGCTACCTGTGCCGGATGACAGGCATCTTTTCATCGGAACCTATTCACATCGTCGGCGGTGGTCTCGCTGGCTCGGAAGCGGCCTGGCAGGCCGCCGCTGCAGGCGTTCGCGTCGTCCTTCATGAGATGCGCCCGCAGCGGATGACGGAGGCCCATCGAACTGAGGGCTTGGCCGAGCTCGTCTGTTCGAATTCATTTCGCTCCGACGATGCCGCCAACAATGCCGTCGGGCTGCTCCACGCCGAAATGCGGCGGCTTGGATCGCTGATCATGCGTGCGGCCGACGCCAACCAGGTCCCGGCGGGCGGCGCGCTCGCGGTCGATCGCGACGGCTTTTCAGCCGCGGTCACAAGCGCGCTGGAAGATCACCCGCTGATCGAGCTTAGGCGCGGCGAAGTCGAGGGCCTGCCGCCCGATGACTGGAGCAACGTCATTGTCGCAACCGGCCCCCTCACCTCCGTGCCGCTGGCTGAAGCGATCCGCGGGCTGACGGACGAAAACGCGCTGGCGTTTTTCGATGCGATCGCGCCGATCGTGCATCGCGACACCATCGATATGTCGAAGGCGTGGTTTCAGTCGCGCTACGACAAGGTCGGCCCCGGCGGCACGGGCGCCGATTACATCAACTGTCCCCTGACCCGGGAGCAGTATGACAACTTTGTCGCCGCGTTGATCGCAGGCGAAAAGACCGAGTTCAAGGAATGGGAAACCAGCACGCCCTATTTCGACGGCTGTCTTCCGATCGAGGTGATGGCGGAGCGCGGCGTCGAGACGCTCCGCCACGGCCCCATGAAGCCGGTCGGGCTGACCAACCCGCATGATCCCACCGTCAAAGCCTATGCCATCGTGCAACTGCGCCAGGACAACAAGCTCGGCACGCTCTACAACATGGTCGGCTTCCAGACCAAGCTGAAGTACGGCGCGCAGCAGCAAATCTTCCGGACGATTCCGGGACTCGAGAACGCCGAATTCGCCCGCCTCGGTGGCCTGCATCGCAACACCTTCCTGAATTCGCCGAAGCTGTTGGACGCCCAGCTGCGGTTGCGGGCAGCGCCGCGAATGCGCTTCGCCGGCCAGATGACGGGCTGCGAAGGCTATGTGGAATCCGCCAGCGTCGGCCTGATCGCGGGGCTTTACGCCGCGGCCGATGCCCACGGCCGTTCGCTGCCGCCGCCGCCCGCGACAACGGCGCTCGGATCGTTGCTCGGACATATCACCGGCGGCCATCTGGAGACGATCGACAATGGCCCTCGTTCCTTCCAGCCGATGAACGTCAATTTCGGACTGTTTCCGCCGCTCGCCAACCCACCGACCAGAAAGCCGGATGGAACGCGGCTGCGCGGCAATGAAAAGGCCATTGCCAAACGCCAGGCGCTCAGCGCGCGGGCGCTCGGTGATATCGATCGCTGGATCGCCGATCACTTGCGGCTGGCCGCAGCAGCGTGAGTCTTTCATGAGCCTGCCAAGAGACGACGCTGCAATCCTGTCGGCGCAATGGACCGAAGGCGTTCTCCTCAAACGCGACGTGTTCTCGTCCGTCGAGCGCGGCCGCTTCCGCGACACCAATGGCGAAGTCGACGCCATCCTGCGCCGGATCGACCAGGTGCCGTGGTGGTCATATCTGCCCGCGCGCCACTTATTCCAGCGCGAACGCCATGCCCTCGCCATCGTGCGTGATCTCAACGTCGCGCCGCCGTTGCTGTGGGCCGGCCGGCAGGCGCTGGTGCGTGGTTTCATCGACGGGGTGGCGCTGCATCTGGTAAAGCCGGCGGGCAACGTCGCTTACTTTCGTTCCGCCAAGCAGGCGCTGCGGAAGCTGCATCGCGCCGGCGTCTGCCACAATGACCTCGCCAAGGAACAGAACTGGCTGGTCGGGCGTGACGGCCGCGCCTATCTCACGGATTTTCAGCTGGCGGCATGCTTTCGAACCCGCAGCCGGCTGTTTCGGATCGCCGCCTATGAGGACCTTCGGCATCTCCTGAAGCACAAGCGCAGCTATGCACCGGAGGCCCTGACGGCAAAAGAGCGTCAGATTCTGGCCCGCAAGTCGATTGTCGCCAGCCTGTGGCTCTCGACCGGAAAGAAGGTCTATCGCGCCATCACCCGCGGTCTGTTCAATTTCACCGATCGCGAAGGCGGTGGACGGCGTCTCGTCAACGACGCGCCCGTGCTGGTCCAGGAAATCCGGAAAAATCCGGCCGTGCGCGATGCGGCTATTGTCGCATTTGCCGACCGCCGCGCCGGCGTCGGCCTCTATGCGTTTGTCGAATCAGACCAGGCCACGCTCGAGACAGAGTTGAAGAGCGAACTTGCGGCCGCTGGAGGACCGAAACCGCCGGAGCATATCCAGATCGTCAAGGCACTGCCGCGCGATGCTAACGGAAAAACGCGCATCGAACTCCTGCAATTAGTCGCGACCAATCAACTCGATCTGATCGAGAGCATGGTGACGAGCGAGCCGGACCGGGCGTTCTTGAAGAATATTCTGGAGTCGCGGAAGAATCTGCGCGACCGCTTCAATTTCGAAACGGCGGATATGAACTGATCTTCAGCCCGAAAATGCGCGCGAGCGGGACGCGCGCCACAACGCCCAAAGCGTTTTAAATCGCGACAGCGGCCGCACCGCAAACGGATCGTTGTCGGCCCGCATCAGCAAAGCAAGATCGCGTTTGACTTGAGCGAGCGGGAGAAACGCCGGACGAATCTCCGGCGCGACGGAAGTAAGCAGCGTGTAGGTCGTGTCGAGATGTGTGCGAGCCTCGCTCAACATGCCATCCAGCGCTTCGCGCAACTTCGGCGTCTGCCTGCCCGCAAACAGGTCTTCGGGATCACAACCATACTTGGCCAGCATCTGTTGCGGTACGAACAGTCGGCGTTGTGAGGCGTCGAGCGGCAGCGAAGCCATGACCTGCACAATCCCCTGGGCCAGCCCCGCGTGGCGCGCCAAATGCTCAACCTCGCCCGACGACGGCCCCATCACCGCCGCAGCCAGCAAGAACAAGGCCGACGAGGTATCATTGATATAACCTTCAAGTGCAGCCAGGGTCGGCATGGGATCGTTGTAGAGATCGAATTGATGCTCCTCGATCAGGCGCGAGAGCCGCTCCACCGGCAATCGATAGCTGCGGACCGCCTGCAGCAATTCGGCGGCAACTGGATTTCCCTCAACGCCGCCATGACCGTCGCCCGCGAGCATATCGCGCCACCATTGCAGGCGGATCTCGCCCGGAAGCGGCTGACTGACCTGGGTATGAACGCGGCAAATCTCGGCGTTGAAGGCATAGAGCGCCAGCAACGCGCGGCGTGCCTGCGCCGGTACGAAGAGGGCCGACGCATAACGGGCAAAGTCGTGTGTGCGAACAAACTCGGCGCAATGGACGGCCGCACTCTTGTCTTCCGCAGGAGTGTTCATGGCACAGCAATCAGCGCCGCCGCCACACGCCGCCGTTCGCCGATCATGATGTTGTAGGTGCGGATGGCCGGCCCCGTCTGCATGGAGTCGAGTCCGACATGGACGGCGCGGAGCGCTTCGCGCAACCGGTTCGGCACAATCCAGACGTCGGTGCCGGTACCGATGATCAGTGAATCAATGCCGTTGGCGGCGACGAATACGCGTGACAGCGTGTACTCGTCGATTTCGGTTGGCTTGTTCACCGGCCAAGCCCAGATCGCGTCCGGCAAGCACAAAAGCGATCCTCGATGCGACATATCGGCAAAGGCAAAACCGCCATTCCCGTAGGCGTCAATCGGCGCCGACCTCGGAAGATGGGGAGCATCCGAATGGTCTGTTGCTTGTTTAGGCATGATCTTGTCCGAAAACCGGTTCCCACTTTGCGGGATCATGCCGGCGTTACTTCTTCGCAGGCTTGTCCGGCGTATCGGCGCGGTTCGTGCCGACGCCAAGATAGATCAGGATCGGTGCGGCAATGAAGATCGACGTATAGGTGCCGACCAGCACGACGCCGAACATCATGACGGCCGTGAAGCTGTGGATCGCATTGCCGCCGAACAACAGCAGCGCGAGCAGCGCCAGCGTCACCGTGACGTGGGTAATGATCGAACGTGACAGCGTCGAATTGATGGATTCGTTGAGCAGTTCCGGCATCGGCATTTTCTTGTAACGCCGCAGCATTTCACGAATGCGGTCGTAAATGACGACGGTATCGTTCAGCGAGTAACCGAGAATGGTCAGAAGCGCGGCGATACTCGTAAGGTCGAAATCGACCTGGGAGATCGACATGAAGCCGATCGTCAGCACGATATCGTGCACGTTGGCGATCATGGCGCCGAGCGCGAACTGCCACTCGAACCGGAACCAAAGGTAAATCAGGATGGCGACGATCGCGAGCATCAGGCCGAGCATGCCGTAGGCCAGCAATTCGCCGGAGACACGCGGTCCAACGACTTCGACGCGGCGATATTCGACGGAATCGCCCAGCGATCCCCGTACCTTCTGAACCGCCTCCTGTTGCGCCTGGTCACCGCCGGGCTGCTCGGCAACCCGGATCAGGACTTCGTCCGGACCGCCAAATTGCTGCAACTGGACATCGCCAAGGCCTAATCCGCCGAGTGAAGCCCGCATCGCAGCGATGTCGGCGGTCCCAGATTTGGCCCGCACTTCCATGAGCGTTCCGCCCTTGAAGTCGATGCCGAAATTAAGCCCGTGGGTGAAGAACAGCGTGATCGCGACGATCGAGAGCAGTGCTGAAATCGGGAAGCTGATGCGGCGAAAGCGCGTGAAATCGAAATGCGTATTGTCGGGGACGATACGCAACGGCGGCAGCAGCCCGAAAATGCTGACCACCGTCAGCACGACGATAAGAGCGCCCAGTCCAATCAGAACGAGATGAGTCACAGCCGCATTTCCTTCAGATCGGCACGCTTTGCGGCCGCTTCCACCGCACCCACCAGGCAACGATCAGCCGGGTGAGCGTGAAGGCCGTGAAAACCGTGGTGAGAATGCCGATGCCGAGCGTAACCGCGAACCCGCGAACCGGACCGGTGCCGATATAGAACAGCACGGCGGCGGCGATGAATGTCGTGATGTTGGAGTCGAGAATGGTTGCAAGCGCGCGTTTGAAGCCGGCGTCGATGGCCGAAATTGCGTTACGGCCGTTCCGGACTTCTTCGCGAATGCGCTCATAGATCAGAACGTTGGAATCGACCGCGATACCGACCGTCAGCACGATG
>Ga0210395_10002741_pt1 | contig 13623 bp, 13 predicted proteins | sample IncBWH4OmetaG_FD_150861 | JGI IMG/M metagenome (GOLD analysis project Ga0210395, IMG submission 150861) | Forest soil microbial communities from Barre Woods Harvard Forest LTER site, Petersham, Massachusetts, United States - Inc-BW-H-4-O ... | reverse complement strand
ACCTGCCAGGCCGCCGCGGATGGCAAGTTCGGTTGGACGCTCAAGGGACCCGACGCGGAGTTGCATGACCGAAAAGACAAAGTGATCGGACAACACTTTGCCGGTCCCACGTGGAAACTGAAGGACGGCAGCGAGGTGACGGGGAAAGCCGCTGCCCATGTCGATTCCCTTGATGCTCAATCAATCCCCTGGCTGCTGGTGAAGGTAGTTAGTCATTCAGGAAATGGTCAGCTCGCTAACGTGACGAGCATTCAGCGCGTTCACACGCACGGCGGCCAGCCTCCGGCCGAGGGCTGCGATGCGGCGCACCGCGACGCCGAAAGCAAAAGCGCGTACACCGCTGACTATTATTTCTACGCTCCGGCGAAGTGAAGTGATTTGGGGCGGCGATTGAATGAAGGTTCGAGAGGTGATCAGACGTCTGGAAGAAAATGGTTGGCGTCTGGCCCGAACCAAGGGCAGCCATCGGCAGTTCCATCATCCGGCGAAGCCGGGGACGGTTACCGTTGCGGGACATCCGTCAGTAGACTTTCCGCCCGGGACGTTGAACAATATCCTTAAGCAGGCTGGACTGAAATGAAATATCTGGTTATCTACGAGAAGTCGGCCGCAGGTTGGGGGGCGTACGCGCCGGATCTTCCTGGGCTTGGAGTCGCCGGTGCAACACTGGATGAAGTAAAAGAGCTTATTCGTGAAGCGATGGAGTTCCACCTCGAGGGCATGCGCCAGCACGGCGACCCGATCCCCGCACCCAGTGCCACTACCGAATACATTTCGGTTTGATTTTTTGGGCACGGACCGTTGCTGGGCCTGAAGCGCGCTGCCGACCGTAAGCATCAAACCCTTAGAACTGAGGACGCTCATGCGAGAAGTTGTCATTGCCTCTTCCATCCGCACGCCCGTAGGGCGCGCTCACAAGGGCACGCTCCGTGCCACCCGTCCTGATGAATTGGCCGCGGTCGCCATCAAGGGCGCGCTGGAGCGCGTTCCACAACTCGATGCCAAAGAGATTGAAGATGTCATCCTCGGCTGCGCGACGCCTGAGGCCGAGCAGGGGATGAACGTGGCCCGCATCGCTTCGCTGCGCGCTGGGTTGCCGGTAGAGGTTTCGGCGCTCACGATCAATCGATTTTGCTCGTCGGGACTGCAGGCGATTGCTATGGCCGCTGAACGCATCATGAGCGGGGGCGCTGAGGCAATTGTCGCTGGCGGCACGGAGTCGATGACCATGATACCGATGGGCGGGCACAAGGTTTCGCCGAATCCCTGGCTCGTCGACCACTACCCCGACGCTTATCTCAACATGGGCCTCACCGCTGAGCGCGTGGGCCAGCGCTTCGGCATTACGCGCCAGGCGGCTGACGAATTTTCTCTGCGCAGCCATCAGAAGGCGCTGGCGGCGATCCAGGCTGGCAAGTTTGATGAGGAAATTGTGCCGGTGCCCGTGAGTTTTACTACTCCCAATGGATCGAAGCCTAAGCGGCAGGAAATTGTTTTCAAAATGGACGAAGGTCCGCGCGCTGATACCTCACTCGAAGCTCTGCTCGCTCTGAAGCCCGTATTCCACATGAAGGGCACAGTGACCGCTGGAAATTCTTCGCAAACGTCAGACGGCGCGGCCGCAGCGGTGGTCATGTCCGCTGAACGCGCGAAGGCGTTAGGCATCAAGCCGCTGGTGCGCTACGTTTCCTTTGCCACGGCCGGATACAAACCCGAAGAAATGGGACTGGGCCCGGTGTTCGCGATTCCGAAAGCGCTGAAGATGGCTGGGTTGAAGCTCTCCGATATCGATGTCATCGAATTGAACGAAGCCTTCGCCGCGCAGGCGCTGGCGGTAATGAAAGAAGCCGGGCTCGACCCCGAGAAGGTGAATCCCAACGGCGGCGCGATTGCGCTGGGGCATCCTCTGGGCTGCACTGGAGCCAAACTGACGGCTACCATTATCCGTGAACTCAAGCGCCGCAACGGGCGTTACGGCATGGTGACCATGTGCGTCGGCGGCGGCATGGGTGCGGCTGGGATATTCGAGAACCTGGCGTAACCTCCGGCGGATTACCAAAGCAACGCGCTTCTACCTGTTTTCTCGCTTACAATTGAGAGGCTCTCTGTGTCTCGCGCTCGCGCCCGAATTTGTATTTGAAGGGATCAGTGATGGCCACAACCGCAGCAGTACCCAAGACCAGAATCGCCGGCGGCAGCTTCCTGCTTGAGTCCCGCCGCCCTGATGAGGTATTTACGCCCGAAGATTTCACCGAGCAACAACGGTTGATCGGACAGACAGCGCAGGAATTCACGGTCAACGAGATCTTGCCGAACGCGGAGAAGATGGAACATAAGGACTTCTCCATTTCGCGCGATTTGTTGAAGAAGGCTGGGGACCTTGGGCTGAGCGGCGTCGAGATCCCTGAAGCTTACGGCGGCCTCGAAATGGACAAAGTAACCGCCGCCGTCATTGCCGATCACATCGCGCAGTATGCCGGCTTTGCAACCACCTGGGGCGCACACACTGGAATTGGTCTGCTCCCGCTGGTTTACTTCGGCACGGAAGAGCAGAAAAAGAAATATTTGCCGCGTCTAGCGGCCGGCGAAATCGTTGGCGCGTATGCCCTGTCCGAGGCATCGTCCGGTTCCGATGCACTGAATTGCCGCGCCCGGGCTCAGCTTTCCTCCGACGGCAAGCATTACGTCCTCAACGGCGAAAAGATGTGGATTACCAATGCCGGCTTTGCAGACCTGTTCACCGTTTTTGCCAAGATCGATGGCGAGAAATTTACCGCGTTTCTGGTGGAGAAGACTTTCCCTGGGATATCCATCGGCAACGAAGAACACAAGTTGGGCATTCGCGGCTCTTCCACTTGTCCTGTCATTTTGAACGATTGCAAGGTTCCCGTGGAAAATGTGCTGGGCGAAATCGGCAAGGGCCACATCATCGCCTTCAACATTCTGAACGTCGGCCGCTTCAAGTTGGGCGCCATGTGCGTGGGCGGAGGCCGGGTATCGCTCGAACACGCCATCACTTATGCCAAGCAGCGCAAGGCTTTCAATAAAGTCATCGCGGACTTCGGTCTGGTGCGGGAGAAGATCGCCAACATGGCTACCCTGATTTACGTTGGGGAATCGGCGATTTACCGGACGGTTGGCATGATGGACGGCGCGCTGAATGAAGTCGACAAGTCGGGCGCTGACGCCATGAAGGAAACTCGCAAGGCCATCGAGGAATATGCGGTCGAGTGTTCCATCATCAAAGTGTGGGCGTCGGAGATGGTCGGCTACGTGGTCGATGAGACTCTGCAAATCTACGGTGGCTACGGGTTTGTCGAGGAGTATCCCGCAGAGCGCGCTTACCGCGACGCCCGCATCAACCGCATCTTTGAAGGGACGAACGAAATCAACCGGCTTATCATCACGGGATTCCTGCTGAAGCGAGCCATGAGCGGGCAGTTGCCGCTGATGCCCGCCATCAAGAAGCTGATGGATGAAGTGCTGTCCGGACCTTCAATGAGTGAGGACCTTGAAGGTGCACTCGCTGAGGAGCGAAAACTCGTGAACCAGGCCAAGAAACTCGGCTTGTTCGCGGCAGGTGCGGCCACGCAGAAATACATGCAGGGGATTCAGGACCAGCAGGAGATCATGGGCGCCATCGCCGACATGACGATCGAAACCTACACGATGGAGTCGGCCGTGCTGCGAGCACAGAAGATCGCGGAGACGAAAGGCGAAGCTGCGGCCGCGCTTCCCATCGCAATGACGCGCGTCTATCTCTCGCAAGCCATGGAGAAGGTAGAGTCAGCGGCCAGGAAGGTGATCGCTGCGGTCGCTGACGGCGACATGCTTCGCACTCAGATTGCGATCCTGCGCCGGTTGGGCAAGCATGAGCCCTTCAACACCATCGAACTGCGCCAGCAAATCGCGCAGAAGATGATCGAGCGCGGCAAGTACACGCTGGCGTAGGATTTTTAACCCGCGAGGTCGGCCTTATTGTTTTGGAAAATTCGAATCGGCCTTCACTTCCTCGATCTGAGCTGTGTGGCGCTCGCTGTGAGCTGAGAGCAGAAGCAGCCACTGGTAACCATCCAAAGTCCCGAACACGGGATGATCAAAAAAGTGGTCGCGCAGGTCGTCATCGGTTGTCCGCACATAGTCCATCGTGACTCTGCGGCTTTCCTCGAACGCTTTGGTCAGGTCCGCTTCCGTGGCCCAGCGGCCTGTAGGACGCAGGAATTCGGGAGCTTGTGCCTTGTGACTGCGATCCGGAATCTTCTGCAGGATCATTTCGTCCTTTCCCTTAACCTGTTCGCGCTTCTCCGGCGCGGAGGGCGAACCCATCAGCTGCTTCTGGACTAACCCCAGCAGCGCGGATTCGGACACCGTGATGTGTTCCGAAACTTCGGCGACCGACCAGCGGTCAGGCCCCGGCTTGAACGTCCACTGCTTTTCCGAGAGACCCGCGATGGATTGCAGAAACTTATCGTGCGTGGTCTGAAGGCTCTTCAAGGCAAACTCCCGCTCCTGGGGCGTAAGGGTTGCAGGAGGAGCGGTTTGCGCCCACCCTGAAACTGTGGTCAGACCGGCTAATAGAACCAGAGTTGCGATAGTCTTCGGCGTCTGCAACGTCTTCATTCGTGATCCTCCTGGGAATTGCGGCTGTGCGAATTTTTAAATCGATCACTAGGAATTCTTCTTCAACTCTTCCATCACGCTCTGGATCAACTCCTTCGCATCGGTCAGGCTCTTCATGATGATCTGGATGTCCATCACCGGCTGGCCGGGCCGGCGCTGGCTCTGGCAATAGACGCCATGCTGGCCGACCAAGGCCATGGCATCGGTGATTGTGTCCATGGTCACGGCCAGCCGCCCGCGGGGCACGCCCATCATGGTTTCGTAGTGTTCCAGTTCTTCCTGCTTCTCGTCGAATACCGGCATCTGGAGATTGTAACCGCGGGGGCCGAGGGAGCATAATCATCGGTCTGCTGACATATCCTTTTAGCGCGCGTCTAATGTCGTTGTCGAAAGTTACGTATTCGAAAGGAGAATCCATGCAAAAACGAATTGTTTTTTCCATGCTGCTGACGACCCTCTTCACGGCGGTCGCCTTCAGCCAGAACCGGCCTAGTCCGTCGGCCTCAGCCACGTGCGATCTGGGTGGCGGTAAGACCGTCAAGACCGACTACTCCAGTCCGCGCATGAAAGGCCGAAAGATTTACGGCGACCTGGTACCCTTCGGGGAAGTCTGGCGCACCGGCGCCAACGAGGCGACAACCTTTGTCAGCAGCGCCGACGTTGTCGTCGGGGGCAAGACTGTGCCCGCAGGCAGTTACACCATTTTTACCGTGCCCGGAGCTGACAAGTGGACGCTGATCGTTAATAAGAAGACAGGCGAATGGGGCATTCCATACAAATATGAGAGCGATGAACTGGCGCGCGTGGATATGAAGGTATCCAAATTACCCGCGCCCGTCGAGAACTTCACCATCGCCTATGACAAGTCCGCCGGCGGCTGCACGCTGCGCATCGACTGGGAAACGACGCGGGCTTCGGTAGGTATTTCGGCGAAGTAACGCGCAAGTCGTGTACGTGGCGCCGCCGTCCGGGCGGTTCGGCGGGCCCAGGACAAGCGTCGCGCGCCGATGGCCGGCGAGACGCCGGCGCTACAATTTACACCGGCGGCTTCCAGCGCAGAACGGGCTTGCGGGCGGCGGCGGTCTCATCGAGCCGTGAAACCCGCGTCGAGTGCGGAGCATCGAGAACGGTCTGCGGATCTTCTTCGACCTCTTCCGCAATGGACTTCATGGCATCGATGAATAGATCCATTTCTTCCTTGGATTCGCTCTCGGTAGGCTCGATCATCAGCGCGCCTGGAACGATCAGTGGAAACGCGGTCGTATAAGGATGGAAGCCGTAGTCGATCAGTCGCTTGGCGATGTCCATGGTGCGCACGCCTTTTTTCGCCTGCAGTTTGTCGCTGAAGACAACTTCGTGCATGGTCGCCGTCGAATACGGCAGATCGTAGGCGCCCTCAAGTCCTTTGCGAATGTAGTTGGCGTTGAGCACGGCATCTTCCGTAGTTTGCCGCAAACCGTCCGGCCCATTCGCCTGAATGTAAGCCAGAGCGCGGACAAACATTCCAAAGTTACCGTAGAAGGCGCGAACCCTCCCCACCGAATGTGGACGGTTGTAATCGAAACCCAGAGTGCCGTCGGACTTGGTGACCACGACCGGCGTGGGCAGGAACGGCTCGAGGATTTTCTTGATCGCCACCGGCCCCGACCCTGGACCGCCGCCGCCGTGCGGCGTGGAAAACGTTTTGTGCAGGTTCAGGTGCATCACGTCGACGCCGAAATCGCCCGGCCGCACTTTGCCGACCAGCGCGTTCATATTCGCGCCATCCATGTAAAGCAAGCCGCCCTTGGCGTGGAGAATGTCGGCAATCTTGTGAATATCCTGCTCGAACACTCCCAGCGTGTTGGGGTTCGTGAGCATGAGCGCCGCAACGTCTTCGCTCATCTGCGCTTCCAGCGCGCCGATGTCCACCATGCCGCGCGCGTCCGACTTCAGGTTTTCGACGGCGTAGTTCACCATCGCGGCGGTCGCCGGATTCGTGCCGTGCGCCGAGTCAGGAATCAGAATCTTCTTGCGCGCGTTGCCCTGCGACTGGTGATATGCCCGCACCATGAGCAGTCCGGTCATCTCGCCGTGAGCGCCGGCGGCGGGCTGCATCGTGATCGCGTCCATCCCTGTGATTTCGATGAGACATTCGCTCAGCTTCTTTAGAATGTTGAGCGCGCCCTGTGAAATCTTCTCCGGCTGGTAGGGATGCCCGTTCGCAATCCCCTCCACACGCGCCACAGCTTCATTCACGCGAGGGTTGTACTTCATCGTGCATGAACCCAGCGGATACATGCCCAGATCGATCGCGTAATTCCATGTTGAAAGCCGTGTGAAGTGGCGAATGATTTCGATCTCGCTCACTTCGGGCATGCTTCCGAGGTCTTTTCGTTCGGATGAACCGAGAAGCCTCGAGGCATCGACTTCAGGTACATCGAGCGGTGGCAGTTTCCAAGCGGCTTTCCCGGACGAAGACTTTTCGAAGATCAGGCCCTCGTTCTGATTGACGTGGCGGGTGGCTTTGCGAATCCTGTCTTTCATCGCGCCACCTCCTCGACCCCAGCTTCTTCCTTGGCCGATGGCGCGGATCCGTCGTGGTCGGCAACCAGCCGCAGAGCCGTGTCGGTCGAGTTCCGCGTGGTCAGCTCGGTGCAGCACCACAACGCCGCATTTCCTAGTTCCGGATAAAACTTGTTCAAGGGAAGGCCGCCAACGATTTTGTGCCTCAGAAGCCGGCTGTTGATGGCATGCGGATCTTCACTGGTCTGCACAACGAATTCGTTAAATCGCGGCGCACCGGCAAATAGTACCTTGCCCTGTTTGGCGAATTGCGTAGCGGCGTAGGCTGCCTTGGCAAGATTCTGCTTGGCCAACTCCTTCAATCCCACCTTGCCGTACACCGTCATGAAAATGTTGACCATCAGGGCCACCAGCGCCTGATTGGTACAGATATTCGACGTAGCTTTCTCGCGCCGGATGTGCTGCTCGCGGGTGGCCAGCGTAAGCACAAATCCACGCCGGCCCTGTTTATCGACCGTCTGGCCTACGAGCCGGCCGGGCATCTGCCGCACATATTTCTCTCGCGTGGCGATCACCCCGCAGTAGGGACCGCCAAACCCGAGCGGCACGCCGAACGACTGCGCTTCCATCGCGATGACGTCGGCCTCTCGCGGCGGCTCCACAATGCCCAGAGACACAGCTTCGGCGATGGAAACCACGAGCATAGCACCGTGCTTGTGCGCGACCGCGGCTACTGCCGCCACGTCTTCGATGGTTCCAAAGAAATTCGGCGACTGGATGAGCACGCACGCCGTTTCCAGTGTTATCGACTTCCCCAGCTCCTTCAAATTCAGCCGCCCATCGTCTCCGAAACCAGCCACCGAGAGCGGCATCCCCTGATGGGTCGCGTAGGTCGCCAGGACTTCGCGGTATTCCGGATGCAAACTCCGCGCCACGACTACCGAACGTCGTCCGGTGAGCCGCACCGCCATCATCACGGCTTCGGCTGCGGCAGTTGAGCCGTCGTACATGGAAGCGTTGGCCACTTCCATGCCCGTCAGTTCGCAGATCATCGTCTGAAACTCGAAAATGGATTGCAGCGTGCCCTGTGAGATCTCGGCTTGATAGGGAGTATAGGCCGTGAGAAATTCGCCGCGTGAGATCAGCGAATCAATAATGACTGGGCGGTAATGAGCGTATGCACCCGCACCCAGAAAACTGGTGTAGCCTTCGCCGTTTTCCCGCGAACGTTGCCGGAAGTAGTCCACGATTTCCGATTCTGCCATCTGGCGCGGGACTTTGAGATCGCGGCTCAGCCGGTATTCTGCTGGGATCGGCGCGAACAGTTCGTCGACCGAGCCCAGGCCAATGGCCTTCAGCATGGCTTCGCGGTCGGCAGGAGATTTCGGTAGATAGCGCATAGTTGGGAAAGTATTTAGATGTAACTTGGGGTCAGTTGGATTGTGACAGCGTCGGCGGGCTCTCGCCGTTTACAGAATCACATGATTTTCAGTGACCACCCTCTTCCGCGACGAACTTCTCATAATCTGCGGCGGAAAGCAGCCCATCCAGTTCGCCCGGGTTCTTCAACATGATTTTCAACATCCAGGAGCCGTGCGCATCCTTATTCACCTTCTCGGGCGACGTTGCCAGATCAGCGTTAGTCTCGGTAACCGTGCCCGAGGCTGGAGCGTACAGATCCGATACCGCTTTCACCGACTCGACCGTCCCAAAGGTCTTGCCGATAGCCAGTTCCGCACCCACTTTGGGCAGTTCGACGAAGACAATGTCGCCCAGCGACTCCTGGGCGTAGTCGGTGATGCCGATTGTGGCGGTGGTGCCACTCGACTGAATCCATTCGTGCTCTTTGGTGTACTTCCGGTCTGTTGGATAGGCCATGATGGCTTCTAGCTCCTGGATTCTGACAAACGCTCTCCGCGTTTATGTGTTTTTCTTCGGACGCTTATAAAACGGCGTCGGTACGACTTGGGCCCCCACGCCTTGTCCGCGAATCTCAACCGTCACCGCAGTGCCCACCACGGCGAACTCTGGCGGCACGTAGGCCAACGCGATATTCTTCTTCAAGAACGGCGCGGGTGACCCGCTGGTGACGTATCCAATCTCGCGATCGCTGTCGTCCAGCACCTTATAGCCGTCGCGAGCGATGCCGCGCCCGGTCATCTCAACTCCGACCAGCGTCCGCGTCACGCCCGCGGCTTTTGCTTTCTCCAGCGCGGCGCGGCCAACAAACTCAGGCTTCTCCATCTTACAGAAGCGATCGAGGCCGGCTTCCCAAACATTGATCGTATCGGAAATCTCATGGCCATAGAGCGGCAGTTTGCCTTCGAGGCGCAGTGTGTTCCGCGCTCCCAGGCCGCAAGGGACGATGCCGAATTCCTTGCCCGCAATCAGACTCTCATTCCACACTCGCGTGCTCGTCGCTTCATCCGCTGGAACGTAAATCTCGAATCCGTCCTCGGCCGTATATCCCGTGCGCGCAATCAGAATATCCTTCAGCCCACAGACGGTGCCACGCGTAACCCAGTAGAACTTCACCGTGCTCAAGTCCGCGTCGGTCAGCTTCTGCAGAACATCCACCGCTTTCGGCCCTTGGATGGCAATCTGGGTGAAGTCATCCGACAGATTCTCCACCGCGCAATCAAACTGCAGCGTGTTGTCGCGCACCCAGTTGAAATCCTTTTCGCGCGTGCCTGCGTTGATCACCAGCAGGTATTCATCCTCGCCCAGGCGATGGACGATTACGTCATCCACAAACGTCCCCTGCGGATAGAGCAGCGCGGAGTACTGCGCCTGTCCCACGGCCAGCCGCGAAGCGTCGTTCATGGAAATATGCTGCACCGCGGCCAGCGCCTGCGGTCCCTTGAGACGAATGTCGCCCATATGGCTGACGTCGAAGATACCTGCGCCAGTGCGCACCGCCATGTGCTCATTAATGATTCCGCAGCCGATCGCCGCCGGATACTCCACCGGCATGTCCCAGCCATTGAAGTCGACCATCTTCGCGCCCATCTGGCGATGGACGGCGTTCAGCGCCGTTTTACGGACAGTGGTTGTGGTGCTGGCGGGCGTCGCTTCAACGGAAGACAAAGTCCAAACCTCAGTCACCGAGCAGTGGCTGGTCTGCCAGGATGGTGTGACTGTTTACCGTATCACGCGGTTTTTCAGGCGGTCAAACGAGAGGGATCGACTGCTACCGCCCGAAATGCACGGTCACATGGGTGCCCGCGGTCACGTGTGTCCCCGCCGCCGGAGACTGTTGCCGCGCCACTCCGCTGCCGATGGCTTCAAGTTCGAGGCCGACGTCCTGAGCAGCTTCGACGGCACCGCGCACCGTCTTGCCGATGAATGACGGCACTTCGATTCCGCCTTGTTCAACGTCCAACACTACGGTTCCACTCATTGGCAAGTTCGACTGTGCGGAAGCGGTATCCGGAGTCTTCTCCGGAGCCTGACCTGACTGACTCGCAGCAGCTGATGTTGGCTCGCCTTGTCGCATAGCCGCCTGTACGACCCCTCCTTCGCTGTGGGCAGTCGAGGGCGAAGCTGCGCGCGCCGCAATTGCCTTGCCAGCCGCCGGGTCTGAGGAGTCTCCATCGAAACCCGCCGTCTCCAGCGGTTCGCCAGGATGGTCGGGTGTGCCTTCCTCCAGATCTTTATCTTTATCCTTATCCTTCGCCTCCGACGCCAGCAACAACTGACGATTGGGCGCGAGCGGCAGATCGTGCGGCGTGTGCAGATACTCGAGCACCTGTTGCGCCACGCGGTGAAACACCGGCGCTGACACTTGACCGCCCTGGTGCGGGCCGACCGCTGAATCCAAAATCACCGCCACGACGATCTGCGGATTATTGAGAGGCGCAAATCCCCCGAACGATCCAACATACTTTGTCTTGGAATATGCGCCGGTAGCCGGATCCACCTTCTGGCCCGTTCCCGTCTTTCCCGCCGACGTGTAGCCTTCCAGAATCGCTTTGCGCCCGGTGCCTTCGAGCACCACTTTCTGCATCATCGACCGCATCTCGGCCGCGGTATAACTTGAAATCACCCGCCGCGACGCTCCTGAATGGAACGCCACCGTCTGCGGTATGCCTCCCGGCTCAACGTTTCCGGCAACGATGTGCGGCGACATCCATACTCCATCATTCGCGAATGTCGAAATCAATCCTGCTAACTGGATGGCCGAGATCCCAATCTCCTGGCCGATCGAGATCGCGGCAATCGAAACCTTCGACCATCGGCTGACCGGCTTGGTCATTCCGCGGGTCTCGCCGGGCAACTCGATACCGGTTTGCTGTCCGAATCCGAATGCGCGAATGTATTTGTAAAATCGGTCTTCGCCCAGCCGCAGCGCAATCTTGATCGAGCCCACATCACTCGACTCCGCCAGCACTCCCCACACAGGAAGCAGGCCGTGCGGTTTCGAATCGCGGATGCGCATCCCGTTGTAGACGATCGACCCCATCTGGCAGTCAAAGACTTCATCCGGAGTGGTGAGCTTCTCCTCCAGCGCTGCCGCAATCGTCACCAGCTTGAACGTCGACCCTGGCTCGTAGATGTAACTCACAGCCCGGTCGGTAAGCGCGTTGGGCGTAATCTCCTTGCGCAGATTCGGATTGAAGGTGGGCCGATTCGCCAGCGCCAGGATTTCCCCAGTGTGTGGATTCTCAACGATCACAGTGCCCGCGATCGCCTGCGTGTCGTGAATCGCCTGATCCAGCTCCTTTTCGGCGATGTACTGAATGTTTTTGTCGAGGGTCAGCACCAGGCCTTCGCCAGGTTCGGGCTGCGTCTCCACGTCGGAGAACCACTGGCGCCGCGCGTCCACCGAGATGAACATCTTGCCGGCGCGGCCCCGCAGTTTGTCGTCGAAGGCGTGTTCAATACCACTTTGGCCTGAGTCCTCCATACCGACAGTTCCGACAACCTGGGCAGCAAGGTCGCGAGCAGGATAAAAGCGCTTTGGCTCTTTCTGGAAATGGATGCCCTGCAAGTTGAGCGACTTGATGCGCTCGATGGTCTCGTCGTCCGCTTTGCGCGCCACCCAGCAGAATGTTTTGTGATTCCGGCAGTCTGCGAGCACGACGTTGCGATCTTCGCCGGTGATGCGGGTAATCAGGGAAACCGCCGTGGGCAGGTCTTTTACCTCGGTGGGCACGGCGAAAGCAGAATCCACGAGCACGGACATCGCAAGTTCGTGTCCGGCGCGGTCATAGATCACACCGCGCTTCGCGGACAGTGGAATCTCGCGTTGCTGCTGGTGCTCGGCCTGCTTCACGAAGCTGCCATAACGGAAAATCTGCAAATAGACCAGCCGCCCGCAGATCGCGACGCACCAGAACAGGAGCATCGCACCCAGCAGATAGAGCCGGGCGTTCTTACCGAGGTTGGAGTTAGTCACCATGCTGCCGTTCTAGACGAACATGGCGGACCACCATTCGGTGGCCCGCCAGATAAATTCGTGAAGGACAGCCGGCTTCTGCCGTCCATGCCGAGGAGAGCTCGGCTGTTTTTCGCCGATGCACTACTGCCCCGCCAACACCATTACCGGCTCAGCGCTCGCCATCACCGGCGTATTCGAATCCGCGGAAGGGCTATCCATTCGGATCACCTGCCCTGGCTCCGGCGGTACCAGACCCATACGCCGCGCCATCACGTCAATTCGTTCGGGATCTCGCAACGACGCATCTTCCGTCCGCAGCGCCCGGTTCATCTCGGTCAGGTCGTTGAGCTCGCGCTTCGCCGATTCAATCTGGTAACCATATTCAATCGCCCGGAAATGTTGCCAGGCATAGCTAAAAACCAGAAGGAACAGACACGCCAGCGCCGCGCCAAAGTGCTTCATCTCACGATTGCGTCCGGGATCCTCGACCTTCACTAGCCGCGAATTGTCGATCGCCTTGGCGAAGTAGATTTCGGGGGTTCCGGTGAAGAAACTATTTCGCCGTGCCACCGGGACTGCACTTTGAATTGCCGCTGCTGCTGCCATTTATGCCGCTCCTGCGAGAATCGGCTCACTCAGCATTTGCGGAACCTGCAACTCAAAAAGCCGCTGCAGTTCCAGTTCGTCGACGATCTTCTTCTGCAGAGCGCCCCGTTCGGCCCGCTCCACCGTCGCCATCAAGTCGCTAATCAATGTTCCCGTGTACATTTTCCAGCCTCAATTTTGGATTCCTACCACGGAACCCTGCGCTTCCTGCGGATCTTTATTCCTGTCCGCTCTTTTCAGAACCTGAAGGCCCGGCACGCCATTACAGCTGTGCCGGGAACCCCGGCAGGTTTTCCGGAGCTAAACTTTTTCCGCCGCCCGCAATTTCGCGCTGCGTGCCCGCGGATTGCGATCGCTCTCTTCTTCTGTTGCCGTCACAGGCTTTTTTGTCAGCAAACTGAAGTAACCCTGCTTCGCGCCCTCGCGGAAGGCATCTTTCACGATGCGATCCTCCAGCGAGTGAAAACTGATCACCACCACGCGTCCTCCTGGCTTCAGGATCCGGTGCGCCG
>Ga0210395_10002740_pt1 | contig 13624 bp, 9 predicted proteins | sample IncBWH4OmetaG_FD_150861 | JGI IMG/M metagenome (GOLD analysis project Ga0210395, IMG submission 150861) | Forest soil microbial communities from Barre Woods Harvard Forest LTER site, Petersham, Massachusetts, United States - Inc-BW-H-4-O ... | reverse complement strand
GATGGACGTGCTCGGACCGCTGCGCAGTACCGCCTACCTGGCGGTGAAGCGTTCAGAAGCCGCCCACTTCGCCCATTCCACCGATCCCTACTACGAGTGCTTCCACCACTTCACCAAGATCTAAGCAACAATATGCCTGGTGAACTGCGCCGCTGGCGGCATATCCGCTGGCCTTAGGTCAAGCCGACGTCCTGGCCGCCCCGGCTAGGACGTGTCATCGGGGTCGTGCAGCCCCCGCCAGCGCCGCGCCCGACTCCTGGCGATCGCGCGGTCGGCTATCGGACGCAAGCGCGTGCTTTAGCTGAGACGTCAGCGGGTCACTCATGGACAGGGGCTGCCCTGCCCACCGGACCGCCAGGTAAGGCGCGGTGCGCCTGGCTGCCTGAGCGTGGACACGGCGTGTCGGCGCCGTTCCCGGCCCGATAGTTGCTGAATGTCATGGATGAAGGGCTCCTTCAGGTGGCGTTGCCAACGCTGCGAGTCGATCGCCCAGGCTCGCAGATACGTCTCGCGGAACTCCGGGGTAATGCGTTCCAGGCGGCCCAGTGAACCCTGCAGGGAGGCGATCCGGCGCGCCCGGTCGGCCGACTCGAGGGTTCCGTCCTGCTCCACCATCTTCAGCACGCGCCCGATGAAGTCCTGCGCTTGACCAGGAACTTGGCCCAGCGCGGCCGGTCCGCGTCGGTGACCGAGCCACCCTGATCGAGCAGCCAGTAGATGCGTTCGGCCAGCACATCGCCGAACTCCTCGGCCCGGCCCGGTCTGGCTTGCGGAACGGATCGTAGGCGTACTGCCGCGGCCCCTGACCCGGCGGGTTGGATCCCTTTATCGCCGTTCATTAAGAAAACTAGCCATCATTGTGGATATCAGGAAGAAAATGAGTCACTGCGCTCTAATGCCGCATCAAGTAACGTTCGCCCGGCTGCCTTCACCGTGCGAGCGGCGTGTCTGGCGGTCACCTCAACCGGAACGATGGTCCGTTGTGTCGGTAATAAGTAGCTCGATGTTCGATCGCGCTGGTCGGCTGACGAGTTGCCATCAGCCCTCGAACCGGACGAGTGGCCTACCACGTATCGGAGAAACGCGGGTTGACGCGAACCGCTCGCCTGTAGTCGCGGCTACGCTGACCGGATGCGGCCAAGCCTAATGGTAGACCAGCAGGATCACGACTACCGCGATCGCTAGCGCCGAAATGAACACGATGGATGCCATCGCTGCCAGTGCCCGTAGAAGCTCAGACAGCAAGCCGGACATGCCACGTACAGCGGACTTCAGCACAGCCAGGATGGCGACGATGAGGATCACCAATGCCAGGGCTGTCTTCCCGAGCCCGGCCGACTGGTCAGCCATCTGCCCGCCGGCCAGGGGATGAGCGTAGCTGAGATGACGTGCGGCTATTAGAGTTGCCACGGCCAGATGGGACGCTATTGTGTCCATGGGACGTCCTTCGTGTTTGAGACCGCGTTGGGGTTCCGTCTGGCGGGCATCCCTGCGCCAACAGGGGTGCCCGCGTCGTTTCGGTGGCTCGTGAGGGCGGGGCGGGAGGAGCGAGCCTCCAACTCCAGCAACACGGCAACATTCAGCTGCCATTCTGAACTTAAGTAAAGTTTTCATGATCTACCTGATTCTGGTTCGACGTGTCCTAGAGTTCACTTACCCTCATCCATGTCCGTCGATACTTACTCAGCGGTGAGACGCGTCTAGTCGATCAAGGATGGCGTCCCCGCAATGAGCAACCTCCAGATAGCCGTTCACCTGCCGGTTCGCGCGCACCATTTCGGGTATAGAGGTATTTACGTGAGACCTGAACTTCAGATGAACAGGGACAGCTTGTGGTTGATCAGGATCCGAGGCAGCTTCTTGCTCAGCGTCTGCGCAGCCTGCGGGAAGACCGCTGGGCGGGCAGAAGGATCACACAGTCCCAGCTCGCGGAGGCACTCGGGGTCAGCGTTCCCCTCATCTCCTCGTGGGAGTCACAAGGCAACCCCCGGATTCCGCCGCCGCCGAGGCTGGCGGCCTATGCTTCGCTGTTCGCCTCGCAACGTTCGTTCGACGGAGATACAGCCCACCTCATCAAGCCGCAGGAGATGAGCGATGAGGAGAGGCAGACCATGAACGAACTGAAGCGCGAGCTGACGCATCTGCGTGGCGCTGCGCTGCGAGCTACGACCTCCTCGCCGGAACTGGGCGGCGTCCGCATGCTCGCTGAAGAGCCGTGGCGCTTCGAGGATGATGACGTCATCACGATCGTCTGCGGCCAGATATCGCAGCAGATGATGGACAAGATTCCTTATGCGAACGTCGATAACCCTGACTACATCGAGCTGCTCACCTACTCAGAGCTCGATTCACTATTTGAGCTGCACGGTCATCTCCGCGCCGCCAATCCGGACACGCAGGTGAACCTTCGCATCGCCCAGAAACTCGTACCTGATGACTTGACGTCGCACCTGGCCACGCTTGGTGGTATCGACTGGAACAGTTTGACAAGGTCGATGCTGGAGAAGCTTAAGCTGCCGGTGCGGCAGGTGGCCGACTGGAGAACTGAAGGCGGCCAGTATTTCGAAGTAGAAGACAACGGGATAACGATTCAGCATCGACCGATCCTGGACGAGCAGTCAACCCTGCGTGAGGACGTTGCACTCTTCGCCCGTGCGGTGAATCCTTACAACCGGGAACGGACTGTCACCATCTGCAGCGGCATGTATGGTCGGGGAACTTACGGCGCCGTCCGCGCGCTGACCGACGCCAGATTCCGGGAACGCAACGCGGAGTATGTGCGCTCACAGTTCGGCGCCGGCGACACCTACTGCGTCCTTACCCGGGTACCGGTTGAAAATGGAGTGACCGTGACCCCAGACTGGACCACCGACGAGTACAGACTCTTTGAATGGGTCGGGTGATCCCGGTGCACGAAATAGACACGCCCTATCATCACGGATCTCACCAGGACCTGCTATGGTCGCCCCTCAATTCCTCACAAGTAAGCCCAGGAGTTGACGCTATATTCGTGCCGACCATCCGGCGTCCGGCGTACCTGGCCGAGGCGGCAGCACTGGCTCACGCCCTAGGCACTACCTTGGTGACGCTGCATAGCGGAAAATGGACGACGGCCGCTGACGCGGCGCAATGTATTTCGGCTGACGTGGACCTGATCGCCATTGATGTCCCGGAACCAGCGCGGCTCCGCCTGCCGGACTGGGAGACCTCCAAACTCCTAAACAGGACCATCTTCGCACGCCGGACCGACCTGAGCACAAAGCGCAATCTCGCTCTCTTGTTCAGTCACATGCTCGGCTGGTCCCGCATCCTCTTTCTCGATGACGACATCACGGGTCTCAAACCGGATGACGTACGGGAAGCGAGTGGCTTGCTGAGCACGTATAACGCGGTCGGCATGCAAGTAGGCGGATTTCCCGACCATTCGGTCGTCTGTCATGCGTACCGGCAAGCTGGCGGTAAGCAGAAGTCGTTCATCGGCGGGGGCGCGCTCGCTGTTGAGGTAAAGCGCAGTAAATCGTTCTTCCCTGATATCTACAACGACGACTGGTTTTTCCTCCTCGACGGCAGCAAGTGGCTGCAGCCCATTGCGGTAAGAGGACAGGTCATCCAGCAACCCTACGACCCTTTCAGGACCCCCGACCGCGCCCGTGCCGAAGAACTGGGGGACGTACTAGCAGAGGGAATCTATTGGTTGCTGGATCAGGATCGATCGTTCACGAGGCCGATCAGGATCACTGGAGGACGTTCCTGGACATGCGTCGCCAGTTCATCGAGCGCGTACTGGCAATGGTGGAGAAGATCACTCTCGAGCCACACGAGAAGGGGCGCCGGATCGCCGCTCTAAAGGGCTCGCTGGGCCGCCTAGCTCTCATCACGCCAAGTCTATGCGAAGAATATCTCCGAGCCTGGACGATTGACCGGGAGCGGTGGAGGCGGCACATTGAACTAGTGCCAACCCGTCAGCAGCGGGCCTCCGCTCTTGCCGCGCTATCGCGTCGAGGTTCCACGCGCTTGACGTGGCAGGTTGGCGGTCGGCGGTTAGTCGCGCAAGCTGACTATCAACCAGGTACCTCAGGTTAGATGCCACAAACCTGAGTAAGCCCACATCGGCTCGGCGGGCGTCCCTCGTATCGATTCCCTAGTAGGTTGGGGCGGATAGCGCTTAATGGTGGCATGAGACCCCGTGGCCGTGGGTTAACTTAGCGAGGTTTGAAGTGGGGTGGTCGCGCCGACAGGATTCGATGGCAGCCCCGGATACGAGACTCGCTAGTGCCGCGTCGGAGGTGAACCCCACTTGATGCGCCACTGATGTCCCTCCGCCGTTCGAACACCGCTGCTCAGCCTGTGGCGCGGCCCCGGCAGGCGGGTCGCGCAGCAGCCGCCGGACAGTGAACCTTAACGAACTTCACTGGAGGAAATTAACACGGTTGATGCACGAACTCCGATTTCCCTGCTTGCCGCCAGCCGGGCGCACATGTCAAGATTGAGGCTTATGCTCGATATTAAGGTGCTTACGCCCGGCGATTGGCGAACGCTGCGTGAGATCAGGCTGTCCGCGTTGCAAGAATCACCCGATGCTTTCCTGTCGACTCATGAGCAGGAAGAAAAATACGATCCGCCCAGGTGGCGGGCAGAGTTTGTCCGCGGTGACTGGTACGTTGGCATGGCCAGGGCAGCATCAGCTGCTGAGCCGGTCAGCATGGCTGGTATCACGCGCGAGCTCGGCGCTCCGGGCCATCAATGTTTCCTGGAGTATGTTTGGGTCGCTCCAGGATTTCGGCGCCACGGCAATGCCTTCAACATGATCAACGAGGTTCTCGATCGCCTGAAGCTTTCCGGAGTGCGGACCGTCTTCTTGTGGGTGCTTGACGGAAATAGCGACGCCATGCGCCTTTATGAACGGCTCGGCTTCTTGAGCTGCAATCATCGCCAGCCGCTGACAGCGTTTCCCGGGCGCAGCGAAGAACTAATGCAGCGGCAGCTCGGCTTAGCCCTATCCGTAGGTGGGGTGCTGTGGCCGGCCGGGCAGCGAATCCTCCCAGTCCTGCTGCCGGCCATAGGGCAGAAATCGAGGATGTTGTTGGTGAACGCGGTGCAGCCCGAGGATATTAACCGAGTCGGCATCCTTGCACTTACCGTGCCAGTCCACACGAACGAGTCACGGGCCTTCCCGTTGTCACGGCACAGTGCTTGTCATACCTCGAGCACGCCAGGAATGGGAGACGCGGGAGATCCGGCAGCGTCATGGTTGAGCGTGGCGTACGACCTCGGGACTGAAGGGGACGTCGGTGTTCGCGGCCTGCGGGAGAGGTGGCCGGTTCGGCATGCGATGAACGGTGACGAGTCATGATCTCCTGCAGGGGCTCAAGCCGCCGGGAGTTTGAATAGCCTTCCAGACTTTGTTCAGCGAATCAATGTTTGCTGCGTGCTTACGGCGCTGACGTCGGCCTACGGCTAGGCGTGCTGCCAGACCCGCACATAATCGATCTTCATCGTGGCGGGTGCCTGGAAAGGATGCCCAGCGGCATAGTCAAGGACCACGAACATCGGCGCCGAAGTAACATCGGAGGTTACGCTCCCGATATCAACGCCGTCATAATAATAGGTTATGATGCCAGGCTCCCAGTTCGCGGCAAAGGTATGCCAGCCATCCGTATATGTCCCGCCTGGGCAGCCAGTTCCGTTGCCGGCGCCTATCCCCTGGGGATCGGCCGGGCCATGAAAGTGCGCACACACCCGGCCATTGAGGCCTTCGGCGATGTCGATTTCACCGTCCTCGGGCCAGTTCTGACCATCGAGCCACACGCCCGGCCAGTCGGCAGCCTCGCCCGGATTTCCGGGCACCGAGGGCAACCGTACCCGTGCCTCGATAAAACCATATGTAAAGCTGAACTTGCCCTTCGTGCTGACCAGGCCAGTGGTGTACTGCGGATCGCTTATGCCGCAATCCTCGCTCTTCTGAATAAGAGTCAGGTCAAGGGTCCCATCGCTTTCTGCCACTTGAGCGGGATCGTAACAGTCCTCTTCCTGGCTGTTGACAGGAGAGGTAATGCCCGGACCGAACCAGCCGGTCGACCAGTTGGCCGTATCCAGGCCGGTGCCGTTGAACTCGTCGTCAAACTTGAGCGTCCAGTCGCCGGGCACGCCGGTCGGCATTGGCGTCGGCCGGGCTGGACTGGCCGGCGTCGGCCGGGCTGAACTGGCCGGCGTCGGCCGGGCTGAACTGGCCGGCGTCGGCCGGGCTGAACTGACCGGGCTCCGCCCGGCTGAACTGGCCGGCGCCAGGCGGAGTGCCGTGATGACTGTTGCTGCGGCAATCACCAGGATGGTGGCGGCCAGCAACCACGACCCTCGGCCGCCCGTCAACAGCCTGAGCCTTTTATGCTGGCCCCGTTGGGGCCGTTGGCGAGCTGACGCGGGTGCCGGTCCGCTCGGCGGCATTCGCCGTGCGATCGCGGCCCGGCGCCGTCCCGCTTCCAGCCGCTGCGGGATCAGGCTCTCGTCGGCACCTGCCAGGCGGCACAGCTCCGCGGCCGCCTTCGCCCCCGGTTCCTCGAGGTCGCCCTGATGGAATCCGGTCAGGATTTCCGTCACCTCGGCGAGCAGACCGGTCAGTCCGGCCGCTATCTCCTCGAGCTCGGCCACGGCGTCGGCGGTCTCGGCCTCGGTGAGCTCGTGCCAGCGGGCGTTCCGCTGCGCCGCGCCCGTCAACCTGGCCACGATCAGCCGGTCAGCGTCGGGGCGGGGACGATCTTGCTTCACCTTAATAGTATCGAACACGTGTACGACACAAGCAAGTTATCCTGCCCGTGTTTTGTGGTCTTGCGGAACCTCGCCCACCCGGCGCGACAGCCGGGAAGCCAGGCACGGCCAGAGGCTGAAAACGGCAACCAGCCGCAGCCTCACCAAGACAGATCAAGATCGCGAAATATCGAGACTAGTGCGCAAACCTCGCGCTCCACAACAACAAACCTGCAGGTCAGCACACCGCGGTCCGGAAGGTCATGATTGTAATAAGAGTCGCGTGTCGCAACGACGCAATTCCTGGCCGGGGCGACGGGAGCCGGGATGACCGCCACGGCGCCATTCGCCTGCGGGCCTTGACGGCTACTTGGTACTTCGCTTGACTGGAATTAGGGACGAAACGCTCGGCTGCTCGGGAGTGCTGATGCACGAGACTGCGACGCTGCATTTCGATCTAAGCCATCTGGCGACGGACCAGCCGTTCACGTTGCACGCTGGGCCCGTCCGATACGATCTGACGCCGCATACCCGGCGCACATTGGCCAGGTCACGCCGGGAGAATGACGCGCTGTCCTTAATCCCTGACGACCGCATCACGCACTTCGCCGGCCCGGTCCGGTTGCCCGGGAACTGCCCGATGCTGCTGCGGGTGACCGCCCCCAAGCGGGATCCGGCTGACCCGCTCGACCGGCTGGTGCTGGTCTCGCTGCACCTGCCGCGCCGGCATCGCATTGCCGCGCTGGCCCGGCAGCGGCAGCGCCGGCCGGGCCAGCCGCTGCCAGTGCCGCCGAAGCTCACCGCCCTGGGCGTTACCAGCTTCCCACCTGGCTTGGAGCCGGACAAGATCATCATCGACGTGCACGACATGACTACGGCCGAGGACGCCGCGGCCACGCTCGTCTTCCATCACGCCGAGCTGATGACCATGCAGGACAAGGCGGCCGACATCTTCGGCATCTGCCAGTCCGCCGACGGGATCGATTTCCTGGCCCGCTCGATCCTCGAGCAGTCGACCGCACATGAAGCTAGCCCCAGTAACCCGAACTGGGTGACATCTCTTCCGGGCCAGGCCTGGAAGAAAAGTGCGCCGCTCCCCCCCAAGGGGATCTACACATGGTCGGGCGAGACCGTGAAGTGGCTGGGCCCGCCGCTGCGCGACGCGCTGCAGACGAGCAAAGACGCACCGGAACTCGAGAAGTACTGCTGGACGGTGCAGCCAGGCGTCACCCAGGTAGGGGCCACGCTGGCGCCGGCCGCGGGCCTGGGAGCCGACGCGGCGGCCAGCTACACGGTCAAGGAGATCACCCCCCAGAGCGGGGTCGAGCACAAGTTCTCCTACGATCCGGGCTCCAACCAGGGCACCGTCAGCCTGAAAAACTACTACCTGCGCTGGCTGCAGGTGTCGGTCGATCAGTACGCGCCAGGCAGCGAGCCGCTCGGCGAGATGGCGGTCCTGGGGCAGCAGTCACCGGTGGAAACGATCATGGCGGTGCCGCTGGCGCCGGACTGGTCTGACTACACGTTCACCTTTCAGCCGAAGGCGAGCAGCGCCACCGTCAGTTTCGGTGGCATCGGGCAGCCGCCGGCCAACGGGCCGCGCGACATCGGCGGTGTCACCTGGACGGCGATATTCAATTTCGCCATCCCGATACTGTTCATCACCGCAGGCGTGGCGGCCGACGAGGAAGGCAAGGCGTGGTCGGACCTGACCAAGGACGTGGTGTCAAAGCTCTCAGCCGTTACCGAAGCCGCCGCTGAAGGGCCGCTGGGGGACGCAGTAACCAGCAGCGACCCCCTCCCCGACACACTGCTGGCCATCGCCAACCTGGCCGCCTCGCTGCTGCTCAGCGTGCTGACCGAGGCCGGAGCCGAAGCGCTGAGCCTCTTCATCACGAGCAAGCTCGGCGAGTCCGCGGCCGAGGACGCGGCACCGTTCATCGGCTGGATCGCACTGGCCATCGGCGCCGCGGCCGACCTGGCCAGCATCGCCGAGACCAGTGTCGAGGTGGCCCGCAGCCCGGCGACCATGTCCATCAACATCGAGCGGACCCTGGACGTAGCCGTCACGGTCGGCCCCGATTCGACGCGCCACGGCGCCTGGCCGTCCTCGGCCACCCAGTACATCATCACCATCACCTACGACGACGGGCCGGTCTACACCTATGACGGGCAGCTGGACGCGGGCGCCCAGGGGGACATCAGCCACACGTTTGCCGGCCTGCCGTGGGGCGGGAAGGTCACCGTGCTCGCGTGCTTCTACGCCGCCACCGGATGGCTGGCCGGGAAGGGCGCATCGGCCCCAGTCGACGTCAAGCCCGGCCCGGACGGCAAGCTGGTGGTGGACCGCTTCGAGATCAAGGAAAACCTGGTCCCGCTGACCAGTGCCACCACCTACACGTTCCAGCGCAAGCTGATCTTCGCGGGGGGTGCCCGGTCCTGGGCCGAGGCGCCGGAGGCCACCGCGCCTACGGCCACCTACAGCAGCCTGAACGGCGCCAATGATGGCAGCAACCTGGGGCGTCTCGGGCAGCTGACGGTCAACGAAGCCGACACCACGATCGGCTACTCGTGGCAGGCCTCCGGCCAGCATCTGCCGCTGGTGAATACCGACCAGAGCGACGAATGGAAGGGGCAGGATTACACGTTCCAGACGATCAGGGAGCTGGGGGACCCGCAGGACCCGCTGAAATTCTCCCCGGCCGGCTACATCCTGCCGCCTTGCCTGGCCTTTCCCCCGCCCACCATGGCGCAGCCCCCGGCCGACGGCGTCCTGCTGGAGCCCGACCCCGGCAGCAAGACCGATGACATGCTGCTGCGCAAGCTCTCCCTGCAGCCGGGTGAGCCGCTGATCGCCTCGCCCGGCCAGTCCTTCGGCCGGTTCACCGGCTCCCAGGACGACCTGGCGCTGCATCCGGCTGGCTACGCCGTAGCCCTCAACCAGGACACCTGCAAGCTGCAGATCCTCAAGTTCGGCGGGCTGACCACCGACGCGGCTGCCCCGGCCGCCGCCATCCTGGCCGGCCAGGGCAGCCGGCCCGGGCTGCTGTACCAGCCGGTGGCTGTGGCGTGCTCGCTGGACAAGATCATGGTCCTTCAGGTCACCCCGGCCAATCCGCAGGGCTGCGTGTGCTCCTTCGACGTCAAGGGCAACCCGGTGTTCAAGTTCGCGGGCGATGCCTGGCTGGCAGGGCTGCGCCCCGAAGCCGGGACCGTTCACCTCGTCGACCTCAGCATCGAGCCCAAGGGCTACCTGTACGTGCTGAAATACCTGACGTCCGCGTCCGGGTCCGGGACCGTGCTGGCCAGCGACTACCGGCTCGACATCTACAACCCCGACGGCAGCTTCCTAGCCCAGGTGGTCGGGCTGGCCGCGGCGCGGCTGCACGTCGACCTGTGGCGCGACCTCTACACCCTCAACTACGAGATCCTGGCGGGATCCGGGCGCACGGAACCCTCGGTCGCCAAGTGGATCCCCTCCACCCCCAACGTCCACGCACCCGGTCAGGAGGGCAGCTGACGTCATGCAACCCATCAACCGCTGGCACCTCAACGGCCAGAACCAGGGCGTGATCGGGGGCACCGGCTGGTACTACTCGCTCGCCCTCGATCCGGCGGTCGGCGTCGATCAGGGCTGGCTGTTCACGGTCTCTGACATGGGTGACGGCACCTTCGTCCTGCAGGCAGCGGACGACGAAGGTGCCATCTACTTCACGGCCACCGACAGTTTCTCGTACCAGTACCAGGTGGTAGGCCGCAACCCAAACTACATTCGCGCAGTTACCCCCCAGGCCCAGTTCCGCGCCATCCCGACCGGGGGCGGAAACTTCGCCATCTACTTCCCGGCCCTGAACCGGTACCTGGGCAGCAACGGCACGGAACTGCAGTTGCTCTTCAGCGATATCGACCGCGCCGCCCGGTTCAGCGCGACCGGCGTGGACCACGACAGCGTCTTCGATTTGCTGCAGGTGGGCAAGAGCGCCGCGGGCATGACCTTCCCCGCGATCAGCCTGGCCGGCCGCGACCTGGCCGGCATGGACCTGTCCGATTGCGACCTGCGCCAGGTCACCTCGCTCAGCGGGTGCAAACTGAATGGCGCCGCGCTGGGGCAGGCGAACCTGGCCGGGCTGCACCTGGGCGGGCTGCAGCTCGCCGGGGCGAACTGCCAGAACGTGGACTTTACCGGCTGCGACTTCACCTCGTTCACCCCCGGCACCCCCCCGCCGACGCTGTTCCGGGCCAAGCTGACCGGGGCGGTGCTGCCCGGGTCGCTGGCCGGCGTCAGCCTGAAAGACGCGGTGCTGGCCAACGCCAACCTCACTGGCGCCGACTTGTCCGGTGCGAGCACCGACCTGACCGGCGCCAACCTCAGCGGCCAGGGGGTCCGCTACTTCACCCCCGCGTACCAGGGCAGCGGCGGGATCGGCGGCTACGACCTGGGCGACGCCGCCGACCGGATCATCGCTTACGACTACGGCAACACCGGGCACCTCGATCACCTGGTCTGCTACCGGCCCGGCCACGGCGCGGTCTACATCGTCATGAAGGCCAGCGACGCCAACCGCCCGGACGCGTTCACCTCGGTGTACAGCCAGGGTCAGCCCGGGGCCAATACCCCGGGCGGCGGGATCGGCGGCTGGGATCTGACCCAGCCCGAAGACCGGATCATCGCCTACGACTACGAGGGCACCGGGCACCTCAACTACCTGCTCTGCTACCGGCCCGGCCGGGGCGCCATCTACATCGTCAAGAAGGTCAGCGACGCCGACAACCTCAGCGCGTTCTCGGCCGTCTACACCCAGGCCGACGACGGGCCCGGTGGCGGAATCGGGGGCTACCCGCTCACCGACCCCGCCGACCAGATCATCGCTTACGACTACGAGGGCACCGGGCACCTCAACTACCTGCTCTGCTACCGGCCAGGCAGCGGCGTGGTCCAGATCCTGAAAAAGGTCAGCGACGCCAACCGCCCGGATGCGTTCGCGCCGGTCTACCACCAGACCGGGATCGGCGGCTATAACCTGGCCGATCCCGCGGACCGGATCCTCGCCTACGACTACGAGGGCTCGGGGCACCTCAACTACCTGGTCTGCTACCGGCCGGGCAGTGGATTGCTCTGGGTCCTGAAACGAGTCAGCGACGCCGACAGCCCCGACGCGTTCACCGCGCTCTACCAGCAGGACCCGACGTTCCCGGGCGCCGACAGCGGCTATACCCTGGCCGATCCTGGCGCTCAGGTCACCGCCTTCGACTACGAGGGCAAGGGGCATCTCAATGCCCTGGTGTGCTATCGCCCCGGCAGCCGGGGCGGCTGGGCCTGGATCCAGCAGCATCCGGGCGACGAGGCCGGCGGGCCGGGCGGCTTCGGCCTGCCCTACTGGGGCGCTGGCCTCGGCGGGCTGGGCGGGTCCTACGACCTGGCGGCGCCCGGTGACCGGGTCCTCGCCTATGACTACCAGGGCAACGGCGCGGCCGGCGACCTGGTCTGCTACCGGCCGGGCACCGGCCGGGTCTGGGTCCTCAAGCACCCGGCGGGCCAGCCTGCGACGCTGACCCGGACCAAGCTGGACCAGGCGGACCTGTCCGGGGCCAGCCTGGCCGGCGCCGACCTGTCCTCGACCTCGCTGCGCGGCGCGAAGCTGGCCGGGGCGGACCTGACCAGTGCCCGCCTGGGCGCCGCCGATTTCACCGGGGCGGACCTCAGCCAGGCGCACTTCTCGTTCCCGCTGAGCCGCTCCACCGATCCCCGCTACCCGACGGTCTTCGCCGGGTGCACGCTGCCGTACGCGATGATCCAGCTGGACTGGTCCTGCCTCGACCTGAGCCAGGCCAGCATCACCGGGCTGCCCACTGACCTGACCGGGCTGATGGCCCACGGCCTGACGTGCCTGCACGGAGACTTCAAGGGCCTGATCCTCGATGGGGCCGTCTTCACCAACGCCACCCTCGACCACGCCGACTTCACCGGCGCCAAGCTGCGCAACAAGGCCACGTTCTCCGGGGCCAGGATGCCTGGCGCCTTTTTCGTACTGGCCGTGTGCGATCAGGCTGACTTCTCCGGGGTCGCGGTGGGCGGCGAGGACGGGACCGAGGCGATCAACTTCTCCGATGCCTACCTCAGCTTCTGCGAGTTCACCGGGGCTAACCTGAACGGGGCGATATTCACTGATGCCACCCTGATCTCCAACTCCATGGCCGGCGCCGCCAGCCTGTTGGAAGCCGATTTCTCGAACGCGTACCTGCCGCTGGCCGATTTCACCGGGGCCGGCCTGCAAGGCTGCCGGTTCGACGGCGCGTTCATGGTCGAATGCGTGCTGGTGAACGCCAACCTCGGGCCCGCCCGCGGCGGCACCCTGGCCACCTCGATGGCCGCCGCCTGCTTGCAGGCGGCCAACTTCCAGGGCGCCATGCTGACCGGCACCAGCCTCCCGGACGCGGTTATCACGACCGTCCGGGGATCGATCACCCAGTCGTACTACGACGAGACCGGGAAACCGACCGCGCCGTTCCCCATGCACTACAAGGCGGGCATCTACCCGGCCGAAAGCTCGCTCAGCGATGACACGCTCTGCCCCAATGGGAGCACCTACTCGGACAACGTGAAGGCTGGCCGCGCGCTCGCGGAGATGCTGACCGCGGCTCGTATGCCCAGCCAGTGGGTGCCCAGGAACAGCGCAGAAGACCCGCAGCGGCCTCCGCCCCCCGAGGCGCAGGCTACCCCGCCGCCGGGACGCCGTCCGCCGGGGGAGGCAGCCAAGGAGGACGGTCAATGACGTCGCCCGCGACGGGGCGGCAGGCTCTGCCATCATCGGTTAGGTGACCAGTATCGGCAGTCTTGCGGGAACTGCCAACGAAGCACACCGCGACGCTCATCCCGGGC
>Ga0210395_10002739_pt1 | contig 13627 bp, 9 predicted proteins | sample IncBWH4OmetaG_FD_150861 | JGI IMG/M metagenome (GOLD analysis project Ga0210395, IMG submission 150861) | Forest soil microbial communities from Barre Woods Harvard Forest LTER site, Petersham, Massachusetts, United States - Inc-BW-H-4-O ... | reverse complement strand
AAGGAGCGGCTCAGCACCTTGAGCGCGGCCGGATCGAAATGGCCGTCATTGGTGAACATCGGCATCAGCTCGTCGTAGATGCCGCTCGTGGTCGTCGCATCGGTGCCCATCACCGTCATGGCGATGGCCACCGACTTCGCCTTGTTCGCGCGCATGAAGGCGATCGTTTCGAACCAGCCTTGCAGGAACGCAGTCAGCGCCGCGGGCTTTTGCGCGATCACTACGTCGGTAGCAAAGATGACGTGCATGATGAAGTGCTGCACCACGTCGCCGAACCGCATCAGGATGCGGCCGTCGCCGCGGGCGACGAAATTGAGCGCCGAGCCGATATCGACCACGCAGGCATCGACCGCGCCGGATTTCAGCGCAGCGATGCGCGCGGAGTTTTCGCCGATCGGCACTTGGGTGAAGCCGTCAAAACCCCAGCCGTGCTGGCGCGACACCTCGTTCATCAGCCAATTGGTCGCCGAGCCGACGGTGGAGATCGCGACCTTGCGGTCCTTGAGATCGTCGACGGTTTTCACCGCGCCGTCGGCGCGCACCACCATGGCAAAGATCAGCGGCGGCCCCGCCATGGCGGCGATGCCCTTGACCGGCGAGCCTTTGGCGATGAAGGCGAGCCCGGGTCCGGAGCCGAGCCCGATATCGACCGCGTTCGCCGCCATGGCTTGCTGCAATTTGGCGTCGCCGCCGAAACCGGCGATGTCGAGATCGAGATTGTGCTTGGCGAAGATGCCGGCTTCTTTGCCGATATTCGCCGGCGTGAACGAGAACGACTCGCGCCCGGCGTTGCCGACGCGGATGAGCTCGGCGGCCGAGACGACGGACGCCGTCACCAGGCCGATCGCCGCCGCTGCGACGAACGTCAGCGCCGACCTCATCGTTCCTCCCACTAAGATTGTTATCCCCGGCCCGATCTTAGCGCATTTCGCCGCCGCTCGGTCTGTACCTCGTCAAGCGTCAAATCGTCCCTGAGTACGACGCCGTAGGTCTCTTCGGCAAAGCGGCGCGAGACGAATTCCTCGATCACGTCCGAGCGCACCGCCGCCACATCGCGCTCCAGCGGATTACCCCAGCCGCCGCCGCCGCCGGTGCGCACGATCACCTCGGAATCGACCGGGACCGGATAATGGATCGCATCCATGGAGCGAAAATCGTTCTCGCCGGGCTTGCGCAGCAGAAAATCGGCGGTCGTGCCGGCCGTGCCGTCCCACAGCCCCCAGGGCGGACATTCCACGCGCTTGGGATGATCGAAATTCCAGCGGCCCTCGACCAGGTTGCGTACGCTGGTGTCGATGCCGAGGCCGCCGCGGTGCTTGCCGGCGCCGGCAGAATCCGTGCGCAGCGCGCGGCCTTCCACCAGCACCGGGCATTTCAGCTCGATGCCTTCGATCGAGGCGTTGCGCACGTCGCCCTGGCAGACCGAAACCGTACCCGACACGCCATCCTCGGACGGTCGCCCGCCCCAGCCGCCGCCCTCGATGCTCTGCACGACGAAGCGGCGTTGCGTCTTCGGATGCACGCCGAAGAACACGATGGAACCGCCGAGCAGGCCGTGATGGCCGGCCGGCACACGGTCCGGCATGGCCTTGGCGAGCGCCCTGATGATGGTGTCGACGACCGTCGGCACGATGATGCTCCAGCCCGCCATCGGCGCCGGATATTTTGCCATCATGATGTTGCCTTCGGGGATGATGACTTTGAGCGCGCGGAACGAGCCTTCGTTGACCGGCTCGAGTGGGCCGGTCAACGCTTTGTAGGCGACGCGGGCGCCCGCATAAGTGCGCGAATTGATCGCCGCCTTGCGCTCGCCCGAGGTGGCCGAGAGGTCGATGGTCATGCTGCCATGATCAACCGTGACCTTGGCGTGGATCGGCACCCGCTCGCCGCGCTTGACGCCATCATCATCGATGAAGGAGGCGGCCTCGTAGACGCCGTCGGCGAGCTTTTCCACGACGTTGCGGCACTTGCGCTCGGTCTCGTCGAAAATCTGCGCAATGGCGTCGAGAATGGTGTCCCTGCCGTATTTGTCGAACAGCTCGGTCATGCGGCGGACCGCGAGCCGGCACGCCGCCATCTGCGATTTCATGTCACCGAGCGAGGATTCCGGGAAGCGGATATTGTCCTTGAGCACCCGGTAGAGTGTCTCATTGAGTTTGCCGCGCTCGTAGATCTTCAATTGATCGAGCTGCAGCCCTTCCTGCCATGGATCGGCGACAGTCGGGCCGGCGCCGAAGCCGGTCGACATGCCGCCGACGTCGATCCAATGGGCGCGCACCATGGCGAACATCAACAACTCGCCTTTGTAGAAATACGGCGTGTAGATGACGATGTTGTTGAGGTGCTGGCCGGCGACAGCCTGGTGATTGGTGATGATGACGTCGCCGGTGGCAAAGCCCTTGGCACCGAAGCGCGCCATGGCGTCGGTGATGATCACGCCGAGATCGGCGACGAAATGCGACACGCCGCCGACGTTCTGCGAGATCAGCTCGCCTTTGGTGTTGACCAGCGAGGTGCAGAAATCGCGCACCTCGTAGATCATCATATTGTAGGACGTGCGCTGCAGGTCGGCGGCCATTTCGTTGGCGATGGCCGGCAGCGCATTGCGGATGACTTCGAGGGTGACTGCGTCGAGGGCTTTGCGGCGTTGCGGCTTTTTCTTCGCACGTGAAGCAAGCTTGCGGGATTTCGCCATCACACGCCTCCGACGTCGATGATCAGTTCGCCGGAGCGCGCCACCCGGCAGGTATCGCCTTTGAACAGCACCGTGGTCGTGCCGTGCTCCTCGATCAGCGCCGGGCCGGCGATGCGCGCGCCGGCGCCGAGATCGGGGCGCTGGTAGATCGGGCAGGACACGGGCTTCTTCGGATCGCCGAGATAGACGTCGCGGCGTTTCGGCTTGGCCGCGCCTTTTGCCGAAAGTTTTGGGAATTTCAGCTTCGCCCGCTTGCCGATTGCCGCGAGGCGGATATTGACCATCTCGACCGGCTCGTCGGGCGAGTGGTGCGAATAACGATGCTCGTAAAGCGCATCGAACGCGGCCCGGATCTTCTGCCGGTCGCCGCGCTTGATGGCGTCGCGCGACACCGGCACCGAGAGCGTGAATTCCTGGCCGACATAGCGCAGGTCGAGTTCGGTCTGGAATTCGGCCTTGGCGGCATGGCGCAGGCTCTTCTTCGCCTTGCCGGCCATCTCGTCGTGCACCTTGGCAAGGGCAGCAAAATCGAGGCTGGCGAGATCGCAATAGAAGGTGCGGGTGAAATCGTGGCGCTCGTCGGCGAGCAGCATGCCGAGCGCGGAAAAATGCGAGGGAAACAGCGGCACGATCACTTTCGGGATATGCAATTCGCGGGCGATGGCGCAGACGTGCAGCGGTCCCGCGCCGCCGGAAGCCACCAATGCGAAATCGCGCGGGTCGTAGCCTTTCTCGACCGAAACTTCGCGCACCGCCAGCGACATTTTCGAGATGGCGATCTCGACGATGGCCTGCGCCGCCTCGATCGTATCCATCTTGAGAGGCTTTGCGATGCTCCGCTCGATGCCGGCGCGCGCGCCGTCGGCGTCGAGCACCATCTGGCCGCCGAGGAAATTGTGCGGGTCGAGCCGGCCGAGCACCACATTGGCGTCGGTGATGGTCGGCTCCGTGCCGCCGCCGCGATAGCAGATCGGACCGGGATCGGCGCCGGCGCTTTGCGGGCCGACCTTGAGTGCGCCGACGTCGTCGGTCCAGGCGATGCTGCCGCCGCCGGCGCCGACTTCGACCACGTCGATCATCGGCAGCATCACCGGATCGCCGCTGGCATAGCCGCCGACGTAGTAACCGGGCGCCAAGGTCGGCTCGCCGTCGCGCACCAGGCTGGTCTTCGCCGTGGTGCCGCCCATGTCGAAGGAAATCACATTGACAAAACCGAGTGCCTGGCCGACGCGCGCCGAAGCGATGATGCCGCCGACCGGACCCGATTCCATCATCGCCACCGGCCGCTCGGTCGCGACCTCAGGCGTCATGACCCCTCCATTCGAGCGCATGATCGAGAGATTGCCGTGGAAGCCAATGCCGCCGAGATCGCGGCTCAGGCTCTTCACATAGCCGCCGACCTTCGGGCCGATATAAGCGTTGACCACTGTCGTCGACATGCGCTCGAACTCGCGATATTCGCGCAGGATGTCGTGCGACATTGAAAGATACGCGCCGGGCAGCGCTTCGCGCACCATCGCGCCGGCGATGCGCTCGTGCTCGGGATTGGCGTAGGCGTGCAAGAGGCACACCGCGACCGCTTCGACGCCTTCGGCGGCGAGCGCGCGGCAGGCTTCGGTGACGCTCGCCTTGTTGAGCGGATGGTGCACGTCGCCCGAGCTCATGACGCGCTCGTCGATCTCCCGCGTCAGGTGCCGCGGCACCAGCGGCCGGTGGCGATGAAAGAAGAGGTTATAGGCTTCCGGGCGGTTGCCGCGGCCGATGATGTAGACGTCGCGGGTGCCGCGGGTGACGATCAGTCCGGTCTTGGCGCCTTTGCGCTCGATCAAGGTGTTGATGGCGATGGTCGAGCCGTGGATCAGCTCGTCGATCGTGGCAGCCGCCAAGCCGCTCTGGCGGATGCAGTCGAGAATGCCTTGCGTGAGCTCATGCGGCGTCGTCAGGCTTTTGGCCTCGACGAATTTTCCGGCCTTGTCGTCGAAGCCGACGAGGTCGGTAAAGGTGCCGCCGATGTCGATGGCAACAGTGATCATTGCCGCGTCCCGAGGTGGTGCGGCTTAAATACGCCTGCACAAGTTGAGAGGAGTGCCGTCACGGCGCGGCAGACTATTCATTTTACCAAGGAACACAACTAATGCTTCCGCCGCATCTCGTGCGATGAATTGACGGTGGCGTGCAGGTTGCGGGCGAATTCGACGGCGCCGAACACCGCCATGTCGGGTGCGCTCTTGACGTATTCCTTGACGCCGAGGATCGCCGGCCGCGGCGCTTTGAGGATCGCGGCAGTGAGCGTCGCCACCGCGTCGTCGAGTTTCGCCGCCGGCACCACGTCGCTGACGATGCCGAAGCTCAGCGCACGCTCCGGACCGATCTCGGCCTGCGAATAGACCAGATAGCTCATCGCCTTGCGCGGCACCCGGTCGACGAAGGACGACATTACCATGGTCGGCAGGATGTTGTGCGCCATCTCCGGAACCTGGAACACCGCCTTGTCGCTCGCCAGCGTGATGTCGCAGGCGGCAGCAATGGCGCAGCCGAAGCCGAGCGCGCGGCCGTGCACCGCGGCAACGATCGGGATTTTGGCGTTGCGCATGGCGCCATAGCAGTTGAACACCACGTCGCTAAAAGTGCGGCGCTCGAGCGCGTCGGGATCCTGCTTCGGCGTCGAGCCCATCACGGCGCGGCCGACGCAGAAATCCGCTCCGGCCCCGCGCAGCACGACGACGCTCGAGGTTTTCTCAGCGCCCTCGATGATGCCGGTCAGCGTGGCGACCATCTCGTCGGACACCGCATTGCCGCGCTCCGGCTGGTTCAAGGTGATGCGCAGGATCGCTCCGTCTTGCTGGGTCAGAATGTCGGGCATGGTTGCTCCCTTGCGCGTCACGCTTTGGCTGATTGGATGGCGCGCCAGATCCGTTCCGGCGTCACCGGCATTTCGATATGGGTCACACCGAATTCGGCAAGCGCGTCGACCACGGCATTGACCACGGCGCCGAGTGCGCCGGTGGTGCCGCCTTCGCCGGCGCCGCGCACGCCAAGCCGGTTGGTCGGCGTCAAAACCTCGCTGATATCGGTGGTGAACGACGGCAACAGATCGGCGCGCGGCATGGCGTAGGCCATGAACGACGCCGAGAGCAGCTGCCCCTGCGCGTCGTAGGTGCAGCACTCCCACAGCGCTTGGCCGATGCCTTGCGCGGCGCCGCCGTGGGTTTGGCCGTCGACCACCATCGGGTTGATGGCGCGGCCGACGTCGTCGACCGCGGTGTAGCGCACGAGGTCGAGGTTACCGGTTTGCGGATCGATCTCGACCTCGCAGACGTGGGCGCCATAAGGAAAGCCGAGCTGCTTGATGGTCTCGTCGGCGGTCGCCGCCAGCGGTCCGCGCAAATCCTCCGGCAGGTCTTTGCTGTTTGCCGCCGCGGTCGCGACGTCGAAAATTCCCACCGAGCGATCGGTGCCTTTGACGGTAAAGCGGCCGCCCGCAAAGGCGATGTCGTCCTCGGCGGTTTCCAGCATGTGGGCGGCGATCTTCTTGCCCTTCTCGACGATCAGGTCGGAAGCATTGCCCATGACGATGCCGGCGAGCCGCATCGAGCGCGCCGAATGCGAACCGCCGCCCTCCTTGACGATGTCGGTGTCGCTCTCGTTGACATAAACGTCATCGAACGGCACGCCGAGCCACTCGGCTACGCACTGGGCAAACGTGGTCTCGTGGCTTTGCCCGCTGGAGAGCGTGCCGACCACGACGTCGACCCGGCCTTGCGGATGCACAGTGATGTCGGCGCGCTCGCGCGGATAGCCGCCGGTGGTTTCGAGATAGCAGCACAGCCCGATGCCGCGCAGTCGCTTCCTCTTGCGCGCCTCGGCGCGGCGGCGCTTGAAGCCCGACCAGTCGCCGAGCTCCATGGCGCGATCCATCACCACGCGGTAGGTGCCGTTGTCGTAGGTGATGCCTTGCGGGTTCTTGTAGGGAAAAGCCGACGGCGGAATGAGATTGCGCTTGCGCAGCGCGACACGGTCGAAGCCGTGCTCCTGCGCGGCTTTGTCGATCAGCCGCTCGATGACGTAGATGACTTCCGGCCGGCCGGCGCTGCGATACGGTGTCGTACACATGGTGGTCGAAAGCACCGCGCGCGCGGAAATGTGAGAGACGGGAATGCGATAGCCCGACGTCGCGAGGCCAACGCCCTTCACCAGCGGCACATAGGAGCCGCTGTGCGCGCCGACATTGCTGAGATTGTTGGTGCGCAGCGCGAGAAAGCGGCCGTCGGCGTCAAGCGCGAGCTCGGCGGACACCGTCAGATCGCGGCCCATATAGTCGGTGACGAAGGCTTCGTGGCGCTCGGCGGTCCATTTCACCGGCCGTCCGACCTTGCGCGAGCCCCAGACGACCAAAGCGAATTCGGGAAAGAAGCTGTTGCGGGTGCCGAAATTACCGCCGATCTCGTGGGCGACGACGCGCACGGATTCGAACGGCACGCTTAAGATCGCAGCTATCTCTTTTTTCTGGCGCACGATGCCGCCTGAGCCGGCATAGAGCGTGTAGCGCTGCGTCGCCGGATCGTAGACGCCGACCGCGGCGCGCGGCTCCATCGGCACCCCGGTGACACGATTGACCCAGGTGTCGAGCCGCGTCACGTGGGCGGCGCGCGCAAAAGCTGCATCGGTCGCCTTGGCATCGCCGACCTCGGCGTCGATCATGATGTTCGGCAAGTCGTCGTAGAGCCGCGGCGCGTTTTTTTCGACCGCCGCCGTCGCGTCGATCACGGCCGGCAGCGGCTCATAGTCGACGACCACTTGCTCGGCGGCATCCTTCGCCGCCGCGATCGTCTCGGCGATGACGAAGGCGACGGCGGCGCCGACGTGGCGAACGCGGTCGGTCGCCAGCACGTGATGCGGCGCGATCGGCACCGGCGAGCCGTCACGATTGGTCAACACGATGTCGGGCGGCGTGCCGGCGGCGGCCAGGTGCGGGATGCGCTTGAGCCCGTCGGCGAGCGCGTCCCGGCCGGTCAGCACTGCGAGCACGCCAGGCATGGCGCGCGCCGCAGCGACGTCGATCGAACGGATCAGCGCGTGGGCATGCGGCGAGCGTACCGCGGCGCCGTAGGCCTGGCCCGGCAGATTGACGTCGTCGCTATAATTGCCGCGACCGGTGACGAGGCGTGCGTCTTCCTTGCGGCGTACCGTTTGTCCGATGCCTGCGTTCATGATGCGATGATCAGACTGGCCGTGGTGGGGCGGCAATATTCTCACAGCGAAACCGGCGCGGCTACCACCTTGTTCCGCTCATTTCTGCGGCGTGCGCATGGCTCCGGCGCTGCCGGCCGCCGGAAATTCCTTGCGCCAGTGCTGCGCGATATCGGCGCCGGTGCAGAACCAGACCTGGTCGAAACTGCGCATGTATTGCAGAAGCTTGATCAGGCCCTGGCAACGCCCGGGTCGGCCGATCAGCCGATCATGCAGGCCGATGGAGAGGAGTTTTGGCGCGCCGTCGCGGCCTTCGCGGTAGAGGACATCGAATGCGTCGCGGATATAGGTGAAAAACTGCTCGGCGGTGGAGAAGCCGCTGTTCTCGTTGAAGCGATTGTCGTTTGCCTCATACGAATAAGGAATGACGAGATGCGGCCGGTCGGCGATTTGCAGCCAATAGGGTAGTTCGTCGGCGAGCGAATCGCGGTCGTATAGGAAGCCGCCGGTCTCGACCAAAAGCCGCCGCGTATTGGGACCGGGCCGTCCCGTCATCCAGCCGACCGGCCGTGCGCCGCAGAGCCCGGTCAAAATCTCGACGGCGCGGCGGATGTGCTCACGCTCGATCGCTTCGGCGACGGCGCCGTAGTCGATCCAGCGATAGCCGTGACTGACGATTTCGTGGCCCTGCGCGACGCACGTTTTGGCCAATGTGGGATTTTGCTCGAGCGCTCGCGCGACGCCGAGGATGCTCGCCTTGACGGCAAAATCCTGCAGCACTTTGAGCACCCGCCAGGCGCCACGGCGGCTGCCGTATTCAAAGACCGATTCGACCAGCGGCACGCGCCGGCCGCGCTGGACGCTCACGCCGATGTCGTTGAGCATGCCCTCGGACTCCTCGTCGCCGTTGATCAGGGACGATTCACCGCCGCCCTCGATGTTGAGATTGAAGTTGACCGCGATCAGCGCGTCGCCGGGCCAGCGCGGATGCGGCGGCGCCTCGCCATAGCCGACAAAATCGCGCGCGATCATTGGATCGGGTTTGGGGTCTGGCTTGGGCTCGAACATCGCTGCATTCAAAGTGGCGGCGCAAGCGGCGCGGTGCACGGATCGTAGCAATAAAACCAGTCGGTGTCGGTCGGCCCGCGCATCCAGCTGTTCTCGAGCGAGATGCGCTGCACGTCGGCGACCCGCGGAATTCGCGTCGCCATGTACGACGCGAACGCTTCCTCGCGGTCGTCGAATGTGGTCAGGCAGCGGCTCAGGATCGCGGCGTCCTCCACCGCCATGGCGCCGCCCGCGGCCATATAGGGCGGCACCGGATGACAAGCGTCGCCCAAGAGCACGATGCGGCTGTCGCGGCCGCCGCTCCACCAATCGTTGCGCGGACGATCGTAGATCGGCCACAGGCTGACGCCGTCGACGGCCTGCAACACGCGTTGCAGGTCGGCGTGGAAGTGCGCGAATGAGGCCAGGTATTGCTCCCGGGTCGTCGGCACCGAGGCCTCGTCGCCATCCCAATGCGACACCGGCACGACGCCGATGGCGTAAACCTCGTCGCGTCTGCCGGTCAGGTAATAGGGCAGGCAGTGCCGGTCCGTGCCCCACCATTTGGTGCAATCCGCAATCCGCAGGCCGTTGAGGCGATCCGCCGGAAAGATCGCCCGATAGGCGGCGGCGCCGGAGAATCGCGGCGGCTCGGCGCCGAGCAGAAAGTCGCGCACCTTGGAGCGGATGCCGTCGGCGCCGATCACGATGTCGGCCTCGGTCGAAGCGCCGCCCGCGAAAATCAGCCGCACCGCGTCGGCGCTCTCGTCCAGCTCCACCAGCTGATGATCGAATGCGATCGTTCCGGGCGCCACGGCGTGCTCCAGCACGGTGTGCAGGTCGCCGCGATGGATGTGGACGTAGGGACCGCCATGACGGCGCTCGCTCGCCGCGTCGAACACGATCTCATACATCGTTTCGCCGCTATCCCAGGCGCGGCTGACATATTGCTGCGATTTGATGCCGGCGGCGATGAGCGCGTCCTCAAGGCCGAGCCGGCGCAGCACCTTAGTGGCGTTGGCCGACAGAATGATGCCGGCCCCGATCCGCGAAAACGCCGGCGCCTGCTCGAAAACTTTTACGGCAAAACCGGCGCGTTGCAGGAAGCCGGCGGCGCACAAGCCGCCAAGGCCGGCGCCGACGACTGCAATGCGCTGCGGGTCGCTCAATGCGCAGCCGTTGCCGGCTCCTCGACACGATAAAAGCCGAGCCGCTGCATCACCGGCTCGTCGGTAACGCGCAGGATGAGCGCGTCTTCGGCGGCCTCGTGGAAGTGCGGCAGCCAGGCCGGCGCGGCGATGACGTCGCCGCGGCGCCATTCGAAACGCTGGCCGTCGACCGTGGTCGCGCCTGAGCCTTTGACCGCCGCGTACATATTGTTGGCGGTGGTGCGGTACGGCGCGGTTTTGACCTTCGGCGCAAGCCGCGTCATGTGCAGCCCGATCGTGTCCATGGCCGGATTGCCGAGCTCGACCTGGGTGCCGAACCGGCCCGCTGGAGTCGGCGCCGCGGCGTCGAGGCGTTTCAGTGTTTCGCTCAAAGGAAACACGAACGGTGAATCCTTGGTCGGCGGCGCCGCCGCGGAGCCTTCGTCCGCCTTCTCGTCTTCGTTTGGCTCGAAGAACATCGGTTCGAGCAGTTGCACCAGCGGCACGTCGAGGAAATCGAGCCAATAGGCGCAGGCGCGGCTGTCATTGCCGTGGCCGTGGCTCGACCAGTTCGGGGTGAGCAGCACGTCGCCAGGCTCCATGGCGATCTTGACGCCGTCGACTTCGGTATAGGTGCCGGGATCGGAATCGAGAATGAGCCGCAGCGCGTTGGGCGTATGGCGATGCGAGCGCGCCCATTCGCCCGGCATGATCATCTGATAGGCCGCCACCATGGTGCGCACGGTGCCGTAGCTCGCATCCGACGCCGGATTATAGAGGATGAGATTGCGCCGCTCGGCGAGCTCGGTGTTGATCAGCCGGCCGGCGGCATCGAGCGCGCCACGCGCCTGCTCGTATTTCCAATGCGCCGGCATGAAATTCTTCTTCGGCTCCGGCCACAATGAGGCGACCTTCTTGGCCCAGCCCGGCGCGATGCCGATCTGGCCGAGCTTGCCGTAAAGCTCTTCAAGCGTTCCGGATTGGGCGAGTTCTTCGCGGGAGGGGACCTTCATCGGATGCCTCGGCTGTGGGACGGGTTCAATGCATCTTATCGCGGTCGGCGGCGCCGCGCACCACGTCGATAATGCATAGCGCATCTTCTGGCATGTGGTCGCCGCGCCAGGCGACATGGCCGTCAGGCCGCACCAGCACGAATTTTCGCTGGTAAAGGGCGGCAATATGCGGCTCGGCAATCGCGGTGAAGGTCAGCGGCAGATTGCGCTTTTTCGCCGCCTCCAGGAGCGACGCCGCCTGCGCCGCGTCCGCGCCGAAACCGATGAGCGCAAAGCCGCGCCCGAACAGATCCAGCGTCGAGCGCCCATCGGCGAGGAAGGCATGGGGCGCGCGATGGCCGGGCCGCGCGGTCGGCACATAGACTCGCGGATCGTCGGGCGGCGCCGCGGAGCCGTCCGGCCAGCAGATCGGCGAGTTTTCGTAGCGGTAGCCGAGATGGGCGCCGAGCGTGAACCATTCGCGGCGCATGGTTTCGGAAAATTCGCGCCCGACTTTGTCGCGGGTCGCCGCGCCCTGTGGGGTGTCGTCGAGGAGATCGGGGTGAGGCGGCACCGAGAGCATGCGGCGCAGATTGCCGCTCGCCTCGGTGACGTTGCGCGTGCCAATCGGCTGGCGCTCGATGCCGTAGGAATCGAGCAGGCGATCGCCGCCCCAGCCTTCGATCGTGGCGGCGAGCTTCCACGACAGATCGACCACGTCCTGGATGCCGGTGTTCATGCCAAAGCCGCCGGTCGGCGACATGACATGGACGGCGTCGCCGGCGATGAAACCGCGGCCGCCCCGATAGCGCTCCGCGACCAGCTCGCGGCGCACCCACGGCAGCACGCTCAAAATCTCGAACTCGAAATCGCGGCCGACGGCGCGGCGGATCGCCGCCTTGATGTCGTCGGTCGTATAGTCGCGCTGCTCGGACCCGCCGATGATGGAAAAGCGCCACTCGTCGCGGCCGTTGATGGCGACGATGGTCGACCAGGTGCCTTCCGGCCCGATGAAGATGTGGCGGTAGGCCTTGCCCTTGTCGTGCAGCGACAACAGCTTCGGGCAGCGGAAGATCACGTTGGTGGTGTAAGTTAGCACCGGATTGCCCTGCATGGCGATGCCGAGCGTCTCGCGCACCAGGCTGCGCGCGCCATCGCAGCCGACGATATAGCGCGCCAGAATTTCCTCGCGCGCGCCGGTCTCCGCGTTCTCGACCACGGCCGTGACCAGATCGGCAGTTTGCCTGAACGACACGAGCCGCGTGCGGTAGCGCAGTGCCGCGTTGTTTTGCGAAGCCGCAAAGGCGCGCAAAATCGGATCGAACATGTTTTGCGGGCAGCGTTCGCGGCGCTGCGGGCTTTCCTTCGGCGGCGGCGCCTGGCCGATGCCGGGAAAGCGCTCGCGTCCGAGCTCATAGCCGGTGAGGCTGGTCAGATAGATATTGTCCTGGGCGTAGTCGCGCGGGTAGGGCGAGCCTTCGACCGCCGGTACAATGCCCCAGCGCCGGCAGAATTCCATGGTGCGGATGCCGACCAGATCCATGCGCGGCTGATAGATCGAGCCGTCGCTCTGCTCGACCAGCGTGCAGGCAATGCCGCGCCAGCCGAGATCGCCGGCGAGCGCGAGCCCAACCGGCCCACCGCCGACCACCAGAACCGGTACGATGTCATTGCGCACGTGTTGCCACCCTACTGCCGCGGTTCATATGCAGCGGCCGGCCGAAAAAGTGAAGCATGCGTGTCGCTCCATCCGGGCTACGATTCATACAAATCCCGCGGCATGCATTGCCGCGCCGCGCGCTCCGGGGCGCCGATATTGCGGCGTCGACTCGAGGATGTCCTGCCGCGCCTGCCACTGCTTTGGGTGCGGCATGCGATCGAGCGCGCGGCGCAGGCAGCCGGCCGCTTCGCCGCCGCAGCGGCGCTGCCGGCGGCATGCCGTGAGCGGACAGGTCCGCCACAAGGCGAACGCGTCACAATAGCGACGCTGCTGCGACGCCTTCTCGACCGCGAGACGCCGCGTATTCGACCGCGCTAAGCTTCGGCTTGGGCTTCATGCCCGCCTTCAGCATGGCGGACAGCACGGCGAAGTTTGGGTCGTTCTTTTGTTCGGCCTCTGTCATGGCCAGACTCTCCCGTCTCGCGACGCGTTGCGGCGCGCGAGCTTTATCAGGTGCGCAGCGCGAACGCAGCGCGCGCCAGCAAGATACGATCACGTGAAGCGCGAAACCGGTCCGGTCCAGGGAAAGGGCAGGGGTGGGGCCTGCCTTCGGCCTTCCGTTATCCCGGCTTCGCCCGATCAATCCGATAAAATGAAGGAAGCGGAACGCCGGCAAACGCTGATCCGTATCCTCCGCATCTTGCGATGCGGCTCGCGCCTTGCAGCGCGCTCGCTTGGCGGCGTTCCACCACGGCTCTCACCTAAGGGAATTATTCCATCCCAAAGGCTCAGCTTCAGGCCAGGCTTCCCGGGACGTGGTCTGCACGGGCGTTACCCGCCTTCGGCTGTCTCAGTCCAGGGATGCACCTCCCACCCCGGTCATATGCCGGGAGAC
>Ga0210395_10002738_pt1 | contig 13628 bp, 13 predicted proteins | sample IncBWH4OmetaG_FD_150861 | JGI IMG/M metagenome (GOLD analysis project Ga0210395, IMG submission 150861) | Forest soil microbial communities from Barre Woods Harvard Forest LTER site, Petersham, Massachusetts, United States - Inc-BW-H-4-O ... | reverse complement strand
ACTCCGACCAGGCGCTCACGCTGCTAGCCGATCCCGGCGAGCGCGAGCATGAGCTGCTGGGGGCGATTCCCTATCAACAGAACGAGGTGGTCCTCCACACCGATCGTTCGCTGCTTCCACGGCGCCGGCGTGCGTGGGCGAGCTGGAACTTCCATCTAGGCGACGGTGCTCCAGGGTGCTGCACGGTGACTTACCACTTGAACGGTCTGCAATCGTTGCGCGCCGACCGCGAGTTCTGCGTCACGCTCAACCGCACCGAGGCGATTAATCCGGAGCAGATCATCTGCAAGACGCGGTACGCGCACCCCCTCTACACCCCCGAGGGTGTCGCCGCCCAGGCTCGCCATCACGAGATCAGCGGGTGTGATCGCACGCACTACTGCGGCGCCTACTGGGGTTGGGGTTTTCACGAGGATGGCCTCAGCAGCGCGCAACGGGTGGTGGGCGAGCTCGTCGGGCGGCGGACGGACCCGGTGCGGATATGACTGTCAGCGCGATCTATGAGGGCACGATCCGCCACCGCCGCTTTGCGGTGCGCCCCGATGAGATGCGCCACCGCATCGCGCTCGTGTATCTCGATCTGGGGGAGCTTGACGGCCTGTTGGACGGCAGGCTCATCGCCGGCCGTCCAGGACTGGTGCGGTTCCGCCGAGGCGACTATCTCGGCGATCCCCACGTCGGGCTCGGGGACGCAGTGCGGACGCTCCTCGAGCGCCGGACGGGCAGCGCGCCCGCCGGTCCGATTCGTCTGCTCACGCACCTGCGCACGTTCGGACACTGCTTCAACCCGGTCAGCTTCTACTACTGCTTCAACCCGCAGGAGCAGCTCGACGCGGTCGTAGCGGAGGTGAGCAGCACACCATGGGGGGAGAGGCACGCCTATGTGCTCGAGCGCAGCGGTGAGGGCGCGGTGCTGTCGGCAAGCTTCGCGAAGGCGCTGCACGTATCCCCGTTCATGGGGATGCAGCAGCGCTACACCCTGCGCGCGGTCGCGCCCGGCCCGACATTGGCGGTTCACATCGAGAGCCACGAGCGCGGAGAGCTCGCGTTCGACGCGACGCTCGCGCTACGTCGCGCGCCGCTGAGCAGACACGGTCTGGCTCGCCTCACAACGCGCTACCCGGCGGCGACGCTGCGCGTTCTCGCGCTGATCTACGGGCACGCGCTCGCGCTGAAGCTCAAGGGCGTGCCACTGCACGCCCGTCCCAGGGAGCAGGCATGACGGTGGTCCAGCGCGTCGCGCGAGGCATCGTGCTTGGCTTGCTGGCGCGTTTGCGCTCGGGCCAGCTGACCATCGTGGAGGATGAGCGCCGTCTGGTGCTGGGTCACGGCAGCCCGCGGGCGACGGTGCAGGTTCGCTCGCCACGCCTGTGGCCAAAATTGGTGCACGGCAGCCGCGGGATGGCCGAGGCATACATGCAGGGCTTGTGGGAGTCACCGGATCTGACGGCTGTGGCGCGCGTCGCAGCGCGCAACGCGAGGAGCCTTGATGAGTGGCGCCGCCGGCTCGCGCCCGCACGGATCCCGTTGCAAGCCGCGCGGGGTCTGCGCAAACGCAACACACACGCGCGCAGTCGCCAAAGCATCGCGGCCCACTACGACCTCGGGAACGAACTGTTCGCGTTGATGCTCGACGAGACGATGATGTACTCCTCCGCGTACTTCCCACGACAAGGGATGACGCTCGCGCAGGCATCCAAAGCAAAGCTCGAGCTGGTATGCAGCACGCTCGACCTGCGAACCGGCGACCACGTCCTTGAGATCGGCACGGGGTGGGGCGGATTTGCCGTCCACGCCGCGCGAACAAGGGGTTGCCGGGTTACGACCACCACGATCTCGCGCGAACAGTACGAGCACGCTTTTGAGTGGGTGCAAGCGGCCGGGGTAGCCGATCGAGTCACGGTGCTGCGCGAGGACTATCGCGACCTGCACGGACGCTACGACAAGCTCGTCTGCATCGAGATGATCGAGGCCGTTGGGTATCGCGACTTCAACACGTTCTTTGCGCGCTGCTCAAATCTGCTCGCCGCTCACGGGAGCATGCTGCTACAGGCGATAACCATCGATGATCGAGCCTACAAGGTCGAGAAGGCCTCGCGAAGCTTCATCCGCACCCACATCTTCCCGGGCGGCTGCCTGCCCTCGCTCGCGGTGATCGCGCGCTGCATCGCTCAACGCACCGACATGCGAACCGTCGGACTCGAGGATCTGACGCCGCACTACGCCGAGACGCTGCGACGCTGGCGCGCCAACTTCGAGGCCGCGACCGACCGCCTCGAAGATCTCGGCTACGACGAGCGCTTCCGGCGGCTATGGCGAATGTACCTCGCCTACTGCGAGGCCGGCTTCATCGAGCGGCGGATAGGCGTCACGCAAATGGCGCTCGCCAAGCCGGGGTGGCGCGAGTACGCGAACCCCACGAGCGCATACGAGGCGCCACGGGCGCTGATCTCCTGAAAATGGTCCGCGCGCTCGTCACCGGAGCCTCCGGCTACATAGGCAACCGACTGGTGCGCGAGCTTCAAGCACGAGGCACTCCGGTTGGGTGCGTCGCACGCGACCCCAGCCGGGTCAACTTCGATCCGGCCACCAAGGTGCACCGCGCCGACATGCTCGACCCGAGCTCGCTCAGCGCGATCGGCGAGGGCTACACCACGGCCTACTATCTCGTCCACTCGATGGGTCGCGGCGGCGACTCCGACTACGAGCAACGCGACACCCTCGCCGCCTCCAACTTCGCCCATTTCGCGACCGCCACGGGCATCGAGCGGATCGTATACCTCGGCGGCCTCGGCGATCGTCCCGCATCCCAGCACCTGCGCTCGCGGCTGCACGTCGGCGAAATCCTGCGCGATCAGGGACCACCGCTTACCTGGTTTCGTGCAGGCATGGTGGTGGGAGCCGGATCGGAGAGCTACCGAACGCTGCGCTCGCTCGTCGAGCGCCTACCAGTGATGCTCGCCCCCTCGTGGCTTGCCACACCCACCCAAGCGATCTCCATCGGCGACGTCCTGCGCTACCTCATCAAGGCTCCCGGCATACCCGAGGCGCGCTCCCGCGAGATCCAGATCGGGTCGCCCGAAATACTCACATACGGCGAGATGCTCGATCAGATGGCGGATGTGCTGGGACTTCATCGCCGCCCACGCATCCCCGTACCGCTGCTGACACCTTGGCTCTCCTCCCACTGGATCGGGCTCATCACACCCGTCGACGCAGGGGTCGCGAGACCACTGATCGAGGGACTCTCCACCAACACGACCATCACGGACCCATCTGGCATGGAACTATTCGACATCCAACCCAGACCCTTCGAGCAAGCCCTGCGGGAAGCAATTGCCGAGAAGGACCAAGCCACTCGGCCCACGCCATAACCCCCTGCCGTGCCAGCGACGGCACTGCGCCATCGCGGATGCGAAAGCGTGCGGTGGCCACCTCGCCACATGGCCTTGGGCCAACCCGACCCCAAGCAATTCCCGTCCCACAGATATCGGTACTTCGCCAGCAACCACGCGAATCGGGGTGGTGGCGGCGATCACGGCCGTCGAGCCGTCATGGCTGTTCATCAGCAGCACGTAGGGCCACACGGCGTCGCCGCCGACCTCGACGTGCTCGGGAAGCGTCGCGAGAACCCATACACGCCGGCCACCGTGCAAGCTCCCGGCAGTCTCGAAGTGGATCGCGCTCCCGAGGAGCTGGTCGACGAACGCGAACGCTTCATGGTTCTGCACGATCCGGTAGCGCTCGCCGACGACGCCGAGCTCGTCGTCGGTGTCTTGACGGACGGTGGCGTAGTAGCCGTGGAGCTTCTTGTAGCGCAGCACGTCGAGCTGCCAGTCCGGACCACGGTCGATCACGAGCGGCTTCTTGACGACGCTCCAACTGAGCCCTGCCGCCTCGATCGCCTCCGCGACACTCGCCGGCGGTCGATCAAGCACGGCCCCAAGACCGTGCCACGGGGTGGCGCGAACAGAGAACATCGAATCTGAGGCTGTGAGTCCAGCGGACATTGCCGCCTCCTTTGGATGGGTGGCCCCGCCCGATGCGGAGCCGGTCGCAGCCCCGGCCGCAGCCCCTTCAGGGCTGCGAAAATGGCCGGGCAAGCCGGCGCCCCGCATCGACTTGGCTTCCGGCTCCCTGTGAGCAAGCCCACGCTGTAGGTCTGTCGCGTGGTCGCTTGAAATCAGTCCAGGCGCGAACTCTGACGCCAGCGAAAGCGACTAAGTTTTGGACCGCATTTGGACCGCGCCTAGAGTCCGTATTCGACACCCGACCCTACAAATCAACTGTTTTACAGGTCTTTTGTGAGGGTGAGCGACGGGATTCGAACCCGCGACCGCCGAGACCACAACCCGGAGCTCTACCAACTGAGCTACGCCCACCATGTTGGCTAGGGCGGAGTCTAGCGTCAGATCAACCGCGCACGAGACCTTCGGCGAGCGCCAGGCATTCGCTGGGGGTGCGGTCTGGATGACCTTCCAGCGCGAGCTGCCATGCTCTCATGAGCGGTATTGGGTCCTCGCCGAGCAGGCCAAGCAACTCGGCCGTCAGCGCCGGAACCTGATCATGGCCTAGCACAGCCGCTGCTTGAGAGGGCGCCGGCCCACCGGCGGGGAAGCTCCCGGCGGCGGAGACGCTCGCGCTGCGGGCCGTTGCGAGCAGCTGCTCGGTGACGTCCCTGCCCTCTCGCTCGGCGATATGCCAGCCTCGCCCCATCGAGAGTCGCTCGAGCGCTATCAGCGGGCCCTCGAGCACGGTCAGCTTCGCCTGCTGAGGGTTCCACTTACGTTCTCCGAACTCGATCCACTCGCCTCGCGCCCATGCGTCGATGACGGCCTCGCGCAACTCGGTTTCGCTTAGGTTGAAGCGGCAGAAGTTGTGCGGGAACTGGCGCAGCTCGACGTGGTACATCCGCTAAGGCTCGCAAATCGGCGCTCACGAGGCCTTTCCCAACTCAACCAGGGCCCAGACGGAGCCGATGTTCTGCCCATGCGTAGTTTCGCCACATATCTAAGGGGTCGTTTGCCAGGACCGCGGATGGCGCTCGGCCTGCTCGGCTGGGCGCTGTGCGGGTTGCCGCTGCCGGCAAAGCCCCGAAAGCGTGGCGAGAGCGCCCCGGTCTCGAAAAGTTGGGGATTCTGGTGGGCCAGCCATACGCGGCTGTTGCGCTTGCTCGTGGTCCTCGCCCTCTGCTGGTCGACGGCCTATCTCGCCTGGCGCATTGGCTGGAGCTGGCATCGTTCCAACCCGATCCTCTGGTCTTGCCTGCTGCTGGCCGAGTGCTACGGCCTGTGGAATCTCGCGGCGCTGGCATGGTTGACGTGGGACGTGACGCCGCGCGAGCGACCGGCAGCGTCACCGGGAAGAAGCGTCGACGTGTACATCTGCACCTACGACGAGGCGCCGAGCGTGCTCGAGGCTACGCTTGCCGGCTGTGCGCTGATGAGCTATACGCACACAACCTGGCTTTTGGACGACGGAGCTCGTCCCGAGGTCGCAGAGCTTGCCGGTAGGTGGGGGGTGCGCTATATGACACGCCCCGACAAAAGCCACGCGAAGGCGGGCAACATCAATCATGCGCTGCCCTTGACCGACGGAGAGCTCGTGCTCGTACTCGACGCCGACCACGTGCCGCTACCCGACGCCCTGGACACGATGATCGGCTATTTCGAGGACCCCGAGGTGGCGCTCGTCCAGACCCCGCATGACTTCTCAAACCACGACTCGATCCAACACTACGACCTCGGCCGCCACGAGCAGTCCGTGTTCTTCTCGGCCATCTGCATTGGCAAGGACCGCCACGACGCCGCCTTCTGGTGCGGCTCGTGCGCGCTGATGCGACGCGAAGCGCTGCTTTCGATCGGAGGCGTGGCGACTGACACGATCGCCGAGGACTTCCACACCACGATCAAGCTCCATCGGCGTGGTTGGCGCACCCACTACGACGACCGCATCATCGCCCAGGGACGCGCGCCTCATGACCTTGCCGCGTATCTACTCCAACGCGACCGTTGGGCTCGTGGCAACCTTGCCGTCTTCACCACGCCCGAGAGTCCATTGCGTGCCCGTGAGCTGACGTTGAGCCAGCGCATGAGCTACCTGGCGAGCCTCCTGTCCTACCTGGCCGGCCCGATGCGCTTGCTGATGGCGCTGGTACTCGCGGCCGTGCTGTGGAGCGGGGCGCTCCCGCTGCGAATCGCTCCGCTCGCATTGGCAACGTTGTGGGCTCCCGCAACCGTGCTGATGGTGCTCGCCGGCTCAGCCCTCTGTCGCGGAAAGCAGAGCAGCGGCGAGGCGACCCACTATGAATTGTGCACCGCCGAGATCTTTGCGCGCGCCCTGCGCTGCATGGTTCGTCCGGGCCGCGCGAGCTTTCGCGTAACGCCGAAGGAGGGCGTCGACCGCGGCGGCTGGGAAGCAGTGCGGCAGTTTCGCGTTTTGCTCGCGCTCGCCGTGCTGCTGGGCCTGGGGCTTGTGCTGCGAATCGCCGAGGACACGGGCATCGGACCGCTACCGGTCATGCACGGCTTTGCCGCATGGTTCGTGCCCCTGCTCGGCGCTTTCGAGTTGCGTCGAATCGTGCGCACGCTCGCATTCGTGGGGCGCCGGCACCAGCTGCGCGGCGAGTACCGGACTCCGATCGCGGCCGCGGCCGTGATCGTTCCAAGCGGCGAGTTCCCCGAGGACGGCCCATCACTGCTCGGACGCATGCACGACATTACGACAGGCGGCGTTGGCTTCGAGCTCTCTCGCTCGCTGGCGATCGGGACACTTGCCGAACTCACGGTCCAGCTCCCGGACGTGGGCGGAGCGCCGGTCCCTACGCGTCTGCAGGTAGCTGTGCGCTCTTGTCTGAAGAATGGCCGCGAATGGCGCATTGGGGCTGCGATCGTCGCTTGCGAGGAGGAGGATCGTAGACGTGTGCTCTCCTACTGCAACGTCGTGTGGCCGTATCGGCGCTTGCGCGGCGAGGCGGAGCTTGCCCCTGCGCTAGCCGCGCCGTCGCCCGACCGTGCGAGCGTGTCCCTCATGCCGCGGGAGGCTACCTCCGCTTAGCGGGGCCGACCGAACTTGAGTCGATGAGCTTTGATTTGAGGGTCCTTCATCCGGCCAGTGGCCGTGGGTGGCCAGATAGCTCCGTGCCGCCTCCTCTCTCGCGCGCTCGATGCGGTCTCCCTCGAAGGCGGTGCGGTAGAGCCAGTTGATCGCGTAGATCGCCAATCCGGCGCCGACGATGCCGGCGCCTCCCTCCATGTCGGATTCGCTGCCTAGCGACATCACGATCGCACCGGCAATCACAGCTGCGACGGGTAGGCCATAGCGGACTGCGAACAAGAACCAGGTGACACGCCACCGTTTCTGCTCGGGCTGTTTGCTTGGCGATTGCTCGCCGGCCATATCGACTTCCGGAGAGCGCATCAGGCTGGACTTCCGGCCTCCCGCACCGCCACAGTCGCTATCGGCGCGAGCGTCTGAGCGAGGAATGCGAGCGTTCGACTCCACGCGTCTCTGGCGGCCTCTGGCCGATAGCTTGGCCGGGTGTCGTTGAAGAAGGCGTGCCCGGTATTCGCGTATATACGCAGCTCGTGATCGGCGCCAGCCGCGCTGAGGGCGGCGTCGAAGGCGGGGAGCCCGCCGAGGATGCGCGGATCGTCCTGTCCGTAGAAGCCGCGTAGCGGACAGTGGATCGAGCCGACATGCTCCGTGTCAGGGGAAGAGCCGTAGTAGACGACCGCGGCGCTCAACCGCGGCTCCTCACAGGCCAGCCGAGCCGATAGGCCGCCGCCTAGACAGAAGCCGATCGAGCCGACAGAGCGTCCCCCGCACGCCGGATGGTCGCCCAAGAAGGCGATCGCGGCCCGCAGGACATCCACATGGCGCTCTGAGTCTCCACCCATCCCGCCAAACAGCGCCGCGATCGTCTCGCCGAGCTCTCGCGCCCGCTTTTCGGGGAGCTTGGAGAGCGCCTCCGCGCGGCGGGCGTTGTCGCCGAGCACCGCCATCCATTCCCCAGTAGGGATCGAGTTGAGAAATGTCTTGGCCGCGTCGACACGTGCGGCGGCCAGGACCGGCGGTCTGCCTGCGCCGGCCGAGTACAGGTCGGGCGCCAGCGCCACATAGCCGGCGCCGGCGATCCGGTCAGCCACATCACGGATATGGCGATCGACACCCCATACCTCCTGGATCACCACAACTCCTGGCAGCGGCCCGTCTGCAGCGACTGGGCGGGTCATATACGCGGATACGCCGCCGGCGGGACTGTCGTAGTCGATCTGCTCGCTGCTCAGCTCCATCGCTTTCTCCTCGTCGCTTGGACTCCACGTCCAGATTAGGACAATAGTCCGAAGGCGGAACTGCATCCGTCCTTCTCTACTCATCGGGGGGTCGGCGCTCACGCTTACGTTCGGTGCGCTGGCGCTTGGCTTGGAGGCGGCGCTCGCGCGAGGCCGCCGTGGGACGGGTGGGACGGCGCTGTTTGGGAACGACCAGAGCCTTCGCGAGCCGCTCGGCCAAACGGTTGAGGGCCAACTCTCGGTTGCGGGCTTGCGAGCGCTCGTCCTGTGCGATCGCGGCTACGCGGGGACCGGCGCGCGCCAGCAGCCGCTCCCGCTGCGCTTCGGTCAGTGTGGTCGACTCGAGCACGTCAAAGCTCGCCTCGACGCGGGATGCGGTGACGTTGGCGTGCTGACCGCCGGGGCCGGATGAGCGACTGGCGCGGAGCGTGATCTCTGACAGCGGTATAGCCAAGGCGTCCGTGACCCGCAGGCGGCGGTCGGGGTCTTGCTCGGCTTCGCGCGGTGTGGTCATATACGACACTGATCAAAAAGCATCTGTTGAGAGACCGGTCTCATTCTGCCGTCTCAGGAACGTGCCTCGAATCCTGCAGCATCCGGGATGCGGACGCACCGCAGGCTCGTGGCACGTTCCTAGCCGGCCGACCTTTTCCGCCTGCGTGTTGGAGGCCGTGGCGATCCTTCGCCAGCCAGCTCCGCGGGCAGCGCTGCGGCGCCCTGTAGGTTGCGCTCATGGCAGTCGATCTCAATGAGGCCACCCGGGTCGTAGGCGACGGGCGGCGGTTCTCAGCGACCCTGTCAGATCAATGGGAGATCTGGGGGCCAAACGGCGGCTATCTCGCGGCCATCGCCCTGCGGGCAGCCGGCAAGGTGGCTCAGATCGCGCAGCCACGAAGCTTCTACTGTCATTTCCTGAGCTCTCCCGCGTTCGCCGCCGTAGACTTGGAGGTTGCCCTGCTCAAGCGCGGCTCGCGTGCGGAGTCGCTATCGGTTGCGATGGCCCAGGATGGCAGGTCGATCCTGCAGGCGCTCGTGAAGACCGCCGCGGACGGACCCGGATACAGCCACCAACATCCGGTCATGCCCGGTGTTCCGAGGCCTGAGGAAGTCGAGGCGTATGAGCACGTGCCCGCGCCCGGTCGTCCCGCCTTTCGCTTCTGGGAGAACCTGGAGCGGCGACCCATCCTCTCGGCGGAGGAGGATCGCTCACCGCTCGTGCGCGTGTGGACGCGGTTTCGCCCGATCGCGTGCTTCGACGACCCGTTCCTTGACGCAGCACGCTCCTTGATCCTGCTCGACACGTTCGGCTTCCCCGCTGCCCACCAGCGCTACCGTTCCTGGGATTACCTCGCGCCCAATATCGACACGAGCATTTGGCTACACCAGTTCAATCCCGCTTGCGAGTGGCTGCTCGTAGACCATGAATGCACCGTCGCCGCCAACGGCTTGATGGGCGTGAGCGGCAGGATCTGGGATGCCGAGGGAGCCTTGCTCGCCACTGGTGCGGCGCAGCTCTGCTGCATCGAGAACCGTCGCTGAGTCAGGGCTTGTGGCTAGACCGCAAAACCGGAGTTTTCCCACGCGTCCGCCCAAACCACCCGACGGGGGACCGAGGAATCGAACCTCGAGCAAGGGTTTTGGAGACCCCCATGTTACCGTTACACCAGTCCCCCAAAAGACCCTGTTTCCAGGGATTTTTGGTCTTTTTGCTGCCGTGGCCTGCTGGCCGTGTGTAAGTGGCGTCAAGCGAGTCGTCAAGGATACCGGCAACCTGATGGCCTCGGCTACCCCGGAGGCTGCCCGCAGCTTCGCCTCCGAATCGCATCTCATGCCCGTAGACCTCAAGCGCTCTCAAGCTCGAACGGCAGGCCTATGTATGCCCGCACGGCTACTGGCGGGCTCCCGATCGCGCGAGCTCGCGAACTCACCGCCAAAAACCTTGGGGGCAAACGGCCCGATGGCTCGACACCCCCTCAAGCAAGCTTTTTAGCCGACGGAGGATCCCGCGACATGACACCCCGTAGCGCCCCATCGTGAGACAGCCGGCGTTGCCGTCGTGGCGGCTCTTGCCCATCACGCCGTCGGCGGCCTGCCACTCCCAGTGCACACCGCCGAGTTCCTCGCACTCCCTGACGAGATAGGCCCAGACCTCCTCAAGCAGACCGTCTGCGGCGAAACGCTGAAACCAGCCATGAACTGTCGAGGACGCACCAAAGCGTTCCGGCAGCTGACTCCATTGGCAGCCCGAGCGCAACCGGTGGATGATCCCGTCGAATACCACGCGCAGATCGGCTCGCGGACGTCCAGTTCGCGAGCGCGGATAGAAGCAGTCGAGGATCGGCTCGACCTCCTCCCACAGATCATCAGGCAGCTCCCAGATCGTCGGCAACGGGCGAGCAGGGGTAACTCAACAGCCCGCAAGGAACGCTCCTTTCGCGAGGTTTGGCGTGCCTTGCCCCTTCAATCCAGAACTACATAACCCTGCCTACAAGAGTTTTCGGACGGTCACATAACCCAACCTACAAGAGTTTTCGCACGGTCACTTAGAGTCTGAGTAGGAAACAATCTCGTCTTCTTCCCGGTGTTCTCATTGACTTGACGATCCAGTATCGCTAGAAACATTATGGAACATGCCTGTAGCTGTGAATTAAGAGCGGAGTACGCTTGGTAAAGCACGAACTGAGGATGTCGAGCTTTATATAACCAGGATGGACACCGATGTAAGGGAAGCCTCACATACCGGCGCAAAGCAGACCGATGGAGTGACCGGCTGCTGACTGGATAGAGGCATTGACATGAAACTCGTAAATTTGATAGCAGCTTGTGCTGTCGCGGCGGTCGCGATCGTCGCTGCGTTCGTCTCGGCCGGCTATGCGTACGAGCCGAGCCCTGAGTTTGACGGGGTGGCTACCTCTCCATTTTATCAACCCCTGCAGGGTGTCGACGCCCCCGGATATGTGAGTCCGCTTCTTGCGAAAGAGATAGCGGTATACACAAATCAAGGGATCCCTCCTTCGCTCGCGATTCATGATATCGAAATTCAGAGCAAGGTCGGAGAAACAGAACTCCCCGGCAAGCTGCAAACTGCAATGGGAATCTCTTACGCCGGAGCGTGGTTTGAAGGCGCGACAGGGCAACTGCACTTTGGGGTGACGACGACAGCTGCACGGAGGAAGGCAGAAAATGTCATCGCTTCGGTGGGGCTCACAGACGCGGTGACGTTGACGTTAGTCCGCTCGACTTCGGCACAGCTCATCGCTGCGCAAAACCAGTGGGATCGTAAGCTCGCACACATCGCGCACGAAGGGGTCATGACCGGGCTCGAACCCCAGCACAACGCGGTGGCTGTAACTCTGAGCCGATCGCTCCCATCGTCCCAACGCGCGGCCCTCGAACGCGAAGCCGCCGCAGCTGACGTGAACATGACGGTTACTACGAAGGACATCGGCATCGAGCAAACAGCGACCAAAGAATGCAACCTATTTTCAGTTGCAGAAGAAAACGCCAACTGCGAACCGTCGATCACCGCTGGAGTTCGAATCTGGAGCAGAATCAGATGTAAAGAACTCACCAACCCCCGGAGTGGCGTCTTCTGGTTTCCGACCGAGGAAGCATGCGAAGACAGGAAAGTCGCAGGCACTGAAGGCGTGTGGCAACGAGAAAGCAAAGGATGCACAGCTGGACCAGCAGCCCTAAACAAAAAATTAGAAGTGGTACTACTCACGGCGGGACATTGCTTCGAAGGTGCCGAAGGGGAATGGCTAGCTCTCACCCGGGGCCTCTCAGAAAAATTGATTGGACATGTAATAGAATATAGGTACGGCGGCGAATTCAAAGAAAAACTGGGAGATTACGGAGATATTACGATCGAACCCAGCGGCGGATGGCAGACCGGGAATCCCCTCAAACCTGTCCTGGCGGTCACGGCCGAGTGGGACAAGCTAGAAGAATCACGCTATCCGATCAAGGGAGAACGGTTATCTATTACAAAATGGCCGAGCTGTCACGAGGGCGCAACCATCGGCGAATGGTGCGGCGAATCAAAGCTCACCAATGTAGCCTACCTAACCCCAGCAGAAAAGTGGATCGAAGGGTCCTCTGTGGACGAAAGGATGATTACCGAAGCTGGTGACAGCGGAGGTCCTGTACTTTCCGTCAATCTGTCTAACGAAGTCATGATGGAAGGCACCATGTCGGCCGTTGGCATGCTTACATGCGCAGAAGTTGCCGAACCTAGCCCAAAGAGCGAATACTTTAATACTGAAGCAGAATGCTTAAAACCAAGAGAATTCAAGGGTGGGAAAGAAGGCAAATGGGAACGCTCTCAGGAAGAGTTCTGGCAGCCGCTCAAGCGTCCTGAAGTTGTTATGATGGGAGAAGAAACATCGCCAGGCTCGCTCGAAGCCCTGAATCTGCAACTGCTAACGCAAGCTAACGAATCCCTGGCACGATTCTTACCGGCAGAATGGTTAGTAGCGGGCGCTGCCCTGACATCCGAATTAGCGACCCAAACAAGCGGAGAAATCTTACTGGAAGACACCAAAGCGATCACCGGTAAACTGGCAGTATTATGCAGCGGGATCCTCGACGGCCGGGTAGGGTTGAAAGGGTTAGCCTGGGTCAGCGAAGTATTAAACTTAGCAGGCGAAGCGATAAGCTCTACTCCGTTATCTGGATTAGCGCTCGAATGCACTTCTCAGACGGGCTGCGAAACTAGCATGGCTGCCAAAGTTTGGCCTGTCGGCCTCGGTTGGGAAGCCGAAGCTGCGTTATACGAAGAAGTGGGCGGCAACTTCTTTGCGCTCTTATCCTTGCCGCACAGCGGGGGCAGCAACCCCGGCTGGGAGATCGAATGCTTAGTGCTGGGCACCTCCGATGTAGACGAATGCACAACGGCCGAAGATATCGCGGAACTAACATTAGAAGGTACTAAACTGTTAAAGAAGGCCTCGTTGGCATTCGCGGAATTAACCGAAATAAAATTATTGTCGTGCTCGCAAGGTGGCGCAGAAAGTGGTGTGGTTGAAGGAGAAGGCACGATCACTCTCAACGAAACCGGTGAATTGACAGCGTCGTCCGAAGGATCTGTCTCCTGAGTCCTCGGCGGTTAGAGTCTGTCCGAAAACTCGGGTGCATGAATGGCATGTGCAAGACCAAGTGCCGCTAGGACGCAGGACCGAAGGCTGGGTCTGTCAGTTTTTGTGTAAATGGCTTTGATTGTGATGTGGGTTGTTTCTCTACAGGGTGGCGTTTAGTCTGTCGCCGTAGTGGATTGTTAGGGCGTTGAGGATTTGCTTCCAGTTGTGGATTCGTCCGGTCCCGACGTCCGTCTTG